>WNGB01000299.1_pt1 | contig 74042 bp, 62 predicted proteins | sample 5400681 | NCBI WGS metagenome assembly WNGB01 (sample SAMN13153367, study PRJNA577476) | soil metagenome | isolation source: 115 cm soil or saprolite under grassland replicate 2 | place: USA:California | collected 2016-06-15 | reverse complement strand
GCATACAGGCGATGTCGCCAGCGGCCGCGATCACCGGTTCGCTCACAATCTCGGCGACGGCCTTCTGCTGGTGGGACAAGCCCATCACCAGCGCTGCCCACAGGCACACCGTGAGGAACAAAGAAAGAACCCTGCGCATGGTTGAACTCCCTTGTCCTTGGCCGGGCCCCGCACGTCATCCTTGGTAGATCGACGAGCGCTTACGAGGACCAAGAGCCCCGGCGTCCCGGCGGAAGCCGGGATGTCCCGATGACCAATCAGCGGATCGATCATCGGGACCTTCTCAGCAAGGAGAAAGGTCCAACCGACGTAGTGCGGCAATAAGGCAACCCCGAACGGGGTGACGCTCGGCGCCCCCCGGCGCCATCGCCAACGATCCCAACACGGCAGCGAGCCTCACCGGCGGGCCGGCGCACGGCACTGACCCGTGGGCTTGTCAACGTCGTGCGGGTCGGCGGCCCGTGCCGGGGCTGAGCCTGTCGGGCTGCACTGCCGCGGTGAGCCCGAGACGCTCGAGGTACGCCAGGACCTGCGCGACCGAGCGTTCGACCAGCTCGTTGTCGGTGTACAGGAGCACTTCAGGGGCCAGCGGCGGCTCGTAGGGGTCTGATACTCCGGTGAATTGTGGGAGCTGGCCGGCGAGCGCCTGGGCGTACAGGCCCTTGACGTCGCGCTCGGCGCAGGTCGCCAGCGACGTCGCCACATGCACCTCGACGAAGTGGTCCACCGAGCCGCGCACCCGGTCCCTGGCCTCCCGATACGGCGAGATGGCGGCGACCAGGACGGCGACACCGTGGCCGGCCAGCTTGGCGGCCACATACCCGATGCGGGCGATATTGGTATCGCGGTCCTGGCGGCCGAAGCCGAGCCCCTCGGAGAGGTTGGTGCGGACCTCGTCACCGTCGAGCAACTCCACCCGGTGTCCCCGCTGGAGCAGACGAGCGGCGAGGGCCCTTGCCACCGTGGACTTCCCCGCGCCGGAGAGCCCGGTGAGCCAGACCACGAAGCCAGCCTGCGTCGCCGGCGTCGACCTCGGCTCGGCTCCCGTGGCCGCCTGGCCACCCACCCGGCCGTCGCCGTTTGGACGCTGATAGGCGCCTCGCAGCACCGCCGCGATCTCGGGTCGCACAAAGTGCGGCGGGACCGGCGCACCGCTGCGCAGCATGCCCCGCACCGCGGTGCCCGACAGCGCGACCCGGGCGCTGTCAGGATGCGGGCAGGTCTTGGCGGAGGCCATGCCGCCGCAGGCCGCGCAGTGGAACACCTTGTCGAACAGCAGCGGCGTGATGCCGAGCTCCCGCGGCGACAGCGAGGCGATCAGCCGCTGCGCGTCGAAGGGACCGTAGTAGGCGCCGACGCCGGCTTGGTCACGCCCGACGATGAAGTGGGTGCAGCCGTAGTTCTTCCGCACCAGCGCGTGCAGGATGGCCTCCCGGGGGCCGGCGTAGCGCATCGGCGCGACGAGGGTCGCCAGCAGTACCCGGTCAGCCGGGAAGTACCTGAGCGCCGCCTGGTAGGCCCGCATGCGTACCTCGACGGGCACGTCGCCGTTCTTGGTCGGCCCGACCAGCGGGTGCAGCAGCAGGCCGTCGCAGATCTCCAGCGCGCACTTCTGCAGGTACTCGTGTGCGCGGTGGATCGGGTTGCGGGTCTGGAAGCCCACGATCGTGCGCCAGCCCCGGGACACAAACGACGCCCGCGTCTCCGCCGGGGTCAGCGCGTACCGGCCAGCCAGGCCGTCCAGCGGCTGGACCACCGCCCGGATCGGGCCGGCAATCGCCCAGGCGGGCCCACCGAGGATCCGGGCGGCTCCGGGGTGGGCGGGATCGCTGGTCCCGAACACCCGCTCTGCCTCACCCAGCCGGTCACGCTGGTACACCTCGTGGACGTCGAGCATGCCGAGCAGGTTGCCGTGCGCATCGCGGAGCGCGAGCCGGTCGGCGCGGATACCGACCCCGCCGGGCACCCCGAGGCACACCGGGATGGGCCACAACAGCCCGTCCGGCAGCCGCATCGTGTGCGTGCAGGCCTCGTGCTCGGCGCTGCCCATGAACCCTGTGAGCGGGCTGTAGACCCCGGTGGCCAGCGCCCGCAGATCAGCCGCCTCCGCCGGGGAGAGGATCAGCGAGGGCGCGCCCTGGACCAGCTCCGCCGCCTCTTCCGCGTCGAGCCGACGGTCGACGAGACGGCCGCCGTGCGGGACGGTCGGCACCTCACGGGGCGTGGCCACATCGGTGATGCTCATGGTTTGCACCTTGACGGTCGCTCGCGGATGGACTCGAGAACTAGCGGGACGGTAGCCGCCAAGCCGCCGAGCCCACCATGAGCAATTGGCGTAGAACCTTCTACGTTCAGGACCTGGACGGCCGGCTGTATCGGGCGCAACCTGGTTCCCGGAGCGTCCGCGGCGCTTCGCTGGCGTATATGGCCCGGGGAATCGCCGAACCGTGGTTCCGCCGGCGGCGACTCCCGCGCCGCCGCATTTCCGGGTCCCTGCGGAGCCGGCTCTGCGTAACCTGGAACCACATCGACATCGGCGGAGTCATCACGGAGGGGGGCGGTGGTGCACCAAACCCGACTGCGCGCGATTGCGCTGCTCCTCGCCACCGCCCTGGCCCTCGGAGGCTGCACCACCCTCCGGGGCGGGGCGCGCTCCGGCGCCGGCGGGGCCGCCGGGGAGGGCGTCGCCTGGACCAGCGGCGCCGCCCCGCCGCGGGCCGACGGGCCGGTGCTGAGCGGGTTCGTGGCCTTCGGCGACTTCGGTGGCGGCAAGGCCCAGGACGAGGTCGCGGCGGCGATCGAGCGCTGGGTGGCGACCAGCCATCGGGCGGACGCGCTGGTCACGACCGGCGACAACGTCTACGAACGCGGCGACCCGCGGCAATTCCGCGCCCAGCTCGACGAGCCCTATCGGGAGCTGCGGCGCACCCGGCCGCTGTGGGTGACGCTCGGCAACCACGACGTCGAGGGCGGGCACGGAGCCGCGCAGCTCGGGCACCTCGGTCTGCCGCCGCTGCCGTACGCCAAGCGCCTGCCAGGGGTCGAGCTGCTGTTCCTGGACGCCAACCGGCCCGACCAGTCGCAGGGTGCCTGGCTGGACCGCCAGCTGGGAGCGCCCGGCCCCGCCTTCCGGGTGATCGTCTTCCACCAGCCCGCCTACTCCTGCGGCACCGAGCACGGATCGACCCGGGCCGTCATCCGCCGCTGGGTGCCGATCATCGAGCGCCACCGGGTGGCGCTGGTGCTCAACGGCCATGAGCACGACTACCAGCGGTTCACCTCGGCCGCCGGCGTCACCTACGTGGTCACCGGCGGCGGCGGCAAAGGGCTGTACCCCGTCTTCCGCTCCTGCGGAGGGGTGCCGGCGCGGCAGGCGTGGGCGGTCCGGCACCACTTCGTCGCGGTCGAGGTCCGCCGCGGGTCGCTGTCGCTGACCGCGGTCGCCGAGGACGGCAGCGTGCTGGATCGCGCCGTCCTGACCCGATAGCTGGCCGGCTCGCCGGTGCCCGCCAGCGCGGTGCTGTCCACCGTAGGACGCGACCCGTCGTGGGGGCGTAGCTCGGGCGCACAGGACTACCGCACATGAACTATGCGGTACCTCAACTCTGTCATTCAACTGGACGACGGGGAATTACCGCGATCTGCCATTACGCTTGCGCTGGTTGTGTTCAAAGCTGACGTACTACTGATTTGGCGCTCCGACGTTGCGCGAAGGTCACGAGGACTACCTAGTGCTCAGCGCGTCGCGGGGGGGCCAGAATCGCGTGTGCCCGAGCGCCTGGAACGCTGCTTTTCTCCCATAATCAGGGGGGAGGGGAGCCGAGCAGCCGGTTCCAGATTCTCGACCTAATTTCATAGCCTTTATTTCTCTTCGGAGAGGGGATCTTCGATGATCACGCTCTCGGCGTGGGGCGGCAGATCGCTGCGCATGGCCCTGCTCACGGTGGCGGTGGCCACCATGGCGGTACTGGTCCTCAACGCGCGACCCGCGTCGGCGGACACGACCGTGCTCTACGTCGACAACGGCAACACGAACTGCTCGGACGCCGGGTCCGGGACGCTGGAGCAGCCGTTCTGCACTATCAAGCCGGCCGCAACGCGCGCAACCGCCGGCCAGACCGTCCAGGTGGCCAGTGGCACCTATCCGGAGCTGGTCACGGTGAGCAACTCCGGCGCACCCGGGTCGCCGATCGTGTTCACCGCCGCGCCTGGCGCCAGCGTGACGGTCAGCGGCCAGGCCAACGGCTTCAAGGTTGCCGGCAAGAGCTACGTCACCATCCAGGGCTTCGCCGTGGCCAACACCAGCAGCTACGGCTTCTACGTCTCGAGCTCGTCGAGCAACGTGATCCTCAGCGGCAACACCGTCACCAACACCGCGAGCAACGGGATCTACCTCACCACCACCTCGGCCGACCTGACCGTCAGCGGCAACACCGTGACCGGCTCGACCGGGGTCGGGATCTACGTCAACACGCTCTCGGGCGTCACCGTCAGCGGCAACACCGTCTCGGGCACCACCAGCTACGGGATCTTCGCCAGGACCTCGTCGAACGTCACCGTCAGCGGCAACCACGTCAGCGACACCGGGAGCCACGGAATCTACGTCTCGCCCTCCTCGACCGGCGTGACCGTCAGCGGCAACCAGGTGAGCGGGAGCAATGGCTACGGGATCTGGGCCAACACCTCGTCGGGCGTCACCATCGGCGGCAACACCGTCTCGGACACCGCCAGCTACGGGATCCACGTCGAGGACTCCTCGGGCGTCACCGTCAGCGGCAACGACGTCAGCGGCGCGGGCGAGCAGGCGTTGGACTTGATCAGGTACGGGATCAAGCTGGCCGGCACGACCAGCTCGCTGGTGTCCGGCAACGTCTCCCATGACAACAGCAACGACGGCATCTTCCTCGACGCCAACACCAGCGGCGCGCGGGTCACCGGCAACGAGGCCTACGGCAACGCCCGTGGCTACACCCGCGCGGCGCCCGGCATCGACGTGCGCGGCTACAACAACACCGTCGACCGCAATGTCAGCCACGACAACGAGGACTCGGGCTTCCAGTTCTACACCGGGTCCCATGACAACCTGGTGGTCGACAACCTGGCCTACGGCAACGGCGACCACGGCATCGACGACCTCGGGTCTACGGGCCAGCGGATCATCTCCAACACCGTCTACGACAACGTGGCGGCCGGCATCAACGTGGAGGGCAGCTCGACCGGGGCGACGATCGAGAACAACATCGCCGTCGACAACGGCATCAACTCCCCCCGCACCAACGGCAACATCCGCGTCGACTCGACCTCCACCACCGGGACCACGGTCAACTTCAACCTCGTCTTCCTGACCGTCCCGGACGTCATGTACCAGTGGGGGGCCGACAAGTACAACTCGCTCAAGGAGTTCAAGGATGCCACCGGCCAGGAGTCGAAGGGCATCGAGGCGGACCCGAGCTGGGTGTCACCGGGCTCGAACTTCCACCTGCTGGCGGGGTCGCCCGCGATCGACTCGGCCGACTCCGGAGTGAGCGGCGAGACCACCACCGACCTGGAGGGCACCGGCCGGTACAACGACCCCGACACCCGCGACTCCGGCGCGGGACCCCGCCGGTACGACGACCGTGGAGCCTTGGAGTTCCAGCCCTAGGAGGGTCCGCTCGCTCGTTGAACATCGCACTGATCGCGTAGGAGGGTCTGCTCGTTGAACATCGCACTGATCGTGGTCGACGCCCTGCGAGCCGACCATGCCTCCTGCTACGGGTACTCGAGGCCGACGACGCCGAACCTCGACGCCTTCGCCTCGGCGAACACCCGCTACGCGACGGTCGTGTCGCCCGGCGTGTGGACCTTCCCGTCCATGGCGTCGATGTTCACAGGCCTGTACCCCTCACAGCACGGCTTGAACAGAGCCAACCGGACGGTGCCCCCTGAGCGGCCGCTGCTGGCCGAGCGGCTGCGTGAGGCCGGGTACCACACCGCCGGCTTCTCGGCCAACCCCTATGTGGGGCGCACGTACGAGTTCAACCGCGGCTTCGACGTCTTCCAGGAGTTCTGGGGCTTCTCGGGTGCCGGTGACCGCTCCGGCATGAGCGGCGTGCTCAACGGTGCCTACCAGTGGCTGTGGCCGCGCGTTCGCTCGACCGTCAAGCGCAGCCAGACGCTCACCCGCGCCTACCAGCGTTACCTGCGGCGGCGCGTCGAGGCGCGTGACAAGGGCGCGGCGGCCCTGGTCGACGCCACCCTGGAGTGGGTCGCGCAGGCCGAGCGGGACCACCAGCCCTACTTCCTGTACGCCCACATCATGGAGGCGCACGGGCCGCTCGCGCCGCCGAGCCGCCACCTGCGCCGTTTCATGGACGAACCCTCGATCGCGCGGGCGCGCGAGGTCAACCAGGACGCCATGGCCTACATGGCCGGCGCCAACCCGCTCGACGACGAGCGCATGAACCTGCTGCTGGACCTGTACGACGGCAGCGTCAGCTACAGCGACGAGATGCTCGGCCGGCTCCTCGAAGCGGTCGGCGACGACTGCATGGTGGTGGTCGCCGCCGACCACGGCAACAGCTTCGGGGAGCACGGCATCCTCGACCACTTCTTCAGCGTCCACCAGACGCTGGCGAGCGTGCCCATGGCGGTCCGCCATCCGGACATCCCCGCCGGCGTCGTCGAGCGGCCGGTGGGGACGATCGACATCACGCCGACGGTCCTCGAGCTGGCCGGGCTCGACGGCAGCGGCCTCGCCGGGGTCTCGCTGTGCGCCACGGCCGACCCGCGGCCCTGCCTGGTGACGGAGTTCCTCGACCCGCCGCTGGAGCGCTTCAACCGCTTCCACCGCTTCGACCCGGCCGGCTTCCGCCGCGACCTGCGCGGGCTGCTCCGCGGCGACCACAAGTACATCTGGTCCTCCGACGGCCGCGACGAGCTCTACGACCTCGGCAAGGACCCGCGCGAGACGATGAACCTGGTCGACACCGAGCCGGGCCTGCTCGCCGAGCTGCGCAAGCTCCACGACGCCTGGCTCCTGGAGACGTCGGCTGGCACGGCGTCGACCCAGGCGGCCGCCGGCGAGTTCGAGGTCGAGGAGGAGGTCGCCGCGAGCCTGCGCGCCCTGGGCTACTTCGACGACTGACGGTGGCTAGCGCCTGAGCCAGGTGGTGGTCGGCTCCTCGGCGAATGCGTGCAGCAGGGCCCGATTGGCGGCGCGGGTGCGCGGATGGCCCGGCAGCAGCGCCTGCTCGGCCAGGAACAGCGGAAAGAACACGGCGTTGGCCTCGGGGGGGACGCCGAGCGCTTCCAGGTGGTCGAGGACGAAGCCGCGAACCAGGTCAGGGAACCAGCCCTCTCCGTAGTAGGCGTATCCGAAGCCCACCAGATGCGGCCACTCACCGAAGCGGCGCCAGCGGTCCCGCCAGCGCTCGCGTCCGGGATGGCCGGGCACCACGCCGCCGGGATAGGCCCGGTCCATGTAGAGGGCATAGGACGTCGGGAACTTGTACACGTCCAGCGGGCAGGGCCCGGAGCCGCGGCCACGCTCCCAGTCGATGACCCCGCGAAGCCCCGACCGGTCCACCAGCAGGTTTCCCATCCAGTAGTCGCCGTGCACCGCGGCCGCGGGCAGGGGCAGCCCCCGCAACGCCTCAGCCCTGGTCTGGACCTCCGTGAACAGTTTCTCCTCGGTCGCGCTCCAGCCGACCTCGTCGCGGTAGTTCCGGACCACCTGGCCGACCCAGCGGTCGAGGAGCACCGCGTCGAGCACCTCGGGGCCGGTCGCCGTCTCGCGCTGGAACTCGAGCAGCCAGGCGCCGGCCTGGGCGAAATCCTTGGCGACCAGCGCGGGTTCGGCGACATGGCCCGGGGTGTAGTAGGCGGCGGTCATCGGCCGGCCGCGCAAGGGCGCCTGCACCAGGGCGAGGCGGCCGGCGACCCGTTCCAGCAGGAGCGGCTCGGCCACCGACCCCCGCACCGAAGGCACCCCGAGCCTCCACAGGTAGCTGAGGGTCTCGTGCTCGCGCACCAGGGCCGCTTCGGCGGCCGGGCTCCTGGCGACCTTGGCGACCGCGGCGAGCTCGCCGGCCCGGTCGAAGAAGACCAGCGTCACCTTGGCGGCCGGCGAGCGGTCGATGCCGGCGACGATCGCCGTGGCGACCGGCGGGCGGCCGGGCCGCAGCCCCGGCCAGCGCGCCTGGAGCAGCTCGGTGAGCGGCGGGATCATGCCGGGCGCTCCGCGACGACCGCGAACGCCGGGGCGAAGCGGGGTCGAAGGCGCGCGGGCGCCAACAGGGCGGCGCCACGCATCAGCGTGAGCGCGCGCTGCTTGATCCGCGCCTTCCTGGCCGACTGCCCGGTGGCGTAGGGGAAGAAGAAGGTGCGCATGAAGTACTCCAGCTCTGGCCCGCCCCGCGCCGGAACCAGGTAGGCGGTGGTGCGCTGGTCCGGGAAGGCGAGCCATGCCGAGGAAGGCCGGAGCCCGGCGTCCCGCAGGACTCTGCCCGCCGCGGCCAGCGTCAGCGCCGCGCCGCCGTGGGAGCGCAGCGGGTACCAGGGATTGGCGAACGAGACGTACAGCCAGCCGCCCGGCGCGACCGCCTCCGCCGCCCGCGAGAGCAATTCCCTCCCGCCGCCATGGCCTCTGCCCGGGTCGCCTTGCCCGGCCTCCCCGCCGGACCAGCGCCCCAGGTCGGCGACGACCACCGCCGGGTAGGTCCGCGCCCGCAGCGCGGCGAGCCCGGGGTCGCACACGACCGCCGCCGGGACCTCGCCGGCCTCGTCGGCGGCGGGGAGCAGAAGCAGCCCATCCGGCAGGCTGGGGACCACGAACCGCCAGTTCAGGAGGCGGTGGTCGATGACCGTCATCTCGCGGCCCTCGCGATCAGGGCGCTCAGGGCCGCACGCGGGTGGCGCCGCGCGGTGCCGGGCACCAGCGCCGCGGCCACGGCTGCCAGCCCGAGCGCGTACGTGCACGCACCGGCGGCGATGGTGATCAGGACGTTGACGTCGTTTCGGAGAGCCAGGAGCACGGCGACCATGGGAACGCAGGCGAGCCCTGGGAGCACCACCGCCTCGATGAGCTTGGAGCGGTTGATGAAGCGGCGGGCGAGGACCACGTAGGCGGCGAACACCCCGGTCTCGGTGATCGCCGTGGTGATCGCCGCGCCCAGGTACGACCAGCGCGGGATGAAGTAGAGGTTCAGCGCGACGTTGGTGGCCGCCGCCGCGGCGACCACGGTGGTCCGCGCGGTCTGCCGGTTGGCGGCTGTGATCGAGGTGCCGAGCGTGTGCCCGAGCATGCGGATCACGATCACCAGCGCGAGCACCTGGTACGTCGCCACGGCCATGTCGAACTTCGAGGTGTAGACGAAGCGGAAGATCTGGTGGGAGAGCAGCAGCGATCCGATCATGGCTGGGACCGAGATCAGGCCGAGGAGCCGCAGCGACAGGTCGCGCCAGCGGCCCAGCCTGGTCGAGCTCGGCCATGCCTTGCTCATCCGCGGGTACAGCGCGGTGTTCAGCACCCTTGCCAGGATGTTCAGGTACAGCACGAGGTTGGTGGCCGCCTGGTACAGGCCGACGGCGTCCGCGCCCTTGATGAACCCGAGCAGCACCGCGTCGACGCGGATATAGGTCAGCGACAGGGCGTCGTCGAGCGCGAACGGGACGGTCCTGCGCAGGGTGCGGCGCAGGAAGTCCAGGGGTGGCCGCGGTGTGACCACGCCGCCCAGGTGCCAGCTGGCGATCACCCAGCCGGTCAGCGCGCCGAGCGCGCGCGACAGCACGTAGACCGCCATCACCCCGGCCGCGCCATGGCCGGTGACCAGCATCGCGACGGTCCCCGCGATGAAGGTGGCCTCCTGGAGGCAGGTGGCGCCGGCCTCGAGCCACATGCGCTCCCAGCCCTCGAACGCCGCGAACTCCAGCCGCCCGACCATGTCGAAGGTGAGGGCGACGGCCGCGAGCGAGACGGCAACGACCATCTCGCGCGGGCGGCCGCTGAACCGCATCGCGACCGCGAGCGCGATCGTGACGAACGTCCCCGCCGACAGCGCCACGAACACGCCGGTGCCGATCCAGTCGCGGCTGCTGTCCGGGTCGCGGGCGACCTCGCGCGTGATCAGGTTCGAGAGGCCCAGGCCGACCGCGAACCCGAACATCTGCGACAGCGTCAGCCCGAACTGGAACACGCCGAGCGGGTGCGGGCCACCGTGCCTGGCGATCAGGACCACGGCCGTCAGGCCGGCGAGCGCCCGGGCGGCGAAGGTCACCACCTGCGCACCGGTGTTCCGGACGACAATGCGTCCGGTCGACGGGGCGGTCATGGAAGAGTTTCGGGAGCTGCTCAATTCAGCACCGCTATGGGCCGCACCCGCGCGACCGGCCTGGCGATGCCGTGGCCCCGGAGGATGCCGAGCGCCTCGTCCACGCCGTGGTCGTCGAGCTGCGGCACCAGCTCAGGCCCGTTGCCGCGGTAGTCGAAGCGAAGGGTCGTGCGGCTCTCCGGGTCGAGCCCCGAGCGCCCGCGGGCGACGAAGTCGTCGATCATGGTGCCGGCGCCGTGGCACGCCGACCAGAGGCTGGCGCCCGCGTCCTCCGCGGCGACGCACAGGTACGACGAGGTGCGGTTGGTCCCGGGCAGCAGGATCGCCTGGCCGGTGACCCCGAACACGGGGTGGCCGGCCATCCGGCTCGCCGGGTAGGCCTGGCAGGAGTTGTGACGGTGCAGGACGACGCGCTCGCCGTCCAGTTCCTCCTCGTAGATCGAGTTGTGCGGCGAGTCGACGACCAGCCGGCTGTCGCGCGCCCCGAAGACCCGCCGCGCGAGCTCGCACAGCGACGCATAGGTGGCCAGCCGGAAGGCGAAGCCGTAGTTCATCGCCGCGGCGTTGGCGAGCAGCAGGCGGGCGCCCTCGGGGCCGTCGACGTCGATCGGCGGGCAGCCCCCGGAGAAGTACAGCTCGCGGCGCAGCCGGAACTCGGCGAGCGAGCGCGCCGACGCAAGATGGAACAGCGGCTTGGTCAGGAGCATCTCGGCCTTGACCGTGCGCGCCACCTTCCTGCGCCGCCCGAACAGGCGCCCCAGCTGGCCGGCGAGGACGCCGCCGCCGCCGTGGTACTGCAACGTCAGCTGCCCCTCCTTCACGCCGAGCAGGTCCGCGGCGCGCTGGTCGAAGACCTCCTCGACGCGCTGCAGCTCGACGAAGTGGTTGCTCGGCCCGATGGTGCCGAAGCGCATGCGCGCGAGCTGCAGCACCACCCACGGCAACTCGCGCTCGAGCCGCCCGATGCCCCCGTGGGGCGTCAGGTCGATGCGGCCGTCCTTCTCCATGCGGCTGAGGCTGGCGGGGTCGACGCCGTACCGGTCCGCCGCGAACGCGCCGCCTTCCTCGGCCGCGCGCACGACCTCGCGGGCGCTGAGGTCGCGGCGCCGCGTGGTGGGGTGCGGGAAGCGCTCCCGCACAGAGTCGTAGAACCGGGTGATCGCGGCCTGGTCGGGCACGTCAGCGTCGAAGGCGATCAGCGCCATGCCGCAGTTCACCGAGGAGCTGGTCAGCGTCGGGCGGATCGTGCCGCGGGTCGCCACGGCGATGCTGGACGGCATCTCCATCGACGACTTGTGGTGGAAGTCCGGGAGCACGACCGGGGCGGTGACGAGGTCGGCGTCGGCGAGGCGCTCGCCGAGCAGTTCGAGCACAGCCGGATCGGCTGGGGCATCGAGTGACTCGAAGACCCGCGCCGAAGGCCGCGGGCGGTCGGTTGTCAGGACCTTCACGTCCACGTCCTGGCCTCCTGGTCCACGCTGGCGAGGAGCTCCCGCAGCCGGGGCCCCGGTTGGTTCGGAAGAGTGACCAGCGTCGCGGGCAGGCGCCCCGTGAACGCGGTCGCGACCTCGGCGACCGGCGGGTGCGGCGGCCCGATGCCGGTGCCTGCCGCCAGGGTGGCCGCAAACGCCCAGTAGCGGCGCAGTTCCTGGGCCATGTAGGTACCGGTGACGAGCGACCTGGCGGCGGTCTCCGGGTCGCACGGCCGCACCGAGGCGGTCGCGTCGGACCCGCGCCGCAGCACGACGACGCGGTCGGGCACCAGGACGGGCACCCGGCCGGGCATGGTGGTCTCGCGGCGCCCGTGGGGCATGCGCCGCCCGCCCCCGCCCTCGACCCGCAGCGGCTCGACCACCCCCCATGCGCTGGCACCGTCCGCGACGCAGACGTTGTCGCAGATCGCGGCGCCGCCGGCCGCCAGCTCCATGGAGACCAGGGTCGACTTGCCGACCCCGCCCGGCCCGGCCAGCAGCGCCACCTTGCCGTCGCCGGTGGTGCAGGCCGAGGCGTGCAGCGGGGCTCGGCCGCGCGTGCCCGCGCACCACAGCGCCGGATAGCGCAGCAGCGCCGAGCGCGCCAGGAGATGGAAGCGGGACCGCAGGGCCAGCGCCATCGCCCGGTCGCGGACCCCCGGCCGCCAGCGGTAGGTGAACAGGGGCGGCCCGTTCCCGACGTCCACGCGCAGATCGAAGCCGATCGAGAGCAGGTTGCGGAGCACCAGCGACCCGTCGTGGCCAAGGACGCCTCGCGCCAGCGACTGCCAGCCGGCGGTGTCGAACGGTTCGCGGATGTCCTCGACCCGGATCCGCACCGTGCCCGTTCCCGGGTCCTCCGCGTCCAGGCCCCCGTCCGCGGCCTCCCGGATCAGCTCGCCGGCCCAGGAGAGGGCGCAGTCGACACCGAGGCGCTCACCAGCCGTAACGAGCGTTCCTCGGATCATCGTCGCACGCCCCGTTGCCCCGTGTTCATCCACATGCTCCTGTTCCGTAACGCTATGCCAGCGAGGATCCCCGCCGATCGGCCACACGGATGAGATCGGCTACGTCGGTTGCTCTAGAGCCCGTTCCGACGCTCGCGCCCGGTCGACCCGGTGGCTCGGCAGCGGTTCGCAACGGGCGTTGAGGCACGCGCCGGTCGCGACGTCGAAATCGAAGTTGTGGCCGAGGCAGCGCAGGACCCCGCCTTCGAGCACGGCGCCGACCCCCAGGTCCTCGCCGGCGTGGGGACACCAGCGCCCGATCCGGTAGCGCCCGTCGGGCGTGTCGACCGTGATGGTCTCGGAGCGGTCGCGGGTCGCCTCGTAGTGCTCGACCGCCTGGAGCGCCTCGGCGTCGGCGTGCTTGAGCAGGCCGACGAAGTAGTCGTTGTACACGTCGGGCGAGCGCCACGCGGAGAACCGCAGCGACAGCAGCAGGTCCTCCCAGCCGATCGCCCGGTCGACGACGGGCGCCAACCAGCGCGACGGCACCCGGAAGCGATACTGGACGTCGCGGCTGCGCCCGGCCAGGTCCACCCTGACCTTGTCGGGCCCGAGCCGCACGTCCCAGCGCCCGCCGCCGGGCCCCTCCACCTCGAAGCGGACCACCATGGCGATCCGCTCCAGGAAGTAGGCGCTCAGCTCCCCCAGGCGCGCGCAGTGCTCGGCGAACCGCTCGCCGAGCACGTCGTCCGGCTCCGGGTACTCGGCGTACACCGCCTCGATGTCGGCGCGGCGGTCGGCGGCGTAGCCGTCGAGCCACGAGTCCAGCGCCGGGAACGAGAACGAGAACCCGTCCCATCGCGGGTCGGGCGTGTAGCGGCCGCTGCCGACCTCGTAGCGGTCCCCCGGCAGCCAGCGCATGGACGCCTGTGCCGGCAGGCGCTCGGCCAGCCAGGACCCCGCGTCGTCGAGGCTCGGGAAGATGCCAGGCTCGGGGATGAAGTGGTTGTTCTCGCGCAGCACCGGGTCGAGGAAGCAGGGCGGGCCCGCGAACGGGACAATCAGCTTGGGGCGCACCCCGCGGACCAGGCGCGTCACCGCCTTGAACTTGCCGGCGCGCTTCTCCGCCGAGATCTGGGCGAACACCTCGGGCGGGTACTCGTAGCGGATCGGATGCCAGCTCGCACCCGACATCTGCACCGCCATCACATCGAGGTCGCCCCCGGCCTCCACGGCGGCGCGGCGGCACTGGGCCACCGTCAGGCGCGCGTCGTTGCAGTGCAGCAGCGAGGCCCCGCCGGCGTGCACCAGCACGCCGGCGTCATGGCACATGGGCGACTGCTCCGGAATGAACGTGAGCCAGTCGCCGCGGGTGTTGAGCGGGAAGTGCTGCCAGGGGGCAACCTCGACGACGTTGGTGATCCCCGCCTCGAGCAGGCGCCGGTGGAAGTTCCTGGACGGGTAGCGGTTGATGACCACGCGCGCGGTCGGCGGCAGACGCCGGAGCACCTCGAGGTCCATGTGGTCCAGATGCTCGTGCGAGACCGTGACCCAGTCGACGTCGAGCAGCTCCGGGGTGTCGAGGTGGTCGTTGCTCGGCAACTGGTGCCACGCCCCGAGGAAGGCGCCCCGCCGCGACAGCCAGGGGTCCATCAGCATGCGGAGGTCGGCGGTCCGGAGCCGCAGCCCGGCATGCCCGAGCGAGGTGATCTCCACCTCATCAGCCATGGCCCTCACGCGCTCACTCGTCGATGTAGCCGAGTGACGCGAGCCGTGCCGCCACCTCGTCGCGCTCCGCGTCGCTGTACTCGTCCGCCACGCCGGAAGGCGGCGCGCCCGCGGCGAGGCCGGCCAGCGTGTCGAGGACCAGGTCGGTGACCGAGCGGCCGCTACAGGCGGCCAGCCACTCCAGCCGCTCATAGAGGTCCCTGGGTATGGAGATCATTGCGTCGTCGTCGTCAGTCATGGCAGAGACGCTAATCCGGGCGGCTGGCGTACGACACCTACATCCTACGTAGCGTGGCCCTCTCATGAGCCAGCCAAAAAGCGTAGACACGTTCCGTCCAGTTGCGCTGGAGCATTCCTCCAAGCAAGTCATAGTCATCAGGTCGGCTCGGGTTCATCTCGCCGTCATCCGGCCGACACCGCCGCGCCGTATGCCGCACCACGATTGGGAGGGCGTGTGAACATTCTTGTCACGGGGGGGGCCGGGTACATCGGCTCACGGCTGCTGCACACGTTGGCGTCGCTGGAATCTCTCCAGATAGACCGCGTCCGCGTGCTTGACAACATGCGTGAGGAGAAGTTCCCGTCGCTGATGAACCTCCCTTCGGGCGTGGACTACGAGTTCGTTCTCGGCGATATTCGCAATGAGGACGACATCGAGGCGGCAATGGGAGACGACACCGACGTCGTCGTCCATCTCGCGGCGCTCTGCAACGCCACGATTTCCTTCGAGCGGCGCGACGCCACCGAGGAAATCAATTACGGCGGGACCGTGAACGTGGTGAGGGCGGCCCGCATGGCACCGAGCGTCAAGCGCTTCATCTACGCGTCGACCACCAGCGTGTACGGCCCCACCTCGGGGATCGTCGACGAGGAGAGCCCCTGCCTTCCCGCCAGCCCCTACGCGGAGTTCAAGCTCAAGGGCGAGCAGGACGTCCTGGGCCTTTCGACCGATACCGGCGGCCGCCTGCGCCCGACGGTCCTGCGATTCGCCACCGTGTACGGCTACTCGCCAGGGCTGCGCGTCCACACCGTGGTCAATATCTTCGCCTTTCGTGCGGCGGTTGGTGCACCGATGGAGGTCTTCGGCTCAGGAAATCAGCTTCGGCCGTTCGTCCACGTCACCGACGTGAGCCGTGCGATCGCCTTCTGCATGGCGGAGGAGCGCACCTACGACGGCATCTTCAACGTCGTCGGTGAGAACGCGAGCGTGAATCAGATCATCGCGCTTCTGCAGCGTCACTTTCCGAGGCTGCGGGTCGTCCAGGCCGACAAGGAGATCCTCAACCAGATCTCCTACGAGGTGGACGGGGACAGGCTCCGCGCAGTCGGGTTCACGATGCTCCACACCCTGAAGGACGGCGTCGAGGAATACGCGCGGCTCTACGGCTCGTTCGCCCGGCTCTCGCTGGCGCCGGAGGCGCCCGCGCTGCATTCGGTGGCGCTGGCCTAGCGCGGCCGGGAGGCAAATGCAGGCAGGCTGCGGCTTCAAGGGATTCGGGGGGATTCAAGGGAATGGCCACGACTGGTGTGGAAAGCGAGCGCGGGGAGCCGCGACGGATACCGTTCGCGCGGGGAGAGATCTGCGACGAGGGGCGCCAGGCGGCCGCGCGGGTCCTCGAGTCCGGCTGGCTGACCACCGGGCCGGAGGTGGTCGCCTTCGAGCGCGAGTTCGCGGAGTGGGTGCAGGCCGGCGACGCGGTCGCCGTGGCCTCGTGCACGGCGGCGATCGAGCTCGCCCTGCGCGCGCTCGGCCTTCCGCGCGGGGCCAAGGTGCTCACCTCGACGATGACCTTCTGCGGCGCGGTCCACGCGATCGTCCACGCGGGGCTGGTGCCGGTCCTCGCCGACGTCGACCCGGTCACGCTCTGCTCGGACGCGGCCGCCTGCGCCGCCGCGTCCAGGCGGGTCGGCGGCGTCGACGCCATGGTGGTCACCCACTACGCGGGATTCCCGGCCCCGGTCGAGGAGCTGGCCGAGGCCGCGGGCCTGCCGCTGGGACGAGTCGTCGAGGACGCGGCCCACGCGCTGGGCACGCTGGTCGGTACGCGGCCGGTCGGGACGGTGTCGGCCGCGACCTGCTTCAGCTTCTACGCCACCAAGAACCTGCCGATCGGCGAGGGCGGCATGGTGACCACTGACGATCCCGCCATCGCCGACCACGTCCGCCGGGCGCGCCTGCACGGCATGAGTCGTGACGCCTGGAAGCGCTACCTCCCGGGCAGCACCTGGCGGTACGACGTGGGCGTCGCCGGCCTCAAGGCGAACATGACCGACCTCCAGGCCGCGATCGGGCGGGCGCAGCTCCGCCGGTTCGCCGGCTGGCAGGACCGCCGCGCCCAGCTCGCCAGCCGCTACGACCAGGGTCTCGCCGGTATCCCCGGTCTCCGGCTGCCGGCGCGGCCAGCGCGGGGACGGCACGCCTGGCACCTGTACGCGGTGCAGGTGGAGCCCGAGTTCGGCCTTGGCAGGGACGACCTCGTCGCGGCGCTTGACGACCGCGGCGTGAGCTGCTCGGTGCACTTCATCCCGGTACACCATTTCCAGTACTTCAAGGAACTGCTCGACGCCGGCCTGGCGGGCCACCACCCACGGGCCGACGCCGCCTTCGAGCGGGTGCTGTCGTTGCCGCTCTACCCGGGGCTCGCGCCGGCGGACGTCGATCACGTCTGCGAACTGATCGCCGGGCTGGCGGACCGGGGGGCGCCTGGCCGGGACGGGTCACGGTTGAGCCGGGCCGGGGTGGCCCCGCGATGAGCGCCCGCGTCCCCGCCTGGCCGAGCGACGTCAGCGCCGGTGTGGCCGGCGCCGAGCGGCTGCCGCCCCACCCGCCGCCACCGCGGATCAAGGTGCTCCACGTCATCACCAAGTTCTGGGCCGGCGCCGGCGGCAACACCCTGCTGTCGGTGCTCGGCGCCGACCCGGCCCGCTACGAGACCTGGGTCGCCGGGTGCGAGGGCGGCCCGCTGTGGGAGCGGGCGGAGCGGGCCGGCGTCAGGGCCGTCCGCCTCAAGCGCTTCCGCGAGACCATCTCCCCCATCGACGACCTGTACGTGCTGCTCCAGCTCATCCGGCTCATCCGGCGGGAGCGCCCGGCGATCGTCCACACCCACTCGGCCAAGGCGGGCTTCCTCGGCCGGCTGGCGGCCTGGCTCTGCCATACCCCCGCGGTCGTCCACACCTTCCACGGCCTGCCGTTTCACGACTTCATGAGCGCGGGCCGCAAGCGCGTCTACGTGCTCCTTGACCGCGTCGTCCGGCCGGCGACCGACACCTTCCTGGCGGTCGCGCCGCGGGTCGCCCGCGAGGCGGTCGAGCGGCGCATCGCCCAGCCGGGCAGCGTCACGGTGGTGCCCTCCGCTGTCGAGCTCGACCAGATCCCCACCCTGCCGGATCCCTCGGTGCGGATGGAGCTGGGGATCGGCCCAGAGGTCCCGCTCATCGGCACGGTCGGGCGCCTCGAATACCAGAAGGCGCCGCTCGACTTCGTGCGCATGGCCGCTCAGGTTGCGGCCACCCGTCCGGATGCGTGCTTCGCCATGGTGGGAGAGGGCCCGCTCACCGAGGAGGCGCGGGCCGAGGCGCGGCGCCTCGGCGTCGAGGTCCGCTTCATGGGGTTCCGGGCCGACGCGCCGCTGGTCGCCAGCGCGTTCGACGTCTTCGTCATCTCGTCGCTGTACGAAGGGCTCGGGCGGGCGCTGACCGAGGCGGTCGCCTCCGGCCGCCCCGTGGTCGCGACCGCCGTCAACGGCGTCCCCGACCTGATCGTCCACGGCGCCACCGGGCTGCTCGCCACGCCAGGCGACCCCGCGACGCTCGCGGCCTGCGTGCTCTGGCTCCTCGACCACCCTGCCGAGGCCCGGCGTATGGGCGCCGCCGGAAGCCGCTGGGTGCGCTGGATGTTCGACCCAGCCCTGATGTGCACCCTGATCGACCAGACCTACTGCCGGCTGCTCGGGCTTCCCGGTCCGGACGCGGAGGCGCCACCCTCCCTCGTCCCCGCGGTCCGCGGCCTCCCCGCCAGCCGGCAAGGCGCTCCCGAGCCGCCGGGAAACGGCTCGCAGCCAACGACCGCGACCGCCACGTTCGACATGGAGGGGTAGATGAGGGCGTTTCACCTCGGAGTTCCACCCAGCGTCCCACGGCGAGTGCTCGACCTGCTGATCACCGGGACCGCCTTCGTGCTGCTGCTCCCGCTCCTCGTCCTGCTCGCGCTCCTGGTCATGATGACGAGCCCCGGTCCGGTGATCTTCCGGCAGGAGCGCATCGGCCAGGGAGGCTCCCCGTTCACCCTGCTCAAGTTCCGGACCATGCGGGCCGGGACCTCCGGGCCCAAGGTCACCACCAGCGACGACGGCCGCCTGACGCCGATCGGCAAGCTGCTGCGCCTCGCCGGCCTCGACGAGCTGCCGCAGCTCATCAACGTCCTCAGAGGCGAGATGACCCTGGTCGGCCCCCGGCCCGAGACCCCGGACCTCGCCATGCGCTACCCGTCCGGCTGCGGCGCCGTCTTCGAGCACCGCCCGGGGCTGACCGGACCGGCCGCGGTGCGCCTGCGCGACCGGGACCAGCTGCGCTCCTCGGGCGAGGACCTCGAGGACTACTACCTCCAGGTCGTGGTGCCGGCCAAGGTCGCGGTGGATCTGGAGTTCCTCGCCGCCCCGACGTTGCTGCGCACCCTCGGGGTGATCGCCGAGACCTTCCTCTACATCGTCACCGGCGGCCGCACCCACCGCGCGGTCCCGATCGGCGTGATGGCCGAGCCGCAGCCGGACGCGGTCGCCACGGCGTCGTCAGCCGTCTCCACATGAGCTCGTGCTCGCGCTCGTGCTCCTGGTTCGGCCGCTCAGGCGGGACGCGCCTGGGCGCGCGCGGCCTGAGCGACCGCGACCATCCGCTGCCACAGCAGGTTGTCGCCGCCGCTCTTGTCGAGGAACGTCCGCACGGTGCCGTCGAATCGCCGGCTCCAGGCCCACAGGTCGACGCCGTCGACGCCCTCCTCGAGCGGGATCGTCTCGTAGACGTAGGTGGCCAGGGCCGCCTGGGCGGCGTTGCCAGGGTAGCTGGACTGGGGGAAGGAGAGCGTGGCGACACGGGCGAACAGCAGGAACGGGGGCGGGAACATGGCCCTGGCCTTGCGCCAGGCCGCGGTCTGCGCCTGGGCGTCGACCTCGCGGACGTTGCAGCCGCCGCAGTCGGTGTCGTCGCGGGCCAGTCCGTTGGCGAGCATGAAGCCGTCGACGTAGCCGCTGCGGTAGATTCGCTGCAGCTCAGCGTCGACCTGGTACCGGTAGTCGGGCAGCCGAGGCTTGTCGCAAGGGTCCTGGCCGGGCAGGTTGCAGGTGAGCTGCGGGTCCGACAGGTCGACGATGACGGGGATGCCCGGCACCTCCTGGTGCAGGACTCCGCCGGTGGCCCGCAGGTAGTCGAGGGTCTGCTGCGGTGTCAGCCCCTGGTTGACGCGGTCGGCGACCCTGATGCCCGCGAGATCGCGCCGGTGCGCCGTGGCAAACCGCACCAGGTCCCGCACCCCAGCGGTAATGTCCTTCCCGGCGGCGAACTCCTTGTGCTCGTCGTACCCCACGTACACCTTGAGCCCCTGGCCGCGGGCCTCCTCCACCAGCCGGTCGTCCCCCGCCGAGACCAGCACGGCGTTGAACGCCTCGCCGACCTTGGCGAGATCCGCTGCACGGTTGCCGAGCAGCGGGTACTTCCCGCGGTCGAAGTGCGCGGCGATCACGGGCGGCGGCCCGGGCCGCGCCTTGGGGAGGTCGTGCGTGAACTGGGAGCGGATGGCGGGTGTCCGCCGCGGCCCCGACTCGCATCCGGCCACCGCGACGGCCGCCAGCGCCACGCAGGCGGCCGCCCTGAGCAACCGTCGGCGTGATTGGCTTGCACGGGTGGTCATCTGGTCCTCACCTCGGGTTGTCGAACGGAGTGCCTCGCGACGCGTACCGCATGAAGGTCCTGGCCGGACTGTGCTGCCTGCTGGCCGTGGTCGCGATCGGGCTGGCCGTCGGGCGCGGCCCGGCGCCGGCGAAGCTGGACGACGCCGTGCGGCGGCACCTGCACGGCTGGCTCGAGCAACGCTCCTACCGCGGGCTGGTCGCGAAGGTCGCCGCCGAGCGGCGCGACGGGCACGGGACCTACGTGACCGCGGCCCTGCCGCTGCTGGTCGCCGCCGCCGTGGCCGCCGCGGGCGCGGCGCGCGGCCGGCGCCCGCGCCTGCGGGCGTGGCTCCCATGGCTCCTGGTCCTGCTGCTCACGGTGCCGCTGGCGTGGGCGCTTCGTGTGGCCATCGGCCGGCCCGGTCCCGACGAGGGCCCGGTGGCCGCGTGGTCGCAGGGCGCGTACCCGTCCGGCGGCGCCCTGCTGGTCGCCCTCGGCTGGATCATCGGCGGCGCCGTGACCGCCTGGCTGCGCCCGTCCTGGCGCCTGCCGACAGTTGGGCTCGCCGTGCTGGCACTGGCCGTGCACCTCGTCGCCCGGGTCGCGGTCGGTGACCACTGGCTCACGGATGTGGTCGGCAGCTACCTGCTCGCCGCGGGCGTGGCGCTGCTCGCGGACAGGCTGCGGCCTGGTTGAGGCTAGCGTGGCGCTTCCTCCGCTCTCAGGCCGGTCGCCGCCCAGATCAGGGCGAACAGGAGCCAGACGTGGCGGAAGTGAAGGGTCTGGTGGGTCATGCTGAAGGCGAAGTTGGCGAACACGGCCGCGCCGAGCGCGTGCAGCCCATCCGGCCCGCGCGGGCCGAGCAGCCTCACCGCCTGCCGGAAGACCAGCCAGTACAGCATCGCCAGGCCGAAGAGGGCGATGACGCCACGCTCGACCAGGTAGGCGAGGATGTCGTTGTGCAGGCTCTTGTAGTCGACGGTGTACTTCGCCTCGCCGGCTCCCACCCCGAACAGCTCGCTGCCGCGGCCGGAGCTCTTGTTGAGTCCCTGCGTCCAGAGCGTGAGGCGGCCGTTCAGTGACCGGTTGGAGCGACCGAGGCTGTTCTGGAAGGTGCCGCCCTGCTGCTGCGACGCGGAGATGCTGGCGACCTCGCCCAGGACCGACCTGGTCGCGACTGTGCGCACGATCCCGCCGGCGATGAAGGCCACCGCCAGGATCATCAGCGCGATCACGACCTGCGCCTGCCTGGCCGTCGAGCCGGCCCGCCGGACGAGACTGGAGCCGAGCATCGCCGCGGACCCGGCGAACAGGCCGGCCAGGCCGGCGACCGAGCCCGTCGAGTAGATGGCGAGGATCAGCCACGCGCCGGCGAGCCAGCGCAGCCAGCGCCTCCGCGGCCGCGGGGAGGCGGCCAGGACGAACAGCGACACGAGGAAGTAGCTTGCCGCCAGGTTCGGGTTGTCGGCGGTGGCCGAGGCGCGGTTCAGCGCCCGGGAGTTCGCCAGGAGCAGCCTGGCGAGGCTGTCGGGCAGGAAGTGGAAGGTGATGCCGTTGGCGAGCGCCGCCCAGATGAGGGCCGTCAGGGTCCAGGTGGCCAGGACGATCCCGAGGGCCCGCCGGTCGGAGCGCAGGTCGTTGACCGCCGCCAGGAAGAACACGTAGAGGTAGACGTCGATCAGCACCGCCGTGCGGCCGACCCCGGGGAACTGGCTCATGCCGACGCCGATCAGGCTGACGGCGAGGATGAACGCGGTCACGACCGAGAGCGGGAACGACATCGGCCGCCGCAGGAAGAACCATCCGAGGGTCGAGAAGAACAGGTAGATGACGATGAGCACGTCCACCGGGGCGGTGTTGCTCGGTCCGTGCGGGATCAGCAGCGGCAGGAACACCACCGCCGGCAGCAGCACGATGGCGCTGAACGGCAGCGGGCGGCGCTTGTGCCGGCCCCCGCCAGGGCCAGGACTCGCGCGGTGGGGCGGGATCCCCGGCGCGCGCCGGTCGAGCGTGACGGTCACGTTGCCGCCGGGCTGTGGGCGCCCAACAGGCCGGCCATCCATGCGGCCTCGCGCGCGAGCCCGTTCTCGAGGTCGACCTCGGGACGATAGCCGAGGAGCGCCTCCGCGCGAGCCCCGTCGGCTCCGGTGTGCCTGGCGTCGCCGGGCTGGCTGGGTGCCCGCACGACGCGCAGCCGCCGGCCGGTGATGCCCTCGATGAGGTCGAGGACCTCGTTCAAGGTGACCCGCCGCCCACCGCCGACGTTGACCGGCTCGGCCCTGAACGGCGCGGTCATGGCCAGCAGGTTGGCGCGTACCGCATCGCCCACGAAGGTGAAGTCCCTGGTCTGCTCTCCATCCCCGTAGACGGTGATGGGCCGGCCGGTGTAGGCGGCTTCGAGGAATCGCCGGAAGGCCATGTCCGGCCGCTGCCTCGGGCCGTAGACGGTGAAGTAGCGCAGGGTGGCGACGGTCATCGCCGACGTGCCGAGCTGAGCGTACGCCAGGCAGAGGTGCTCGCTGGCCAGCTTGGTGACGCCGTACGGCGACACCGGGCGGGTGATCGAAGCCTCGGTCGTCGGGTAGGTCGGCGCGTCACCGTAGACGCTGGAGGACGAGGCCGCGACGAGGCGACGCACGTCACAGCGGACGCATGCTTCGAGCAGGCGCTGCGTCGCGATGACGTTGTCGCGCACGTACAGGTCGAAATCCAGGCCCCACGACGAACGGACCCCGGCCTGCGCCGCCTGGTGGAACACCACCTCGACGCCCTCGAGCAGCGGGTCGAGCTCGATGGTGGACAGGTCGCCCTCGACCAGCGCGAATCCCGGCCTGGCCGTCAGCGCGGCGGCGTTGGCGCGCTTGTCGGCCTGTGCGTACGAGGCCGTGAAGGCGTCGATGCCGAGCACCTCGAAGCCGTGGTCGAGGAGCGCCTCCGAGAGGTGCGAGCCGATGAAGCCGGCGGCACCCGTCACCACCACTCGCCCGGAGCTCATGCCGCGCCCTCCCTCCGCTGCCCGGCCTCCAGCAGGGAGCGGCCCTGGAAACGTCCCTCTCCGGGGTCGACGCCGAGCAGCTCAGCCAGGGTCGGTGCGATGTCGTGCAGGTCGACGCGCCCGTCCCGGATGCTCCTGCCTCGCAGGTAGAGATGGCTGTCGTCGGCGGTGTGCATGCCGGCGAGACCCAGGGCCGGCGGGCGGAACACGTCCCTGCTCCTGGTCCCGCCCTTCAGCTCGTAGCCCGGCTTCAAGGTGAGCACCACGTCGGGGCCGCGGACGGCCTCCGCGCCGTGGTAGGCCCGGTCACGACGGACCAGGTCGCTGTAGACGAGCTCGCCGGTCGCCGGGTCGCGGAACTCGGCGAGGTCCGCCACCAGGCGCTCGACCACCGCGTCGGCCTCGGCGGGCGGTACGGCGCCGCGGGGCCGCGCGCCCGCGCGGTTGACGTAGAAGCGGCCGGGGTCAAGCGAGTAGACCGTGGAGCGCGGGCTGATCGCGGACATGTCCCTGGGCTCGTCCACCTCGAACGCGAGGTAGCCGCGCTCGGCCAGCCAGGCGTTGGCGTACACGTCGACCCGCGCGCTGGCGAAGCCGTGGTCGGACATGACCAGCAGCTCGGTGCCCTCGGGAAGGTGCTCGACCAGCCAGCCGGCGAAGGCGTCCAACTCCGCGTGGAAGCGGTGGAACAGGTCCACCACCCGCTCCTCGCCGTCCGCCATCCCGTTCCAAAGGAAGTGGTAGAGCCGGTCGGTCTCGGTGACCACCGCCACGAACAGGTCCCAGTCGTCCTCGGCGAGCAGCATCCGGACCGCTTCCCTGCGCCGTGCGAGCGTCGCGAACAGGTCCTCCTCGAGGCGATCGAACGCCTCCCTGGCGGCCTGGGTGTCGAGGTCGATCCGGTAGCCGAACGCCCGCAGCCGCGGCAGCAGCGAGGGTGGGTACACGGCACGCTCCAGCTGTGGCGCCACGAAGCCGGCCACCAGCGAGCCCTGCATGGCGCGGGCCGGGTAGGTCCCCGGGACGTTGAGCACGACCGACCGCTTGCCGGCCCGGGCGAGCAGGTCCCACAGGACCGGCGCGCGGACGTGGTCGAAGTTGGGAAAGTAGAAGGCGTGGCTGTCGGGCCTGCAGTCCATGAACCCGAAGATCCCGTGGCTGCCGGGGTCCCGCCCGGTGAACACGGTCATCCAGGCGGTACCCGACACCGAGGGCAGCGAGGAGCGCATCGGCACCGAGGAGCCATCCTGGAACAGCGCCGCCAGGTTGGGCAGCCGCCCCGCCGCCGCCTCCCCCTTCAGGTAGCTGTGCGGCGTCCCGTCGAGCCCCAGCACGAACGCCCTTGGCCTGGACGCCCTGCGGCCACGGAGCAGCTTCATGCGAGCACCCTCCCGCGCTGGCCCGGCTGCCTCGGCAGCCCGAACAGGGACTGCAGGGTGGGGGCGACGTCCATGATCGACAGGTCGTCCCGCCGGCCGAAGGGAAGGCCCTCGCCGGCGAGCACGAAGACCGCCTGATCGGAGTGGTTGCAGTCATCCGGGCCGGTGTCGTTCTCGAAGACGTAGAGCCCGTGGTCGAGGCCGACCGAGCCGACCGAGCGCCAGCGCAGGTTGCCGAAGTAGACGATCAGGTCCGGAGGAATGCCGTTGACCTCGTGGTAGACCTCCTCGGGGCGCAGGGCCCGGGTGCCCATCGGCCTGCCCTCGTGGTCGGTGAGCGCTTCGAGCTTGTCCACCAGTTGCTGGCGGACGGTCTCGTACTCCGCCCGAGGGACCGTCCCGTGGGGCTCCCGGCCCTCCACGTTCAGGAACAAGCGGCCGTAGTAGCCGCCCTCGCCCCACGCGGTGGTGCGTGACCAGTCCACCTTCGCCTTGCCGATTGCCATCGGCTTGGCCGGCCGCTCGGCGAGCGTGAGGAATCCCTCCCGCATCAGCCACTCGTTGAAGCAGAAGCCCCCGGTCATCGGCTGGCCGCCGTGGTCCGAGACGACCAGCACCGCGGTGTCATCGGGCAGGACCTCCAGGAAGCTCGCGAGATGGTCGTCGAGTGCCCGGTAGTAGTCACGGAACACCTCGGCGTAGCGGTTGCCCGGCTCGTGCTTGGGGTGGTCCGGGTCGCAGTACTTCCAGAAGCTGTGGTGCAGCCGGTCGGGCGCCACGTCGACGAAGGAGAGCAGGTCCCACTGCCGGGTGGTCGCCATGTGCCTGGCGAGCGCGAAGCGCTGCTCGGTCATGTCGAACATGCGCTGCGCGACCGGCTCGGCGTCCTTTCGGAAGCCCGGGATGTCGATGGTGTAGCCGCCCGTCACCTGCTGGACCTCTCCCCGCAGCTCCGGGGGATAGGTGAACTGGACGTCCGTGGAGGGCGTGAGGAAGCACGAGACCATGCAGCCCTGGAGCGGCGTGGGCGGGTAGGTGCCCGGCACGCTCAGGACGATGCTGTCGCGGCCGGCGGCGCTGAGCAGCTCCCACAGCCGCGGCGCCCTGAACGTGCTCGAGGTCGCGAACGCCATGCCGTTGTAGCTGTGGTCGCTGCGGTTGCGCATCCCGTAGACGCCGAGATCGCCCGGGGTGCGGCCCGACAGCATGCACATCCACGCGGGGATCGAGATGGGCGGGTCGATGGTCCGCATCGGTCCCCACAACGCCTGCTCGCGCAGCTTGGTCAGCGTCGGCATGTCGTCTGCGAAGCGCTCGAAGAGCAGCTCCGGCGTACCGCAGTCGAGGCCGATCAGCGCCAGACGCCTGATCCTGGTCATCATGGGGCTCCCACTCAGTCGATGAGCTTCTTGGCCGAGCGCTGGTCCAGCTCGGGGAACCCGTTGTCGCGGCGCTTCCCGGCCGCGGCGAACTCGCCGTCGCCAGCCGCCGGCGGCCACTGGGGCGCCGCGGGCTGGGGCGCCCTGCCCACGGGGACGCTGCCGGAGAGCCTCTCGAGGTGCTGGCGCACCCGGCGGACCGGCCGCCTGGTGCCGAGCAGGACCACGCCGAGCGGCATGAGGCCCTCGGCGCGCAGGTCCTCGACCATCTGGGCGGTGACGTGACGCCCGGTGCGGCCGGAGCGCGCCACCAGGATGGTCCCGTCCGCCGCGCCGGCGACCTGCCGGGCGTCCGCCGACCAGGTCGCGGGAGGCGTGTCGAGGACGATCACCGAGCCGCTCTCACGCAGCTTGGCGATGGTTTCCTGGAAGCGCGGCGAGGCGAGCAGCTCCGCGGGGCTGGACGCCGGTTGGCCGGGTGGGAGCACCCAGAGGCATTCGCGGATCGACCACAGCAGCAGCCCGGTGATCTGCTCGGTGCTGGTGTCCTCAACGATGTCGGCGAGGCCCGGGGCGTTCGACGGGATCCCGAACAGCTTCTCGGCGCCGCCACCGCGCAGGTCGGCCGAGACCAGCACGGTGGAGCGGCCCTGCCGCGCCAGCGACAGGGCCAGGTTCGCGGCCACCGTCGAGCGGCCCTCGCGGCCCTCGGCCGAGAGCACCGCCAGGACGTTGCAGTCGCGCCCGACGCCCTGGCGCTCCAGGCTCGCGCGCGTCCAGTGGAAGCCCTCGGCGGTGGGACCGTGCGGGCGGTCCCGGACGGCGACCGCTTGCGCCCGCCTGGCGATGGCCGGCACCGAGCCGGCGACGCGCAGGCCGGTGGCCTCCTCGACGTCCTCCGGCGTGACCAGCTTCGGCCGGAGCGCGTCGACCATCAGCGCGATCGCCACGCCGATCAGCAGCCCGATCAGCAGCCCGGTGGTGGTGAACAGCGCCCTGCCCGGCTCCCGGCCCGGCTGCGTCACGGTCGGCTGCCCGAGCACCTCGGTCGGCAGTCCCTGGAACGACTGCGCGCTGGTCACCTGGGCGATCTGGTTGGCCACGTCGTTGAGGTTGGACTGGGCGGAGTCGAGCTGCGCCTGGGTCGCCCGGGACGCCTGGTGGGTCGCGGAGTGGCTGATCTCGGTCTCGGCCTGCCGGCTGAGACTGTTGACCCGCGCGTAGCCCTCGTTGTAGAGGGCCCGCAGCTTGGTCATGGCCTGGCGCGTGATGGCCGCGTCGGCGGCGTTGCGGCGGTCGGCGTATGCGCGTACGTAGCCGCCGACCAGGTCAGCCGCGAGCTGCGGGTCGGGGTCCGTGATGGAGACGTCGATCTGGGTCGTGCCGGGGACCGCGACCGCCACGAGATTCTTGGCCACGGTGCCGAGCCACAGCGACCGCTTGACGCCGTTCAGCACCTCCAGGTTTCCGAACTGGTTGCCCGGCTGGTTGAGCACCTGCTCCAGCGCGGTGATGTCGGGGACCAGGCTCGGGTCCAGCGGCGTCGCCTGCGTCTGCGTGCTGCCGGCGGCCACCTTGCTCTTGTTCTGGCCCAGCAGGCTCTGCGACCCGAACAGCCTGTCCGCGGTCACCGCCTTCACGTCGACCCGCTGGGTCACCTGGTACTCGGGCGCCGAGGCGAGGTGCGGCAGGGCGACCACGCCAGCCAGGACCCCTGCGAGCAGGGCGACGCCGACGATCGCCTTGTGTCGCCACAGCGCCGTACCGTAATCGCTGAGGGAGGGAGAGGCGTGCGTCGAGTCACGCGAGGGGACGGGCATGGATCCTCCTCGGGGCGGCCCCCGGGTTGTCTGCCTGGTTGGATACCGGGACGGCCTTCGGTCCAGCCGTCCATGGCTGGTGCATCACCCGGACACCTTGTCATCCGCTGTGCGCCGGATGGAGCCGCCTCGGCAGTAATGGGCATACGACGAGTGCTGGATTTGGCGTACGCTCGATCGCCTTCAGGGGCTCATTGGCCCAGGCCGCCCACCGGCCGACGCCAGTCGAGCGCCTCGATGCCGCCGGCGAAAGCCGCCTTACGACGCTAGTCGAGCGCGTCGATGGCGCCGGCGAGGGCCCGCCCGACGTCGCCCAGCGCGAGGTGGCGGCGATCCTGGACCACCGGACGGCCCGCGACCACGACGTGCGTGACCTCGGCGGCGGTCGCGGCGAACACGACGTGGTCCACCATGTCCCGGGGGCGGGCACCCGCCAGCCGCGGGGAGGCAAGGTCGAGGGTGACGAAGTCGGCCAGGGCGCCGGTCTCGAGGCGGCCCGCGTCGCGCCAGCCGATGGCCGCCATGCCCCCCGCCGTGGCGGCGGTGAGCAGGTCCGCGGGGTGGTGGTGGCCGCGCCGGCCCGTGGCGAGACGCTCGTCCAGCTCCACGGCGCGGGCCTCCTCGAACAGGTCGACGACGGCGTTGCTGTCGCTGCCGACGCACAACGGGCTGCCGGCGCCGCCCAGGGCCGCGGCCGGGCCGATGCCGTCGGCCAGGTCGCGCTCGGTGGTGGCGCAGATGCAGACGGCCGTACGGGTGGTGCCGAGGCGGCGGATGTCGTCATCGCTGAGCCACGTCGCGTGGACCGCGGTGGTGCGGGGACCGAGCACCCCGCAGCGGGCGGCCAGGGCCGCGGGGCTCAACCCGGTGGCCGCCAGGCACTCGTCGTTCTCGGCGCGCTGCTCTGACAGATGCAGGTGCAGCGGTGCGGACCGCTCCGCCGCCCAGGCCGCGACCAGCCGCATGGCCCCGGGATGCAGCGCCCGCACGCTGTGGATCCCAGCGGCGATCCGCAGGGCGGGGCCGGGCCGGAGCTTGTCGACACGGTCGGCCCAGGCGGCGGCGTCGCCGTCGCCGAAGCGCAGCTGCGAGCCTTCCAGCGGGCGGCCCTTGATGTCGCCGCGGAGGTAGCAGGCGTCGATCAGGGTGAGACGGATGCCCGCCTCCCCGGCCGCGGTCGACAGCGCCAGGCCCATCTCGTTCGGGTCTCCGTAGCGCCGGCCCCGCGGGTCGTGGTGAAGGTAGTGGAACTCGCCGACAGCGGTGACGCCGGCCAGCGCCATCTCCGCGTAGACTGCCCTCGCCAGCGCCAGGTAGCTGTCGGGGTCGAGCCGGCCGGCCAGTTCGTACATCCGCCGTCGCCAGCTCCAGAAGTCGCCCCCGTCCCGCTGGGTCCGGCCCCGCAGAGCGCGGTGGAAGGCGTGCGAGTGGGCGTTGGCGAGGCCCGGGATGGTCAGGCCGGGCAGTCGGGAGGCGCTGGGAGGGGGGTCGGTGTGCGGCGTCAGGGAGCTGATCCGCTCGCCATCGGCCTCGATCAGCACGCGCGCGGCCACCCCGGCGGGCAGCAGGGCCAGCTCCGCGTGCCAGAGCCCCTTCAGCGGCACGTCGCACCGGCCCCGCAACAACGTGCCGCGAGCCCGTCGAAACGGCACTCCGCCACCGCGTGCGGTCGGCTCATGGTCAAAGCCTATCCCGGCACGCCTTGGTGCGCGGTGAGGCCGACGGAGGTACTGCATTCGACGCAGTCGCCAGCACGGCAACTGTGGCTCGGCGCCCGGTCACGTGGTTCTCATGATGTGTCCCCGAATAGGATGCAGCAGCGCGGGTGCCGAGCGACCGTATGAGGGGCTCGAAGGACATGAAGATCCAGATCTTGTGCACGCTGGGGCCGGCGTCGCTGTCCGCCGAGATCATCGAGCAGCTCGACGAGTCGGGTGTCGACCTGTTCCGCATCAACCTGTCCCACACCCCGCTGGAGGCGCTCGAGCAGTGCATCCGGCTGGTGCAGTCCGCCTCCGCCAAGCCGCTCTGCCTGGACCTCGAAGGCGCCCAGGTACGCTGCGGCCCGATCGCACCCGGCGTGGACCTGCGCAAGGGCGATCGGGTGCGCCTCACCGCGACGCCCGTCGAGGGGAACGCCGCCGAGCTGACTCTGTGGCCACGCTCGGTGTTCGGGGACCTGCGCGAGGGCAGCCTGGTCTCGATCGACTTCGACGGCGCGCAGCTACGCGTGCGCCAGGCCGGCGAGGATCATGCCGAGGCCGTGGTGCTGGACGGCGGAAGGGTACGGTCGCACAAGGGCGTGGTCGTCGACCCCGCGCCGACGCTGCCCGCCCTCACCGACAAGGACCGCGCCGCGATCGCGCTGTCCACGGCCAGCGGCATCAAGCACGTGGCCCTTTCGTTCGCCAGCTCAGCCGCTGACGTCGACCTGGTCCGCTCGCTGGCGCCCGGCGCCCACCTGATCGCCAAGATCGAGAGCAGCGCGGGCGTTCGCAACATGGACGGGATCATCGACCGCTCCGACGCGGTGCTGATCGACCGCGGCGACCTCTCCAGGGAGGTCCCACTCGAGTACGTGCCGTTCTACCAGAAGGCGATCGCGCGGCGGGCCAACCGCTGGAGCCGCCCGGTCTACGTGGCGACCAACCTGCTCGAGTCGATGGTGACGAGCCGCAACCCCACCATCGCAGAGGCCAACGACGTGGCCAACACCCTGCTCGACGGGGTGCACGGCCTGGTGCTCGCCGCCGAGACCGCGATCGGCCGCGACCCCGTCGGCATCGTCCGCATGGTCAGCCGCATGATCCGCGCCTTCGAATGGTCCAACTTCGCCACTCTGCTGGACCGCGACCAGCCCGCCGCCCTGCTGGACCGCGACCAGCCCGCCGCCCTGCTGGACCGCGACCAGCCCGCCACCCAGCTGGACCGCGACCAGCCCGCCACCCAGCTGGACCGCGACCAGCCCGCCACCCAGCTGGACCGCGACCAGCCCGAGGCCGTCGCCTCCTGACAGCGCCCGGCAGCCGACCGCTACGGCTCCCGGCACACCAGCGCCCAGGGGCGGTCGCCGACCCGCGTCAGGACCACCGTGGCCAGGTGGTCACCACTGAGGTCCAGGCGACGGCGCAGCTCCCGCACGTCCACGGCCGACCCGCGCTTGCGGATCTCGATCGCGCCGGCGCCGCGGGCGCGGAGCACGGCGCGCAGTCGCTTCAGGCTCCACGGCAGCGACTCCTGCACCTCGAGCAGCCGCGCGAACGGCGTGGCGATCGCGCGGTCGGCTGACAGGAAGCCGACCCGGCGGTCGATCTTCCACGCGTCCACCGCACGGCCGAGCTCCTCGACCAGGCCCGCGCGGGTCACCGCCGGATTGGGGTCCAGCAGGAAGGCCCCGGGCGCCGCGCAGCGCAGCGGTGGGCCGGGCGCCGCGACCAGGCTGTCGCCGCCGGGCAGCAGCGTGGCACGGCGGGAGGTGGTCGCCAGTGCGGGCGACCACAGCACCGCCTCCTTGAGCTCGCGGCGGTCGGCGATCAGCTCGACCTCCCAGCCGGCGGGGACCAGCTCCAGCGGCACGCCCGGCGCGGCCTTGATGCCGACCTCGGCGACGTGGTCCGCCAGGGCCAGGCACCACGCCAGCGGTGGCTGGCTCACCCCCGGCGGCAGGCGCCTGCCACCGGCGCGGCGCGCGGGGTCGACGAACGCGGGTGGGAGCTGGTCCAGCCGCAGGTCGCCAACGTCGGCGCAGGCGGCGTCCAGGTCCGCCGCCCCGAGCGCCCTGGCGTTGCGGACGGCCATCCGGAGGTGGACGTGGTCCAGGTCGACCGCGAGCGCTGCGCGGCCCCGCGCCAGCGCCAGCAGGTCGCCGCCGATGCCGGTGCACAGGTCGGCGACGCGCTCGAAGCCCGCGTACCGTGCCGCCCGGTGTCGCGCCACCGGCTCGGCCGAGGCCTGCTCGAGCCCTTCCCGGGTGAAGTACATCCGCTCGGGAACCGAGAACTTGGCCCGGGCCCGCTCGCGAAGGTCGTGCTGGGCCAGCGCGCTCATCACCAGCTCGGCGGGGTAGCGGGCCCGCAACCGCTCGCCGAGCGCCATCTCGTCGCCGGGCTCGATCCTGCCGCGCGATGCCAGCATGTCCGCCAGCTCCCTCCCGTCCGCCGACAGGAGCAGGTCGAGCGCCCTGGCGGGATCTGACGAGGCCACCATCCGCCGAGGGTACCGCCCGTTCTCGCAAGGAGTACCGCAGGGACGGTTCGACCCGCGGGACATCCGCCAGCCAGACGCCGGGGCGGATTAGGCTGTACGAGACAACTTTGAAGAAGGAGTGTGCGCCGTGCCCGTCGCCAACGCCGTCGACCGCCTCGCCAGGGAATACCTGGACCTCACGTTCGATTTCTCGCCGATGGCGGCAACCTCGTACGGCGTCCACGATCTCGACGGGCTGCTCGACGACCTGACCGTGGTGAACCTGGACAAATGGGTACGCAAGCTGGCCGGGATCGACCGGCGCCTGCGTACTCTGGCGCCACGCGGCCCTGAGGAGGTCGCCGACCGTGACGCGCTGGCGGCGACCGTCGCCGAGGACCTGTTCATCGAGGAGGTCGAGCGGCCCTGGCGGCGAAACCCGTTCAGAGCCGCGGCGGCAATTCCCGAGGCGATCCTCGGGTTGATCTCCCTGGACTTCGCTCCGCTCGAGGAACGGCTCTCCAACGTGGCGCTGCGCCTCGAAGCGACGCCGCGATTCCTGGCGCAGGCGAAGGGATTGCTCGACGAGCCCTGTCCGGCGATGTGGCGTCGCATGGCGATCGCGGCGGCCGGCGGCGGCGCCGGCTTCCTCATGAGCGCGCTCGGCCCTCTGGCCGCCGGCACGGCGATGGCGGGGCGCACCGAGGCCGCGGCCGCCAGAGCCGCCATGGCGCTCCGGGAATTCGCCTCCTGGCTGGAGAGCGAGCACGCCAAGCGCTTCCCAGGAGACCCGGGGTTCGCGATCGGCGAGCAGGCGCAGGCCCGCAAGCTCCGCGAGGCGCACTGCTTCGATACCACCCCGGCGGAGTTCGTGGCCATCGGCGAGACGCAGATCGCCGAGATCTCGGCCAAGCTGAGCGAGCATGCGGCCAGCCTCGGCGCGGACGACTGGGCCGCCAAGCTGGAAGAGCTCAAGCTGAACCATCCGAGCCGCGCGGACCTGCTGCCCACCTATCGCAAGGAGGTCGAGCGCCTGGAGGCGTTCGTGTTCGAGCACGACCTGGCGACCAACCCGGAGTCGCCGACGCAGATCGATGCGACGCCAGAGTTCCTGCGCAACGTGCTCGGCTTGGCGGCCTACTACCACTCAGGACCGCTCGACCACTCCCAACAGGGCTACCTCTGGGTGACGCCTCCGGAGGACCCCGCAGGGCTGCGCGACCACAACTACGCGCTGATCCCCTCGGTGGCGGCGCACGAGGGCTACCCTGGGCACCACCTCCAGATCATGGGCGTCCACCGCCTCGACTCGCTGGTACGGCGAGTGACACACTCCCCCGCGATGATCGAGGGCTGGGGCCTGTACACCGAGCAGCTCATGCACGACGTCGGCTACTACAACGAGGAGTCCAAGCTCGGGCAGCTGGCGGCGCGGCTGTTCCGCGCCCTGCGCATCGTCCTCGACATGCGGCTCCAGTCGGGTGATCTGACCTACGAGCAGGCGGTGGCCAAGTTGATCGAGGTCGCCCACCTGTCGGAGCCCGCGGCTCGCTCCGAGGTCGCCCGCTACTCGATGGAGCCGACCCAGCCGTTCGCCTACCTGGTGGGCTGCCTGGAGCTGGAGCGCCTTCGCGCGGAGTCGCAGGAGCGGCTGGGCAACGCCTTCCGGATCCGCCGGTTCCACGACCGGGTCCTGTCCTACGGCCACATGCCGCCGACCCTGGTGGCCCGCGCAATCGCCGCGGCCGACTCGACCGAGCAGCGCAAGCCCCGCAACTGACCCGCGGTACGGCCCATTGTGGCTACCGGCCAGGGCCATCGCGGATCCCGGGCGCGGCCGTCGCGGGATCGGGCGAAGGCTCTGAGCCCAGCGCATCGTAGATGCGGACGGCGGCGGCTCCTCCGAGCGTGGCCCCGGCGGAGGTGGCCGCGATGGTGACTGCCGGGCAGAGGACGACGCCCGCGCCCTCTGTCGCGACCGACTCCACGCCGCAGACGGCCATGCCGATCCGCTGGCCCGCATCGGCGCCGAGGCTCGAGCCCAGCGACCGCACGAGCGCCCGGAGCAGCGGCTCGTCCCCCTCACCGCCGACGAGGTTGGCCGCCAGGGTGATCGCCGGGCCGCCCAGCGGCAGGAACGCGGCCAGCGTGTCGGTGAACGCCGACCGCTCGAAGGCGGTGAGCGCGCGCACGGCCGCCAGGGACGCGGCCGGCTCCCTGCCTGACCGCACCAGCCGCGTGAGCGCGCTGGCCCGGGACTCGACCGCCGTGAGCCCCGCCCCGACCGCGATGCCGATCCGGTCAGCGACCTCCAGACCGCGCGCCAGCAGCGAGCGTCCCCCGTGCTCGCCGCGCCCCTCCTGCCCGGCGCGCCCCTCGCTCCCGCGGTGGTCGTCGCCGCGCGCCTCGCCTGGTCGGGCCGGCGATCCGGACGCCGCCGCCCGCCCGGCGATCGTGGCCGCCTCGGCAAGGTGCCGGGCGGCCGAGCGGTCCGCGGAGCTCGCCTGCTCGCTGGCCTCTCGGGCCATCTCCGCGACGCGGGCCGCGGTCGGCACCGGGGAATCGGCCGAGGGCAACGGCAGTGCGAGCAGGCCGCCGGGAACGGCCGGATCCAGCGCGAGCCCGGCCGAGACCGCCAGGGAGCTGGCGCGGTCCCAGAGCGACTGCGCGCCTGCCAGTCCGGTGGACAGCTCGGACAGGCCCCCGGCGGCCAGGCGCAGGGCGCCTGCGACATCCTCGGTCCCCGACTGAAGCAGGCCGTCCCGCGCGCGGTAGGCCTCGCTCGCCCGCCCCCGCCAAACCGCCGGCCCGGCCAGGTCGCCGCGCAGGTCCCCGATGCCCTCGGCGATGCGATCCATCTCGGCGGACGCCGCCGCCAGCAGCCGCCCCGCCGCCGCAAGGCGGTCCGGATCACCGTGCGGTCGCACCCGCGCCTCCCCCTTCCACAGGTCCACCGCTCGGTCCGCCCACTGTGGGAGACGGCGCCGTCGGCGGCGCCGGAGCGTGAGCACTCTCGCTGTCGGCCCGCTCATAGCCGTCCGCGGCCGCCGCCAACGCGGCGGCCAGCTCGTCGACCGCCGCCGTGAGCCGCTCGGTCGAGCCGGACCAGCGCGTCCACAGCGTGGCGAAGGCGGCCCCAGCCTCGCCGTCACCGAAGGCGCCGTCCAGGCCCGTGACGGTCGTGCTGAGATGTCCGCGCACCTCGAGCAGGCGGCCACCGAGCTCGCGGGCGGCCGCTGCGGCCCGCCGCAGCCGCTCAGGCGTCACCACGATCGTGGCGGCCATGCCCCTGCCTCCTCGGAATCGGTCGATCGAGCCATGGCAGGGTTGTAACCCGCGCCGCGACGGCGCACAAACGGCTATCCCCACCCCCCTTGCCAGACGCGGTCGGCCCGGGGGACGCTCAGGGTCGCCTGATGCTGGAAGCGGTGCCTCAGGGGAGACGACCGCGTGGATGCCGGTCGCTCAGAGGACCGAGTCGGGGTCGGGGCCGGCTTGACCTTCGAGCCGGGACCAGCGGACGAACTCCTCGAAGCTCTCGCCGATGTCCTTGGCGATGAACGCGGAGGCCAGCTCGTCGATGCGCTCGTCGCTGAAGCCCTCGGCACCGAGGACGGGCCGCGCCTGGTTGGCCAGGAGCCGGGCACTCTCGACCTCCGGGGCCACCGGCTCCGGCGCGAAGTCAGGGGTGACGGCTTCCTGCTTGTCGATGTCGGTGGCGCGGGCCGGCGGATCGGAGTCGACCGGCAGGTCCGATCGATCAGGGTGCTGGTTGGTCACGGGCTTCACCTCCGTGCTCCCAGGTACCCCGCGGCGGCCTTCCGTACGCAGGTTGGTACACTTCGGCTTTCGCGCCGCCTGGCCGGTGGCGCCGGTCGCCGCCGCGGCCCGGTGCGCGGACCGCCATCGACCCCGAGGAGCAGGCACAGGTGAAGGACGTCGGCATCGTCGGGCTCCCGCTCGCGGGCAAGACGACCCTGTTCAACGCCCTCACCCGCGCCGGGGCGCCCACCGGCGGCGCCGCCGGCAAGGCGAACCTGGCGGCGGTGGCCGTACCGGACCATCGGGTTGACGTCCTTGCCGACCTCGAGCACTCCCGCAAGCGGGTGTTCGCGCAGGTCCGCTTCGTCGACGTGGTCGCGTCGGCCGGTGGGCGGGCCGGCGGCCTGTCCGCGCAGGGGCTCGGCGCCCTGCGCGAGGCGGACGCGCTGGCCATGGTGCTCGCGGCCTTCGATGACAGCGACCCGGTCGCCGCCGCCGCCGACCTCAATCTGGAGCTGACCGTCGCCGACCTGGAGAGCGTGGCCACCGGCGCGGAAAAGGCCGCCAAGCGGGCCAAAGCCGGCGTCAAGGGCGCAGCGCTGGAGGCGGACACCCTGAGCAGGGCGCGTGACCTGCTGGACGCCGGCACGCCGCTGCGCGCGGCCGCCTGGGAGCCGGAAGAGGACAAGGTGCTGCGGAACTTCTCGCCGCTGACGCGCAAGCCCGTGCTGGCGGTCGTCAACCTGGGAGAGGGCCAGGTGGGCGAGGCCGCGGAGCGGGCGGCGGCGGTCGAGCGGGCACTGGAGATCCCCGCGGTGGCCGTTCCGGCCGCCCTCGAGGCGGAGGCGGCCGAGCTGGAGCCGGCGGACGCCGCCGAGTTCCTCGCCTCCTACGGCGTGGAGCACGGCGGGCTCGACCAGGTCGTCGGGGCGGCGTGGCGCCTGCTGGACCTGCAGACGTTCTTCACCACGGGCGAGGACGAGACCAGGGCCTGGGAAGTCCGCCGCGGCGCGACGGCGCCGGAGGCGGCCGGCCGCATCCACTCCGACCTGGAGCGGGGCTTCATCCGCGCCGAGGTCATCGCCTACGACGACCTGGTCGCCGCCGGCGGATGGGACGCCGCCCGCGCCAAGGGCCTGCTCCACGCCGAGGGGCGCTCCTACGTCGTGCGGGAGGCCGACTGCCTGCACATCCGCTTCAACGTCTAGCGCGTGTCGCATCTTCGTAGACGATCCGGTCGAACCGACGCCGCGCATCACGCGACAGCTCACCCGCTCGGCCAGCCGTTCAACTCGCCCTGCGTGGTGAACCTCCCAGCCCGCCGATCACCCTTCAGTCATATCAGTCTCCCGGTCGGGAGCAGAGCGTCCGCCGCCCCCGTCCGTCGGTCCGAGCAGCTGGTGGGTGAGCAGGTCGGCCAGCCAGGTCTGGTAGCTGTCCGGCGACCAGCCGCGCTCCACCACCAGGCAGCGGTACACCTCGGACAGTGTGCAAGTCAGAAACACATCGACGGCTCTGGCCACCGTTACGCCCGGGGCCAGCCGCCGCTCCAGGGACACGATCAGCCGGCGGACCGCCCGCTCGCGGCCGGCCAGGACGGTGCGCCACACTTCGGCCATGCGTGGGTCGGCGCGTGCGGCCTCCTGATAGATCGTGATCACGTCTGAGCCGAGCTCCAGCTGGCGGCGGGTCCACCGCGCCGCCAAGCGCAGCCGCGCCGCAGGATCGGGTGTGGCCATCGCCTGATCGTGCAGGTCCTGGACGCTCGATTCGGCAATCCACAGCCGGCGGATCTCCTCGAGGATCCTGGGCTTGTTGCCGAGCGCGGAGTAGATCGTGGGCGCCGGGATCTCGGCGGCCTCTGAGATGGCCTGGATGGTGGTGCCGACATAGCCGCGCTCCCGGAACAGCTCCCTCGCGGCGCGCGCGATCGCCTCGCGGGTCGCCTGCGCCTGGCGCTGCCGGTACGACACTTGCTCCTTGACGGCCATGTGGAGATAGTAACATCATACTCATCATAGTAAGGCTGTGATAAAACGAGTGATGCTTTGAGGAGGTCGTGGGCGATGGGGAATGCGTCCGCGCCGGCCCTGGTGGCGGCCGGCCGAGTCGAGATCGATCCGGAGACGCTGCGACGGTTGGTTCGCCAGCAGCTCGGCCGGCCCAACGCCGAGGTGGGCGCATGGCAGGTCGACCCCGTCGCCTGGCAGCCGGTCGCGCCGACCACTGCCGGCCTGGCACGCGTGCGGGGCGTCGCCCGCGACGGCGCGACCACGCTGCCATGGTCGATGTTCGTCAAGTCGCTGCAGTCGATACGGCACTGGGCCCACTTCGACCAGGTGCCGTCGCACCTCCGCGCTGAGGCGGCAGCGACCATCCCCTGGCGCCTGGAGGCCGACCTGTACGAGGCGAACCTTGCCGAGCTGCTGCCTGACGGGCTGCGGATCCCGCGCCTCTACCACGTCCAGCCGCTCGGCGACGAGCGGATGCGGCTGTGGATGGAGGACGTCCAGGCCGTGGACCTGCCCTGGGACCTCTCCCGGTTCCAGGCGGCCGCCCGACTGCTCGGACGGCTTGCCGCACGCCTCTCCACCGACCGGCTGCCGGCTCGGCTCCGCCACCTCCGTGGTCTCGGCCTGCGCTACCTCTACCATGGCCGGCTGCTGCACCTGACCCTGCCGCTCCTGCGCGACCCCGCCACCTGGCAGCACCCCCTGGTCGCCGCCAGCGTGGACGACCAGCTCCGCGGCGATCTGGAGGCACTGGCCCGCCAGGTCCCCCGGCTGCTGGACGCCCTGGACACGCTTCCCCAGGGGTTCGCGCACGGCGACGCCGCCCCCCAGAACCTCCTCATTCCAGCCGATGATCCCGATGGATTCGTCGCCATCGACTGGGGAGGGTTCGTGGGCCCTGCCCCAGTGGGCGCCGACCTCGGCCAGCTCCTGGTCGGCCTCTTCCACACCGGCCAGCTCGACCCCGCCGAGCTCGGCGGCATTCACGAGGCCATCCTCTCCGCCTACCTCGATGGGCTGCGCGAGGAGGCCCTGCGGGCCGACCCGGCCGAGGTCACCTACGGCTACGTCGCCACCCTCGTGGTCCGCGGCGGCTTCTCGGCCCTGCCCCTCGAGTTGCTGACAACGCAGCCCACTCCCGCCGTTCAGGAGCTCTTCCGACGTCGGGCGCAGCTCGCCCGGTTCATCACCGACCTCGCACTCGCTCTCCCGCAACCGGCCCGACGCTGACCCGGGGACGGTGGCCGCGCTGCCTATCCGGCGGCGGAGGCGGTCGTGAGCAGGCGCTGGACGCCGGCGGCGACGGCGGCCACCTCGCGCTCGACGTCGGCGCTGAGGGCGCGGAGATCGGCGGCGGACTGCGCGCCGAGGCCCGCGCTGGCGGCGCGGCGGATAGCGCGGGCGGCTCCGGTCACGTCGCCGACGCGCTCGTGGGCGGCGGGCAGGAGCCGGGCGACCTCGCGCTGGTCGGGCTCGCCCGCCAGCAGCCGCAGCTCGGCGTCCAGAGTGCTGGCGACCCGCTCCAGCCGCCGCGTCAGGCCGGGCAGCTCGCCCACCACGCCGGCGTTGGCCTTGACCATGGCGATCGCCTGCGGGGTGCTGGTGATCGCCTCGGCCAGCTCCCGGCGCAGGAAGGCGACCTCGCGACGAGGGCCGGGAGGCGCCGTCCACAGCTGCACGACCCGGATCTGCCGGCGCCAGCGCAGCTTGGCCTTCACGAACCGCCAGAGCCACCACGCGGCGAGCGCCGTCACCGCCACCATGAAGACAAGCACCGCCAGCACGGCGAGCAGCACCTCCGCCATCCCCAGTCCTCCCCTCGAACCGCCTGCGACCACGATAGACGGCGGCAAGCCCTTTGTCAGGGCGCGGGGCGGGATGAGGGCGGCGGGCCACCGGGCCGACCGCCGCGCCGGCCGTGAGGGCTCGCGCCGCGCCCGGGCCGCAGCCCCGGATGAGCCCGTCAGGCGATGGCGCCGCTTCGGAGGTCCTCGAGCACAGCGGTGGCCGCGCGGCGGCCGGAGGCCAGGGCACCGTTGATCGAGGCGTTGTCGCGGTGGTCGCCGCACAGGTACAGCCCGGGCTCCAGGCGCACCGGGCGCTCGGGCGGCTCGAGGACGCCGACCGGCTGGGCCGGCTGCGCATGCTCGATGCGGTAGGTGGCCAGCAGCTTCCAGCCGAGCACGCCAGAGCCGAACCAGTCGGCGAGCTGCTCGACCACTGCCCGCTCCAGCTCGTCGCCCGGCTCGACCGCTCCGGGCACGCTGACCGAGACCAGGTGGCCGCCGGCGGGCGCGTAGGTCGGCGACACGGTGCTCGGCACGCAGCAGTGACTGACGGGACCCGACCCCTCGCCGTTGAGGACCAGGATCGGCTCGTCGATGGGCGGGTGCTCGGTGGAGAAGTACAGGCAGGTCGCCGGCCTGGACCCGGGCGGGGGCAGCACCCGCTCACCGAGTAGCCAGGAGGCGGACGGCCCGTCGGTGGCCACCACCACCGCGCGGGGCCGCAGCAGCTCGCCGCCCGCCAGGGTGAGCTTGCCCCGCTCGACCCTGGTGGCCGCGCGCCGCAGGTGGACGCCGAGCAGGTTGGCGGCGACCTGCTCAGGGATGGCGGCCATGCCGCGGCTCGGGATCGCCGAGGGCCCGAGCGCCAGCATGCGAAGGGCGAGCTCGAACATCCTGCTGGAGGTCTCCAGTCTGGGATCCATCAGCACGCCGGAGAACAGCGGGCGGAACAGCCGCTCCACCATCGTCTCGGAGAAGCCGTACCAGGCCAGCGCGCCCCTGGTCGGCGCCTCCGGCCGGGCCAGCATGGTCGCCAGATCCTCTCGCAGCGCCCGCCGGCGCAGGCGGGCCAGCCGCAGCTTGTCGCGCATGCTCCCGACCGGCGCGAGCAGGGCGGAGAGCGCGCCCAGCGGCTGCCGGAAGGGGTCGGTGACCCTGACGAAGCGCCCGTCGATGCGGATAAGGGCCGCCGGCTCGAACGGGTGCAGCTCCAGCGCCTGGTAGTCCAGCAAGCCCCTGGCCTCGGGGTATGCGGTCAGCAGCATCTGAAAGCCGCGATCGAGCAGGAAGCCGTCGACCACGTCGGTGCGAACGCGCCCGCCCACGCCGTCGGCGGCCTCCAGAACGGTCGCGTTGATGCCGTGGTCCAGCAGGTGACGGGCGCAGGACAGGCCGGCAAGGCCGGCACCGACCACGTAGATGCCGTCGTCCCCCGCCATGGGAGCCTCCGTCTACTGCCTGGACGCGTCGACGCCGGCGGCCGCGGCGTCCTGACGCAGCCCCCGGGGGAGCGAGAAGTGGACGTCCTCTGGGACGACCTGGACCTCGCGGACCTCGCTTGCGCCCCGCTGGCGGAGCGCCTCGACCAGCTCGTCCACGAGCCATTCGGGAGCCGACGCCCCGGAGGTGACGCCGACGGTGTCGACGCCGTCGAACCACGCCGGATCGACGGCGGAGGCCTCCGGGATCAGGTGGCTCGCGCAGCCCATCGTGCGCGCGACCTCGACCAGCCGCTTGGAGTTCGAGGAGTTCTCCGCCCCGATCACCAGGATGAGCTGGCACTCGTCGGCCAGCTGCTTGACGGCGGACTGGCGGTTCTGGGTGGCGTAGCAGATGTCGTCGGACCGCGGACCGGCGAGCACCGGGAAGCGGTCACGCAGCACGCCGATGACGCCCTGGGTCTCATCCACCGACAGGGTGGTCTGCGTGAGGTAGGCCACCTTGCCGGCGTCGGGGACCTGGACCGCGTCGGCCTCGTGCTCGTCGCCGACGAGGTGGATCGCGCGTGGCGCCTCACCCATCGTTCCGATGACCTCTTCGTGACCTTCGTGGCCGATGAGCACGATGTCATAGCCCTTGCCGGCGAACTTGCGGGCCTCCTGGTGCACCTTGGTCACCAGTGGGCAGGTGGCGTCGACGACCCTGAGCTGGCGGCTCCTGGCCTGCGCGTGGACCTCCGGGGCGACGCCGTGGGCGGAGAAGACCACGGTCGCCCCCTCGGGGACCTCGTCCAGCTCGTCCACGAAGATGGCGCCCCTGGACTCGAGCCGGCGCACCACGTGCAGGTTGTGGACGATCTGCTTGCGCACGTAGACGGGCGCGCCATAGGTCTGGAGCGCGATGTCGACGATGTCGATGGCCCGGTCCACACCGGCGCAGTAACCCCGTGGCGCGGCCAGGAGCACGCGCCGCGGAGCTGAGAATTCGGGAATCGGCCGCTCGGACATGCCGCCATTCTAGTTGCTCCAGCGGGCCGCACGCTGTCAACGCCACGACCTGCGAGCCCGCCCGCCGTCAGGGGGCCGGTTGGACCTGCTCGACGGGGACGCTCAGGCCGGCCGGCGGCGGGGAGGCGGGCGCGCGGCCGAACTGCGTGGCGTAGAGCTCGGCGTACAGTCCGCCCGCGGCCAGCAGCTCCTGATGGTTGCCCTGCTCGACCACGCGGCCGCCGTCCACGACCAGGATGCGGTCGGCGTTGACGATGGTGGACAGCCGGTGGGCGATCACCAGGCTCGTGCGGTCGCGCAGGGCGACAGCCAGCGCCTCCTGGATGTGGACCTCCGATTCCGAGTCCAGGTGGGCGGTCGCCTCGTCGAGGATCACGATCGCCGGGTCTGCCAGCAGCAGCCGGGCGATGGCAAGGCGCTGCTTCTCACCGCCGGACAGCCGGTAGCCGCGCTCGCCGACCACCGTGTCGTACTCCTGCGGCAGGGTGTGGATGAGATCGGCGATGCGCGCGGCGCGGCAGGCCGCCTCGATCTCGTCCATGGTGGCGTCGGGCTTGGCGTAGCGGAGGTTGGCCAGGATGGTGTCGTGGAACAGGTGCGGGTCCTGGGCGACCAGGCCCGTGGCACCGCGCAGGCTCTCGATCTGGAGGTCGCGGACGTCCACGCCGTCGACCAGCACGGTCCCTTCGGTGGCGTCGTAGACGCGCGGCACCAGCATGGCGATGGTGGTCTTGCCCGCCCCTGACGGCCCCACCAGGGCGATCAGCTCGCCGGGCTCGACCGCGAAGGAGACGCCGCGCAGGACCGGCTGGCCGGGGTTGCCGGCGACCGCGTTGGCGGCGCCGAGCAGGCTGGAGATCGACGACTCGTCGGCGGTCGGATAGCTGAAGCCGACGTGCTCGAACTGGATGCGGCCGGCGGGCGGGTTCGGCAGCGGCCGCGCACCCGGACGGTCGGCGATCGGGCTCGGGTAGTCGAGCACCTCGAACACGCGGTCGAAGGACACGAACGCGGTCATGATGTCGACGCGGGCGTTGGTGAGCGCCGTGAGCGGCTGGTAGACCTGGGTCACGTAGGCGGCCAGGGCGACCACGTCGCCGGCGCGAAGGCTGTTCGAGATCACCAGCCGGGCGCCGAGCCAGTACACCGCCGCGGTGCCCACGGCGCCGACGAGCCCGAGCGCCGCGAAGAAGATCCGGCCGTACATCGCCTGGCGCACGCCGATGTCGCGAACCTCGCCCGCCCTTCCCCGGAACTCGGCCAGCTCGCGGTCGCGGCGACCGAACAGCATGACCAGCAGCGCTCCCGCGACGTTGAAGCGCTCGTTCATCATGGTGTTCATGGCCGCGTTGAGCTGCATCGACTCGCGGGCGACCGCCTGGAGCCTGCGACCGACGCGCTTGGCGGGCAGGACGAACACCGGCAGCACGACCAGCGCCAGCAGGGTGATCCTCCAGTTCAGCAGGAGCATGGCGGTGAGCGTGGTGGCCAGCCCGATCACGTTGGACAGGACCGAGCCGAGCGTCCCGGTGAGCGCCTGCTGCGCGCCGATCACGTCGTTGTTCATGCGGCTGACCAGCGCGCCGGTCTGGCTGTGGGTGAAGAACGCCAGCGGCTGGCTCTGCACGTGGTCGAACAGGGCGGTGCGCAGGTCGTAGATCAGCCCCTCGCCGATCCGCGCGGACAGCAGCCGTTGCGCCAGGGCGAGGCCGGCGTTGGCGATCGCCACCCCGACCGCGGCGGCGCCGATGAAATTGATGAGGCCGAGGCTGCGCTCAGGGATCGCCTCGTTGAGCAGCTCCCGCACCAGCAGCGGCGGGGTGACGGCGACCAGCGACGACAGCCCGATCGCCAGCAGGTAGGCGGTGATCTGGACCCAGTAGTGGCGCGCGAAGCCCCAGACCCGCCGCACCACCCCGCGGGACAGCTTGGTGCCCGGCTCGTATTCGAGACGGGAGGTGCGGAGGTAGCGGCCGTACATCATGACGGACTGCCAAACGATCCGGTGAGCCGGTTCATTCCCGGCAGGCCGGCTCCGGGGCCGCGGAGCGGTGCTGGCGGGTTCAGGCTGCCCGTGCCGGCTCGGGGTGGAGGGCGGGCATCGCCTCGACCAGCGTGGGGCGCCGCAACCGCGCCAGCAGCGAGGCGGCGGCCACCATGCCGAGCGCCAGCAGGAAGGCCGCCCCGGGGCTGGCGTGCTGCACCAGGAAGCCGGCGAGCGCGCTGCCAACCGAGGTGCCGGCGGTGAAGGCGCTGCTCACCCAGGTGAACGCCTCGGTGAGGGTGCCGGGTGGCGCTGAACGGTTGATCAGCAGGTACAGGCAGGCGATGGTCGGCGCGACGGCGAACCCGGCCAGCGGCATCGACAGCGCGAACGGCAGCACGCCCACGCCGGCCACCGCCAACGGGGACAGGCCGACGGCCACCGCGCCGAGCAGCGCCACCACGCGGCGCTCCGGCCCGCGGCCCGACGCCAGCGCACCGGCGACCAGCCCGCCGACCATGCTGCCGACGCTCCACAACGACAGGAACAGGCCGGACAGCGTGCGGTTGCCGAGTTGCTCGGCGACCGCGGGCACGGCGACCTCGACCACGCCGAACGCCGCCGCCATCAGCGCGATCACGGCCAGCGCGGTGCGCACGCCCGGCCCGCGCAAGGCGCCGGCCCAGTCGCGGTCGCGCGCCTGCGGGCGCCAGGACCGCGACGCCGGCGTGGCGGCGAACAGGCAGGTCCCGACCAGGACGGCCGCGGCGATGGCGAGCATCGCGGCCGCGGGCGAGGCGATCGCGATCAGCGTGACGACCAGCAGCGGCCCGGTGATGAAGACCACCTCCTGGACGGTGGCCTCGAAGGCGAAGGCGGTCTGGAGCTGGGATCCGTTGCCGAGGACGAAGGACCACAGCGCCCGCATGCAGGCGCCGACCGGCGGGACGGTCGCGCCGCCGATGGCGGCCAGCACCGGCAGCAGGCCGCTCGGCCCGCGCCCGGCGGTGATCGCCAGAGCGCTGAAGGCGGCGGCGCAGACCACCGCGCAGGCGAGCAGGACCCGCGTCTGGCCGCCGCGGTCGACCGCCCGGCCGATCAGCGGCGCGGCGATCCCGCAGCCGAGCGCGAACGAGCCGGCCGTCAGGCCGGCCAGCGCGAACGACCCGGCGGCGTCCCGGATCAGGAGCACGATCGCCAGGCCCGCCATGCCGATCACCAATCGCCCGAGCAGCGCGGACGAGACCAGCCTGGGGACCTGGGGAGTGCGCACGATGGCGCGATAGGGGCTGAGGGTCATGCCGCGATGGTGCCGTGCGACCGGACGGCCTGACCAACTAGTTAGCCACAGCTGAATCGTCGTACGCTGGCCCGAGGAGGGCCGCCCATGATCGAGATGGCCTTCGCGGCCGAGGACCTCGTCCACACGCGCTTTGCCGTCTCCCCGCTGTGGGAGGCGGTGGCAAGCGTGCGGGCGCTGCGCGACCCCGGAGCCCACGCGCTGCACCTGCCGTGGGTCGAGATGGCCGGGCCACGCACCGGCGACCTCGACCTCGGGCCGCTGGAGGCGCTGCTCGGAGGACGCGGCGGCTACACCCCGGACTTCCTCACCCCGCCGCCGGGCACGCCACTGCCCGACTTCGGCGCCGAGCTGGAGCGCCTGCGCGCCACGCCGCCGAGGGAGGTCCGGCGCGAGCTGGCGCGGCGGTTCCCCAGCCGGCGCCTGCCCGGAGTGCTGCGGCCGCTGGTCAGCGACACCGAGGCGGAGCTCCGCCGGCTCGCGGACCTGATCGGCCGCTACTGGGACCGCGCGCTCGCGCCCGTGTGGCCGCGCATCAAGGGCCTGCTGGACGCGGACGTGCGCTACCGCGCCAGGCAGATCACGGAGGGCGGGGCGTGGCGGCTGTTCCGGGGGCTGCACCGATCGGTCAGCTTCGCCGGCGGCTCGCTGCGGATCGACAGGCCCTACGACGCGCGGGTCGACCTGGGCGGACGGGGCCTGCTGCTGGTGCCGTCGGCGTTCTCCTGGCCAGAGGTCTTCACGATCATCGACCAGCCATGGCAGCCGAGCCTGGTCTACCCGCCGAGGGGCGTCGGGACCTTGTGGGAGCGCAGCCACAGCCCGGACGCTTCCGAGGCGCTGGCGGCGCTGATGGGCCGCTCGCGCGCCGCCGTCCTCACCGAGCTCGACCAGCCGGCCTCCACCGTCGAGCTGGCTCGGAGGCTCGGCATGGGCCCCAGCCGGGTGTCGCAGCACCTGACGGTGTTGCGCGCCGCCGGTCTGGTGGCCGGCCGCCGCCAGGGGCGCGCGGTCCTCTACACCCGCACGGCCCCTGGGCAGGCGCTGGTCGCCGCGCCACGCGGCTCCGCAGGCTGAGAGGGCTCCGGGACCTTGAAGGACCGCCCTGCGCGCCCAGGCGCACGCTGCCCCCGGCACGCCGGCCCTGGCGCGGGCGCCGCCGGACGCTCCCGCCGGACGCTCAGGCGCCCGGCTTGGTGAGGGGCGCGTAGCGGAGCAGCAGGCGCTTGCGGCCCAGGAGCGGGAAGTCGACCTCGGCCATGGCGCGGTCGCCCTGCCCGGAGAGCGCCCGGACCACCCCGCTGCCCCACTGCCGGTGCACGACGGTGTCGCCAGGGGCCAGGTCCAGGTCCAGTCCGCCCCGCTGCTGGTCCGCGAGCCGCTCAGCCGGCGTCGACGCACGCTTGAAGCTGGGAGCCGGCGGGCGGCCAGCCGGCCCGGGTGGGCGCGGCCCGAAGGAATTGCGGCCGGCGCCGAACGCCGGGCTCGCGTCGCCCCACTCAGAGGCCGCGCGGCGGAAGCCGCCGGCGGTGCCGGAAGGCGAGGCGACGCGCACCAGCTCCTCGGGGACCTCCTTGAGGAAGCGCGAGGGCAGGTTGTAGTTGGTGGCCCCGAACAGCGTCCTGCTCCAGGCGTTGGTCAGGTACAGGCGCTCGCGGGCGCGGGTGATGCCCACGTAGGCCAGCCGGCGCTCCTCCTCCAGGTCCCGCGGCTCGCCGATCGAGCGGACGTGCGGGAACACGTTCTCCTCCAGGCCGACGATGAACACCACCGGATACTCGAGCCCCTTGGCGGTGTGCAGGGTCATCAGGGTGATCCCCTGGCTCGCCGTCTCGACCTCGTCGGCGTCCGACACCAGCGCGATCGACTCGAGGAACCCCGCGAGCCCGCCCTCGGGCTCGCGCAGCTCGTACTCCTCGGCGACCGACTGGAGCTCGCGCACGTTCTCGACCCGGCCCTGCCCCTCGATGGAGGTGTCCGACTCCAGCTCGCGCATCAGCCCGGAGAGGTCCCAGGCCTCCTCGACCAGCACGCTGGGACTGCGCCCCTCCTCCATGCCGGCGCGCAGCTCGTCCAGCACGGCGATGAAGTCGGCGACCCCGCGCGCCTGGCGCGTGCCGAGCCCGGGGATCTCGCCGGCGCGGCGCAGCGCCTCGCCGAAGGGGATCTCCTCCTCGCCGGCGAACCGCTCGACGGTGCGCTCGGAGGTGTCGCCGATCCCGCGCCGGGGCACGTTCAGCACCCGCCGCAGGCTCACCGTGTCGAGCGGGTTCACCACGGCCTTGAGGTAGGCCAGCAGGTCCTTGACCTCGCGCCGGTCATAGAACTTGACGCCGCCGACGACCTTGTACGGCAGGCCCGCCTTGACGAAGACCTCCTCCAGGACACGGGACTGGGCGTTGGTCCGGTAGAAGACCACCGTCTGTCCGTAGCGGTAGCCCTCCTTGCGGAGGCGCTCGACCTCCTCGGCCACGAAGGCGGCCTCGTCGTGCTCGTTCTCGGCCTGGTAGCGGGTGACCGGCTGGCCGTGCCCGAGGGCGGTCCACAGGCTCTTCGGCTTGCGCTCGAGGTTGTTGGAGATCACCGAGTTCGCGGCCGACAGGATCGTCTGCGTCGACCGGTAGTTCTGCTCCAGCAGGATCACCGTCGCGTCGGGGTAGTCCGCCTCGAAGTCCAGGATGTTGCGGACGGTTGCGCCCCGGAAGGCATAGATGCTCTGGTCGCCGTCGCCCACCACCGAGAGGTTGCGGTGCTTGGAGGTGAGCAGCTTGAGCAGCTCGTACTGGGCGACGTTGGTGTCCTGGAACTCGTCGACCAGCACGTAGCGGAAGCGCTGCTGGTACTCGGCGAGCACGTCCGGGTGCTTCCGGAACAGCCGGACCGTCTGCAGGATCAGGTCGTCGAAGTCGACGGCGTTGGCCTCCTGGAGGCGGCGCTGGTACAGCGCGTAGGCCTCGGCGACCTTCTTCTCGAACCAGGTGGTGGCGCGGTCGGCGAACTTCCCGGGGGTCAGCAGCTCGTCCTTGGCCGAGCTGACCGCGTGGCGCATGGACCGCGCTGACAGGCGCTTGGGGTCGTAGTTGAGCTCACGGCAGACCACGGTCATCAGCCGCTCGGCGTCGGCCTCGTCGTAGATGGTGAAGTTCGAGGAGTAGCCGAGGGGCGAGCCGCTGCGGCGCAGGATGCGCACGCAGGCGGAGTGGAAGGTCGACACCACCATCGCCTTCACCGCGCCGCCGACCAGCCCCTGGAGGCGCTCCTTCATCTCGCGGGCGGCCTTGTTGGTGAAGGTGATCGCCAGGACCGCGGTGGGCGGCACGCCAAGGTCCCGGACCAGGTGGGCGATCCGGTGGGTGAGCACGCGGGTCTTGCCCGACCCGGCGCCGGCCACGATCAGAGTCGGGCCGTCGGTGGCGAGCACCGCCCGGCGCTGGGCGTCGTTCAGCCCCTCGAGCAGCTGAGGGGACGCGGCGTGCTGGTCTCGTGAAAGCGCGGAAGCGTCCATCGCCTCGGAGTATACGGGTGTGCGGGACAAGCCCGAACGCTGCGGCGCCGCCGATCCGCACGGCTGCTCGGTCCTGGAGACGGGATCAGCCGCGCTGGCCGTCAGGCTGGCCCGCGAAGGACCGTGTGGCCTGGCCGGTGACGTTCGACAGCAGGTTCGCCAGCTCCATGGGGAGCACGAACTTGGTCGACGAGGACGCCCCGATCTGCTTCAGCGCCTCCAGGTACTGCAGGCTCATGGTGTTGGCGTCGATGCCCTGGGCCACCTCGAAGATCTTGCCGAGCGCCAGCGAGAAGCCCTCGGCGCGAAGGATGGCCGCCTGGCGGTCGCCCTCGGCGGACAGGATCGCCGACTGCTTCTGGCCCTCGGCGACGGTGATGGCCGCCTGCTTGGTGCCGGTCGCCTCGGTGACCACCGCGCGGCGCGTCCGCTCGGCCGACATCTGGCGGGTCATTGCCTCCTGGACCTGCGGCGGCGGGATGATCTCGCGGACCTCGACGTTGGTGACCTTGACGCCCCAGCGCTCGGTGACGTCGTCCAGCTTGGATCGCAGGGTCTCGTTCATCTGCTCGCGCTTGGAGAGCACGTCGTCGAGGTTCATGTCGCCGACGACGCTCCGCAGCGTCGTGGCGGCGATGTTCTGGGCGGCGCCGGCGAAGTACTGGACCTGCACCACGCTCATGATCGCGTCCACCACCCTCGTGAAGATGATGAAATCGATCGCGATGGTGGCGTTGTCCTCGGTGATCGCCGTCTGCTTGGGGATCTCCAGGTACTGCTCCCGGAGGTCGACCAGGACCGGCCGGTCGACGATCGGGATGAGCAGCACCAGACCCGGCCCGCGGGTGCCGACCATGTGGCCCAGCCTGAACAGCACAATCCGCTGGTACTCGCGGACGATCCTGATCGAGTAGCGCACGACTAGAACGACTAGCAGGACGATCACCGCAAGAGCGATCAACAGCCCGATAGCCATATTGACCATCCTCCCATCGGACCTGGCGGGTCCTTCATGCAATGCTACGCCGCCGAACCGGGCTAGGAGCAGGTCGAACGCCGGCGCTTGGCCTCTGAAGACGTACATGCCTTGACAGCAATACTACCGGCGAGGCATATTAGGCGGCATGAACACTCCAGACGATCGATCCCGAGCAGGCAACGCCGCCAAGGGCAGGCTGCGGACGACCGAGGACGGGCGGCTGATCCTCCACTTCGAGCGCCGGCTCGCCCATCCTCCGGAACGGGTGTGGCGGGCGATCACCGAGCCGGACCAGCTCGAGAAGTGGTTCCCCGCCGCGGTCGAGATGGACTTCGCCACCGGCGGCAAGATGCGCTTCACCTTCCGCGAGAAGGATGTCGACAGCCCGGACGGCCGCATCACCGAGCTCGACCCGCCCCGGGTCTTCGCCTTCGACTGGGGAGAGGAGAACCTGCGCTTCGAGCTGCTGCCCGACCGGGACGGCTGCCTGCTGGTCTTCACCAACACCCTGGACGACCGCTCCAAGCTGGCCCGTGTCGGCGCCGGCTGGCACCTCTGCCTCGACGTGCTCGAGGCGAACCTCGACGGCCTCCGGCTCCCGTGGGAACCCGACGAGCGGTGGAGCCAGCTCTACGGCGACATCTACGAGAGGGCATTCGACTGAGCCGACAGGCCGGGTCATGAGCACGACCTTCGAGGTGCTGGCCGAACCGAACCGGCGGCGCATCCTCGACCTTCTGCGAGATCGCGAGCGATCCGTCGGCGAGCTGGTCGAGCTGGTCCGGATCAGCCAGCCCGGCGTGTCCAAGCACCTGCGCGTGCTCCGCCAGGCCGGTCTGGTGACCGTGCGGACCGACGCGCAGCGGCGCTGGTACCGGCTGCGCCCAGAGCCGCTCACCGAGATCGACACCTGGCTGGAGCCCTACCGCCAGTACTGGTCGGACCACCTCGACGCGCTCGAGGCGCACCTCGACAGCGACCGGGGTTAGCTGGCGCCCCTGCTCTCCGGGCGGTCTGGGCGCGGGAGCGATGGGGCCACGGGATCGCCGCCGAGCGCGGTCGGATCGGGCATTACCGTCAGCTTCAGGCCGGAGCGGCCGACCACCCGCACGACCGTGCCCGCCCTGATCTCGCCGTGCTCCGCTTCGGCGCTCCAGTGCTCGCGGCCGACCCGCACCTCGCCGCGCGGGGCGAGGTCGGTGATCGCGATCCCCTCCTCGCCGTACAGCTGGTCCACCCCGATGATCGGCGGCTGCCGTCGTGCCTCCATGGCCGCCTGCACGACCACGGCGAAGAAGGCGATCACCAGCGTCGGCACCACCAGCAGCAGCCAGCGCGAGACGCGCAGGTCGGGGACCGAGGGATCGAACAGCAACAGCCCGCCGAGCACCAGGCAGATGGTGCCGCCGACGGCCGGGAGCCCGAGCCCGGGATGCTTCAGCTCCAGCAGGTACAGGACGGCCGAGGCGAGCAGCAGCACGACGCCGCCGAGCTGCACCGGGAGGATCCCGAACGCGACGATGCTGGTCACCAGCAGCAGCGTGCCCAGGACGCCGGGGACCGAGACGCCCGGATGCAGCACCTCGATGATGATCAGGATGATGCCGAGGTAGAAGAAGATGAACACGAGGTTCGGGTCCATCAGGCCGTGAAGCAGGCCCAGCCCCAGGCCGGGCGACTGCTCCTGCAACGTGGCGCCGGCCGTGTCCAGGGTCACGCGTGTTTGACCTCCATCAACCGGCACGCTCGTGCCATCGACCTGGCTGAGGAACTCCGGGATCGAGGCGGCGATGTGCTTGGTGACCTTGTCGGGCGTCTTCGCGAAGGCTTCCTCGGCCGGGATGGCGTCGGCGGCGCGGACCGCCTGTTCCGCCCAGGACTCGTTGTAGCCGTTGGCGTTGGCCAGCGACTCGATGAGCGCCGCGGCGTCGTTGGTGACCTTCGTCTCCATGATCTTGCCGCGGATGCCGACCGGGTGGGCGGCGCCGATGTTGGTGCCGGGGGCCATCGCGTTCTCGGGGCAGGCCATCATGATGAAGGTCCCCGCGGAGGCGGCGTGCGCTCCGGACGGGCCGGTCCAGCACAGCACCGGCACGTGCGAGGCCTGGATCGCCTTGACGATGGTTCGCATCGACGAGTCGAGCCCGCCGGGGGTGTCGATGCGCAGCACCACCGCGGCGTCGCCGTCGCGGTTGGCGGCCTCGATGCCCCGCTTGAGGTAGCTGGCGATGAACGGGTCGACGGTGCCGTCCAGCGTCAGCACCTTGACGGTCGGATTGACGGTGGACGTCTGCGCGCCGGCGTGGAGAGCCGGCCCCAGGGCCAGCATCATTGTCGCGCCCACCAGGACGCCGATGGCCCGCGTGATTCTCATGAGCCCATGCTCCTCCCGTGCGCCCTCCATGATCCTCCTGTCTCGGCCAGAACGGGAGTACACGCCAGGAGTTCTTCGCGGCAAGCAACTATCTTGTCGGTATTGACACGGTTTGACCGCCCGATCCGCCCGGGTAGTCGTACCCTGATCCGGACCGGCTCGAGGTATGGAGGTCCCGCGTGAGCGCGAGTGTCGAGCAGCCCCGGACGGCCGAACGGGCGGCGATGGCCCTGTCGGTCAGGAACCTGCGCAAGGCCTTCGGGCCCAAGCTGGCGGTGGCGGGCATCGAGCTGGACATCCCTCACGGATGCTTCTTCGGCCTGGTCGGGCCGAACGGGGCTGGCAAGACCACCACGCTCAGCATGGTCACCGGCCTGCTGCGGCCCGACACCGGCGGCGTGGCCATCGACGGCGTGGACGTCTGGCGCGACCCGCCGAACGCCAAGCGGCGCATCGGCGTGCTCCCGGAGGACCTGCGCCTGTTCGACCGGCTGAGCGGCCAGGAGCTGCTCACCTACAACGGCCTGTTGCGCGGCATGCCGGCCGACACCGTGGCCGCGCGCTCGAGCGAGCTGCTCGACGTGCTCGACCTGCGGGAAGCCGCCGGGACGCTGGTGGTCGACTACTCCCACGGCATGCGCAAGAAGATCGCCCTGGCCGCCGCGCTGCTCCACAACCCGCGGGTGCTGTTCCTGGACGAGCCGTTCGAGGCCATCGACCCGGTGTCGGCGCGCACCATCCGCGCCTTACTGGAGCGCTACACGGCCGGCGGAGCGACGGTGGTGTTCTCCAGCCACGTGATGGAGCTGGTCGAGCGGCTCTGCGACCGCGTCGGGATCATGCATCAGGGCCGGCTGATCGCCGAGGGCCCGATCGAGGCGGTGCGCGGCGGCCGCAGCCTCGAGGACGCCTTCGTCGACCTGGTCGGCGCCGGCGCCGCCGACGCCAAGGAGCTCGGATGGCTTGGCACTTCGCCCGCCTGAAGCTGGCGCTGCTGCGCGGCGGGCTCAAGGTCGGCGGCTGGCAGCAGGTGGCGGGCCTGGTGGTGGGCACGCTGTTCGCGCTGCCGCTGACGGCCGGCGGGTTCATCTCGCTGGCCGCGCTCCGAGCCGCCCCGGCCGACGTGGCCGAGGCCGTCGCGGTGGTCAGCTTCGTCTTCCTCGCGCTGGCCTGGGCCCTCCTGCCGCTGCTGACCTTCGCCGCCGACAGCGCCGTGGACCCCGCCAAGCTGGTGCTGCTCCCGCTGCGGCCCCGCCAGCTCGCGATCGGGTTGTTCGTGGCCTCGTGCATCGGGCTGCCGCCGCTGGCGACCCTGGCGGCGCTCAGCGGCGCGGTGGTCGGCTTCGCGCCGGCGGGACCGGGGCTGGTCGTGGTGGTGGTCGCGGTCGTCCTGGAATTCGTCCTTTGCGTGCTGGCGGCCAGGGCGCTCACCACCGCGCTGTCGCGCTGGCTGCGGAGCCGGCGGGTGCGCGACCTCACCATCGTGGTGGTTTCGCTGGGCGCGCTCACCCTCAACCTCGGCGTGCAGGTGCTGGTCAGGTCGACCCGCCCGTCCCGGCTCGCCGACCTCGACTGGCTGCGGTCGCTGGGCCGCGCGCTCGGCTGGCTGCCGCCCGGGTGGGCGGCGCGGGCCATGGCGGCCGCCGGCCGGGGCGGCAGCTTGCCGGTGGCCGCGCTGGAGCTGGCCGGGGCGGCCGTCGCCGTGCTGCTGCTCGCCTGCTGGTGGTACGCCAGCCTGCGCAGGGTGCTCACCACCGTGGAGCCCTCCGGCCAGCCACAACGGGTCGGTCACGCGGCTGGGTCCGCCGCCGCGGGCCTGTTCCCGCGGGCCGTTCGCCGGCTGCTGCCGCTGGACCGCCGCGGCGCCGTGGCGGCCAAGGACCTCCGCTACTTCGCAAGGCACCCGAGGCTGCGCGTGCTGTGGTTGACGGCGGCGCTGTTCGCCGTGATCCTGCCGGGGTTCCTCCTCCTGTCCCGCAACGGGCCCAGGGAGCTCGCGGCCCTCGGCGCGCTGGCGAGCCTCTACATGCTCAACTCCGGCGCGCTCAACCAGTTCGGGGCGGACGGGCCCGCGTACTGGGTCAACGTCGCCGCGGGCGGCGGGTCGCGAGCCGACCTGGTCGGCAAGAACCTCGCCCTGGCGCTGCCAGGGTTCGCGCTGGTGTCGGTGGTGTCACTGGCGCTGTCGGCCATAGGCGGCGGCTGGGTCTACCTGCCGGTGACGCTGTGCCTTGCGGCCGGGACCCTGGGGATCATGCTCGGGGTGGCCGACTACGTGTCGATCCGCTTCCCGTTCGCGCTCGCGAACGTGTCCACCAACGTCTGGGCGAGCCAGGGCGCCGGCGCGGGCTGCGCGGTCGGGCTGGTGCAGCTGCTCGCCATGGGCGTCGAGGGCGCGCTGATGCTGCCGCTGGGTGCGCTCCTGGTGGTGGGCCTGGTGGCCTGGCGCCCGGCGCTGGCGATCCTCTGCCCGTTCTCGGTCGGCTACGGCTACGCGCTCTGGCGGCTCGGCGTCCACCTCGGCGCCGAATGGCTCGACGCCCACCAGCCCGAGCTTCTGGCGGCGCTGAGCCCGAGAAGGGCTGGCTAGGCCTCCGCGAACTCGATCGTGGTCTTCACGTCGCCGGGCTGGCGCACCAGCGCGTCCTGGAACCGCTCAGGGGGGAGCCGCCGGGTGACGAGGCGGGCGAGCCAGTCGCGGTCCACCCTGGCCAGCGCGTCGGCGGCCTGCTGGTAGTGGCGCCGGTTCGCGTTGACGGTGCCGACGATCACGTCGTTGGAGAGGACCAGCTCGCGGTTGAGCGCGCCGGCGTCCACGCCGATCGAGCGGCCACCCGACGACACGCCGGTCAGGCAGAGGATCCCGTTCGGCGCCAGGTGCTCCATGACCTCGAACACAAGGGCCCCGACGCCCGTGCACTCGATGGCCACGTCCGTCTCCTGGCACGCCTCCTTCACCGAGCCGTGGTGGTACACGGCGCCGAGATCGGCCACCAGGTCCGGCTTGGGCCCCTCGGTGACCTGGTCGAGCACGTGTACCTCGAGCCCGCGCTGCCTGCCGAGCAGCCCCGCCAGCAGGCCGATCGGCCCGGCGCCGGTGATCAGCACGCGCCGCGGCTCCCAGCGGGCGCGGCGGCCGATGTGGTCCACGTGCTCCCACGCCTTGGCGAGGATGCTGGTCGGCTCCAGCAGGACGCCGAGCCGGCCGAGCGCCGGGTCGATCTTGACGGCGAACTCCGGCTGGATCCGCCAGCGCTCCGAGCCGAAGCCGTCCAGTTCCTTGATGCCGTGCTCGGTGTAGCGGCCGTTGCGGCACATGTCCCACTCGCCGACCGCGCAGTTGCCGCAGGGCACAGGGTCGGGATGGCGAACGATCCCCGCGACCAGGTCGCCGGGGGCGAGGTTCCCACCCGCCAGCGCCTCGATCACCCGGCCGAGGGACTCGTGGCCGAGCACCAGGCGCTCGCGGCCAGGCGGCGCCCAGCCGTACTCGCCGCCGATGATCTCCAGGTCGGTCCTGCAGACACCCACAGCGCCTCCACCAGCACCGCGCCGGCGTCCTCGGGCGGCTCGGGCACGTCGTCGAGCCGGGCGCTGCCCTGCTGGCCGGGCACAACCGTGATCGCGCGCATCGCTCTCCCTCTGGCAGGCGTCGGCTCGACCCAGGACACGACGTCCAGGGGCCCCTTGTGCGCGCGAGAGTATCCTCCGGGCCGGGCGCACGTGCACGAAGCACCGCCCGCTCTCCCCCGATTGGAGGTCAACGACGTGGACACCGCGGAGGTCTCCAGGCCGCTCCCGGCGGACCGCTCCGCCCCAGCGCCGGACGCCGGCCAACCTTGGCGCGTGGCGGTCCTGGGCCCGGGTGGCATCGGCGGGCTGCTGGCCGCATTGCTGGCCCGCGACGGCGACCGGGTCATCTGCATCGCGCCGCCGGCCACCGCCACCCACCTCCGCGAGCACGGCATCGAGGTGCGCAGCTCCCGCTTCGGCAGCTTCCACGTGCCGGTCGACGCTTCCAGCCGGCTGGAGGCGCCGGTCGACGTGTGCTTCGTTGCCGTCAAGGCGACCTCCCTGGAGGAGGCGCTCGAAGCGGTCCCGCCGGCGACGCTGGGCAAGGGGCTGGTGGTGCCGTTCCTCAACGGCATCGACCACGTGAGCGTGCTGCGGCGCCGCTACCCCGCCGGCCAGGTCGTGGCGGCCACCATCCGGATCGAGTCGGCGCGGGTCGCGCCCGGCGTGATCGAGCATCCGTCCGGGTTCGCCGCGGCCGAGCTCGCGCCCGGCCAGGCCGACCGGTCGCGGGTCGAGCAGCTGGCGGCGCGCCTGGAGCGGACCGGCATGGACGTGCGGATCCGCGACGACGAGAAGTGGATGCTGTGGGCCAAGCTTTCGATACTGGCGCCGATCGCGCTGCTCGGCACGCACGAGGGCGCGCCCATCGGCGTGGTGCGCGAGCGCCGGCGCGACGACTTCGCCGCCGTTGTCCATGAGATCGCGGAGGCCGCGAAGGCGGCCGATGGCGTCGATCTGGACCCCCAGGTGCCGCTGGGCATGCTGGACCAGATCCCGGCGGGGATGCGCTCCTCGATGCAGCGCGACGCCGAGGCGGGCAGGCCGCTGGAGCTGGACGCCATCGGCGGCACGATCCTGCGGGCGGCCGCCCGCGGCGGCGTCCAGGCGCCGGTCACCGAGCGGCTGGTCTCCGAGATCGGCGCGCGCGTCGTAAGCTCGTAGCCATGCCAACCCGCCGATACGGCCTGACGCTCCTGATCGCGGCGCTCGCCGCCCTGGCGGCCTGCACCCGCTCGGCGGGGCAGGACGCCCGCGGGGCCGCCACCACCGCTCCGGCGGGCCAGCGGGCGCCGGCCTCGACCATGACCGTGACCAGCGCGGCCTTCGCCTCGGGTGCCGCCATCCCGGTCCGCTACACCTGCAAGGGCGACAACCTCTCGCCGCCGCTGCGCTGGTCCGCGCCGCCAGCCGGCACCTCCGAGCAGGCGCTGGTCGTCGACGACCCGGACGCGCCCGGCGGCACCTTCGTCCACTGGGTGCTGGCCGGCATCCCGGCCAGACAGACGGAGCTCGCCGAGAACGCGGTCCCCTCAGGAGCCAGGCAGGCCCGCAACAGCGCTGGCGGCAGCGGGTACACGGGGCCGTGCCCGCCGAGCGGGCCGGCCCATCACTACCGCTTCACGGTCTACGCGCTCGGCCGTTCCCCGGGCGTCGAGGAGGGGGCCGACCCGCAGCGGGCCATCGCCGCGGTGCAGGCGGCAGCCACCGCGCAGGGCCAGCTCGTCGGCACCTTCCAGACCTGAGGGCGCCTCTGGCTCCAGGCACGGCCTGTGCCGGCTCACTCCCACTCGATGGTGCCGGGAGGCTTGGAGGTCACGTCGTAGGCCACCCGGTTCACGCCGGCGACCTCGCCGACGACCCGCGTGGCGATCCGCTCCAGCACCTCCCAGGGCAGGCGGCCGAAGTCGGCGGTCATGGCGTCATCGCTGGTCACCGCGCGCACCACGATCGGATAGGCGTAGGTGCGGCCGTCGCCCATCACGCCAACCGTGCGCACGGCCGGCAGCACGGCGAAGTACTGCCACAGCTCCCGGTCCAGGGCCGCCCGGCGGATCTCCTCGACCACGATCCGGTCGGCCGCCCGCAGCGTCTCCAGGCGCTCGGCGGTCACCTCGCCCACGATCCGGACGGCCAGGCCGGGACCGGGGAAGGGCTGGCGGCGAACCACGTCCTCCGGCAGGCCGAGCTCGGTGCCGACGCGGCGCACCTCGTCCTTGAACAGCAGCCGCAACGGCTCGACCAGCTCCATCCGCATGTCGGCGGGGAGCCCGCCGACGTTGTGATGGGTCTTGATGGTGGCGGTGCGCCTGCCGCCGGACTCCACCACGTCGGGGTACAGCGTGCCCTGGACCAGGAAGCGGGTCTCGCCGTGGTCGCGGGCGACCTCCTCGAACACGCGGATGAACTCGTTGCCGACCGCCCTGCGCTTGGCCTCGGGATCGGTCACGCCGGCCAGTCGGTCCAGGAAGCGGTCGCCGGCCTTCACGTGGACGAGGTTGACGTTGAAGTCGCGCCGGAAGGTCTCCTCCACCTGCTCGGCCTCGCCGTGGCGCAGCAGCCCGGTGTCCACGAACACGCAGGTGAGGCGGTCGCCGATGGCGCGGTGGACCAGCAGAGCCGCCACAGAGGAGTCCACCCCGCCCGAGAGCGCGCACAGGGCGCGCTCGTCGCCGATCTGGGCGCGGATCGCCGCCTCCTGCTCCTCGATGATCGAGATGCTGGTCCAGGTCGGACGCAGGCCGGCGGCCTCGTACAGGAAGTTCTTCAGCAGGTCGAGCCCGCGCGGCGTGTGGGCGACCTCCGGATGGAACTGGACTCCATAGAGCCCGCGTTCGGGGTCCTCGAAGCCCGCGACCGGGGTGGCCTCGGTCCGCGCGGTGACCCGGGCCCCCGGCGGCGCCGCCGTGACGGTGTCGCCGTGGCTCATCCACACGACCTGCGAAGCCGGCAGCTCGGCGAACAGCACGCTGCCCTCCGGGTCGGCGACCAGCTCCGTGCGGCCGTACTCCCTGACGCCGGTCGGCTCCACCTGCCCGCCCAGCACACGCGCCATCGCCTGCTGTCCGTAGCACAGGCCGAGCACGGGGATGCCGAGTCCCAGCAGGCGCGCGTCCAGGGCTGGCGCGCCGGGCTCGTAGACCGAGGCGGGTCCCCCGGACAGGATCAGCGCCCGGGCGCCGCGACGGCGGACCTCCTCCGGATCGACGTCGCAGGGAACGACCTCGGAGTAGACGTGGCACTCGCGCACCCTTCGCGCGATCAGCTGCGCGTACTGGGCACCGAAGTCGAGGACGAGGACGGTGTCTGGCGTCATGGGCGCAAGGTTAGCAGGGCCACCATCAGGGGATGCTCTTGCCGTGGCGCCGCCGCGAGCGCTACGGTTGAAGCCGAGCAAGGTGGGCCGGAGCTGACCCGGCTGGTGCCGAGACCCCGCACCATGCAGCGCTGACGGACCGCTGTTGCATGGTGCGTTTGCTTGCGCTGGGGCCCGTGCCTGCCGCCCGTCCGCCAGGTGGCCCCGAGTTGGTTGGAGGAGACGTCGCGTGAGCCAAGTCGACCCGGTCGTCGAGCATGCGGACGACGAGCCCGACGCTGAGCAGCAGGTAGGCGGCAAGAGCCGGCGCCGCGCGCCCGGCGCCGATCCCGAGGTTCGCTCGTTCGGCACGGAACGGGTCTGCGCCGCCGACGGCTGCGACACGGCCCTCTCGCGCTACAACCCCGACACCTACTGCTCGGTGCATCGTGGCTGGGATCGTCAGGTCATCCGCCGCCAGCGCCGTAACGACGACGACCCGGAAGATCAGGAGTCGTAGGGCGCGTCTGCCTCCTCACCCCATCCCGACGCCCTGGCTGCGCTGGAGCGTCTTGCCCTCGGTCTGGAGCGCCGGAGCCACCATGACCTCGGCCTTCTGGAACTCCTTGAGGGTCTGGTAGCCGGTGGTGGCCATCGACGTCCGCAACGCGCCGAACAGGTTCATGGTCCCGTCGTTGACCGGCGCCGGGCCGAGCAGGATCTCGCGCAGGGTCCCGAGCGTCCTGGTGGCGACCCGCGTCCCGCGGGGCAGGTCCGGGTGGAAGGTGGCCATGCCCCAGTGGAAGCCGCGGCCGGGCGCCTCGATCGCGCGGGCCAGCGGGGACCCGAGCATGACCGCGTCGGCTCCACAGGCGACCGCCTTGGCGATGTCGCCGCCAGTCGCCATGCCCCCATCCGCGATGACCTGGACGTAGCGCCCAGTCTCCTCGAGATGGCGGGTCCTCGCCCCGGCCGCATCGGCCAGCGCGGTCGCCTGCGGCACCCCGATACCGAGCACGCCCCGGGTGGTGCAGGCCGCCCCGGGCCCCACGCCCACCAGCACCCCTGCGGCGCCCGTGCGCATCAGGTGCAGCGCTGTCGAGTATGAGGCGCAGCCGCCCACAATCACCGGGATCTCGTACCGGGCGATGAAGGTCTTGAGGTTGAGCGGCTCGGTGGTGGACGAGACGTGCTCCGCGGAGACCACCGTCCCCTGGATGACCAGGATGTCAAGTCCGGCCTCGAGGGTGGTCTCGTGGTAGCGGGCCACCCGCTGCGGGGTCAGCGAGGCCGCCACCACCACGCCGCTGTCCTTGATCTCGCCGATCCGCTGCCCGATCAGGTCCGCCTTGATCGGCTCGCGGTAGATCTCCTGCATCCGCTTGGTCGCGTCCGCATCCGACAGCGCGGCGATCTCCTCGTAGATCGGCTCGGGGTCCTTGTAGCGCGTCCACAGGCCCTCGAGGTTCAGCACGGCCAGCCCGCCGAGCTTGCCGATCTCGATCGCGATCCTGGGCGACACGACCCCGTCCATGGCCGAGGCCAGCAGCGGCAGCTCGAACTGGTAGGCGTCCAGGTCCCAGGAGATGTCGATGTCGTCGGGGTCGCGCGTGCGCCGGCTCGGGACGATCGCGATGTCGTCGAAGCCGTAGGCGCGCCGGCCGCTCTTGCCCTTGCCGATCTCAACCTCAGCCACGGGAGTCCTCCGGGAACTCGATCTGGGGCGCGTCCGTCATGCGGCGTCCGCGGAAGGCCGCCGGATAGCAACAGGACCCGACCGCGGTGACGGTGGGTCCTCGGAATGGCGCATGCCCGAAGCTACCAATGCACTTCGGCGCCGTGCAAGCAGGTCGTCTCCGGGCTCGAGGCAAAGCCGGGCGGCCTCCCGGCAGTGGGCTGGCGCGGGCCTCATCCGCATTGTGGACGGCGCGGGGACCCGAGCCGGTAACCGCTGTACCATGACAGCATCAGGGCGTCCACGTGGGCGTCTACCGATACGATCACCGTACTCTTCGAGGTGTCTGTGCCCGACCCGCTCGACCCCTTCGGGTTCGAAGAAGAAAGCCGGTCCGAGCCGATCGACGACGAGGAGCGCGCGGCGCTGCTCGATGATCTCGCCGACCTGGCCGAGTTCCGGGAGGCTTTGGAGCCGCGTGGCTTCCGGGGGGTCGTCATCCCCTGCCCCGACTGTGAGGAGGACCACTTTTTCAGCTGGAGCCTCCTGCGCGAGAACCTCGAGCACATCCTCGAGCATGGCGAGCCTCGCGTCCACGAGCCGGCCTTCGAGCCCGACGTCGACCGCTACGTGCCGTGGGACTATGCGCGCGGCTTCGTCGACGGCCTGCTCGAGGGGGAGCGCGAGACGACGTCGGTCCGGGACGGCTGGACCTCCCCGGTCGAGGCGTCGCGCCGCCTTCGGCGCGCCCTCGCCACGCGCGGGCTGACCGAGGACGAGGTCACCGCCGTCCTCAACGAGGGCGGTCTCCCACTCGCAGAGCCTGGCGACCAGGCAACCTCCTGACGCCTGCCCCGCCGATCCGTCGGGGATGGGTTTGGGCACCCGCAGGGCGTATCTTCTTCACAAATCTTCCTGCTCTCTCAGGAGCGACCATGCGGTACGGGCTCGTCCGAGCTCGGAGCGCTCGGGGCCCAGCCGTCGGTACTCGGGGCCCAGCCGTCGGTGCGGTGGCCCTGCTCATGTGCTTCGCGCTCGCCGGGTGCGGAGGCTCCTCCGATCGGGCGGCTCCCTCCAGCACCGCCGGCGTTGACACCCGGCAGGGTGGGGGCGGCGGCGGAACGAGCGGTACGACCGCCGGCGCGCCGCGTACCAGTGGCACCGCCAGAGTGATCCTCGCCGACGGACGCCATCCCGCGTTCCTGAAGGAGGTCGACCTGCCCTCGCGGACGATCGTCATCGACGTCGTGCAGTTCCTCACCGGCGCGGAGGCGGCCAAGGCGGCCAGCGAGGACGGGGAGGAGTCGCCCCCGCCGAACGACTACTACATCCGCAACACCAACAGGCGGTTGCGCAGGCTACCGGTACTCCCCACCGCCCGCATCACCGTGAACGTGCTCGCCAACGACGAGACCGGCGACGCCACCAGGGACCTCCCGGTCGACCTCGTCAAGCTCGCGTCCTATTTCCCCACCGACGGCTCCCCGCTGTTCTGGGTCACCGTGAAGGGCGACCAGGTCAACACCCTCCAGGAGCAGTTCCTCCCCTGAAGCGATCGCCCCCCTGACGCGGTCGCTCCTCCCGAGCAGGCGCCCTGTCCCTGCCCGGACCGGCTGGGATGGATGGGCTACTGCGCGGCGCGATGGGTCTGGTCACCGCGACGTGCGCCTGGTGTGCGCAAGCCGGCGTCGGGCGTCCGGGGGTGGCTGCTCGCCGTCCACGCTGCGGATGGTCCGGCGCATCGCAACAGGGGTCCGCGAAGCGGTGACCCTGGAGGCCACGGAGCTCTGTGTGGCGCCGGGGGCCGGAGCTCCGATGCGGGCCAACCGACGCTGCCGTGCGACCATCGCCGCGACCGCGCCGATCGCCACGCCCGAGGGCAGCCACACGAGCCACAGCCGGCGATGCCGGCGGAAGTCATGGATCTGCCAGCCCCGCTCGGCCGCAAGCGCGCGCAGGACCCGGTCCGGGTTGACCGCCACCGGATGGCCGACCCCCTCCAGCAGCGGCCGGTCGTTGACGGAGTCCGAGTAGGCGCTGCTGGAGCGCAGGTCGATGCCCTCCTCGGCGGCCAGCGCCTTGACCGCCTCGAGCTTGGCCGGGCCGTGGAGCACGGGGCCGAGCATCCGCCCGGTGTAGGTGCCGTCGACCAGCTCCGCCCGGGTCCCGAGCGCACCGTCCATGCCGAGGTACGCCGCGATCTCCTCGGCGAGGTCCCGCGGCGCGGCCGTGACCAGGTAGGTACGGTCTCCCACCGCGTTGTGCGCCTCGATCACCCGGCGCATGCCCGGGTAGATCCGCGGGCCGATGACCTCGACGACGATGTCGTGGCCGATTTGGACCAGGTCGGCCCGGTGCTTGCCCTCCACGAAGGCCAGTGCCGACTCGCGCGCCGCCTCCATCCCGCTCTGGCCCTCCGCGCCCGTGAGGCGGAAGACGAACTGGCCAAAGGCGAAGCCCGCGATGTCCCGGAGCGTGTAGAAGCCCCGGCGGTACAGGCCTCGGGCAAACAGGTACAGGCTGGACCCGGGCAGCAACGTCTTGTCCACGTCGAAGAACGCCGCCCGCACCGGCTTCACCTCGTCCACGGTCATGTTCGCCTGGCGGAGCAGCGCGGTGGGTCGGGCTCGGACCGCCCCGCGGAGCCACCCCGCGGGTCGGGCTCGGACCGCCCCGCGGAGCCACCCCGCGGGTCGAGCCCGAGCGCTGTACGGAACCACGGCACGGTCCGCCTGATCCCGTCGGCGAGGCTCACCTGCGGCTCCCAGCCGAGCCGATCCTGGGCGACCGTGATGTCCGGACGCCGGATCTCCGGGTCGTCGATCGGCCGGGGCTCGAAGACGATCTCCGGCTCTCCACCGACCGACCGCCCGATCTGGCGTGCCAGGTCGAGCACGGTGATCTCTTCCGGATTCCCGAGGTTGACCGGGCCGGTCTCCTGCGACCAGAGCAGCCGCCACAGCCCCTCCACGAGATCGTCCACATAGCAGAGCGAGCGTGTCTGGCTCCCGTCCCCGTGAACGGTCAAGGGCTCCCCACGCAACGCCTGCACCGCGAAGGTGCAAAACGCCCGACCATCGTCAACCCTCATATAGGGCCCGAAGGTGTTGTGGGCCATGATTCCCGATCCGGCCCAGAAGTTCTCGTGCAGCGGAACGCTGAAGTCGTAGACCAGCGGGGTCGCGGGGATCTCCTCGATCCTGGTGATCGGCGCCCAGACGAGATCGCCGGTGCGACGGGCGTTGACCCGCTGGTGGACACCCTGATCCCAGTCGAGCGGGCTCCAGGGGCTCACGCCGGGCAGCGTCAGGCGCCACGACGGGTGCCGACGACTCCCGATCCGCCGGCGAAACGTCGAGCGGGACCGGCCGACCGATGGAAGCAGGCCGAAACGGCCGAAGGCGACCACGAGATCGTCCTTGAGGTCGGTCGAGCTGGTGGAGAGCTCGTGCCGGATGTCCTCCTCGGGTGCTTGCTCCGAATGCGCCGCGCCGCCTTCCCGGTATCCCTCGATCACCCACTTGAGCCGCGAAAGGGGCAGGCCGAGCACCCAACCGGGCAGCCGCTCGGGGCCCGCCTGGAAACCGAGGTGGTCGAGGAGGAGCAGCAGCAGCTTCGAGTGCGCGAAGATCGCGGCGCCGCCTACGCTGCTGGCCTTTGCCCGCACGACGTGCAGGTTCAGGTCACGCTGGAGGATCTTGGCGGCCCGGTCGAGGGTGAGCTGGTCGCAGCTCAGTTTAATGAACGCGCTCTTCCGCCCCTCGAACCGGCGACCCTGGGCGACGTAGAGCCCGAGGAGCCAGAGCAGCTCGTCGGTCAATTCGACGGTGCGGGGCAGCACCGCGGACCTTCCCCCGGTTCGCAGCCGTACCCCGGCATCCTCCGGCATCGCGATGCCGAGCGCACGCAGGGCTCCGAGCGGAAGCTGATCGCGCTTGCGATGGTTGGCGATCTCACCCCAGACGTGGCTGCGCCAGCGCGGAGCGGTCCTGGGGTTGCGCCGCGCGATCGCGGCGAAGAGGTCGAACCGGCGTTCCCACACGGTGGCGCCAAGGCCGGCGCCGTGGACCATCAGGTTCCAGGGGTCGTTGCCTGCCTGGTCCCAGGATTCGACCATGTCAACGTGGACGCGGTCCCGCTCTGGAACGCGCACGACGCCGGCAATGGCGATCCTGTCGTCGACCCGGAGCTGAGCGACCGGACGTGGTCGAGGAGCGCCATCCGCGCCTTCGACGAAGAGGCTGTGATCGCCGGTCACCCGGATGGACCGTCCGTACCGGGTGCGAACCTCGTAGCAGGTCGCCGTGGTCGGATGCCCGATCAGCGCCGAGGCCTCGGCCGCCACCATCGTGTCGTTACGGTCGAAGGCCGGGACGCGATAGCCGGCCAGGTCGACGCGCCCGGCGAGCCGACGCGCCAATGCCTCGACCGGTTCGCGCCGCAGTTGGTCCCCGTCGTCGTAGAGCACCTGCTCATCGGCCAGGATCGAGTTGAAGATCCTGGCGATTCGCACGGGGACGCCGTGGGCGCGGTGGTAGGCCATGGACATGGCCTCGGCGAAGCGTTTGGCCTCGTCGTAGACGCCGCGCGGGCCGATCGGGTTCACGTGGCCCCAGTAGCTCTCTGGCTGCGGGTGGACCTGCGGGTCGCCGTAGACCTCGCTGGTCGAGGCGAGCAGGAAGCGGGCGCCCTTCTCCTTTGCGAGCCCCAGGGCGTGGTGGGTCCCCAGCGCGCCCACCTTGAGGGTCTGGATCGGGTAGCGCAGGTAGTCGATCGGGCTGGCCGGGGAGGCGAAATGGAGCACCGCGTCGAGGGGGCCGGAGACGTGGATGTAGTTGGTCACGTCCACCTTGACCAGCTGGAAGCGCTCGCCCCGGAGATCCTCGACGTTGGAGGCCCGGCCGGTCAGCAGGGAGTCCATGCAGACGACCTCGAACCCCTCCGCCAGGAGCCGCCGGCACAGGTGCGACCCGAGGAAACCGGCGCCGCCGGTGATCACCGCTCGCGGCATGCTTATCTTCCCTTGCGATCGCGCCCTGCCACCGGCCGCCCCATGCCGGCGATGGTGAACCCGGCCGCCAGGTAGCGCTCGCGGTCGAGCGCGTTGCGAGCGTCCACCAGAATGGGATACGCCATCCGCTCGGCGAGCACGGCCGGGTCCAGGTCGGCGAACTCGGCCCACTCGGTGAGCAGCACGAGGGCGTGCGCCCCGTCGGCCACGTCGATCGCCTTGACGGCGCGCTCGAAGCCCGGCAGGAGCTGGCGTGTCTCGCTGTCCGAAGCCACCGGGTCGTAGGCCACCACCGAGGCGCCGTCGTCCAGCAGCGCCCTGACCACGTCGATCGCCGGTGACTCGCGGAGATCGTCGGTCTCGGGCTTGAAGGTCAGCCCGAGCACGCCGATGCGCTTGCCCTCGAGGTGCCACAGCAGGTCACGGACCTTCTCGACGACCGAGCGGCGAGCCTCCATGTTGATCCGGGCCACCTCGTTGAGCATGGTGAAGTCCACGCCCAGCTCGCGGGAGCGGTGGGCGAACGCTGCCACGTCCTTGGGGAAGCAGCTGCCCCCGTAGCCCGGGCCGGCCCGCAGGAACGAGGGGCCGATCCTGGGGTCGAGGCCCATGCCGCGGGCGACCACTTCGACGTCCGCGCCGGATCGCTCGCAGACCCTGGCCACGGCGTTGATGAAGCTGATCTTGGTCGCCAGGAACGCGTTGGAGGCGTGCTTGATGAGCTCGGCCGTGGCGCGGTCGGTGGCCAGCCACTCGCAGTCCGAGTGCTGGAGGATGGGCGCGTAGAGCTCCCGAAGCACGGCCGCGCCCCGCTCGGAGTCGGTGCCGACCACGATCCGGTCGGGCTGCAGCGTGTCGACGATGGCAGAGCCCTCGCGGAGGAACTCAGGGTTGGAGGCGACCTCGTAGACGGCGCCTCGGGGAGCCTCCCGGTCGATGACCTGCGCGACCCTCTCGCCGGTCTGCACCGGGACGGTCGACTTCTCGCAGATCAGCTTGGGCTCGCCGACGGGCAGATGACGCGCGACCTCGCGGGCGACCATCTCGACGAAGGCGAGGTTCGGGCTGCCGTCGGGGCGCGACGGAGTGCCGACGCAGATGAAGATCACCTCACCGTGGCGTACGGCCTCGGCCTTGTCCGAGGTGAATCGGAGGCGTCCGTCGGTCAGCGCCTCACGCAACAGCTCCTCGAGGCCTGGCTCGTAGAACCATGCCGTGCCCCGGCGCAGCAGGTCCATCTTGGCCGCGTCGTCGTCGTCGGCCACGACCTCATGGCCCAGCTTGGCCAAGCACACCGCCGTGACCAGGCCGACATGGCCCGCGCCGATAACCGTGACCCGCATACCCGCTCCTGGGATTCGTTAGTGAGGACGGCGAAATCTTACCAACATCGCCCGATACTCCCGGGTAGCTATCCACAGCCTTCCCGGGTGCTTGTCCGACCCGCCTCTGGAGATGCAAACTGCTACCCGCTCGACGCCCTGTCCACCCCTCGACACCGATCCTCGACCAACGATTTCCCGCCCGCCCCTGTTGGGGACGTGAATGCGCACATCGAACCGCCTGCCGGTACTGCTCGCCCTGATGGCACTGGTCCTGACCGCCTGGTCGCCCGCTCGGGCGGGCGCCGCCACGCCCACGGTCGCCACGCCCACGGTCGCCGGCCTCAGAGTCGTCGCCGCGCCAAGTGTCGCCGGGCCAAAGGTCGCCGGGCCAAAGGTCGCCGGGCCAAAGGTCGCCTCGGGGTTCGCGATCCTGGTGGACGCGCAGACCGGCACCGTGCTGTGGACCCGGCACGCGACCACCGCAAGGGCGCCCGCCAGCCTCACCAAGATGCTCACAGCCCTCCTGGTCAGAGCCAGCCTACGGCTCGACACGGTGGCGGTGGCGGGCCGTGACGCCGCCAAGACGCCAGCGAACAAGCTGGCACTGAAGCCCGGCCAGAAGATCATGGTCAGCCAGGCCCTCGCCGCGCTGATGGTGGTGTCCGCCAACGACATGGCGGTCCTGCTCGCCGACCGCACCGCGGGCTCGGTGCGCCGATTCGAGCGGGCGATGAACCTCGCGTCCACGCGCCTGGGGCTACGCCAGTCGTCATGGCACAGCCCCAACGGGCTGGACGCACCCGCGCACCGGTCCAGCGCCTTCGACCTCGCCATCCTCGCCAGGGCTGTGCTGCACGACCCCTGGCTGGCCAAGCTGGTCCGCATGGACCGCGTGGTCTTCACCACGCCCGACCTTCACCGCCACGAGCTCTACGCCCACTCCAGGTTCCTGAAGGAGTACAGAGGCGCCGTCGGCATCAAGACGGGGTTCACCGACGATGCCGGGCGCTGCCTGGCCGCGGCGGCCACCCGCAAGGGTCGCACGCTGATCGCGATCGTGCTGCGCAGCCGGGATCCCGCCGCCGACGCGACCCAGCTCATGAACTGGGGGTTCGGGTCCGGACGGAGCGCCAGGACAGGGCGGGTCCTGCCCCCCTACGTCGCCGTCCCGAGCGTGCACGCCCTGCTCGCGCCTGCTCCCACCACGACCGTCGCGCCGACGACGACCTCGCCGGTCCAGGCCGCGACCTCGGACGCACTCGGCCAGCGGATCTCGCGCTGGCGCGAGGACAGGCGCATTCCCGTGGGAATCGGCGCGAGCGCGGGCGTGGTGCTGCTGGCAGGCAGCGGCCTGGTGGTCCGCCGCCGGCGCCGTCGTACCGTCACACCCGGTTAGGGTCCCCGCGCCGCAATGTTTCCTCGATGCCGACGTCCTCGTGCCCGCGATCCCCGTGGTGCTCTTGATCACATGCGGTTGGGCTCGCCGCACACCGATCTACGATGGCACCCTTACCGGGTCCAGGGTGGTGGGTTGACGGGCGAGCATCGTCTGACTGCTGGCGTGCGTAGCTACCGGCTGGGCCGTGTGGCCACCGGATGCAACCAAGGCGACGCCCGGGTCGGCTGCATCGTCTGTTCGATGACGGCGAGCAGCCCGACAGAGCGCGAGTCGGGGTCGGAGCTGCTCGCGCAGGCGGGGGGCGAATGCCTCCACAGTGCGGGCGGCGTCGTAGCGGCGGCGGCTGACGCGCCGGTCGACCACGTCTGCACCCGCGGCGCCGCGACCCGTCAGCGGAGTCCAGCACGCGGAGGAACCGCCGCATTGACGCCAGCTCAGCCCACAACTCGGGGTCGGCCACCGCCGGTGCCAGACGGCAAGCAGCGGCTCGGTCAGCAGCTACGACGGCCGGCCGCCGAACGCCAGGCGGTGGTCGGCGGCGAACTGTTCGAACGTCCGCGGGGGCTGGCCGGTCACCTTGGCCACCTCGTCGAGGACCGTCGCCGCGTGGCCGGCCGCGAACAGCGTGTGGCTCGCAACCAGGCCGTCGACCAGCCAGCCGGGCAGACCAGCGTCGGTCAGCGCCTGACGGTAGGCGTCGGGGCCGACGTCGACATAGCGGACCTGGCGCCCGGTCGTCGCCGACAGCCGCTTGGCCACCTCCGCCGCCGACAAAGCCTGCGGCCCAGTCAGCGTGAGCGCGGCTGGTCCCTGCAGCGATTCGCACAGTTCCTCGCCGACTACATGATCGCCACCCTCCTCCCCCAGGCCCAATGACCGCGTCAGGAAAGCTCACTCCGAGGTCGAGGCCACCTTCCGGTCGGGCATGTGGGATGAGCGTGGCGCCGTGGGCGCTGACGATAGCGCGGACGATGGCCGGGCCAAGTCCGTGTCCGTCGGTGTGTCGGGATTCGCTGGCTGCTGGCCGCCAAGGCGGCCGTCCTCACCGGTATCGTGACAGCCGCCGCCACGGTCGCCGTGCTCGCGTCCCTGCTGGCCGGGCGGCTCATCCTGCACGGCAAGGGCTTCACCGACGGAAGCTACCAAACCAACCTCGGGCCGGACACGTCCTGGTCATGCGGGGGCCCCTCAGCGGTCCGCGCGACCGCCTTCTCCAGCGCGAGAGGTCTTCTCGGACCGACGCCTCGCTGGTCGCGCCCCACCGGACAAGGTGATTTGACGGGCGGGCCATCCTGGTCGAACATATGTTCGAACATCAGCCACGACAGCGACTCGACTGACGACGAAGAGCGGGCCGCCGCACGGAGAGGAGCCGGCATGCTCGAGATGACCACTCTCATCGAACCGGACGACGCCACCACGGTGTCCCAGCTCCTGGGCGACATCGGGCACGGGCCCGGGGTACCTGGCGACATCGGCGCCGCGGCGCTGTTCTGGGCCTCCGAGGTCACCCATGAGATGGACCGCGTCGACCTCCAGACAGTGTCGTGGCTGCTGCGCGACGCCGCGGCCCAGCGCAGCGTCGCTCCGGCACATCGGGACCAGGCCCGCTACTGGGCGGCCTACATCGAGGGCCGGATCGCGCGCTGAGCCCGCCCTCCTTCGAGCAGCCGGCGCATCCCGGCTGCCGCGGCTGCCGGGTCGGCGGTGTCGGTGATCGCTCGCACGACCACGATCCTGCTGGCCCCGGCGGCCGTGACCTCGGCAAGGTTCGATCGGTCGACACCCCCGATCGCGAACCACGGGACCGGAGGGGCGAGGGCGGCGACGGCCTGGAGCAGCGCGATGCCGACGGCGGGCCGATCCGGCTTCGTCGCGGTCGGGTAGACGGGCCCGACCGCGAAGTAGTCCCATCCTTCGGCGACCGCGCACCGCGCCTGCTCCAGGTCGTGCGTCGAGCGGCCGAGCAGCACGTCCTGGCCGACGATCCGGCGTGCCCAGCCCATCGGGAGGTCGTTCTGGCCGAGGTGGAGGATGTCGGCGGCGGCTGCCAGGGCGACGTCGGCGCGGTCATTGACGGCCAGCAACGCTCCGTGACGATCGGCGGCCGCGCGCAGGACCTCGGCCGCGCGCAGGAGCGGCACGGCCTCGGCCTGCTTGTCGCGGAGCTGGATCACGTCGACCCCGGCGCCGAGGACCGCATCGGCCAGGTCGGCCAGGTCCTCCCTGATCGGCGTGCACAAGTACACCCGCGCTCCCGCGAGCCGGCGACGCCGCCCGCGGGGATCCATCAGGCGCCGGCTCGCGGCACCCTGGCCTCAGCGGCCGCGGCTCGGGGGTCGTCGTCCAGTTCGGCGATGCCCTCCAGGGACGAGGACGCCTCGGCGTAGAGGCGCCGGGGGATGCGGCCGGCGCGGAACGCCAGGCGGCCGGCCTCGACGGCCTTGCGCATGGCCTCGGCCATCAGCACGGGCTCGCGCGCGCGGGTCACGGCGCTTGCGAGCAGGACGCCGTCGCAGCCCAGCTCCATGGCGGTGGCCGCGTCCGAGGCGGTGCCGACGCCGGCGTCCAGGATCACCGGGACGGTGGCGTGCTCGACGATGATCCGCAGGTTGTACGGGTTGCGGATGCCCATGCCGCTGCCGATCGGCGAGCCGAGCGGCATCACCGCCGCGCAGCCGATCTCCTGGAGCTGACGCGCGAGCACGGGGTCGTCGTTGGTGTAGGGCAGCACCGTAAAGCCGTCGTCCACCAGCGACTCGGCGGCGTCCCGCAGCTCGACCGCATCGGGCAGCAGCGTTCTGTCGTCGCCGATGACCTCGAGCTTGATCCATTCGGTGGCGAACGCCTCGCGGGCCAGCTTGGCGGTGCGGACCGCGTCGCGGGCGGTGAAGCAGCCGGCGGTGTTGGGCAGCAGGCGGCAGCCGGCTCGGCGCACCACGTCGAGCACCGATCCCGCCACGTCCGGCCGCACGCGCCGCAGCGCCACGGTCGTCAGCTCGGCGCCGGACGCCAGCAGCGCCCGCTCCAGCGCCTCCAGGCTGGCGGCGCCCCCCGTGCCCATGATCAGGCGCGACGCGAACGCCTGACCGCGGATCACCAATGGATCATCCATCTTCAGCCTCCCTGCGCGGCGCCGAGCACCTCGATCCGATCCTGCTCCCCGACCGCCGTGGCGGACCAGGCGCCGCGCGGCACCACCTCGCCGTTGACGGCCACCGCGACGCCCGCGCCCGAGGGATCGTGCCCCAGCGCCTCCAGCAGCCGGGTCACGGTCACCCCGGCGGACACCTCTCGCGGCTGGCCGTTGACGACCACGGTCATGCCGCGCCACCCTCGGCGTGACGCCCGCTCGGCGCGCCGCTCTGACCCGTGGGGTCGCTCCGGACGGCCACATCGGCGGCGTGCGCGGCGGGCACGCCCGCCACCGGCGGAGCGAAGCGGCCCGGCGAGAACGGGGCGATGAGGTCGGGGACCGGGCCGCCGGCCAGCACCAGCGCGATCGCCTCGGCCGTCACCGGCACCAGCAGGATGCCGTTGCGGTAGTGGCCCGATGCGATGACCAGCCCGTCCAGCGCGGTCGGCCCGAGCAGGGGAGCGTTGTCGGGCGAGCCCGGCCGCAGGCCGGCCACCGTCTCGGTGAGCTCCAGCTCGGTCACCTCCGGCAGGAGCTCGACGGCGGCGCGCAGCAGGTCGTGGACGCCACCGGCGGTGACAGTGGTGTCGAAGCCGTGCTCCTCGACGGTCGCGCCCACCACCACGCGCCCGTCCCCGCGCGACACCACGTAGGCCTCGAGCCCGCGCACGTTGCGCTGGATCAGCGGTGCCTCGCCCGGCCCCCGCAGGTGCAGCAGCTGACCCTTGACTGGACGGATCGGCGGCACGAGGCCGGGCGGCAACCCCGGCAGCGTGGCGCTCCAGCAGCCCGCCGCCAACACCACCGTCCCGGCATCCAGCCGCTCACCGCCGGCCAGCACCACACCGATGGTCCTGTCGCCCTCGACGCGGACAGCGGCGGTCCGGCGCGCGAGGTGCCGCACGCCCGCGCGCTGGCAGGCAACCAGTAGCGCGGCGACCAGCGCGCGGTTGTCGACCTGGTGGTCGGCGGCCGCAAGGATGCCGCTGCGGATGCTGGGCGCCAGCCCTGGTTCCAGCTGGCGGCAATCGCGGCCGCGCAGCCGCTCGACCTTGAGCCCGAGTCCGCACTGGAAGGCGTAGAGATCTTCGAGCGCGGCGTTGTCGTCGGTGTCCCTTGCCACGGTCAGGGTGCCGCAGCGGCGGTAGCCGACCGAACGCGACGCGGACGCCTCCAGCTCGGCGGCGAACCCACGCCAGCGAGCCGCGGCCGCCAGGTTCAACTCGAGGAGGGCCTGCTCGCCGTAATGGAGCTCGGTGACCGGGGCGAGCATGCCGGCCGCGGCCCACGAGGCGCCGCGGCCCGGAGCGTTGTCGATCACGGTGACGCCGAGACCCGCCAGAGCGGCGCGCCAGGCGATGCCAAGGCCGATCACTCCGCCGCCGACGACCACGACGTCCCTGGTGCCGGCTTCCGCGACCCTGGTGCTCATATGGGCAACCCTCCCTTCGCCGGCATTACCCGGAGCAGGTTCCTACGGTCGGCGGCGCACAGCCGCCCTCTCAGCCCGATGGCATCCGGGCTCCCGCGTCGCATCAGCGTACGCTTCGCCCGCAGCGAACGGCCCCCGGCGCGATCGCCGGGGGCCGACCAGTGCGGTGTCAACCGCGGCTGCGCCAGTTGCCTAGTGCATGTGGCCGTGACCGGCGCCGGCCGCCGCCTCGTCCTTTTCCTCTGGCTTCTCGACGACCAGAGTCTCGGTCGTGAGCAGCAGGGCGGCGATCGAGGCGGCATTCTGGACCGCCGAGCGCGTGACCTTGGCCGGGTCGATGATCCCCGCCTTCACCAGGTCGACGTATTCGCCGGTGGCCGCGTCGAGGCCGTAGTAGGAGTCGGAGACCTCGCGGATCTTGGAGATCGCGACGGCTCCCTCGAGGCCGGCGTTGGTGGCGATCCAGTAGGCCGGCAGCTCGAGCGCCTTGCGGACGATCTGGGCGCCGGTCGCCTCGTCACCGACCAGGTCGAGCTTGGTGAGGGCCTCCTGCGCCCGTAGCAGCGCGACCCCGCCACCGGGGACGATGCCCTCCTCCACGGCGGCCCGGGTGGCCGACAGGGCGTCCTCGATGCGGTGCTTCTTCTCCTTGAGCTCGACCTCGGTGGCCGCGCCGACGCGGATGACCGCGACGCCGCCCGCCAGCTTGGCCAGGCGCTCCTGGAGCTTCTCGCGGTCCCAGTCGGAGTCGGTCCGCTCGATCTCCTGCTTGATCTGGTTGATCTGGCCCTTGATGTCCTCTTCGCTGCCGGCGCCCTCGACGATGGTGGTCTCGTCCTTGGTCACCGGGACGCGCCGCGCGCGGCCCAGCAGGTCGAGCGTGACGTTCTCCAGCTTGAGGCCGACCTCCTCGGTGATCACCTGGCCGCCGGTGAGGGTGGCGAT
>WNGB01000296.1_pt1 | contig 74168 bp, 72 predicted proteins | sample 5400681 | NCBI WGS metagenome assembly WNGB01 (sample SAMN13153367, study PRJNA577476) | soil metagenome | isolation source: 115 cm soil or saprolite under grassland replicate 2 | place: USA:California | collected 2016-06-15 | reverse complement strand
AGCAATGGCATGATGCACTCCTCGGGTTTTTGCGACGTGATCCCGCATTTCTTGTACAAGGCAAAGATGTTCAACCGTCTGGCGCGGTTGGTCACGTTTAGCCGATATTGCTGAAATGTATCGACTATTGCAAACTTCTGAAGAGGATACCAGACAGACATCAACGTCGGTGCGTGGCCAAGTCAATGCCGCTTTGCAGGGTGCTGCGGGTCACAATCGCGCCTAAGTCAGCGCCCAGACCGACAAGCGTTTGGGCGACCTCCGGGCGAATCCCGGTGAGAATGATCTGCGCGCCAATGAGTTTGACCGCCTGAGCTGCACGCAGGAGGGCGTTGGCCACCTGGGTATCAACCAAGGGTACGCCCGTGATATCGAGGATGGCCACCTGCGCCTTGCTCTCAGTGATACCGGAGAGCAGGTTTTCGAGTACTTGCTGTGCGCGTCGTGAGTCAATCGAGCCGATCAGCGGCATGACAAGCACGCTATCACTGATGGGAATAAGCGGCGTGGAGAGTTCCCGTAGGAGTGCTTCTTGCATGCGGATCACCTCCATCTGCCGCCGGCGTTCTTCTTGCTCGTCTTCCGCACGTTTGCGTTCGGTAATGTCCGTTGCTATGCCATCGATACGGATGGGGGCACCCGTGGCATCGCGGACCGTGTGCCCCCGATCGTGAAGCCAGCGGATTTCACCGGTGGGCCGCAGGATTCGGTAGTCGATTTCGTACGCGCCAGCTTCAAGAATGCTAGGGAAAAAGCTTAAGACCCTTTCCGCATCCTCTGGATGAACGACCCGCAGCCACAGCTCGGGGTCAGCCATAAACTCAGCGACCGAGCGGCCATAGATCTGCTCGGCGGCCGGATTGAGATACAATACCTCGAAGGTTGCTGCCGATTGCGACCAGACGATGTCATCCAGCGAGGTGAGGATGCTATTAAGCCGCTCTTCGCTTTCACTTTGCGCCGTTTGCTCTGCCTGCAATCGCTCTGCTAGTGCTTGCTCCAAATCGGCTACACGTCGCTGCAATCGGCTGATCTCGTCCGCTTCAGTTGTGTCCAAACGCTTCGTATCCTCCAGATCATCAGCGATCGCATTTTGCTCTCGGATTGCGCATCCTTAACGCTGCGGCGGTCCGCCGCGGACGATCTCATACGCCTGTTCAAGCGAGACCTCCCATGGCAGCATGTCGCGGAGAAGCCAGGTCACTCCAGCCTCGGCATAAGCCGCGACGAGTTCGGCCGTCTGTACAGGATCGTCCTGCGGCAGCGCCCGGCTCACGATCACATCAAAGGGCTCAGAGCTGGTGCGGTGAGCGTTGATGTACCCAATCATGGTTCGCGCCGACTCTGGCGATGACGGCAATATCGAAAAGCCGTCGTCGCGGATCTCTATCTCGGCGGGACATGCGCCATCCCAGCGCGCGGCACGGCGGAAGGGGCGCTTGTTGGGCCAATATCCGGCGACCCAGATCGGCACCCTCGGCTGTTGCACGGGTTTGGGGAGAAAGGTGGTTTCTTTCAGTTGGTAATACTGCCCCTGGTAGCTGAACGGCGTACCGCTCCACAACCCGGTGAGGATGTCTAGACACTCATCGAGCTTGTCGGCACGGACACGCGCGTCGCCCGCCTCGCCAAATTGCTCGAATTCGGCCGCGGCTGAGTAGCCCAGGCCAACCCCCAGGATCATCCGACCACGCGAGAGATGGTCCAGGGTCACAACCTCACGCGCCACTTTCCATGGGCGCCGACGTGCCAGTTGCGCGATCATCGTGCCAATCTTGACGCGCTCAGTAGATGTCGCGATGGCCGCGAGGGTGATCCACGGATCGACAATCGGGGGCATCCATTGTTGATCGAACAAAAGCGAGTCCCAGACGAAGACCCCATCCCAGCCGGCTGTCTCGGCGATTTTGGCCAGATCGACCAGCGTATTAGGGTCGCTAAACGCGGCCAGAATAGGCAGATTGACGGCGTACTGCATGGGCTGCTCCTTTACACTCGAACCATCCACATATGAGCCTAAGGTCGCTGCGTTCTTTGTGTCTCCGCCGATCGCTTGCCACCTGACAAAACGCGTGGTGCAGCGGCCGGGAGGCGCGCATGTTCCAGGACGTCGATGCAAGGACGTACCAGGGGGCATCGAGGCACGACTGACACGCCAACTCAATGCATTCAGTAGGCGTCGTTCTGGTATGTCGGGGCGTTGGGGAGCAATCGGCGACGGGGCCGTCGGCTCTCCCTGGACCAGAGGTGGACAGGGCCGGGCTGGTCAGCGCGTGTGGCATCGGCGTTCTACTCGAAAATGTGAGAGCAACGAGTTGCCATCATCCAGTATAGGTAAAACAAAACAGCGATCGTCGCTTTGGCGCACGTCGCCAGAAACATCGTAGCGATTGTTGATCATCGTGCCTATAGCCTATTGGTCCTATTCACGGATAGGAGCAATGGAAAGGCCACTATCAAACTCCGCCAAATGATCCTTGATGTATCCTTAGCGAGAGCAACATTAGCCGAGCCGGTTGATGCCATCGAACGCAGCCGTCTTGTAACATTCAGCCAGCGTAGGGTAGTTGAACACGGTGTTGACGAAGTAATCAATCGGGCCGCCGAACGCCAGGACGGCCTGCCCGATGTGAATCAGCTCGCTGGCGCCCTCGCCGATGATATGAACACCGAGAAGCGCGCGCGTTTCGGCGTGAAAGATCAGTTTCAGCAGGCCGGTGCTGTCGCCCATGATCTGGCCGCGGGCGATCTCGCGATACTGCGCCTTGCCTACCTCGTATGCAATGCCCTGCTCGGTCAGTTCTTCTTCGTTGCGCCCAACCGTGGATATTTCTGGGATGGTGTAAATACCGTAGGGAAACAGCTCGGGCACGCTGTTCGCCGGAACGCCAAACGCGTGGCAGGCAGCCAGACGCCCCTGCTCCATTGAGGTGGAGGCCAGGCTGGGGAAGCCAATCAGATCGCCAACCGCGTAAATGTGCGGCACCTCGGTTTGATAGCATGCGTTCACGCCGAGCCGACCACGTGCGTCGGCTGCCAGGCCGGCCGCTGGCAGATTCAGCTCTTGTATCGCGCCGGTGCGGCCGATGCTATAGAGCGCCTTTTCGGCAATGATCTGCTTGCCGCTCGCAAGGTGAATATTCACCCGCGCCCCGTGCTCGTCGTCGATCGGCTCGATCCCGCTCACCTCCTCGCCCAGGCGCAACGTGACGCGATTCTGGCGCAGCTGGTAGGCCAGCGTCTCGATAATCTCGGCATCTACAAACGAGAGCAGGCGCGGGCGCTTGTCGATCAGCGTCACTCGCACGCCCAGCGCGGCAAACATACTGGCGTACTCCAGGCCAATCACGCCGGCGCCCACCACCACCAGCGTGCGCGGTAGCTGTTCCAGCCGCAGAATGTCGTCGCTGATGAAGATCCGCTGCCCATCGAAGGGGATATGCGGATCCTGGGTTGCGGCGGTTCCGGTGGCGATCACGATGTTGGTGGCGGTTACGTCGCGCCAACCGTGCCCAACCACATCGTTCAGGCGGATGGTGTGCGGTCCGACGAACGACGCGGCGGCGGCAAAGAGCTCGACGCGGTTGCGCAACAGCTGGTGGCGCGTGACATCAATTTCATGGCTGATCACATGGTCGGTTCGCATGAGCAGATCGCTCATGGTGATGTTCTGCTTAACGGTGTACGACGCGCCGTACAGCCCGCGCTCGCGGTAGCCCGACAGATGCAGAACGGTCTCGCGCAGGGTCTTGCTGGGAATCGTTCCGGTGTTGATACACAGGCCGCCCACTACGGCTTTGCGCTCGACGATCGCCACGCGCTTGCCGAGCTTGGCGGCCTGGATAGCCGCGCGTTGGCCGGCCGGGCCGGAGCCAATCACGAGCAGATCATAGTCGAAATCCGGCATTACGCTCTCCTAGCTGCGCTCTCAGCAAACCGATCTTGACGGACATTGTATCATGAACAGCGTTGAGCGATTCAGCCTCAAGGGTTAGGGCTTGCACAAAAGCGATTGTAGCCTGCCCTTCGACAAGCTCAGGACGAACGGCAGCATGGTACTTTCCTTCTTTTGTAGGTTATTTTCGCCCTGCGGGGCGAAAATAACCTACGAAGAGTAAAATCTATGGCTTGCGTAAGCCCTAAGGGTATGAAAAGGAGAACGAATGAGTATCGAATCAATCTATCAGTACCGTAAGGTCGATGACCAGCTGATCACCGGCGGGCAACCCACCGAGGAGCACTTGCGGGCGGTGGCCGATCAGGGATTTCGCACCGTCATTAACCTGGCGCCGATCAATCCGCGCTATTCACTGGAAGATGAAGCTGGCTTGGTGCGGTCGCTTGGCATGCTGTACCAGCATATCCCGATCGACTGGGATAATCCAACCGCTAGTGATTTCAGCAGCTTCGAAGCTGTGATGCACGCGCGGCCGGCCGGAAAGACATTCATCCACTGCGCCGCCAACTTTCGCGTAACGGCATTCTATTCGCTGTATGCGCAAAAACATCTGGGGTGGTCGAAAGCGCAGGCCGACGAGTTTAGAGCCACGATTTGGCAAGGCAGCGATTACCCCGTCTGGGAAGCATTCATCGGCCATATGCAAGCGCGCATTAAGGAGTAAACTATGCCAACCTCAGTTCATGGCATTCATCATGTCACTGCTGTTGCGGGTGATGCCCAGCAGAATCTCAACTTCTACGTCGGCGTTATGGGTATGCGCATGGTCAAAAAAACCGTCAACCAGGATGCCCCGCATATCTATCACCTGTTTTATGCCGACGGCGCGGGAACGCCCGGAACCGACATCACGTTCTTCCCATGGCCGGATATCGGCCCCACGCCGGGCCGCGTCGGTATTGGCCTAACGGTCGAAGTTCCATTTGCTATTCCGCGGGGCAGTATGAGCTACTGGCGTGAACGCCTCGGTAGGCTCGGAGTACAGCACGGCGAGATCGAGACCCGCTTTGGCGAACCGACTCTGCCATTCAGTGATCCCGATGGCCTGCGCCTGGCGCTGGTCGAGACTGCGAATCCACGGCAGGTTGTGCCCTGGGATGCTAGCCCTGTTCCTGCTACGCATCAAGTTCGCGGTATGCATTACGTGCGAATGTGGCAGCGCGAGCTTGCGCCGACGCGGCAGCTGCTGACCGAGCAGATGGGGTTTACGCTGATCGGGATCGAAGATGGCTGGCAGCGCTATGGGGTTGAGGGTGGCGGCTCCGGAAAACTGATCGATGTCAAGGAGCTGCCCAACGAGCGACGTGGGGTGGTTGGCGCCGGCACAGTTCATCACGTTGCGTGGCGCGTGACCAATGACAGCGAGGAGATGGCGTTGCACGACGCCGTTGAAACGATCGGCCTGCATCCTACGCCACAGATCGATCGGTTCTGGTTTCGGTCGGTGTACTTTAAAGAGCCCGGTGGGGCGCTGTTCGAGCTGGCGACCGATGGCCCAGGTTTCGATCGGGACGAAGACCCAGCCCATTTGGGCGAGCAGCTGATTCTCGCGCCATGGCTGGAGCAGCGGCGTGCTGAGATCGAAGCGGTTTTGACTCCATTAGAGCTGCCGCATATAGATCGGTAATCCACTATTTGACCAGTCGCAACGTGACAGATGGTGCTTTACGTTTTTTGTAGGTTCTTTTTTCACCCCGCCGGGTGAAAAAAGAACCTACAACAGAAAAATCCGTGGGATGTGTAAGCCCTAATTGGGTATGCACAACGCAGTAGGGACGCGATATGTATCGCGTCCCTACATCGACGTCAAATGAATTAATCCGAGCGTTAGGCTGCGACCGCCTCTGCATCTGCCGGCTGCTCGACCTGCTTGACCAGCTCAAGCTCGATGCTGATCGTGATCTGGTCGCCGACTAGCCAGCCGCCGGTCTCGAGGGCCACATTCCAGTTCAAGTTCCAATCCTTGCGGTTGATTTTGGTGATGGCGTTGAAGCCGGCACTAGTGGTGCCCCAGGGCGTCTTGGCCTGGCCGGCGTACTCAAAGTCGAGCACGACTTCCTTTGTGACGTCGCGAATGGTCAGATCGCCGATCAGTTTGCCGTGGGTTCCATCGACCTGCTCGACGCGCGTGCTCTTGAAGGTGATATACGGAAACTGCTCGACATCCAGGAAATCGGGCGAGCGAAGGTGGCCGTCGCGCTTCTCTTCGCCGGTTACCAGGCTTGATGCGTCGATCTGGACGTTGACGGTCGCGGCGGTGGGATTTTGCTCGTCGGCCTCGATCGTGCCAGTGTAGCTGTTGAACCGGCCGCGTACCGTCGAGATCATCAGGTGCTTGGCCGAGAACTGAATCTCGGAGTGCGACTGATCAATCTGCCATGCCATAGGATAGCTCCTTTTCTGTGATTACTGACACCGGTGTGTCGTTTATCTGACAGCACTATATTCTGCCGGCGTGACAGCGGCGTAAACAGAAGCGTAAACACCAAGTTAAAAGTGGTGAGGACTGAGGGCTGAGGACTGAGTTCGGCCGCAGCTCATCACGCCCTGCGGTCACTTTCAATGCTGCTGTAAAATATGAGTACGCAAATACCATGCACCGGGGCAGCGCGACTATGCGAAGACATACGCGAATGAGGAGTGCTTCAATTGCCAGACCAAGTGGATATCGACACCCAAATAGTGCGACTGCAAACCTACCGCAAATCGCTCCAAATATACCTTCAACAATTAGCGGTCGTCGGAACTGCACAAGCTCCAGCACATATAATTCACAATATTAGTGAATGTCGTCACAATATCCGTCGCATTAAGTCAATTCTGCTGAATTGGGATGTCCCCACAGATGACCATCCCGACGACGAGGATATGAGCCAAAACCAAGAAAATGCAGCACTGCCCCGGCAATCTGATAAAGGTGCCATTTCTACAGAAACAGATGAAATACTGGATCGGCTAAACCAAGGAACGAATCTTCCATCTTTTGGAGATATTTTTGTTGGGAAGGTGCTGGATATGGATGAAGATTTGGTGTTAGTTGAAGTTCCTGGATTTGATCCAAAGATAGTTCCAGGTGTCATCAGAACATACAATTTAGCCGGAAACAAATACCGAAAAGGTGGTAATGCTCGATGCAGAGTAACCGCCGTAAAGCAAACGAAAACGGGCAAAATAGCCATAGAATTGAAGCCTATTTCCGGAAGAAAGTAAGATATGCCGTATTAACAGTGATCAGCGAGGTTGCGGCCCAACACCGTGTTTCTGAGAAACTGTCAACTGACGGTTTCTCTGGTGAGGAGCGACTGCCTACGGTCGTGGAAGTTCCAGCCGACCGCTTCGCGCCAAGATCGTAGCTTTTTAGCGGCTGGAATCCACCTAAAATGCGATAGCGTTGGGGCGCGAAGCGGCGGCTGAACGCTGGCCGTTGGGCTACGGCCACTCAGTCCTCAGTCCTCAGTCCTCAGTCCTGGCTCTCCAGGCGGGTGATCTGCTCGATCAGACGTGTGCGGTTGCCGCTTTCGGCCAGCGCGCGCGCTTCGGCGAGCGTGGCGCGGGCCTCGGCCGGCGGCAGGAGCGGCGCCAGCCAGATCCGGATCTGGGCGGCCAGGTGGCGCGTGCCCAGCGCATCGGCGCGCGCTAGTGCAGTCGAGAGCCGGTGGATGGCCAGCGCGGTCTGGCCGCGCTTGATCGATACCAGCGCGAGGTTGGCAGTCAGCCCGGCCACCCGCTCGGGGATGGGCAGCCGCTCAGCCAGATCAAGGCCTTGGTTGAAGTATGCCTCCGCGGAATCCAGGTCGCCATCCGCCAGCGCAATCTCACCCAGCGTCGAGAGCAGGTATGGCTCGAAGCTGAGCACGCCGCTCTCGCGTGCAATCTCGAGGCCAGCTTTGGCGTGTTCGGCCGCGGTTGGGTCGCCGAGCAGCAGCAGGTGGTAGCCCAGGTTGTTATGCGCCAGGATGCGGTAGTGTGCGGCGGCAGGGTGGGCTTCGCCAACGGCCAGTGCGCGGCGGTACAGCTCGATCGCACGCGCCAGGTCGCCCTGCTGGGCCGCGATGCTGCCAAGCTCGAAGGTAGTCTGTGCCAGGATCGTCGGATCCTGCTGCGCGGCGCAGAGCGACGCGGCTTTGTTGAGGTGCGCTGTGGCGCCGGCCAGATCCATGCCTTCGATCGACAGCGCGCTGCCCCACAGCATCTCGGCGCCGACGATGCTCTCAGGCTGGTCGGAATCCAGCACGCGTTGGGCCAGCGCGATCGCTTCGGCGTAGCGCGCTTGTGCCAGCAGCGAGCGACCAAGCGCCAGGCGCGCCTGGTCGGTCGCGACGATGTCGCCGCGCGCGGTGGCCAGCTCGATCACAGCGTGGTAGGCTTCGCCGGCGCGTGCGACCGCGCCGGATTGGGAATACGCATTAGCAAGCGCCAGGTAGGTCGCCTCGCGGCGACCGTTTTCCATGCCAGCCAACGCCAGCTCATAAAACGCGATCGCCTCGGCCCAGGCAGCCAGCTCGGCCGCGCGCTGGCCAGCCCGCAGGGCATACTGGGCGGCGCGTTCGGGCGCATCGCCCTCGGCGAAATGCGAGGACAACAGCCCGGCCACTGCGTCGAGATCCTGGGCGTGCAGCTGCTCGATCGCCTCGGCGACATGGCGATGAGTCAGCCGATGGCGCGCCTCGCCGATCTCGCGGTAGGCCACCTCCATCGTCAGTGTATGGTCGAAGCCGTAGCGCAGGCCATTGTGCTGCCCATCCGCCGAACCGATGGGCGCGACCAGCGCGCTGGCGCGCAGCTCGTCCAGCGCGTCGAGAACCGCGCTCTCCGATAGCCCCGATGCACGCGCCACGGTGTCGAGATCGAACTCGCGGCCGACCGCCACCGCCACATCCAGCACGCGCCGCGCCGCATCCGAAAGCCGCACCAGCCGTGATTGGATCAGGCTGTAGACGCTATGTGGAACCACCGGCGTTTCGGAAAGCGCCGACAGGTTCAGCGTGCCATCCGGCCGCAGCAGCTTGTGCTCGCGCGCATAGCGAACCAGCTCGGCGACAATATAGGGGTTGCCCTCGGCGTTGCGCGCCAGCCAGTCGGCCAACGGGTACGCGTAGGTGGCGCTCAAGTGCCGCGCCAGCGCCACGGTATCGTCATTCGATAGGCGTGTGAGTGGCAGGCGCTGGAGCCGATCCTCGCGTGTGAGCGTCTGGAGCAGCGCCGCCAGCGGAGAGCGCGGCTCGGCCAGGCGCGCGGTGGCCAGGAAGGTAATCGGCGCACCCTGCGTCTGGCGCACCAGGTAGCCCAGCAGCGCCAATGTCGAGGCGTCGGCCCAGTGCAGATCGTCGAGCAACAGCAGCAGCGGCCGACGGCGCGCGAGCGCCTGCAGCAGCTGGCTGACGCCTTCCCACAGCCGCGACTCATTCGCCGACTGCCGGGCATCGTCGGTCTGTTCAGCGCCATGTTCACCCAGCTCGGGCAGCAGCCGCGCGGCCTCGGCCAGCCAGATGCGCGGCAGGCCCAGTGTGGCGCGCAGGGCCGGCCACTCGGGTCGGGCCAGCAGCCCGCGCAGCGCCTCGATCACCGGCTGGTAGGGCAGCGCCTGCTCCAGCTCGCGCGCGGCGCCGATCAGCGCCAGGCCGTCGAACTGTTGGATGAACGTGTCGGCCAGGCGAGTCTTGCCGATACCAGGTTCGCCCTCGATCAGCGCCAGCTTGCGCGTGCTGGCAAGCTCGCGCAGCCGCTGTAGCTCGGCGCTGCGGCCGGTGAAGGGCAGCGTGTCGGACGAAGGACGAAGGACAAAGGACGAAGGACGAAGACCCAACCCTGGCGTTTGCCTTTCGTCTTTCGTCTTTCGTCTTTCGTCTTCCATTGAAAAGCTATCGGTGATAATCGCATCGTACAGCGCGCGTGTTTCGTCCATCGGCGGCACGCCGAACTCGTCGTCGAGCAAGCGCCGCAGGGATTCATAGCGGCGGATAGCGCCGGCGCGATCGCCGGCCAGGTAATCGAGCCGTAGGGCGGCGCGCTGGAGATCTTCCTGGAGTGGGTTGAAGGCCAGCGCGCGCGCCAGCGCCTCGCGCGCGGCCGGGTAATCCTGGCGCGCCTGGTAGCGCTGGGCCAGCGACGCCAGCCCGCGCGTAGCCAGCTGGCGATAGCGCTCGCGCTCGGCGGCGGCCCATGCCTCGAAGGGCTCGGCATCGGGCACGCTGAAATCGGCCAGGAAATCATCGCGGTACAGCGCCAGCGCCGCCACGAGCGTCTCCAGATCAGTTGTCGCGGCCAGGCCGGCCTCGAAGCGCCGGATATCCAGATCGGTGTCGGGCGCGAGCGACAGCGCGTCGTCGCCGACGATCCATGCCGGGCCGAGCGCCTTGCGCAGCCCGTGCAGCGAGGTGCGCAAAATCTGCTGCGCGGCCGGCCGGTCGTGATCGGGCCACAGCAGTGCAAGCAAGTGATCGCGCGTGGCTGGCGTGGTGCGCGCGGCCAGGTAGAACAGCAGCGCGCGGCTCTTGCGGCGCGGCACGTTGAGCGGGCGCCCGTCGAGCAGCAGCAGTGGCGCGCCAAGTAGCTGAATTGATCGCATAGCGAGGGAGATTATACCAGAAAGCGGGGGTTGGGGATTGTGAGTGCCTGCACCATCGTATTGGATCAAGGTTGAGTTGGGCTAGGATACTATGTTTCGTTCATGCCGTCAAAATTTTTCGCCCGATCTGACCCACCGCAATGCTATGAAAATGAAGAGTTTTACCTACTTATTCTTTGCTTGATCTTCTTTGCATTCTTAGCGCTTACGCAATGGCAGCTTTCGCCGATGCGTATGCAGGTGCCCTGCGCGGGCGGCGGCCAGGGGCGTGCGCCGCTTGGAACCCCAATTTGATGCCGCCACGTCCCAAGCGCTTGGCGTACATGCCTGCGGGCGGATCGCAGCAGGATGTGCTGAATAGGGTCTTGGCACCACGAAGGCATGTGCTGAGGCATCGCATCTGCGAACAACATCATGTGCAGGGGGTCTGGGGGGCGGCTCGCCCACCCAGCGGGGAGCGCGAGGGGCAGAGCCGCCTCGCAAGTGTCCACACAATTCAGGCGATGATGCCAGCCCGGCGTTTCCACACGATCATCCAGCGGCGCACACGATCGAGTCGCAGGCCCGAACCACTGCGCGCAGCGCGGGGCGCGAGGTCGCGCAGCATCACCGCCCCGGCCCAGGCGTAGAACAGCGCCATATCGCTCAGTGGCCCGGCGGCCTGCTCGTAGCCGTGTCGCCAGGCGCGCGCCAGGATCCGGCGGAAGATGGCGATATGCGGCCCACGCGGCCACGATGGCTCGATCGCCAGGATCGAGTAGCTGCGCGCGACGTCGGCGCGTGGATCGCCCACGCGCGCATTGGCCCAATCGAGCACTGCTGTCATCCGGTGTCCGTCGGTCATCACATTCAGCGGGTGATAATCGAGATGCAGCAGCTGCGTTGTGCCCGCCGCGATCGCGCGCAGGCGCGCTTGCAGCGCTGTTTCATCCGCGCCAGCCCAGGCGATCCAGTCGCCGGGCGGCAGCTCAGGGGCTGGGGCCGGCGCGATAGTGTGGATCGCCGCCTGCATGCGCCCAAACTGCGTGCCAAGATGCCAAACTTGCCCAGGTCGGCGCTGCAACGCGTGGATCAGCGGCTCGCCAGCGCACCAGCTCAGCAGCAGCGCCGGCCGATCGTGCCAGCTGCCGGCCAGGTGAATCGCGGGGACTGGCAGGCCACCAGCGAGCGCGGCACGCATGGCCGCGATCTCACGCTGGTAGGTCTCGGCCTGCCCGGCGCGGAACACGCGCAGGGCGTAGAGCTGCCGGCCGTGTGCTACCCGCCAAATCGCGGTGTCGGCCCCGCCCGATACAGGCGTCGCTTCTGCCGCGCCCGTGAGGCCCAGCGCCGCCAGGATGGCGTGTGGATCGAGATCTTGCTGTTCGAGCATGTGCGGCCTTTCGCTGGGAAATGTATGTGTAAACCAGAGCAAACCTGATGGGACGAATGACCCTTCGACTCAGCTCAGGGCAGGCGGACGACGAAGGACGAACGTCTGCAATTACGTCCTTCGGCTATCCGGCAACATCGCGGGACGAAGTACTAGATTATAGACAAGCGATAATGGGCGGTCAAGCACGCGTGTGCCATCAACGCCGGCGCCTGGTCTGCCCTCACCCACGCGACTTGCCGCTGCCAAAGAGCGCCAGCATGAGCAGCGCGGCTATGCCGTAACAGCACGCGGTGGCTATGAACAGCGGCGCGAAGCCCGCACCCTGCTGCACGCTCGTGCTGATCGTCGGCGCTACCAGGTAGCCGGCGGCATAGGCGCCGTTGACCAGGCCGATCGCCACCGGGCGCACCGCGGGCCGACTGCGCTCCATTGCGAAGGCATCGTAGAGCGGCACACCCAGGTTGAACAGACCGGAGCGCAGCACCAGCGCCGCGCCGGCTACCAGCAACCCCGGCGCGAAGCCCGCAAGCAGGAGGAACGGGATTGATAGCAGCTGGGTAAGCGCGATCGCGCCGATTTTACCCAATCGCGCGGCCAGCAGCGGGGCTGCGAGCATTGCGAGCCCGGCGGCGACATCGCTGAGCGCGAAGGCGAGGCCGAGCGTGCTGTTGGTGGCCCGGTAGCGCTCGACGAAGAAGATGTTCAGGTAGGGGATCAGCAGGGCCGCCCCGATCGAGATCACCAGCGGCGGCAACAGCAGCAGCAGCAACGCGAGCGGTTCGGATAGCACACTGCGCCAGGGTTCGGGCATCCGGCGGGCGAGCGGCACGAGTATACGCGCGAACGCTACCGGCCGCCCTGAGCGCGCCGCTACCGCCGGTGGTTCAGCCGGCGGCTCCACCGGCTTGTGTTGCGAATCAGGTTGTTCCGGCTCACGGCGCGGGATCAGCAGCAGCGGCAGGATCGCAACCATCAGCAGCAGCCCGATCACGCCGAAGGTCGCGCGGTAGGCCGGCGCGCTGTCGGGGGCAACGTCGAGCCAGCGCGCCAGCAGCGTCGGCAGCATCCCGCCGATCCACTTGCTCGCCCCGGCCACGCCAATATTGATCGCCGCGTTCAGGCTGAACAGCGTGTCGCGATCAGCGCTGCCGCTGTGCGCCATCATCAGCGGAGCGGCGCTGACCTGGAACAACACCGCCGCCGGCCCAGTCGCCGCGCTCGCCAGCAGAAGCGGCCCAGCGGCCGGCCAGAGCGCCACCGTCAGCATGCTGACGGCCTGCAATCCCGCGCTGAGCAGGAGCGCCTGGCGCAGGCCGATCCGGTGAACCAGCCACCACAGCGGCAGCAGCAGCAGCAACGCCACCAGCCGTGCGATCGTCTCCAGCCGGCCGAGGAAGATTCGCTCGTAGCCGAGCGCGTCGATCGTCAGATTGTAGAACAGCGCGCCGATCCCGAGCGCGCCGGTCAGCAGAGCGGCGTGCAGCAGGTAGCAGCGCGCCGCCGGCGTCAGGCTCACGATGCCGGTGGCTCCACGGCCAGGCCGTCGAAGCCCTGCGCGCCCCATGCCTTCAAAAAGGTCTCCCAGCTCACTTCGTACTCCAGCGGCCGGCGCCAGTTGCTGCTGGTTGGGCCAAGCACATCGCGGATCACCACCACCTCGGCGTTGAAGCCGATCGCCACCACCGCATGATCGTTGCCCAGCACCGTGGGCACCCGGTCGCCATCAGGCGTGATCCAAACCGCCGGCCGCCAGGGCTTAAAGTCGACGGTGGTCTTCATCCAGATCAGCGCGCCACGGCGCAGCGCGGCCTCCACATCGGCACGCTTGGCTACCGGGCTGGCCACCAGGCCGAAGCTGGTAAAGACCGGCACCAGCGCACTGCCGCTGCTGCGGGCCAGAAAATTCTCCCGGTAGTTGCCCGAGAAAGCGCGACGGATGTCGCCGCCATAGATCACGAAGCCGTCGCTGGTCTGCTCGAAATGCGGCTCGATCGATTCGTCGATCGGCGTGCGCGCGATAATCTCATCCACACTGGCGTCCACACCGAAGGTCTGGAGCACCACCCATGCGGCGTCGAACTCGCAGGTGTACTGGTAGAGCTGGTGCTCTTTGACAGCGGCCGGGATGTAGGCCGTGTAGGTTCGCCCATCGACGATCACCGGCGCCGGGCTGGGCGTGGAGCTCGGCAGCGCCGTCGCGCTTGGCAACGCCATCGGGCCGGGTGCATGCGCGCTGGTGGGCGGCGCCGCGGGCATCGGCGTTGGGATCTGGGTGGCGCGCGGGGGTGGCGGCGTGGCACGCGGCGCGGGTAGCAGCACCGCCAGAGGCGTAATCTGCGGCGCGGGCTCCAGCCCAAGCAGCACCTTGGCCTCGTTACGCACGGTTGGGTTGGCCAGCGCCGCCGCGCCCAGGAGCGCGATGATCAACAGTGGCGCGCCGGCCCAGCGCAGGATTCGTGTTCGCATCACTCGTCGCGCACATAGCGCGCTCGCCGCCCGACGACCTGGAAGCCAAGCCAGGCGTACACGCGCGCCGCGCCAGGGTTGTTCACATTTACGTCGAGAGTCACATGCTCGGCCCCGCTCGCTTGGAAGCGCCGCAGTGCCTCGACCACCAGCGCCGCGCCCAGGCCACGCCCGCGCCAGGTGGGATGCGTGCCGACCTGCACGATCCAGGCGTCGTCGCAGACAATGAAGCCGACCGGCTGCTGGCCGTCACGCGCCAGCAGCGACATCTGGGGCTGAAATCCATCGTCGCCGGTCGCCCACTCGATCCACTGCTCAGCGGCGTTCCAGATCGGGAAGCCGGGCCGCTCGCGAAAGGAATCTTGGTAGGCTTCGAAGAACTGCCCGGCCAGCGCCGGCGTCCACGTCGTCAGCGTCACGCCGGGCGGGAATGGCGCGTCGGGCAGCGCCCCACGCAGCTCGCGGCGCATGATATCTTCGGCGAACTGCTGCGTGAAGCCATAGCGCATATAGAGGCGCTCGGCCGCCGGCGTCAGCGCCTCGGTCGTCACGCGCAGCACGCGCGGGCGGTCGCCCGACGTAGCTGACAGCAGCACGTGTGCCTGAGTGATGCTCCAGCTGAGCAGGAAGTTGCCAATGCCGCGGCCGCGATCGTTGGGGTGAACCTGGCCGAGGATGTTGGCATGAGCGCGATCCGGTGTTTGGTCGAGCCACACCGCCGCGCATGCGGCCAGCCGGCCGGCGCTGTCAAACGCGCCGATAGTCGCGTGCGGTGGTGTATCAGCACCAGGCGCTGGAATATAGGCATTTGCGGCGACCAGTGCCTGGCCGCCATCGACAGATTGGCAGGCCGCCGACAGGGCCGTGATAGCGTCCTGGTCGGCCGGTTGCAGCGGCCGCCAGGAGCGGCCAGCAATTGCGGGCGGGGTGGGTATGCGATATTGATCTGTCATAATACTCGCGCTTTGGTGGCCGAGAGGATACCATAAAACCAGAGATCGCGATCGAGCGCCTGGTACTGGCAGAGCGACCCGATCACGTTGCCGTGTTGGATAGCAGAGCGGATTCCGACCGCACGGCCGGCGACCGCCAGCAGGTAGGACCAGCGCGTCAGCTGGTACAGCCGGCGTAGCGATGGCCGTGCGTGCGCCGTGATGTCGTCGATGCGCGCATCGGCCAGGCCGGCGGCGGCGGCATGGGCCACATGCTCGGCGCGCGTGTCGAGATCGGGGATCGCCCAGCCATCGAGCCATTGGTGCAGCAGATGCTCGCCCCGCGGGCTCAGCGGACGCGTAGCGCGGATATATTCGGCGATCACCAGGCGCCCGCCGGGCCCCAGCAGCCGTGCAGCTTCGCGGTAGAATGCGGCCTTGTCGGGTGCGTGGCATACGCTTTCCAGCGCCCAGACGATATCGAAGCTCGCGTCGCGGAACGGTGTGCTGGTGTAATCGGCCTGCTCGAACGCGATCCGATCGCCCAGATTGCGCGCGGCCGCAAAGCGACGCGCGCGCGCGACCTGGCTTGCCACCGGCGTGATGCCGACGACAATCGCGTCACGCGCCTGTGCCAGCCAGATGCTGCTGCCGCCGACGCCGCAGCCGGCATCGAGAACGCGCGCGCCCGCCTGGATACCGGCGCGGTCGGCCAGAACCCGGTTCATGTTCAGCAGCGCATCGGCGTGCCCACGCGTCGTCGTATCGGTGTAGCCGAAGTGAACCGAGAGCGTTCGACGATTGAGCCAGAGCAGACGGTAGTCGAGCCAGGTGTGGTCGTAGTACGCCACGACCGCATCGGCCTGGTTGGAGCCTGTCGCTTGGATCATGATCACCTACAGTGCCGAGCAGAGGAGTTGATCCTTTGGAGTCCGGCAGCCATGCTGCCGCCGCCCGGCAGCATGGCTGCCGGACTCCAAAGCACGTGGATCAACTTCTTCGCTCACAGCTATAGCGTGTCTTCACAATTGCTCAATGCCCGGCGCTCTGATAATTGCGCATCTCATTGTGGAAGACGCGCAGCGCCACGTATAGCCATACGATGCCGGCGAGTGGTGCGGCATACGCGAAGATCGGGTTCACCTGGAGCTCGCCGGTGCGGCCCAGCAGCACCACCGCCGGAAAATAGGCCATGAACGCCAGCGGCACGCCGAATGTCAGCAGAAATTCGAGCACGCTGCCAAAGATTTTGAGCGGATAGTTGGCGAAGTTACTAAATACAGTATCGAGCACAAACATGAACGCGTTCGCGCTGAGGAAGCGGAATGATAGCGCGCTGAACAGCACCCGCAGCGCCAGCTCGACCAGCGCGCCGCCGATTAGCGCCAGCGCCAGGTACAGCAGGGCGAGCGGCGTCCAATCCACCGTCACCAGCGAGGCCGCCGCCGCGAACAATGCTAGTCCGCCGATCAAATCGCCAACGATGCTAACATGGACGCGCTCGCACAGCAGTTGCAGCAGCGGCGGCAGCGGCCGCACCAGGTAGCGGTCGAATTCGCCCTGGCGCACCTTCCATTCCAGGCTGTACAATCCCCCGGTGAGCGCGCCGTTGAGCGCGTGCATGATCAGCCGCAGGCCGTAGAGAAAGGCCACTTCGCCGAGCGTCCATCCGGCGAGCGCCTGGAAGCGCGAGAGAACCACCCAGATAAAGGCGAAGCCGGTACACTGATATACAACACCCATCAGAACCATGATCAGGAAGTTGGCGCGGTACTGCAGCTCGCCGCGCACGCTGGCGGCCCACATGCTGAGTGTGATGCCGATCGTGACCATGCTAGCCTCCCTGAATGATCACGCGCCGCATCGCGCGCTGCCATACCAGCCATGCAATGCCAAACAGCGCCGCGACCCACACGAGCTGCAAGCCCAGTGCGCCGGCGACCCCCTGCGGCGGCGCCTGGCCCATATACAGCGAGAGCGGGATAAAGGCCTGGGCCTGAAATGGCAGCCAATCGGCCACCTGCCGCAGCAGCGGTGGAAAGAACCACAGGGGAACCATCGCGCCGGCAAAAAACAGGCTGACGAAATCGTAGATCGCCTGAACGCCACGCGTCTGGAGCGTCCAGAAGGCGATCAGGCCCATCAGCATCCCCAGCAGCGCCGTGACCAGATAGGCCAGCGTCATGCTCACCAGGTAGAGCAGGGCCGCGCTGGCCGAGGCGGGCGGCTCCAGGCCGCCGGCAATCAGCGCCAGCGGCACGGCCAGCAGTACGAAGGGCGCGAATGCGGCGGTGGTGCCGACCTGATTGGCCAGCAGCTGGCCCAAAAAAGGCACCGGCCGCGCCAGATCGAGCGCGATCTGGCCTTCGCGGATGCGCTCCTGGATATGCCATGCCAGCATCGGGAAGATCAGCCACATCTGGAGGTTTGCCAGCGTCACGAAGCTGATCACATGGCGCAGCTCGATGCCGTCGACAGTGTCGTGGCCGGCGTACACCGCCGTCCACACCACCTTCAGCAGAAAGATCTTGAGCAGCACGCCAATCAGCTCCATGGCCAAATTGACGCGGTAGGTATAGGCCATCTGGAGCCACAGATTCGCGATCTGCAGGTAGGCCGGCCAGTTGGATGCTGGTCGCTTCATAACACCACCTGCTTTTCCTGGTAGATCTGCCGGATGACATCCTCCAGCTCGGGCTCCACGATCGACAGATCGCTGATCGAGTAGCGCTCGGTGACAGCGGCGATCAAGGTGTGCGCCGCCAGGCTGGCCGGTTCGAAGCGCAACCAGGCCTTGCCCTCGTCCCAGCGCACGAACTCGGCGCCCGGCACGTCGATCGGCGCCTGCTCGATCAGCGGGTCGATCCCGTTGGCGGCAAATTGCACTGCCAGTAAGCGATGTGGCGCGTAGGCGCTCTTGAGCCGCGCGATCGGGCCATCGTACAGCACTTTGCCCTGGTCGATCAGGATGATCCGCCGGCACAGCCGCTCGACATCACCCAGATCGTGGGTCGTGAGCAGCACGGTGGTGTGTCGCTCGCGGTTCATGGCCTCAATGAATGTACGAATGCGCTCCTTCGCCAGCACATCCAGGCCGACGGTCGGCTCGTCGAGGTAGACGATCCGCGGGTCGTAGAGCAGCGCCGCCGCCAGATCGCCGCGCATGCGCTGGCCCAGGCTGAGCTGGCGCACCGGCGTGTTGATGAACTCATCCAGATCGAGCAGCTCGCGAAAATGGGCCAGGTTGGCTTCGTAGCGCGGCCGCTCCATATGGTACATCTTGGCGATCAGCTTGAACGACTCGATCAACGGCAGATCCCACCACAGCTGGCTGCGCTGGCCGAAGACCACGCCGATGTTCAGCGCGTTCTGCTCGCGCCGGCGCCAGGGCACCAGTCCGGCCACCTCGACTGTGCCCTGTGTCGGCACCAGGATGCCGGTGAGCATTTTGATCGTGGTGGATTTGCCCGCGCCGTTGGGACCAATGTAGCCGATCAGCTCGCCCTCGTCGACGCTGAAGCTGACGTCGTCGACCGCGCGCTTGACGGTGTACTCGCGCGTGAACAGCGTGCGCAGCCCGCCGAGCAGGCCGGGCTGCCGCTTGGGCGTGCGAAATTCCTTGGACACGTTTTCCACGCGAATCATCGGCATGCGCGATCTCCGATCGGGAATACGCGGGGGTAGCACGGTGCAGGAGCACAGTATAGCAGCCAAAGCGGCGGTGGGGATCGGCCAGAGGGCTGATGGGTAAGCACTGCCTGCGCGATCTTTTGGAGTGCGGCAGCCACGCTGCCGTACTCGGTTCTTCAATTTTAGCTCCAAGCCGCCCCGAAAGGCGGCTTTTGCTTTGCCACACATCCTGCTCTCCGATTCAGTCATCCAATGCCTTCTGGGTTTACGCATTCATGGATAGAAAGAGAATCGTATCTATTATTACTATTTGCTCTATCAAATCAATGAAAGGAGACCGTCGATGTCCAGTGAAAGCAACAAGGCGCTCGTCCGCCGCTTTTTCGATGAGGTCTGCAATGGCCGCAATCCTGCGGTCGCGCACGAGATCTTCGCGCCGGAGTTCGTCTACCACGAACCGGCTTCCATCAGTCCCGGCGGCACAGGCCCCGAGGCCATGGCCCAGGAGGCAGCCAATTATTATCGGGCCATGAGCAACGCGCAATGGGTCGTGCATGACGTGCTCGCTGGCGAGAACGATACCGTGACTGTGCGCTGGACGGGTCAGGGGACGCACGATGGTAATCTCGCCGGTATCCCGCCGACCGGGAAACAGGTCAGCGTCGAGGCGCTCACCCTGTTCCGACTTGGTGGCGGTAAGATTGTTGAGCTGTGGGATTGCTGGGACGCCTTAGGGCTACTCCAACAAGTCGGCGTAGTTCCCCCAATGGGGTAAGCCGAAAGGGGTTCATCCGCAGGTAGCGTGATCGCAACTTTGGCTGCCGCAAACGGATGAACCAATTCTGCTTCATTTTCCGGTCAGTATAGAACGAGGCTCCCATCCGGCTGGATGGGAGCCTCGTAGCTGCGATACACGCTACAGGTGCTGAGACAGTTGAATCAGGATCGCTGCCTCTCCGGCGGTCAAGGCCTTGCCAATCTGCGCCCGCACCTCGTTCCTGTAGGCTTTGAGCGCACCGCGCTTGGCCTTGAGGTTACCGCGGGCGGCGGCGGCCTCCGCAGCGCTCAGTTGCGCACATAGCGACTGGCCGAGGTCGGGGTTCGCGCTGACGAACTGCTGTGTCAGGGCGCAGAGGCTGGCGTAGGTGACCTGGACGGTGAAGGTGGTCGAGCCGCTGCCCACGTTGCCGGCCTTGTCGGTAGCGGTTGCCGAGAAGGTATGGGTGCCCAGGCCGAACGAGTAGGCCGGGCCGCTGATGTCGGCACAAGTGGTCGAGTCCACCCCCGACAGGTTATCGGCGGCCGAGCAAGCGATGTTCACGGTCTGATCAACCGTGTAGACGCCGGCGTTGCCCGCGTATGTCACCGTCGGCGGCGTTTTGTCGATTTTCACCGTCACGGATTTGGAACTGGTTAAGCCGGCGCCGTTGGTGGCGGAACAAGTCAGCGTCGTGCCGGCGGTCTCGCTAGTCAGGGTCGTGGCGCCACACCCGCTCGACGAGCCGATCCCGGATTCCGGATCGCTGACGTTCCAGGTCACGGTGACATCCGTATTGTTCCATCCGTTGGCATTGGGCGGCGGAGCGACATTGGCAACGATGACTGGCGGGGTGACGTCGGCAGGCACGAACTCGAAGGCCCCGATGTCGCAGGCCGCGCCCTGCGGCCGGGCCGTGCCAAGCTCATCGGTGGCTGGGCAGCCGGTGTTCGTACCCGTGTCAATGGCCGGGCTACTGGCCAGCAGAGGGTATACGCCACCTGTCAATGGGCCGAGCAGCGGATCCGCCGTCGGGATCATGCCCCCGCAGGTCGTTCCGGGGAATTGCAGGTTGTTGCTGCCTGCGGTGATCGCGACAGAGCAGTTGTCAGGGCTATCATTCGCCACGATAGTGTTCGTGAGCGTTGGGGCGCCGCCGCCGATACCGGCGCCGCTCACATCCGCCGCGTTGCCGTCGACAGTGACGTTGATCAGCGTCATGGTGCCGGCGTTCCAGATCGCACCGCCCTTGCCGCTGGTTCCGTTCATCGGGTCAACGTTGGGCGCCGCGTTGCCGGTGAATGTGACGTTGGTGAGTGTCACAGTGCCGTGATTGTGGATGCCGCCGCCGTGAAGATGGCCAGGAACAATGCTGCTGGTGCCGGCCTGCCCGCCCTGAATTGTCACTCTACTAATGTTCACAGCAGCAGCGGCGGTTTCAAACACGCGTTGTCCCGGCTGGGTCTGTTTGATGATCGTGCTGCCTGCACCGGTGCCGTTGATCGTGAGGCTTACCAGGACGTCGAGATCGCCCAGACTGAGATTGTAGGTGCCGGACGGCACTGTGATAGTGTCCCCGGCGGCGGCGACGCTGATCGCCTCGCGTAGCGAGCAATCGGCGTCACAGACTCCGTCGTTGGTGTCGGCCGTCTTCGTGACGGTCAAGCTCGCTGCGTGAACTGTGCCGGCCCAGGGCAGCAGCATGAGCAGGAGCGCCATGACGAGGATCGACCGCCCACGCATCCGCCGACGGTTTTTCGTTCGTTCCATGTTCGTTATCCTCCTTATTTTATTTTGAACCCACCCTTTACGGTTATTAGAGACCGTGGGCCGCCTTTTGATCACTCTGCCATAGAGCGATTCGCCAGGCTGTGTGCGCTACACGAATGCCAGCGATAAGGATGCTTCTGGGCGGGAGTCAAATCGGGTATAAGAACGAACGATGGGGTGAGGCGAGGTAAAGATGAGTAGAGATGAAGGAGCCACCCCAACGGGCACTCCTCCTTCTTTCTCCCTCTAGATGCTAGCATAGCAGCTATGTCAAGTATAAATGATGGTTGTAGGCGCCTTCGGCGAACGTAACTGTTGACTTCTATCGCTAAAATGCATTCTCCTGGAGCGCCTTCCATTATAATCAATGCAAAGCAATACCAGTTACAAAATTGTCATCTCAGTTAAAAGGCCTATGCGGATGAACCCAAACCAGTTTCCGAAGGTCAAAGTGGGATGGGAGTGGCGGTGGCCGATCAGGTACCGGCTTATGAGGGAGAGCTTCTTGCTGGACTTTTGTAAGCACTGCACTTGCTTGGTTGGGAAGGTTCTTGTAGAATAGGCCGTGTCGAACATTTGTGCTTAGGCCAGCCGAAGGAGCTGGCGATAGCAAAGGAGTATGGCGAGATGAATCACAACACCCCTGTAGCGAAAGCTGAAATGCTCATTCGCAAACCGGTTGCGGAGGTCTTCGAGGCGTTTATCAACCCTGACATCACTTCCAAATTCTGGTTTACCAGCGGCAGTGGGAGGTTGCAGGTTGGCAAGCACGTCCAATGGGATTGGGAAATGTATGATTCCTCATCGCAGGTGACGGTCAAGGCGATTGAACAGAATAAGCGCATCCTCGTCGAATGGTCGGCCGACGCACCCACCACCGTGGAATGGATTTTTACGCCGTACGGGGATGATGCAACGTTTGTCAGTATCACCAATGCCGGGTTTCATGGGGACGAGCAGGCAGTTGTCCAACAGGCGATTGGCTCAACCGAGGGATTTACTATCGTCCTCGCGGGATTAAAGGCCCTCCTTGAGCACAACATCCGATTAAATCTTGTCGGCGACCGCTTTCCCATGGGACTGACAGAGCACTGATCTGATGACCGCACATTCGTGCTCAGCTTGGCCCCGCGCCTACTTATCGGGATGCCACCCTGGCGCGATCCGCATCTGTGGCTCACCGCGTTTCAGAACTGGATTACGGTGAGCATCGACCAGCATGGACAAAAAACGATGGTCTTCGTCGCAGAAAACGACCACGGCAAACGACTTGGCTTTGCCACGCTCTCGCACGAAACCCACTTTACGGGCGAACACCAGGCCTACATCAACGAACTCGCGACCAGCGACGTGGCCGAAGGACGTGGCGTTGGCACCGCCCTCATCCAAGCGTGCGAGCAGTGGGCGCGCGAGCAGGGCTACCGGATTCTCGCGCTCAGTACCGGCGCGGCCAATGGGCGTGCGCTCGGCTTCTATCACCATCTCGGCTTTCGCGATGAAGACGTCAAGTTGGTCAAGCTCTTGACAGAATCAGACAGTGACAATCCGAATAGGCAAACGTAAAGACGCTCAAAATGAAGCCAAAAAGTGGTAACAGCGGCACAGAGGATTGGTAGCAGACCCGCAGGAGCGACGCATGGCAGAGAACTGGAAGCCCAAAAACTGGGATGCGCTGATGAGTGGTGAGCGTTGCCCTGTTTGCGACCTCATACATACAGCAAAACAAGAAGACGAGCACGGACTCGCAGTCGCTGATTTGAGACTCAGCCGACTTTTCTTAGCAAAAAACCAATATGTGTCAGGGTATTGCGTAATGATCTGTCGTAAGCATGTGATCGAGCCCTATGAGTTGACCGCCGATGAGCGGATGCTGTTCTTTGATGATTTGGCCTTGGCAGGGAAGGGACTGCAAGAAGCCTTCAAGGCGGACAAAATGAACTACAACATCCTTGGAAATGTGGTTCCGCACCTGCACGTGCATATCGTCCCGCGGTACTTCACCGACAGCGCGCCAAATCGACCAATCGATCCCACACCAAAAGGTCAAGAGGTGTATCTATCAGCAACAGAATATGCTGAACGGATCAAGTTGATTCAAACGCAAATTGGAGCTGGGTGATCAGCGCTCCCAATGGGCGCTTCCAAATCAGGCAGCGATGCCGCATTCCAATCTATTGGTGCGGCGCGGGTGATGCGCAATCCGTTGGACGCTTATGCCCTACCAGTTCAATGAGGTCGTATGAAGCACATCCCGGACACCCACAATGCATTGGTATTGCGGACGGATTTCTCGGATACCGCTGCATGGGAGGCGATTTGTGCTGCCATCCGAAAACCAGTTGGAGCATTCAAAGCCTATGTGGATTTCGTCAGTGACCCAGCGTACGACGGTATCAGCACAGAGCAGTTGCGCTCGCTCATTCCGCAAGGTTCGAACCACACGTTCATGTTCATCGTCGACCGCATAGCGCTCTTACCGCCCGATTATCCGATACTCGTCGTGGACTTGTACACCCAGCCAGGCCGTACATTCCGTGTCATTCCCGCTGAGATGTGGAGCATTGAAAACAATCTTTCGATCGCAAATATGGACTTTGAGGAATTCGCCGATGCCGTCGATGAAGATGGAATTTTTCGCGGTTTCCCTGATGGCGGCACCTGAATGTCAAACCGTTGGGCCGCTGTCGCAATAATTCCAACACGCTTTGCCTTAAACCTATGGGTGTCGTATACTCACCTCAATACATGAGCGGGCAACGCACCTGCCCGAGCAGCCTATGAAAAAGCCGGGTATACCGCATTACCATTAGCGCGATACTACCAGGCATTAACAGAGCAGTAAAGAGAACACCCATGGAACACCACAAAGGTGGCTTCCGTTCTATTGACGAGTATATTGCCACCTTCCCTGAAGACATACAAGCACTACTCGAAGCAGTACGCGCCACCATCAAAGTCGCTGAGCCTGACGCAGAAGAAACAATAAGCTATCAAATGCCGACCTTCATGCTAAAAGGTCATTATTTGATTCACTTTGCTGCTTACAAAAAGCATATAGGGCTTTATCCTGCGCCAATAGGAAATGCGGAATTCACAGAGGATCTGTCGGCTTATGAATCAGGTAAGGGCACGGTGAAATTCCCGTTCGATAAGCCAATTCCTTTCGACCTGATCAGCAAAATTGTGAAGTTTAGAGTTACAGAGAATCTCAACAAGGCCTCAGCAAAAGCACCCAAGAGCAAAGAGTAAATGCATATAGAGCGGTCGGAAACAGATTTGGGTTCATCCGCAGGTAGCGTGTCGCAGACTACCAGAATAGGCCATGCGCAAGAAGCGCTTTATCTTGACCCGCGTAGTATCATGAGGTGGGCAGTCGTCAGATGGGCATCGAACAGATCCTGCTCGACGACCCCTCCGGCAATCCGATCGAACTATTCGAATCATATGAATAATAGCGGCGATCGTGATCCGAGACAGAACTGTCCACCCTGATCAGTCGCTTTGAGAAGCTTTTCTGGGGGCCTGCGGCCCTCAAACACGCACAACCGGAGGGCCGGGCATGTGCCATTCGAAGACCGGACGCATCATGGCGATATGTGCCAGCGCCTGCTTGCTGTTCGCGCTTGACTGTGGCCTGCTCGGGCTGGCGGTTCAGCAGCGCGTGATTACGCTCACAGATATCAACATGCAGCTTGGCCCGCTCAGCATCATCACGCATGCGCCGCGCTCGTCGGTATGCCCTCAGAAGGCCGATCCGCTGACGAATGTGTGCGATCGGTTTAGCGCAATCCCTGGGCCTGCGTCCTACCAGATCTGGCTCTTTTTGAGCACGCCTGAGCGCGGCCCACGATCCACGCGTGTGCTGGCACGCTGGATACTGCCGCTGCGCCATGAGTCACGCATATGACTGATTATTTCAGGCCTATCGGAAACCTGGCAGGGGCTGTGCAACTTTTTACTTGGAGCGATTGGCGGTAAAGATGAGCGATACCAAATCTGTGGATGTTGGCAATGTCTGGTGGTTTTGGTTCACCACCAGCGCGTTCGACACTGATAAGCGCCTGCGCCGACTCTTCCGCATGCTTCCGCGCGACCCACGCTGTAAGTTCTGTAATGCTCCCTTTCAGGGCGCTGGCGCGACTATTGTTCGGGCATTGTTCAGCAAACAACGCTCTATTTTGAATCCGCGTTTCTGTAACATGTGCGAGGTGGCTTCACGCCAATTCCCCGGCGGAGCCGAGGTCGCAATGTCCATGCTTTTCATAGACGTGCGTGGTTCTACGGCGCTCTCCGAGACAATGAGTCCCACTGAATTCAGCCGACTCATCAATCGATTCTATACAGCGTCAACGAAAGTTATCATTGAAGACGATGGGTTGGTGGAGAGGTTGGTTGGTGATGCCGTGGCGGCCTTTTGGGGCGCAGGGTTTGCCGGCCCGAATTATGTCCGACGGACGGTGAACGTCGCGCAGAATCTGTTGAGGGTTATGGCGCGGCAGAAAATCCCCGTTGGCATCGGTGTGCATGCAGGGGTAGCCTATTTTGGCGCAATGGGTACGGCCGATGGGTTGACTGATATATCAGCCATCGGCGATGAGGTGAACACAGCTGCTCGTCTGGCATCTTCGGCCGCGGCAGGTGAGATCATTGTCAGCGAGCACGCGCTCAAGGAGGCAGGCATCGATGGCAGCGACCTGGAGTCGCGCAGTCTGGAGCTCAAAGGGATCAGCGAGCCGGTGCTTGTGCGCATTATGCGCGGCTCGTAACCACGCATCAAGCGACCACTTTCTTTCATAAAGAAGACATCGTCGGCAGGAGGTATCGTAAGATGGTTAATCGAACGATGCTCACGGTACAGATCGCCGGTCTGTTTGTGGTCTTCGCGCTGGCCCTGTTTCTTGCGGCGGGCACGGTGGCCTGGCCGGCGGGGTGGGCCTTCCTGGCGCTGTTCTTTAGCTTCACGGTCGCCCTCAGCCGCTGGCTGCTGATACACAACCCTGGGCTGCTGACTGAGCGCATGACCGGGATCGGCAAAGCCGATCAGAAGACCTGGGACAAAGTGTTTTTCGCGGTTGCGAACCTGCTCTTTCTGGCCTGGTTGGTGGTGATGCCGCTCGATGCTGTGCGGTTCCACTGGTCGCAGATGCCAGGCTGGCTCCAGGTGGCCGGAGCGATTCTGCTGCTGTGTTCGTTCTACCTCTTTTTCCTGACGTTTCGGGAAAACGCGTATCTCTCACCCGCCGTCCGCATCCAGGCCGAGCGTGGTCAAACGGTGGTATCTACTGGGCCGTATCACTATGTGCGCCATCCGATGTATGCAACAGCGATCATCCTCCTGGTCGGCACCACCCTCTTGCTCGGGTCGTGGTATGGGTTCGTCGTGGCGCTGATCCTGGTCGTTGCGATCGCCGTTCGCGCGGTGCAGGAGGAGCGCACGCTACGGGCAGAGCTGCCTGGCTACGACGCGTATATGGCACAGGTGAAATATCGCCTCATCCCATATGTCTGGTAGCGGCGCGATCTCCGAAAATGGCCAAGCTGATCGCTACCAGCAATCAATCGCCGCGCTGTTCCTGGAGCAGATGATCGAGATCATCGGCGCGCTGGAGATCTGCAAGCAGCGTGTCGCGATCAGCGGCCTGAAGCGGTGTCTGGCGAACTTCGGCCAGCAGCGTGCCGGCGAGCTGCTGGTCGCTCATTTATATCAGACATATGGCGTGGAAACCGGAGTATAATGAGCCGCCGCCCGGAACATCCGCGCGTGCTCCGATCTGGTTGGGCAGCTTCTGAAGGAGATCGTTCCATGAACAATGAGACACCGCCGGACGGCGCCGGCTACGATCGCCAGTTCGGCTTCAACACCCGCGCGCTGCACGCCGGCCAGCGGCCCGACCCAGTCACGGGCGCGCGCGCCGTGCCGATCTATCAGACCACGTCGTTTGTGTTCGAGGATACCGAGCAGGCCGCGAATCTGTTCAACCTCCAGCGCTTCGGCAATATCTACACGCGGATCATGAACCCGACCAACGCAGTGTTCGAGGAGCGGATCGCCTCGCTCGAAGGCGGCGTTGGCGCGCTGGCGGTGGCGAGCGGCCAGGCCGCCCAGCTGATCGCGCTGGCCGGGCTGCTGGAGGCCGGCGATGAGATTGTGGCCGCCAGCACGCTCTACGGCGGCACATACACGCAGTTCGATGTCAGCCTGCGGCGCTTCGGGATCAACACGGTGTTCGTTGACCCCGACAACCCCGAGAACTTCCGGCGCGCGATTGGCCCCAGGACCAAGGTGATCTATGGCGAGACGATCGGCAACCCGCGCATCAACGTGCTGGACATCGCGGCAGTGGCCGCGATCGCGCACGCCGCCAATGTCCCGCTGATGATCGACAACACCTTCGCCTCGCCCTACCTATGCCGGCCGATCGAGCATGGCGCCGACATCGTGGTTCACTCGGCCACCAAGTTCATCGGCGGGCATGGCACCAGCATCGGCGGCGTGATCGTCGACAGCGGGCGCTTTCCGTGGGGCGCCGGCGCGTTCCCACAGCTGCTGGAGCCGAGCAAGGGCTACCACGGCATCCGCTTCTACGAGACTTTTGGCGACTTCGCCTTTATCATGAAGGCGCGCGTTGAGGGCTTGCGCGACCTGGGGCCGGCGCTGAGTCCATTCAACGCCTTCCTGTTCTTGCAAGGAGTCGAGACGCTTGGGCTGCGGATGGATCGCCATGTCGCCAACACCCGCGCGGTCACGAGCTTCCTAGTGGAGCACCCGGCGGTCAGCTGGGTCAACTACCCATCGCTGCCGGGAAGTCCCTCGTTCGCCCTGGCGCAGCGCTACCTGCCGAAAGGCGCCGGCGCGGTTCTGACCTTCGGCATCAAGGGTGGCCTCGACGCCGGCCGGCGCTTCATCGAAAAGCTCCAGCTGTTCTCGCACCTGGCCAATGTCGGCGACGCCAAGTCGCTGGTGATCCATCCGGCCTCCACCACCCACCAGCAGCTCAGCGAGGACGAACAGCGCGCCGCCGGCGTTCTACCCGAGATGATCCGGCTCTCGATTGGCCTGGAAGATGCCGAGGACTTGCTGTGGGATCTCGATCAGGCGCTGCGCGCGGCCCAGTAACAGGAGGCATGAGTCGGTGTCTTAACGTTGACGGTGCTTCTAGAACGACTCAGAACTTTTGCTTGCCGGTTGTTTTCAAGTCCTTGTATGTGGTTTTTTCGCCCCGCAGGGCGAAAAAACCACATACAATAAAGACAAAGTACCATCAAGAAAGATCGAAGAGGTGTTTCCGTGCTTGACTTTACCCCCGTTCGCAATCAGCAGCAGACCATGGCCCAGCTCGCCGATGGACTAACCACCACTAAACTGCGGCAGCTGACCAACGAAATGGTCGACGCCATGCTCGGCATCATCGCCGAGTCGACCGACGCAGATGTGACCGCCGATATTCTCGACCCGCAGGCCAACGACACCTTTGCCGCCACCCCCGACGCGGTTGGGCTCTCGTGGACGCTCGGCCATGTGATCGTCCACACGACCGCATCGGCCGAGGAGTCGGCCGCGCTGGCCGCCGATCTGGCGCGCGGAGTAGCGTTCCACGGCCGCTCACGCAGTGAGGTGCCCTGGGAGACAGTTACCACAATCGCGCAGTGCCGCGCGCGCCTGGAGGAGAGCCGGCGCATGCGGCTGGCCAGCCTGGATATGTGGCCGGATCAGCCATATCTCGAGAACACCTACGAGCCCTACGCGGGTCGCGGGGCGTATAATGCAGTCGCGCGCTTCGTCGGCGGCCTCTCGCACGACGACTCGCACCTGAGCCAGATCGAACGACTGGTGCGCGAGGCGCGGGCGGCACGCGGGTAAGGTCGGCCTGAAAGTATCTATCCACGGATTTCGGATCCTTTGTAGGTCATTTTTTCGCCCCGCCGGGCGAAAAAATGACCTACAAAAGAAGAAAAGTACCATCGCGCCAGAAAGGCTATGTTCTATGGATGCTCGTCCTAGATCCACCGGCGCGGTCAGTTCAAGCTCGCCGGTCAATGGCACACCTTTCGCCACCACCGCCTTCGATCGCTTGCGCATCCTGCGCGAGAATCGCACGATCGCGATGGTCGGGCTGTCGTCGAACCCGTTCCGGCCCAGCCACTTCGCGGCGATCTACATGCTGTCCGAAGGCTACAACGTCATCCCGGTCAACCCGCGCGAGCAGGAGATCCTCGGGCGGCGCTGCTACTCATCGCTGCGCGACATCCCCGAAAAGGTCGACATGGTCGATATCTTCCGCGACCCCGGCGCAGTGCCGCCGATCGTCGAGGAGGCGATCGCGATCGGCGCGAAGGTGATCTGGATGCAGCTGGGCGTGATCAACGAGCTGGCGGCGCAGCGCGCGCGCGCGGCTGGCCTTGAGGTGGTGATGGACGCCTGCGTGAAGATCGAGCACGCGCGCTTCTTTGGCGGCCTGAGCACGATCGGCCTGAACACCGGCGTGATCAGCGCGCGGCGGATGGTTCGCTGACGAGGGCTGAGGGCTGAGTTGTCAATAGCAATTTGCAATCGGGTATCCTTTGGGCGAATCTGCAATCAACATGGGGGCGACCTATGCAGGTTCCGATGATGACCAGGCAGCTGGCCAGTCGTCTGCACCAGGCGCTCACCTCGCTCACGGTTGCCGGCCTGTCCAGCGCACAGCAGCAGCCTGGTAATCCCTTCGGCATCGAGATCCGCCGTTTCGGTAGCCTGACGGCGATCCTGGCTGCCAGGGCGCCGGCCGACGGCTGGTGGAACCGCGTGGTGGGCCTCCAGCCGGCCGACGCAGCCATAGTCGACGATATCGTCGCGTTCTACCGCGAGCACGGGCGGCGCTGCCACGTCGATCTCGATCCGCTGACGTTGACCGAGGCGATCGCCAGGCGGCTGGCCGCGCGTGGGTTCTACCCGGTGGCAAATGGAACGCTGCTCTATGGCCTTGCGACAGCCAACATGCCCCAGTTGCAACCCGATGTAGAGATCCGCGAGATTGGGCCGGACCAAGCTGCGCGCTTCGCCGAATTATGGGCCGACGGCTTTGAGGTCGCGGGCGATGGCCGCGCGGCGGCGCTACAGATCAGGATGGGCTGGTTCACCCTGCCCGAAAATCGCCGCTATGTTGCCTATGTCGGCGGTGTTGCGGCGGCCATGGCGGCGCTCTTCATTCACGATCGTGTCGGCCACCTGAATGTTGGCGCGACCCTGCCGGCTTTTCGCGGCCGCGGCATTCACCTGGCGCTAACCAATCGCCGCGTTGCCGATGCCGCCAGGGCCGGCTGCGACCTGGTGATCGGCGATACCGGCGGGTTCGGCACCACCAGCCAGAACAACATGGAACGTGCGGGCCTGCGGATCGCCTATACACGCCTGACGATGGTGAATCCGCGATGTTCGAGGACTGAGAACTGAGGACTGAGAGCCGAGACCACCGCTCCCGTCTCCTGTTCCCTGTTCCCTGTCCCCTGTCCCCTATTGCCGGAGGAACCATGCGCTACTCCATTCGGCGAATCGGCCTTGGCTCGGCGCTGCGGATGGGCCTGCTGCTGGGATGGGCGGTGGCGCTCTGCCCGGCGCTCTGCATAGCCGGGCTGGCTGTGCAGGTGCTGCGAACGCTCAGCCGCGCGCTGGCCCAGGTACAGACGCTCGACATAACCGTGCTGGGCCAGAAGATTGCGACGGTCGATCCGCTGGCGCTGCTCCAGCTGCGCGGCGCCGCCGACACGATCAATCGCCTCACCGCCGGGTTGCTGGGCACATTTCTGCTGCTGACGCTAGCGCTGCTGCTTGTGGGCGGCGTGATGTTTGTGGCGGCGGGGCTGCTGGCCGGCCTGGTCTACAACCTGATCGCGCCACTGGCCGGTGGGCTAGAGGTAGAATTGCAGCGCCGTGATGTCGAAAGCGAGCAGCGGAGCTAGAGCGCATGTGTGATTGGACGCGGACGAACGCAGACGAACGCGGATTATATACTCATCCGCTTGAAGGAAGTCGCTATGTCACCTCACGAACCAGTTCGCCGCCTGCACTGGGAAGCCTGCTACAACGTGCGCGATCTGGGCGGGTATGTCACCGTCGGTGGTGGGCGCACGCGCTGGGGCGCGCTTGTGCGTGCCGACAACATGAGCCGTCTGACGCCCGCTGGTCAATCCGCGCTGATCGCGTACGGCGTGCGCACGGTGATCGATCTGCGCCGTGCCGACGAGCTAACGATCGATCTGAACCCATTCGCGACGCCGTCCGATCATATGCGCGAGTTGACATATCTGAATTTGTCGCTCGGCCTGCATGCAGACCGTGAAGGCATCCTGGCGGTCAAAGCCGCCGGGGAAGGCGGCGACGCGTCGCTGCTGGAGCTATTTTGGCAAGTGCTCGATCATTACTGGCGCGGCATCGCCGGCATTATGACCGCGATTGCGGCGGCGCCGGAGGGCGCGCTGCTCTTCCACTGCCACGCCGGCAAGGATCGCACCGGCCTGATCGCCGCGCTGCTGCTGGCGCTGGCCGGCGTGCCACACGCGACGATCGCCGAGGACTATGCGCTCAGCCAGGTCTGCCTCCAGCCGATCTTCGATCAGCGGCTAAACCAGGAGCCGGATCTTGCCAGTCGCGAGCGCCTGGCGCGGATGATCGGCGCCGCACCCGAGACCATGTTCGGCATCCTGGCGTATTTGGATGAGCGGCACGGCGGCGCGGAGTGCTACCTGCGTGCAGCAGGCGTTGCGGAAGCGGATCTGGAGCGGCTGCGGCTACGTATTCAAGAATAAATCGATCGGCGCGGTCATCTTGCGTAGGGAGGTTTGGAGGGACGAAGTCCCTCCAAGAATCTACCCTTGTGGGCCACTCCGTGAGTGGCCCACTCCGTGAGTGGCCCACAAAAGTGGTATGATAGGTTCGATTCGCGCCGAACGATCAACGATCAAGGTATTCATGAAATCAACTGAGCCACCGCCGTCTCAGCCTGCCGGCGCTGTGCAGCCCAACGCCCGCCCCACGCGCCCGAGCGTCCAGCAGACCTTCGCGGCGCTCAGGTATCGCAACTACCGCCTGTGGTTCAGCGGCCAGCTGGTGTCGCTGTTCGGCACCTGGATGCAGACCACCGCGCAGGGCTATCTGGTCTTTCAGCTGACCCAGTCGCCGGCCTACCTTGGCTATGTCGGCTTCGCCGCCGGCGTGCCGGCCTGGCTGTTTACGCTCTACGGCGGCGTGATCGCCGACCGCATGCCGCGGCGCACGCTGATGCTGATCACCCAGACGGCGATGATGATCCTGGCCTTTGTGCTGGCCGGGCTGGTGTTTGCCGGCCTGGTGCGGCCCTGGCAGATCGTGACGCTGGCGTTCCTGCTGGGCGTGGCGAACGCGTTCGACGGGCCGGCGCGGCTGGCCTTCGTGGTCGAGCTGGTCGATCGTGAGGATCTGACCAATGCGATCGCGCTGAACGCGACCATGTTCAACCTGGCCACTGCCACCGGGCCGGCGATGGCCGGGCTGACCTACGCGCTGATCGGGCCGGCCTGGTGCTTCATGCTCAACGGCCTATCGTTTCTGGCGGTGATCTGGGCGCTGCTGCGCATGAAGCTGCCGCCGCCCAAGCCGGCCGCCAAGCGCGCATCGACATGGGCTGATCTGGGCGAAGGTGTGCGCTACATCGTGCGCGAGCCGGCGATCCGTACCTTGATCGGCCTGGTGGGCATGACCAGCATGTTCGGCATCTCGTTCGCCACACTGTTCCCGGCCTGGGCGGTGAACGTCCTCGGCGGCGACGCGACCACCAACGGGCTGCTGCAATCGGCGCGCGGGCTAGGCGCGCTGCTGAGCGCACTGATGCTGGCCTCGCTCGGCCGCTTCCGCTTCAAAGGCAAGCTGCTGACCCTTGGGACATTCGCCTTCCCGCTGCTGCTGCTGCTGTTTACCTTCATGCGATCGCTGCCGCTGGCGCTGCTGGCGCTGGTGGGCACCGGCATGGCGGTGATTCTGATCATGAACATTGCCAACGCGCTGGTGCAGGGGCTGGTGCCGGATGCGCTGCGCGGGCGCGTGATGAGCGTCTACAGCATGACCTTCTTCGGCTGCATGCCGATCGGCGCGCTGTGGATCGGCGCGGTGGCCGAGTACGCCAGCGCCCCCGCCGCGATGATCATCGGCGGGACGATCTCGCTGGCGTTTGCCGCGCTGCTGTTCGTGTTTGCGCCGTGGGTAAGGGTGCTGGAGTGACGGGTGATGGGTGAGCTAATATCCAGGCAGAGACCAATCTTCTGTTTTCAGTCCTGGCACCAGGCCAAAGTCCCGAGCATTGCGCGTCACCACTATCGCGTTGTGTGTTAGAGCGATTGCCGCAATTCGCAAGTCCTGAGTGCCGATACGAATGCCCTGACGACGTAAGCTTTCGACCAGGTCGTCGGCCGCGCGATCGTAATCTACCAGCGTCGTGCTGGCGAAATACTCCACGGCGGCACGCAAGCGCCCATAGGTCGCGCAGCGCGTGTCGCCGTTCTTTGTGGCGCGCAGCACCGCGAGCCAGCCGCGCAGCTGCTCTTCGACAGAGATCATGCTGATGGCGACTTGCGATGGCCCGGCGGTTGATATTCGCGCATTCACCGCAGGATGGCCGCGCTGATCTAGGCTGACATGGTCGGTGTCCAGCAAGTAGATCACGGCGTGGTATCCGCATCAAGTTCGCTGCGGTTTCGCTCTATGTCGTCTAGCATCTGCTCGTACAACTCGTCGTCGGGAAACGCGCCGGCGTGCTTACGCCAAGTGGATGGAGATCGCGCTTCGTCGTCTATGGCAACCTGCACAATCTCAACCCCTGCTTTCTCGCGGGCGCGGATTGCCGCACGAATGCGATCCAGCGCCTCTGCACGCGAGGCTGCCTCGACCACGACATCCGGCAAAAGCAGCACGCGTGCTACGTAACGGTTGGGCGCCTTTTGTGTTAACTCAATATCGAACAGCATGACCTACCTCGGGTGTCAAAATAAGGTTTGATAGTGCTGAATCTTCGTGATCGCATCAAGAATATCCTGAATGCGCAACAGCGGATCTCTAGATGGCACGGGTCGCCTCGGCAAGAATGCGGTCGCGCATCATCGGGCGGATCGCCTCGGGTGTGACCAGATCGACGCGACATCCGAGCATCGATTCGAGATGCTGTTGCAGGCGCACGAACGTGAACAGTCCAACCGGAGTTTTGAACTCGACCAATACATCGACATCGCTTGCCGGCCCGGCCGTGTCGCGGGCGACGGAGCCAAAGACCGCCAGCGAGCTGATGCCGAAGTCAAGCAGTTCAGCGCGGTGATTGCGAATCGTTTCGAGCGCCTGGTCTCGTTGCATGGCGGGAATCCCCTGCTTGGTTTTCGTGTCGCCAATCTGCGAATGTTCTCATTCTACCCTAGTGAGCTGCGTAGAGCAACTTGCGACTGATCGCTATCTCGTTCACGGCGTCGCACAGGTCGGCCCATCGTTCGGGGGGTAGAACCGCTGAGTCACTGAATGATTTGAGCACGCTGATCGTCTCAGCGATCTCAGCATTGTCAGCGGTTCACAATGTCGAGGGCTTCGGCGATAGCTTCATCCAGCGTCATCGCCCGCCCCTCGTCCCATTTCGCTGCGAATGTTGCGCTGTTGAGCTGCGAGCGCAATAGGGCCACATAGTACTGATACGCGATGCGGTCAGGTGCCTCCCACCCCTCGCCTATACGTTCAAACATGGCCCCAACATATCCAAACAGCTCCACCGCCCGCTCGCTTTGTCTAACCACATATGCGCATCCAGCCAGACCGGACAGACAAGCGACAATGACGTGCGTATAGCTTAACGGATATGCTAGGGTGATCGCTTCGGTAAAGCGGGTCACTGCCTGAATGATATCATGAATACGGAGCGCCAGATGCCCGAGATTATGTAGCCCCCATGCACTGCCTTCTTGATTGTGGATAGCTTTGAAGATCGCTAAACTATCTTCATAGTATGCGGATGCTTGAGTGTAGTCTTCCTGCGCCCGCCAGAAGGTGCCCAAAAGATCCAGTGAGTATGCGATAGCCACGCGGTCGCCAATCTCACGAGCAAATTGAAGGCTTTCCATATGATCAGCGGATCGCTTCATTGCGGCTTATATCAGTCTCTCATCGCCCTCACGCTGCTTTTCAGCGCGGCAGCGCAGGCGCAGGATGCCGGCTACGAGCTCACGGGCTACGTCGTCGCCGGCGGGTCATCAATCGACGGCGGAGATTATGCGATGAGCGGCGCGCTCGGCCAGCCGGACACGGGCACGCTCACTGGCGGCGACTATTCGCTCGGCGGCGGGTTCTTCGGCGGCGGGGTGATCAGCGGGGGTACCAGGAGCAGCACCTATCTTCCGACAATGCGGCGCTGATTGTAGAAATTCGTGGCGAACAACAGCGCGGTGCGCCTAACTTGGGCGCACCGCATGCAATCGTACTAGGCGCTGCCGATTGTCGCTGGCATGGTCTCGATTAGCGCGCGCAACACTTTTTTGACCGCCTCAGGCGTTGTAAACACCTGCGCGATATTCGGTTCCAGCACTACGATCAGGCTGCCATCCTCGATCCCCGGCGCAAAGCGATTAGGTTTCGCCGTGCGATAATCAAATTGGTATTCCGGCAATATGTCATCGCTGTCGGCGGTTGGCTTACGCGAAGCCGGTGCCTTCTTCATAGTCGCTGCGCTCCTTTGGGGTGGCTCTGCGAGCGCTGATGATACGAATACTATCCTCGCGTTCCGCAAAGCACACCAATAATAGCCTGTTAGCGATTGAATGGCCAATAATTATCTCGCGCGATTCCTCATCGCGGGCGATCACGAGGATCGCCCCGACTAACATTGACATAATTGGAGACCACGATCGTCACCCGTCACTCGCCTGCCCTGAGCGGCGTCGAAGGGTCACCCGTCACCCGTCATCTGTCACTCCATCCGACAGCAGCCAGTCGGCCCGACGCAGCCCGCGCGACAACAAATCGACAGCCCGCAGACCGCCCGTGTCATTCAGTTCGTGCTGCATTTGGCGTACACTCGTGCCATCAGTTCGATGTGATGACATACGCAAACGAAAGCAGCAAGGAGGCTTATAATGGCACTGCAAAATCGCATTTCGACCCGCTGGCTCATCCGCACCACGAGTGCATTGGTGTTCAGTGTTGCTTTGCTGTCCGGCATGACCAGCCAGGCTTTTGCCCACGACGACGACGAGGTAGTGACCTATGGCCCAAACGCCTGCACAGCGGTGGCGGATCTCCCGGCCTACCCTGCGGCGAGCTGCCGCAAGCACAAGACCGAGCTTGATGATGGGGTGACCGAGACGACCAATAGCTACCTGACCGCCGATCGGGCCGATGCGGTGCGGCAAGCGTTCGAGCAGGCGTTTGCGCGCAACGGCTGGACGGTGGTCAAGTCCGAACAGGATGTGGAAGACCAGGAATGGGACTACACCGCGATCAAGGGGCTGCGCCGGGTCAAAGTGGAGGTGCAGGCGCAGGATCCCGATGAAGGTACCGGAACCGAGTTTACGATCAAAGAGAACTGATCCGCAACGCTCCTCCCAATGCGATGAATGCGAACCGCTGAGACGCTGAATGATGTGAGTGCGCTGATCCTGCTCAGCGTACTCACATCATTCAGCGTCTCAGCGGTTCAAGGCGTTGGGCAAGTTCAAGTCGATGCGCGCACCTGTTCCACCCCTACGCCGCGATGCCGGACATTGACCACATCGAAGACGATGTTCTGCCCCCCAACCCCCAAGCCCTATCCCCCATTCCCCATCACCGGCACCGGCTCCTCTTCCCGCCGAAATTGGCTCATATACAGCTCGTAGTACGGCCCACGATTCGCCAGCAGCTCCTGGTGCGTCCCGCGCTCGACGATCTGGCCGGCCTGGAGCATCAGCACCTGGTCGGCGTGCTGGATGGTGCTGAGTCGGTGGGCGATCACAAAGCTGGTGCGGCCTTCCAGCAGTTGATCGAAGGCGCGCTGGATCAGGCGCTCGGTGCGCGTGTCCACGCTGGATGTCGCCTCATCCAGGATCAGGATGCGCGGGTTGGCCAGCGCCGCGCGCGCGATCGAGATCAGCTGGCGCTGGCCCTGGCTCAGGCCGCTGCCGCGCTCGCCCAGCACGGTCTGGTAGCCGTTGGGCAGCCGCTCGATGAATGTGTCGGCCGAGGCAAGCCTGGCGGCGGCGACCACCTCATCGTCGGTCGCGTCGAGCCGGCCGTAGCGGATGTTGTTCATCACCGTGTCGGAGAACAGGAACGAGTCCTGCAGCACCAGGCCGATCTGCCCACGCAGGCTGGCGGCGCTGACATCGCGCACATCGTGGCCATCGATAGTCACCGCGCCGGCCGATACATCGTAGAAGCGCGGCAACAGGTTGATGATCGTGGTCTTACCCGCGCCGGTCGGCCCGACGATCGCGATCATCTGGCCCGGCTCGGCGGTCAGCGAGACATCTTTCAGCACAACTGGCGCCTGAGCGCCGACCACCGACGACTGACGACCGACGACCGGTGGCGCGGCTCCATTGGTGCTAGTCGGTGCTCGGTGGTCGGTGGTCGGTGGTTGCTCGTAGCTGAACGACACATGATCGAACACTACCCGCCCGACGATCGGCGGCATCTCGATCGCGCCAGGCTTGTCGGCGATATCGGGCTGAACGTCGAGCAGGCCGAAGATCCGCTCGCCGCCAGCGATCGCGCTCTGGATGTTCGTCCACATCACTGCGATCTGCTGGATCGGCTGGTTGAAGCGCTGCACATACGCCAGAAATGAAAACACCAGCCCCAGTGTGACCACTGACGTGCCGAACAGCGGCTGGTTGCGCAGCACATCCAGCCCGCCCACCACCACCACGATCGCAATCGAGACATAGCCGAGCGCCTCCAGCACCGGGTTCAGCGCGCTGGTGAAGCTGGCGGCGCGCACGTTCGCGTCGCGGTTGGCGGCGTTGGTGCGCCGAAACTGCTCGATGCTCTCGTCCTCGCGGTTGAAGGCCTGCACCTCGCGCGCGCCGGCGATGCTCTCCTGCAACCCGGCGTTGACGCTGCCCATCTGCTGGCGGCTGGCGCGGAAGGCCTTGCGCGCCTGCCCCGAGAAGTAGAACGTCGCCAGCGCCATGATCGGCACCACGCTCAAGCTCAGCAGCGCGTAGGGCACATTCGAGCGCAACATCGCGACCACGATCAGCACGATCACCAGTGCCCCGCTGATCACATTCAGCAGCGCAAAGCCCAGCGCCTGCTGGATCGTATCGGTGTCGCTGGTGATTCGGCTCATGATATTGCCGGCCTCGTTGCGCGCGTAGTAGCCCAGCGAAAGCCGGTGGATCTGCGCGAACAGATCCTCGCGCATGCGCAGCAGCGCGTGCTGGCCCGACCAGTTCATGGCGTAGAACGCGACGCCTTGCAGCACCGAGCCGCCAACGAACAGGGCCACCAGCAGCCCCACCAGCGTGGCCAGCCCGGCCAGCCGCGCGTCGAACGACATATCCGGCGTGATCGTCGCGTACCAGCAGGCATCGGGCCGCGGCAGCAGGTAGCAATCAACTGTCTCGCCAATCAGCGCCGGCGCGGCGACCTGGCTGAGCGCGCCGAGCACAATGAACGTCATCGCCAGCGTGAAGCCGAACCAGTACGGCCGAAAATAGTGCCCGAAGCGTGCCAGCGTTGCGCCGATGTTTTTGGGCTTTTGAACCTCAGCATTCAACAAGCGACCCGGGCCGCCTATTCCACCCATCATATGCGTTGCTCCGTTTTAATTATCAAAACTATGTAGTGGTCTTCTCAGCGTGGTCTATAGCCTGCGGCAGCATGGTACCTTTCTATTCCTGCTGGCGCGGGTTTCGGCCGTCGGCCGAAACCCGCGCCAGCACCTCTTTATGCTGTGGCTATTTTTCGGCCGTAGGCCGAAAAATAGCCACATGGATCGTAAAGTACCGCACTGCCGTAGGCAATTCGTCGCATAGCGGCGATGTGGTGCCGGCTAGGTCGCACGGCTTACGCCGCAGGCGATGCAGCGGGCGCGGCGACGGCGTCGCCGACCAGCTGCGAATGATAGATCTCGGCGTAGATCGGGCTGCTCTCCAGCAGTTCCTCGTGGGTGCCGCGCGCGGCGACCTGGCCCTTATCCAAAACCAGGATCTGGTCGGCGTTGAGCACGGTGCTGATGCGCTGAGCGATCACAAAGCTGGTGCGGCCATGCATCAGGTTGTCGAGCGCCTTCTGAATGTTGTACTCGGTCTGCAAATCCACGCTGCTGGTCGAGTCATCCAGGATCAGCAGGCGCGGGTTGAGCAGCAGCGCGCGGGCGATCGCGATGCGCTGCTTCTGGCCCCCCGAGAGCGTGGTGCCGCGCTCGCCAACCGGTGTGTCGTAGCCCTCCGGGAAGCCGATGATGAAATCGTGCGCCGAGGCGGCCTGGGCGGCCGATTGCACCTGTTCAAGCGTGGCGTCGGGCCGGCCGAAGGCGATGTTGTCGCGGATCGTCCCGCTGAACAGGTTGGTCTCCTGCAGCACGATCCCGATCTGCGAGCGCAGGCTGTCGAGCGTGACATCGCGCACGTCGTGGCCGTCGATCAGCACTGCGCCAGCGCTGGCATCGTAGAAGCGCGGGATCAGGTTGATGATTGTGCTCTTGCCGCTGCCGGTGGCGCCAAGCAGCGCGATCGTCTGGCCTGGCTCGGCGGTGAAGCTGACATCATCCAGCACCGCGCTGCCGCTGCCGAAGTAGCGAAAGGTCACGCTGCGGAACTCGACCCGGCCGTCGATCTGCGGCAGCGTGATCGCGCCGGGCTTGTCGATAATGTCGCTCTTGGCATCCAGAATCTCGAAGATCCGGCTGGCCGATGCCGATGCCTGCGACATGAGCGAGATGATGAAGCCTAGCTGGCCGAGCGGAAAGAAGACGTAGACCAAGTACAGGCTGAATTTTTGGTACTCGCCCAGGTTCAGCGTGCCGCCCAGTATCTGCCGGCCGCCGAAGTACAGCACCGCCGCCTGGCCTAGCTGCGCCACCAGGAAGATCACTGGGAACAAGAACGAGAACACCCGGCTGACGCGCAGCTGCTGTTGCATCAGCGCAATCGCCGAGCTGTCGAAGCGCTGGCGCTCGTATGGCTCGCGTGCGAAGGCCCTGACCACCTTGATGCCGGCCAGGTTCTCCTGCAGGACGGTGTTGAGCGCCGAGAGCTTGATCTGCACGGCCACGAACAGCGGCTGGCTGACCCGCCCGAACAGCATGAACAGCGCCAATGCGACCGGCAGCAGCGGGACCACCACGAGCGTCAGCCGCCAGTTCGTAAACGTTAGGATCACCAGCGCGCCGATCAGCAGCAGAAAGGCCTGCGCCGCCAACACCAGGCCTTGGGCGATGAACATGCGCACCCGCTCGACATCGTCGGTGGCGCGAATCATCAGCTGGCCGGTCTGGTTCTGATCGTAGTAGCTGAACGACAGGCGCTGGACCTTGGAGAATATCTCGTTGCGCAGATCGAATGCTAGCCCGTGCGATGTTTTTTCGGCCATAAATGCCTGCACGAACGAGAAGATGCCGCGGATGATCGCGAACAGCACGATCAGCAGCGCGGCGCTGATCAGCAGTGTCTCGCCGCTCTGGCGGTCGGCGGCGGCCACGCCCTGCGTGACGGCATCGATCATATTCTGCACCAGCTGCGGCACCGCCAGCTGCGCTAGAGTCGCCAGTACGAGCGCCCCATAGGCAGCCATCACCGCGCCGCGCTGCCGGCTGAGGTAGCTCAGCGAGCGCCGCAGCCCGCCGCGCGGCGCATTGGCATCACGCGGTGGCCGCCCGCTCCAGCCCTGTTGTCGTGCGGGAGTTGCTTGCATGATCGGTTACTCCTCAGATATCAGACAGGAGACAGATGGTACGGCGCAAGTCTCAGCGTGTCACGCTATTCCGCCATCTCCCGTCACCTGTCACTCTTCACTCGGCCATGTCGCTTCGAGCACTATACCATTATTGTCCCGAAACAGCATGTTCTGAATCGATCCGATCGTGCTGATCTCGGTCGTCGCGACCCCGAGGGAGGTCAGGCGCTCGCGCAACGCAAGCGCGTCGGCCAGGCTCGGTAGCGCGAAGGCGATGTGCTGGAGCGCGCCGGGGATGAACACAAAGCGCTGCATCTCTTCCGGAAACGGGAACACTTGCGCGTCGGCGCGCTCGAACACATGCAAGCCCCACGACTCGGTCGCGCCGGGCTTGATGAAGCAGTGCCGCCCGTTCCGATCCGTCGCCGGGAAGACAGCGGCAATTTCCATGCCAAGCACATTGGCGTAGAACGCGATCGTGGCATCCAGGTCGGGCGTGACCAGCGCGATATGATGAAAGCCGCGCCAGGGTGGCTTGGTGGTTTGTGGAGTGGGTGCTGCTGTTGTCATAGGAGCCTCCTCTTTCACGTCACAGGTCGCAAGTCACAAGTCTTAGAATGCTTTTGCTTGCGACTTGCGACCTGCGACCTGCAGCGGTACCAAACGCCGGGATCAGTCGCTCTACTGGCCGGCGATCTCGGCCAGCTCGGCGCGCACCTTTGCGAGCAGCTCGCGCAAGCGTTGGAGCTTCGCGGGGTCGCGGCTGGCGTTGTGGATCGCGCGGCCCAGCAGCGGCTGGATCTGTTGCAGCTCACTGCGCAGCTCGTGCCACAACGATGCTAGCTCGCCCCAATCCTGATCGGGCGCGCCCCAGAAGCCGCGCCGGCCGGGGCGACCGCGTCGGCCAGACTCTTCGGGCGGGCGATCGGCCGGGAACGGGCGCTGGTCATACTCTTCGGCCGGGTTCTCGGCCAGAAAGGCGCGCCCAGCGTCGGTGATGGTGTAGACCTTCTTGCCGTCGGCCTCGCTGACCGTCACGAAATCGCGATCCTCCAGCATCTGCAAGGTCGGGTAGACCGAGCCTGGGCTGGCGGTGTACATGCCGCCGCTGCGCTCCTGGAGCGCTTTCATCATCTCATAGCCGTGCATCGGCCGCTCGATCAGCAGCTCCAGCAACGCGAACTTCAGATCGCCGCGGCCAAAGAAGCGCCGGCCTCGCCCGCGTGGGTCGGGAAAGCCTTCTTCGCCGAATGGACCTCCGGGGCCGAATGGGCCGCCGCGCCCGAAGAAATTGCGCCGCATCTGCCAGCCAAAGAATGGCCGGCCGTGCCAGCCATGCTGCCCCCAGCCGTGGTGGCCGTGCCATCCCCAGCCGTGGTGGCCGTGCCGGTGCTCGCGCTCCCATTCGCCACGCTCCTCATCCGCCGCCTGATATGCAAATCTTCTACCAAACATGGGTTCCTCCTTGACGGCTTGCGCCGAAACCGATATATCGTTAATGATCGTGATTATAACGATATATCGGTTTCTTGTCAAGACTCAATTTTGCGGTTTGGCGGTTGGATTTTATGGCGCTTGCCAAAGCCGCTTTAGCCTGCGGCAGCGCGGAGATAATCGAGCGGTTGTGCGGCGTTGCGAGGTCGTGACTGCATGATGCTACCCCAATGGCTATGCGCGAGCGGAATAGCGCAAGTATAGCAGATGAGCTATGCCGTGATTGATCCACGTCTGACGGTGTGGCTATCAGGTACGACACGCTATCCCTTTACGGTACTAGTGCGTAACTTGGCGCAGCCAATCGATCGCATGAGCGGTGGGGCTTCCTGACGCGCTAATCTCTCGCAGCTTGTATCTTGCCAGAACCCCGCGCGCTCGCGTAAATATTCGTCATCGGTCATAGTACGAATGCTCCTCTTTCCATTGATAGGTATGCGTGTGGCTAGGATATACGGGGAATTAACAATTAGATGAATTGTTCATATACTCATTGGGTTCTGATACACATCCTCGCACGCATTCTAGCCGAGGTATCGAATGGTTCAAATTTCTTCACAACCAGCCGTGGTACGAGAACATCCCCCAATTGGCGCTGATCCGCCGACGTACGCGGAGTGCGCTGCAACAGTGGCGCTCATTCCGGCCTACAACGAGCGCCGCTTTATCGGCAGCATGGTGCTCGCGGTGCGGCAGTTTGTCGATCTGGTCGTGGTTGTCGATGATGGGTCGAGCGATAACACTGCCGAGATCGCACAGCGCGCAGGCGCCACAGTCGTGCGGCATATGCTCAACCAGGGCAAGGCGACCGCGGTCAACACAGGATTTAGCTTTATCCGCCGGATGTGCCCACGGGCGATCGTCATGATCGATGGCGATGGGCAGCACTGCGCAGACGACATCCCGACTGTTCTCGCGCCGATCCTGGATGGCCGCGCTGATGTGGTGATCGGCTCGCGCTTCCTACAGGTGAAAAGTGCTATTCCTGTCTACCGCCAGGTCGGCCAGCATGGGCTGACGCTGATGACCAATCTGGCCTCGGGTGTCAGCGTCAGCGATTCGCAAAGCGGCTTTCGCGCCTTCTCGGCACGCGCTTTGGAGCAGCTCTCATTCAGTCAGGGCGGATTTTCGATCGAGTCCGAGATGCAGTTCCAGGCGCGCGAGCATGGCCTGCGGGTTGTCGAGGTGCCGATCGAAGTGATCTATGCCGAGCCGGCTAAGCGCAACCCAATCAAGCATGGCGCCCAGGTGCTGAACGGCATACTGCGGTTGGTCGGCCAGACCCGCCCGCTGCTGTGCTTCGGGCTGACCGGGCTTGCGCTCTTCGTCTCGGGACTCACGCTGGGCTTGCACATCCTGGATATCTACGTTCGCACCCACAACCTGGCGATCGGTTACAGCCTGCTGATGCTACTGCTGTGCGTGCTAGGGGTGCTGGTGTTCTTCGGCGGCATCATTCTGCACTCAACCCGCAGCATGCTCAGCGAGCTGCGCGGCTGCCTGCTCGACCGGATTTCGAGCGAGCGGACTGTCGCGCAGGCGGCGGTTGGCGAACAAGTACTCGAAGGCATCGGCTCTTGGCAGCCGGGCGCGCACGGGCGCCAGAGGAGAGAATCATGAGCATTGCACTGATTACCGGCTCAGCCGGGCTGATCGGTTCTGAAGCAGCCGCCTACTTCGCCGGACAGGGCATGCAGATCGTCGGTGTCGATAACGATATGCGCCGACAGTTCTTTGGCGACGAAGCCTCGACCCGCCCAAACCTGGATCGCCTTCGGCGCGCGATTCCATCGTATGTGCATTACGACATCGATATTCGCGACGAAGCTGCGATCGGGCGGCTGTTCAAGCGCTATGGCAGTGCGATCACGCTGGTGATTCACACTGCCGCGCAGCCATCGCACGATTGGGCCGCCCGCGCACCGCTGGTGGATTTTACCGTCAACGCAAATGGCACGCTGGCGCTGCTTGAGGCCACGCGCCAGTTCGCTCCAGAGGCGGTGTTCATCTTCACCTCTACCAACAAGGTCTACGGCGATCGACCGAACCAGCTGCCGCTGGTTGAGCAGGCCACGCGCTGGGAGATCGATCCAACCCATATCTACGCCGGGGGTATCCCCGAGGAGCTACCGATCGACCGCTGCCTGCACAGCCTGTTCGGCGCCTCGAAGCTTGCCGCTGATCTGCTGGTGCAAGAATATGGCCGCTACTTCGGGATGCATACCGCCTGTTTTCGTGCGGGCTGCCTGACCGGTCCTCACCACTCCGGTGCGCAACTGCACGGCTTTCTTTCGTATCTGATGAAATGCACGCTAACCGGCGCACCCTACACCGTCTTCGGCTATAAGGGTAAGCAAGTGCGCGACAATATCCACAGCGCCGATCTGATCGGCGCGTTTGCCGCCTTTTATCGCGCGCCCCGCCGTGGCGAGGTCTACAACATCGGCGGCGGCCGCGCCAGCAACTGCTCGATGATCGAGGCGATCGATCTCGCGCAGGCGATCACCGGGCGTGAGCTGGACTGGACATATCGTGAGGAGAGCCGGATTGGCGACCATATCTGGTGGATCAGCGATCTGTCGCGCTTCCAGAGCCACTATCCCGGCTGGGCGCCGGCCTACGATGTCCCGGCGATCCTGGCCGAAATCGCCGAGGCCGGGTACCAGCGCTGGGCCATTCCAGAGCCGTTGGCCGCCTAGAGCGTTGGTCGAGTGTTACCTCGATGGGGGTTTGGGGGCCGCAGGCCCCCGAGAAATCTCTTTTTCCGTGGTTGTTTTGGCGGCTTCGCCGCCAAAACAACCACGGAAAATAACACTTGACCGTCGCTGTACAGAAAGAAAGAACACGATGCGTATCCTATTCGTTGATGAGAAAGACTGGGCTAAGAAGGTTCCGTACACGATCCACTACCTGGCCGAGCATCTCGTCAAGCGCGGCCACCAGGTCTGGGCGATCGATTTCGACGATACATGGCGCCGCACCCATGCGCTGGATCTGTACGCGCGTGGCCGGCAGCGCCAGGTCGCCAAGATCGATCCGCGTGCCGCGGTCGAGCTCATATCGCCGGGCTTTGTCAAGTTGCCCGCGCTCAGTCGCATCTCGACGTTGGCGACGCACAGCTGGGCGATCGCTGGGCTGTTGCGCCGCGCGAAGATCGACTGCATCGTCACATACAGCATCACCAACGCGGCCGCGACCTTGGCGCTGGCGAAGCTCGCCAATGTGCCGGTGGCCTTTCACTCGATCGACATGCTGGCGCCGCTCGTGCCGCATAGGGCGCTGGAATGGCCGGCCGAGCTGATCGAGCGCGAGCTGATCCGCCGCGCCGACTGCGTGCTGGCGCTGACTCCGGTGTTTGGCGAACGCGCTCGCATGCTTGGCGCGCGGCAGGTAGCGATCATTCCAAATGGCGTTAACGTCGATGCACTGCGGCCGGGACTTGATACCGAGCAGCTGCGCGAGGAGCTAGGGCTTGGAAATAACAAAGTCGTGCTGTTCGTTGGAACGATCACCAAGCATGTTGGCCTCGATCTATTTCTGCATCACTTCGCACGGATGCCGCGCGATGGTGTGAAGCTGGTGATCGTTGGCGACGATATTGTGACCGGTGGGCGCGAGCTGCGGCGCGCACAGGCGGTCTGCCGCGAACTGGGGATCGCCGACCGTGTGATCTTCACCGGCCTGCAGCCGGCCGAACGTGTGCCGCTGTATATCAATTTGGCCGATGTGTGCGTTTCGCCGTTCCCGCCCGCGACCTTTTCGCGCTACAACATCACGATGAAGGTGTTCGAGTACATGGCCTGCGGCAAGCCGACAGTGATGTTCAACCTGGCCGGCACGCAGTCGCTGGTGCCGCCTGGTTCGGGCGGGATGGTCTATGTCGAATCATACGCCCAAATGTGCGCGGCGATCGATCGTCTGCTTCAGGATGCTCCCGAGCGGGCGCGCCTGGGTGCGGCCGGGCGCGCGCTCGTCGTGGAGCGCTTCTCATGGTATCACGTCACGCGGAATCTTGAGCGGGTGCTGCTCGGCCTGCGGGCCGGGCGATCGGGCGGCCGCGACGCGCGGGCGATCACCCAATCGTCGATCGATCAGGAAGCGGTGTTGTAGTGGCAAGCGTGACCTCATCACCACAAGTAGACATAAGTATATTCGGCCGGGCGTTGGATATGCCCTGGGCGGCGGCGAATGAGCTGCGACGCCGGGCAGCGCTGCCGTACATCCGGCTGATGTTCGGACTGCACGGCCTGGGTTGGGGCCAGCGCTGGCGAATCCTGGGGATGCCGATCGTCCAGCGTTATCGCGGCAGCCGGATCGCGCTGGGCGACGGGCTGGAGCTGCGCTCCTGGCGATCGAGCAACCCGCTCGCGCCGATCCACCCGGTTGTGCTGGCCACACGCGCGGCCGGCGCGCTGATCCAGATCGGCCGCGATGTGGCGATGACCGGAGCGACGCTGGTGGCGGCTGAGCGGATCAGCATCGGCGATCGCGTGCTGATCGGCGCGAACGCTACGATCGTCGACACCGACTTTCATCCACTCGACCCGCGCGATCGCCGGCGCGACATGCTGGCCGGCGTGCGCGCGGCAGTGACGATCGAGGACGATGTGTTCATCGGCATGCACAGCCTGATCCTCAAGGGGGTGCGGGTCGGCGCGGGCAGCGTCGTCGGCGCGGGCAGCGTGGTGACGCGCGATGTGCCGGCCGGCGCGGTGGTAGCCGGTAATCCCGCCTGCGTCGTGCAGCAAGTGAGCCAACATTGACACGACATGCACCGTCGGTACCTCGGCCGGAGGTTTGGAGGGCTGCAAGCCTCCCCAAACCCGCCATTGCGCACATCCTGTCATTGAGACAAGCGCCAGCTCGTAATGGATTTTGTTATTCGGAGGAGTCGCACAATGACGCCAGCTCCATATCTGATCATTTCGCCATCCGTCCCACATCCGGTCGATCCCGCAGCAGCGCCGCTGGTCTCGTTCTGCATCCCGACGAAGAATCGCGAGCGCACGATTGCGAGCTGCCTCCAGAGCATTCGCGCTCAGGACTACCCACGGCTTGAGATCATTGTGATCGACAATGGCTCGACCGACCGAACCGCTGAGATCGCGCGGCGCTACGCCGACGTGGTCGAGCAGAGCGATCAGCCGCTCGGCGCCGTGCGGCAGCGATCGATCGAGCTAAGCCGCGGCGCGATCCTGGCAATGTTCGACGACGACATTATTCTCCCGCATCCACAATGGCTTGCGTGCGCGGTCGCGACCTTCCAGCTCGACCCGCGCGCCAGCACGGTCTGGCCGGTGCTGATCCCGCCGCACGGCTCGAATTGGGTCACGCGCTGCTTCTTCGATTTGAACGAGGCGATCTTCCTAGCACGGCGGCGCCGGCCGAGCGCGGCCTTCGGCGGCGGCAACTCGCTATTCCGGCGCGATGCAGTCGCTGCGATCGGCGGATTCAATCCCGACCTGTGGTTCTGCGACGATTTTGAGATCGCGATCCGACTGAAAGACGCTGGATTTCGCGTCATTCTGCACGAAGACCCGCTGATTCACGATACGATGTTCTCGCTGCCCGAACTGTACCGCAAGCAGCAGTGGGGCGCCGGCTCGGTGGTGGCGCATGGGATTGAAAACCTTGGGCAATCCTACCGCGATGCCTTCTACGAGCAGTACCTGGTCGGGCTTGGCGCGATGCTCAAAGGGCTGTTCGTCGAGCGCAAGCCCTGGTGGCTGGCGTACCCGCTGCTGATCGGCGCCAAGACGATCCCCTACGTCCGCGCGATCATCACGCGCGAGATCGCCACCTGGAAGCGCCAGGTGGCCCAGTGATCGTGCCAGCGCTACCGGGCGGCGCTGGGCGGGTGGTACCGCGCGTGACTCAGGAATTCTTTCCGGTCGCCTCTGGGCCGGCCAACCAGGCGCTGGCGATTTCGGCCGGTCTGGCACGGCTGGGCATCGCCTCGCCAGTGCTGACGACAACGCCAGGGGTCGATCGGCGCGTCGAGGCGGCCGGCGTATCGGTTAAGCGCTTTCGACCGCTGCTGGTGGCGCCGCACTTTCGCCCATCGCTGGCGCTTCAGCGCCACCTGCTGCACATCCCGGCGTCGGCGCTGCATATTCACGGCTGGCGCAACCCGGCCTCGGATGGCGCGATCGTCGCCGCCCGCCGGCGCGGCATTCCGATCGTGCTCCAGGCCCATGGTATCGCTTATGGTCATCGCTATTCGCGCGAGTCGCCGCTGGTGGCCGGGCCGCGCCGGCTCTACGACGCCGCCATCCAGCGCTATGTCACGGCAGCGGCCGATCTGGTGGTGGCTAGCACCACGGCCGAGGCGGCCGAGCTGCATGCGTATGGCTTCCCGGCCGAGCGGATCGTCGTCATTCCGATCGGTGTCGATCCGGCGTTCTTGGCCGAGCGCCCAGGTTTGCCCGCGCGCGATGGCTTACGTTTGCTCACTGTCGGGCGGCTCAGCCCGCGCCGCAACATCGAGCAGTTGATCGCAGCGCTGGCGATTCTGCGCGCCTGGGGGTTGCCGGCGCGGCTGCGGGTGGTCGGGCCGGAAGTGCGCCTGGCGGCCGGCGAGCCGGCCGGCTACCGCAGGCGCCTCGAACAGCTGGCGGCGCGGCTGGGCGTGCATGATCTGGTGACATTCAGCGGGCCGCGCTACGGCGCAGAGCTGCTGGAGGAATACCATGCCGCAGATATATTTGTCTGCGCCACGCTGTATGAGAACTTCGGCCAGCCGATCGCCGAGGCGGCCGCGACCGGGTTGCCGATCGTCGCAACGCCCACGGGGGTCGCGCTCGACCTGCCGCCCGGTTTGTCCGGCCAGGCGCTGGTGCCATTCAATGATCCGGCCGCGATGGCGGCGGCGATTGGTCGTCTCCACGCCAACCGCGAGCAGCGCTTGCGCCTGGGTGCGGATCTGCGGCGTTACGCCGCGGCCACGTTCGACTGGCGCACGATTGTGCCGCGGTTTGCGGCGTTGTATGAAGAAGTCGTGGTAATGGCTGCTCGGGGAGCCAATGTGTATCATAAGGAAACGTCATGCTAAGCAACAGCTTTCTCGTAACGATGCGCACGATCGCCGAGCGCGGCAGCCGCGGCGTGGTGCTCAAGCGCCGGCTGCCCGCGCGCTTCGGCGGCGATATACTGTTTGTCTCACCGGGAGCGCTGCTCAAGCTGTGGTGGCCGGTTCTGGAAGCCACTGATCCAGCGCTGTTCGCCTGGGCGTCCGAGTTCGTGGCTGCTGGCGATGTGGTTTGGGATATTGGCGCGAACGTCGGGTTGTTCGCTTTCGCGGCCGCCGCGCGCGCCGGCGCCAGCGGGCGCGTGGTCGCGATCGAGGCTGATATCTGGCTGGCAAACTTGCTGCGTCGGTCGGCACGGCACTCCAATCAGCGCGCGCCTGTCGATGTGCTGCCTGTAGCGGTCAGTGATGCGGTTGATGTCGCCAGCTTTCAGATCGCCGAACGTGGTCGGGCCTCGAATTTCCTGGCCGACGCGCGTGGTAGCTCGCAGGCCGGCGGTATCCGCGAAACCCAGCAAGTGATGTCGGTAACGCTGGACTGGCTGCTGGAGCGCTTCCCAGCACCGAACGTGCTCAAAATTGATGTCGAGGGCGCCGAATTGCAGGCGCTCGGCCAGGCGCAACGATTGCTCGCGCAGGTGCGCCCGGTCATCCTCTGCGAGGTGCGCGAGCAGCACGCCGCGGCGATCTCCGAGCTACTGCACGCGCACGGCTATACCCTCTATGATCTCGCCGCGCGCCAGCGCGTACCGCTCAAGCTGGCAGCCTTCAATACGCTCGCGCTGCCGCGGAGAGTGAAATAGATGTCACGACCGACGATTGCCAATCTATCGATCGCGCAAGCGGTTGGCCTGCTGATCAGCACCGGCGGCGGCAGCCTGATCTGGTTGGTTGCCGCGGCGCTCGCGCGCCCGGCCGATCTGGGTGTGCTTGGCCGCGTCGCGAGCACCGGCGCCCTGCTGGCCGGGCTGATCACAGCCGGGCTGGGCCAATTTCTGCTGACGATCATTCGCTCGTCGCCGACCGCCCGGGTCCGCGCGTATCTCTGGATGAGTACGCTGGTGGGCGGGCTGCTTTCGATGCTAGCGGCTGGCGGCGTGGGCGCCTGGCAGAGCGGGCAGCTCGACGGCGCGGCGCTGGCGACCGGATTGCTGGCGGGCGGGATCGCTGTGACAAATATTCAGGATGCGCTCTACCTCGGCACCGGCCTGGCGCGCGATGTGCCGACCAAGGGCGCGGCGGTCGTGCTGGCGCGGCTCATGCTCCTAGCCTGCGCGCTTGTGGCGCTCAACCCAACGACCTTGCTGGCGGCGTTTGTGGTTTCGCAGCTTGGCGTGGGATTCGGCTGGCTCGCGGCGCGCGCGCCGAAGGCTTTTCGGCGCCACCAGCCAATGCTGGACGAACGACCAGCACGCCGTGGCGCGCGCGACACCCTGGCATTCAGCTACCTGTACTCGATCTCGGTCGCGATGATCGTCACCGGCGTGCCGGCGCTGGTGACCAGCCTGGCGCCGCCAGAGCGCGCCGGCGCGTTCTTCCTGGCCTGGACGATGGCCGGGATTCTGTCGGGCCTATCCGTCGCCGTAGCGAACTCTGTGCTGGCCGTCGCGCTGGAAGCCAGCAACCCAACCCGCCAGCTGGCGCGGCTACTGGCGGCTGTTTTGGCGGCGCTGTGTGCCGGCGGCGTGCTGGTCGCCTTTGTGCTGCCTGATCTGCTGGCGCTGGTCAGCCCGCGCTATCGCGCCATGACCGATCAGCTTCCAATGCTGGTGGCCGGCCAGGTCGCCTTTGGGATTGCAATCGTCGCGCTGGCGGCATACCGAGCGCTGGTGCGCGATGGCTATCTGATCGCCATCTTGATCGTCTGGCCGCTGCTGGTTGGCGGTGGCGTGATACTTGGGCTGCTTGAAGGTGGCGTCTCCGGCGGCGCGGCCGGGTTTATGGGCGGCAACCTGATCGCGGTGATCGCGATCTGCCCGTTGGCGTTCAGAGCGACTCTGGCCCAGGGCAGCAGGCCGGCCAGCCTGCGGGCGAAGGTGGCGTGATGCGGCTACCCGTAGAAAACACAACCCAACCGAACATCGATCGGGTGTGCTACCTGGGCGCATACCTACCGAGCTACGCGCGCCACCGCGTGATCCAGCGCGGGCTGCACGAGCTGGGGGTCGAGGTGGACGAGATCGTCGATCGTGGTGGGCTGCCAGGCCGCTGGTGGCGGCTGATCGCGGCGCTGCGCCGCGCTCCTGCCGATACGCCGATTATTGTCGGCGAGGCCGGCAACTACCTGACGCCGGTGCTGATTGAAGCGCGCCGGCTCGGCATCCCGCTGCTGTTCGACCCATTCGTCTCGTTGCGCGACAGTGTCGAGGACAGCACGGCCGGCTGGCGCCGTGTGGCGCTGGCCCCGCTGCTCGAGCTGATCGACCGGCTCAACAACTGGGCCGCCGGCGCCGTGATCCTGGATACACCGCAAACGCGCACCTATTTCGTCGATCGTCTGGGACTGCGCCCGGAAAAAGCCCATGTCGCGTATGTCGGCGCGGAAACCGCTCTGTTCTACCCGCGCCCACGCCCCGAACAGACGGATGGGTCGGTACGCGTGCTGTTCTACGGCACCTTCATCCCGCTTCAAGGGATCGACATCATCATCAAAGCCGCGGCCGAGGTTCAGCGTGAGATGCCTACTGTACGCTTTCAGCTCGTTGGTAGCGGGCAGACCAGCTCCGAGAATCGTGCCCTCGCCGGCCAGTTCCAGGCGCGAAACATCACGTTTGGCCCCGCGCATGTGCCATATGAGCAGCTGCCCGAGCTGATCGCCGGCGCTGATATCGGCCTGGGGATCTTTGCCGATCGGCCGAAGACCGCGCGTGTCATTCCGAACAAGCTGTACCAGTGCGCGGCCATGGGCATTCCAGTAATAACCGCCGATACGCCGGCTGTTCGGGCTGGGTTTGGCGCCGGAGAGCTGGCGCTGGTGCCGTCCGGTGACCACCACGCCCTGGCGGCGGCCGTGCTAGCGCTGGCAAGCGATCCACAGCGTCGCCGGCAGATTGGTGCAGCCGGCCTGCGCGCTGTTCACTCGCGCTACAGCCCGCGAGCTGTTGCAACACAAGTATTGGAGGCATGTCAGTCAATCATATGAACAGTACCTTGCTTACACGCGCCGCCTTTATGAAGGCCGTCCAGCCGCTACTGATCTCGGTACGGATGCGCTGGTTCTGGTCGGGGATCGTGATCGGAGCGCTGCTGGCGCTGGGCTTTTTCATCCGCCAGCCGGCCGAGCGCGGTCTATCGTATGTCGAAGGCTTTTACACGCCGAATGTGCAGTATGGCGCCTGGTATCTCGCCAGCCATCACACGCTGTTCGCCACCACCGGCGAGCTGCCGGTTTTGTCGAACTATACCTCCGGGCTCACCTATGGCGCGGTCGACTATACCTACACCTTTCTGACCGGTTCAGCGCTGATCTTAAGCGGAGTAACCGATGTCGAGCAGATCGGTCAGCTGTATCTGCTATCGCCCTGGCAGGGGCTGCTGCTGATCCCGCTGGCCGCGTTGGCCCTGTATGGCCAGTATGCGCGGCTTCATGGCCAACGCATAACTCCGGCTAGAGTAGCCATACTCTATGCCTTCGCTGCACTATCGAACTACCCGATGGTGATGTGGGCCAGCTCTGGCGGCACATTGGTGCCATTGGGCTGGGCGTTGTTTTATGGTATTTATCTCGCAATCCTGGCGCGCCATATGGAACCGAGGTATACGTGGCAGTGGGCAACTTTGCTGATTATGGCGATCCTGTTGCTTCAAGCAACGTATCATACAGTGGCACTCGCACTTACAGTATTCTTGTTGTGCGTGTGGCTGATTCAAGTCAAGATCGCCAGAAAATACGTGGCATGGGGAATAATACGAATCGATATTATGGTCTTCGTCACGTTTCTTATGTATCATGCGGTAACACTTTTCAACGATTATGGTCGTTTCTTTATACGATTTCTCTCGGATATTTATCGCGGAAACGATCAAGAGCGGCTACGTTACAGCCTTACTGGTGGAAATCTGAGCATTTGGTGGTATATCGTCAACTATGCCGCCATTATCATCCCAGTCGTCTGGGTCACCTTGATCGTAGTGAAACAGCGCTTCCGTTCCGAAAAGGGTGTTGTCGTTCATGTATATCAAGTCACCTGGCTCTTAGCGCTCTTTCCACTGATTCTTTTGCTGTTTGCTTGGGATGGGTTTTATGGTGCGTATGCACGCACCCTTCAGTACGGCACACTGTTAGCGATTTCTAGCGCCGCGCTCCTATTGGCAACGCGGGCAAAAGCAGTAGCACCATTGGCACTCGTAGCGCTGATTTGTACCGCTATATCGGCATTTTCGATGCATTCGCTCGATATTAGCTCTAGCAACTATCTCACGAACGATGAGCGCACGGCGCTGGACTGGGCCAGCCGTGAAAAAGGCTGCGACGCCGTGCTGTTCACCGATTATCGCATCGGCAGCGCGTATGGCTACCAGGGATGTTTTGGCGTGGTCGGCCCGACCGCCAGCTCACTCAGCGCGCGCCACCAGATCGACGTTCTGCCAGCGCTGTTCTACGATGGCGATCGTCGCACGCTGTCTGACGCTATCGATACGCTCCTGACGACCGATCGACGCCGGCCGGAACTGATCTTGATGTCGCGCCGGCTGCTCGACCCACAGATTGGCGTGGTGCTGCCCGACACGCGCCTGAAGCCGATGACCGAGGCGCAGTGGCTGGCCTACCGCACCCTGCCGGGCTGGACATTGGCCTACGAGAACGACACGACGATGGTGCTAGCGCGGGCTAGTGCATAACTTGAGCTACAGGAGATCAGGTATGTTTACTCGCTTTGGGCGCTTGATCCAGGTGGCGCTGGTAACCTTGGCCGTGCTACTCGCGCCGCTCGTGCCGCCGCCGTTCAGCTTCTGGCTAGCGCTGGCCGCGATGCTGCTCGGGCCTGGCCTGGGCATCCCGCGGCTTCTCTTCCCCGCCGGCCTGCTGACGCTGCCGGAAACGCTGCTGATCGCTGGTATTGCCAGCTTGTTTCTGGAGACAGCCATCCTGGCGATCTTGAACACGATTGGCGTGCTGTTATCGCCGATTGTGCTCAGCGTGGCGATTTTGGCTCCAACCTACCTGCTGGCCCTCGCCGCCGCACTGCGCGAGCGATTCTACACCTATGCCGACGATCGAGATATGGTTCAGGCCGAGCAGCCGGCTTGGCTGCCATTTTGCTGCGGCGTTGCGCTTGCGGCCGTGCTCACAGGCGGCGTGATCCACCTGTTGGGGATATAAACCGATGGTATTGCCAGTTTTTTCACGATCGCCGGTGCCGCGCACCTATCTGCTGTTCGGGTCGACATTGCTATTGATCGCCGTCGCGGAGTTCGTGACCGCAGTCGTTCAGTCGCAGGTCGGGGTAACGCTACACGCGCTGCTGCTGCTCGGTCTCATGATCTGTACGGCGGTCGCGCCGCGCGAGGAAGATCGACGGCTGGCACTGGCGCTGGTGCTCATGCCAATCATTCGCCTACTCTCGCTGGCGCTGCCGCTGCCACGCCTGCCGCAGATGGCCTGGTACCCGGTGATCGCCATCCCGCTGCTGATCGCGACATATATGATCGTGCGCCAGCTCGGCGTCTCGTGGCGGGATCTGGGCCTGCGGCTGGGCGTCGTCCCGCTGCAGCTGGCGCTGGGGCTCGGCGGAATAGGTATCGGCGCTCTGGAATACCTCATTCTCTGGCCACAGCCCCAGTCGGTTGGTTTTTCATGGAATGTCTTTCTGCTCTCCTCGCTGAGTCTGGTGCTGTTCACAGGCTTCTCGGAAGAGCTGGTGTTTCGCGCGCTGCTCCAGCGGCTGGCGCAACCAGCACTCGGCCGCTGGGGACTGGTCTATGTTTCGCTACTGTTTGGCGTGATGCACATCGGCTATCTTTCGGTTACGGATGTGCTGTTCGTTTCCGCAGTAGGGTTGCTGTTTGCCCAACTAGGCCGCTGGAGTGGCTCGATCTTTGGCATCACTCTGGTGCATGGCATGAGCAATATTATGCTGTTTCTGATTATGCCGCGGCTGGCAGCTCAGGCGCCCGCCACGCTCGGCCCGCTTGTCGCGGCGTTGATGCTGGTCGGCGCGCTGGCGCTTGTGATTGTAGGCGGCGTCCTGAAGCTTCTGAGTAAATCGCCGCCAGTCGCGCCGCCAGCGTGTAGTCAGCTCCGCGAGCTGCGTCGCGGCCAGCGAATCCGTCTGAGCGACCTCGCGGCGCGCACCGGCCTACCCACCCGGCGCGTGGCGGAAATCGAGCTGGGCCTGGACACACCGCTGCCGGCGGAGCTACAACTGATTGCGATCGCGCTCGGCCAAGATATCGGGCATCACTTGGAGGAACACCATGATTTCAACTGTCACGACGACGACTGTTACAATTCTGAGCTCGGCGGCGGCAGCCTCGCTGACCTTGATCGTGATTCTGGCGCTGATCACCCTGCTGATACAGAAGGAAATCATCACCGGATTAAACGCCGACTGGGCTAGGCGCATGTGCCAGGCGATCAATGTCGCGCTCATGACGCTGATCGTTGTGTTTCTGGTCACGTTTGCGATCAGGGTGGTCGACGCGCTGCCATAACTTCTGGTCGCTGCGCGCACGACGTGGGAACCTCACGTAGACGTATTTCCCCACGTATGCTATAGTTTGGCGTACCGATGCGCTGGAACGAGCCAGGGATCGGTTGGCACCAGTACGCCAGACGGCTGCGCCAATGACACATGCTTCCGCATTCCAACCTCAGCCGCCCGATCCCACGACGGATCTCGGGGCATTTGTGGCTGAGCTGACGCGGCTGGTGCTCGATGAAGCCGACGCCGACCGAGCACAGACGCATGGCCTGTGGGTGCGTCCGCTTGGCGAGCGGGTCGCCGCCGGCCACGCCATCGCGGATCTTCGCATCGTCGCGCGTGAGTCCGGCGGCTGGCTGACGCTCGTCTGCGCGCGGAACGAGTCGCGTTTTCGTGAGGGCGATGTCCTGTGCCTCAACCGTGGCAGCCCGTTCTTTACGCCAAATCTGCTGGTCACGCTGGAGATCGACGAAGAGACCGAGCTGGTCGTTTCGTGCGACGACCCGGCGTTTGCGCTCCAGGATTTCGAAGCGCTGCCGGACGGTTGGGTGCTGGACGAGGGATATCTCGACTTTAGCGGGCCGGCGCTCGATGCCATTCAGCAGGCCGCCGACACCGCCGCCGGACGTGGACGCGTGCTGCCGCTGCTGGCGGGGCAGACCCGACCGGGCGTCGATCCCGATCGCTTCGAGCGGGCATTGGCGCGCGCCGAGGCGTGGGGCCTGAACATGCTCCAGGCCGAGGCGCTAGCGATGGCCTACGCCGCCGAACCGGCCTATCTCATCCAGGGGCCGCCAGGCACGGGCAAAACCCGTGTGCTGGCGCGGCTCGCCCAGCTGCTGGCCGAAGATGGCGAGCGCGTGCTAATCAGCGCATTTACTCACCGGGCGATCAATCAGGCGCTGAATACGCTGGCGCGGCTCACCCTGGCCGAGGCCGCGCCGGTGACGTTCGCGAAGATTGGGCGGCAGAGCCGGATCGATGACCTCGTTGGCGTGGAGAGCTACGAGCGTTTTGGCGCGTCGCCGCTCGCCGATCTGAGCGGTGGCTATATCATTGGCGCGACACCATTTGCAACCCGCACCAACCGCCTGAGCGGCGTCGAATTCGACACCGTGATCTTCGACGAGGCGAGCCAGATCACACTGCCGTTGGCCGTGATGGGCATGCTGGTCGGCAAGCGCTTCATCTTTGTTGGCGACCAACGCCAGCTCTCGCCGGTGCTCGCCACGCGCCACGGCGACACATTACTGCATGGTTCCGTCTTTGGTGCGCTGGTGGATCGTGGTTTCGACACGATGCTGGAGATCACCTACCGGCTCAACGCCGCGCTGACAGCTTGGCCGAGCGCGCAGTTCTACGATAACCGGCTGGTTCCTGCTCCAGATGCTGCCGATCGACGGATTGTATACGACCCGCCTCCGGCGCGGCTGGCGGGCATCCTCGATGCCGACGAGCCGCTGGTCTTTGTCGATCTGGCACACCAGAATGCAACAACGCACTCTGATATCGAGGCGAGCCTCGCGGCGGATCTGGTCGTCACACTGCTGGCGAGCGGCCTGTCGCCGAGCGAGATCGGCGTGGTGACGCCCTACCGTGCCCAGGCGCGCGCGATCCGCAAGCTGCTGCGGGCGGCGCTGCCGGACGCGCGCGCGCTCTGGCGCGCGGTCGTAGTCGATACTGTCGAGCGCATGCAAGGGCAGGAGCGTGAAGTCGTGATCGTCTCGCTGACAACCTCCAACCCGACATTCGCGACGAATCTTGCCGATTTTCTCTTTCAGCCCGAGCGGCTGAATGTTGCAATTACTCGGCCGCGCAGCAAGCTAATCATCCTCGGCAGCCGGCGGCTGCTGGATGCCGCGCCAGGCGACCCGACGCATCAGGCGTGGGTAGCGCAGCTGGCCGACCTGCTTGTGAGTTGCACGCATCGCGTCGTGCAGTATCTGGGTGGTGCGTGATGGCCGCGATCTTTCCATCAAAGCCGATCGGCGCTATCGCCCCCGCGACGCTGCGGCTCCTGCGCCGGCTCAAAAGCCTGCCGGACTCGTATTCGATCTGGCAGCGGCTTACGCCGGATGTGGGCGCGGGGCCGGATCTCTGGGTGCGGCGCGACGATGGGCGCTCAGTGCTGCTCAGCGTGATTGGTGCGACGCCGGCTGCGCTACGCGACGCCATCCAAGGCCGGCTCTTTGGCGCGCCTCAACCGAAGCCGGGTATCGCGGAGGAGGCTGCGCTGGAGCGATTTGTCGGCGATCTGGGCCTCGGCGCGGCGCTCCCGACGGTGGCGCTCTACCCAGCTGCATCGCGCGCCGACCTGGTGGCGACTCTGCCGCCTGCAACAGACGGCGTGATGCGGCTTGCCCAAGATGAACTTGGCGGTGAGCCGGTTGATTGGGTCGCGCCGCTGCTCGGCCCACGCCTGAGCGACGATCAGCTCGATGCGCTGCGGCGCGCAATCACGCCCGAAGTGATCGTGCCCGCGCCGCTGACCGTCCGCGCGATCTGCAAAACCAGTGCCGGACTGCGCGATGATATGCTCAGCTACGATCAGGAGTGGGCCGTCAAACACGATCTCGACCTGAGTGACGAGGCCGCCGCCGCGAGCGGCGACACCCGGCTCCAGCTGATCAGCGGTGTTGCCGGCAGCGGCAAATCGTTGGTGCTGCTCTACCGCGCGCGGTTGCTGCGCCAGTTCTTTCCCAAGAAACGCATGCTGGTGCTGACCCACAACCGCCCGCTGATTCGCGATCTCGAACAGCGCTTTCTGCGGCTGACTGGCGGCGATCGCGGCGTCGAGTGGCGCACATTCCACGGCTGGTGTCACCGAATCTGGCCGGCCGACGAGCCACGCCTACGGCTCATTCGACCGGACGAGCGCCGCCGGCTGATCGAGCGTGTTTGGGCACAACACCTCGCCGGTAGCTCCAGCGCCGCCGAAACACTCCAGTCTGAGATCGACTGGGTGAAAGACCGGCTGATTACCACCCGCGAAGCATATCTCGCCGCCGATCGGGCCGGGCGCGGCTTTGCGCTCAACAGCGGGCAGCGCGAGCGAGTCTTCGACGCGATCATCGCCTATAACCGGTTGCTTCAAGAAACTGGGCAGGCCGACTTTGGCGATGTGCCACGCCGCCTGTGGCGGCGGCTGCTCGAACAGCCCGACGCGCTGCCGCGCTATGATATTGTGCTGATCGACGAGGGCCAGTTTTTCGCGCCGATCCATTTCGAGATCATCAAGCAGGTGCTGACACCGCGCACCGGCCACCTCTTCATCGTCGCCGACCCGACGCAGGGTTTCATGCGGCGCGGGCAGTCGTGGCTGGCAAGCGGCCTGAACGTGCGCGGTTGCACCCAACGGCTCGCAACCTCCTACCGCACGACGGATGAGATCTTGCGCTTTGCCAGCGCTTTTTACCAGGCACGACTCCCCGGCGATGAGGAGGCATTCATCGGGCAGAGCGCGCAGGGCACACCCACGGGTGCGCCACCGCAGCTCCTATCGCTCGCGAGCGAGCAGGATGAGACATCCCGCGTGATCAACGAAATCCGTGCGCTGATCGCGGATGGTGTGCCGCTTGACCAGGTGCTGGTGCTGCATGCCGACTGGCGTGGTGCGCGTGAGATGCTCACCCGGCTGCGGGCGACCTTTGGCGCGGCGTGTGCAATGCGGGCACACGATGGAGCAACTGTAGGCCAGATGCGGGTCTGTGCGCTCGACGCAGCGACCGGGCTGGAGAGCCCGATCGTCTTTGTCATGGGCACGCACAAACTGATCGAGGCCGAGGCGAGCGTGCGCCTTTCCGCCGAGGAGCAGGCCGAGCGGCGGCGCGACAATACCCGCCGGCTGTACATGGCGATGACCCGCGCTGGCCAGCGGCTGGTGCTCACCTATGTCGGCGACCCGCCGCCGATGCTGGCGACGATTCCTGGCATTCCACGTGTTGCTGTGGTTCGATAGACAAGATTCTTGCGAACTTTACACTTCGGGGTGGGGGTCTGAGGGCGGCTTTGCCGCCCCCAGTGGGATGATTATTAAAGCGCGAGTCCCTAATCCGGTCACCCGGTCACCTTTGCTCTCTCTGCCCGCCATGGTGTACAATAGGCCATGTGGCATCAGAACGAGAACATGCGCCGGCACGCAAGCTGGTCACTACCGCTGAGATGCGCGCGCTCGAGCAGGCGGCCGTCGATGCCGGCGCAACCTGGCCGGGCTTGATGGAGCAGGCAGGCTGGGGCGTGGCGCAGGTGGCGATGCAGCTGCTGGGCACGGCGGCCGGCAAGCGCGTGCTGGTGCTGGTTGGCCCTGGCAACAATGGCGGCGATGGCCTGGTGGTCGCGCGGCACTTGTGCGATGCCGGCGCCGATGTCGTGCTGTATCTCTGGCGCCGCGAGACGCAGGCCGACGCGAATGGCCAGCGCTGCCGCGAGCGCGGTATTCCCGAATATCAAGCTTCCGCCGACCCGGCCCAGGCTGAGCTGCGGCGCTTGATCGCCGAGTCTGACTTGGTGGTGGACGCGCTGCTTGGCGCGGGAATCAGCCGGGCGGTCGAAGGCGAGCTGGCCGAGATTGTTGATGCGGTCAACAGTTTCGACCAAGGACAAACGACCAAAGACCAACATGAGGACGCTTTCCGAGACTCGCCCTTGGTCTTTCGTCATTCGTCTTTGGTCGTTCTCGCCGTCGATCTGCCAACTGGCATCCACTCCGACACCGGCGCAGTCATGGGGGCGGCGCTGCGAGCTGATCTGACGGTGGCGACTGGCCTGATCAAACGTGGATTGGTGCAATACCCTGGGCGAACATATGCCGGCGAGATCCGAGTTGTCGAGATTGGGCTGCCGCCGGCGCATCTGGAGGCGATCATGAGTGAGAGAATCGACGCGGCGCGGGCGCGCGAACTGCTGCCGCGCCGGCCCGACGACGCGCATAAAGGCACCTTCGGCAAGGTGTTGGTGGTGGCCGGGTCGCTTCAATACCCCGGCGCGGCCAGCCTGGCCAGCGCCGGCGCGGCGCGTGTCGGCGCCGGCCTGGTCACGCTGGCGACCGGCCGCAGTGGGCTTGGTGGCCCCGGCCGCCTGCCCGAGATCACGTTTCAGCTACTGCCCGAGGCCGATTGGAACACGCTGGGCGAGGGTGCGGCCGACGAGGCGCTCAAGCATCTTGCTGGCTACCAGGCCTTGCTGGTTGGCCCTGGCATCGGTCGCGAGGAGCCAACGCGCCTGTTCCTGGAGCGGCTGCTCGGGCTCGATTCGCTGCGCCACCGCGAGCATATCGGCTTCCGAGTCGGCGCGAGCGCTGAGAAGCCGGCCGAGAAGCAGCGGCCCGAGCTGCCGCCGACAGTGATCGACGCCGATGCGCTGACGCTGCTGAGCCAGATCGAGAGCTGGTGGGAGCGGCTGCCGCGCGGGCGTTGCGTGCTGACGCCGCACCCCGGCGAGATGAAGCGCCTGCTGGACACCGAGGAGCTGGTTGCCGATAGCGTGAAGCTGGCTGAGGGCGCCGCTAAAAAGTGGGGCCAGGTGGTGGTGCTGAAGGGCGCGACCACGGTCGTGGCTAACCTGGAGGGTCGCAGTATGGTCAACGATGGCGGCAATGCCGCGCTGGCTACCGCCGGCACCGGCGATGTGCTGGCCGGTGCGATCGCTGGGCTGCTGGCCCAAGGGCTAGCGCCATTCGACGCCGCGACACTGGGCGTCTACCTGCACAGTGCGGCCGGCCGCATCCTGCGCGAGGATCTCGGCGACATGGGCACGATCGCCAGCGACCTGCTGCCACGCTTGCCAAAGGCGATCAAGGCGTTGAAGGGCTAGTCTATGCCAATCTACGAATACCTCTGCCCAAACTGCAACGGCCGCTTCCAAAAGCTGGTGCGCGGATTCAGCGACCCAACCGACCTAGCCTGCCCGCGCTGCGCCGGCCTGGAGGTGCGCCGCGCTGTCTCGCGTGTGGCGGTGCTGAAATCCGAGGAATCGCGGGCTGATGCGCTGGCCGACCCGTCGATGTTCGCCGGGCTGGACGAGACCGACCCGCGCTCGATCGCCCGCTGGGCAAAAAAATTAGGAAAAGAACTGGGCGAAGAGGCCGGCGAGGACTGGGACAGCATGGTCGAGGAGATGCTCGAAGAGGAGCTGGGCGGCGAGGGCGATGAGGAAGAAGGGGAAGATGGAGGGAAGACGAAGAAGCCTGCGAAGAAACCGGACGACCTGGGATGGGGCTAACCGTTGACAAGGAGACGGGGAGACAAGGAGAAGGGGAGATTCGTATTGGTTCTGTCTCCCTGTCTTCGTGTCTCCCTGTCCGTCCATCTCAGCCCCGGGCGCAACCCATAGGCGATCCCGCTCTGCAAGGTGCCGCGCGTTACGATATCGCTCAGATCCACGCCCAGGCTCACCAGCGTCTGTGCCACCTCTGGACGCAACCCCGTCAGCACCACCTGCGCCTCCACCAGGTTCACATTTATTGAGCAGTGGAACCCCCGACTCGATGATCGCCCGCTCATCGGCATCTTAGGCGGCCGCCAGCTTGTGCGAAAACAGCTCGAAATCAGTCTTGCCAATCAGCGCGTTGGGGCTATCGACTCCCAGCAGCTGCGCCAGCGTCTGATTGGCCACCACAAAGTGGTCTTCGCGATCTTTGACATACATGACATCGGGCAAACGATCGATGATCGCGCGCAGCTTCAGAAATGCGAGATGTGTACAAAATGATCGCAAGCGACTATAATAACGGGCGGTTATTACCGAGAAACACTCACAACAGAGGTTGACATATGTTCCGTCGTCTATTTGGCCGCGGCCAGGATGCGCCCAGGACCGAAGAAGAAGCTCAGCAGGAAGAGCAGAAGATCGACCATGCCACCGAGAAGACCCGCAAGGGCCTATTCGGCCAGATCTCGAATCTGTTTGTGGTCGATGACCCGATCACCGATGAGCTTTGGGATGATCTGGAGATGCTGCTGATTCAGGCCGATGTTGGCCTTGAGACCACGCAGTACCTGGTCAATCGCACCAAGGATCGCTGCAATCGCAACGGCGTCAAGCGCGTGCGCGAGGCTAGGGATATGCTCAAGGCCGAGATGGTACGAGTATTCCAAGACCAGGTGCGCCCGCCGGCCCAGGCCCACCCGTATGTCCTGCTGGTCGTCGGCGTCAACGGCGCGGGCAAGACGACGCTGATCGCCAAGCTGGCGCACCGGCTGAAACAGCAGTATGGCAAGAATGTGCTGCTCGCCGCCGCCGACACCTTTCGCGCCGCCGCTACCGAGCAGCTCGAGACCTGGGCCGAGCGCGCTGGCGTGCCGGTGATCACGCGCGGCCAAGGCGCCGACCCTGGCGCGGTGGTGTACGACGCGGTTGAGGCGTCGCTTGATCAGAACGTCGATGTGCTGATCGTGGACACCGCCGGCCGGCTGCACGCCAAAGCTAACTTGATGCGCGAGCTGGAGAAGCTGCGCAACATCATTCGCCGCCGCATCCCCGATGCACCACACGAGGTGCTGCTGGTGATCGACGCGACCACCGGCCAGAACGGCGTCGTGCAGGCTAAATCGTTCAAGCAGGCGGTCGATATCACCGATGTGGCGGTGACGAAGCTGGATGGCACCGCCAAGGGCGGGATCGCCTTCGCGATCGCTCAGGATATCGAGCGGCCAATTCGCTACATCGGCACCGGCGAGAAGCTCTCCGATCTGGCAATGTTCGACGCACAGGCGTTTGTGGATGCGCTGTTCGCGCAATGAAGTGGAGAAACAACGTGGCACCTGTATTAGCAACTTGCCCAGTCTGTAAGCAGAAGCTGGCGCTCCAGGATTATATGGCGCTGGTTGGCGCCGAGGTGGTGTGCAGCAACTGCGAGACCAATCTGCGCGTCGAAAGCAGCCGCCCGCTGCGTCTCACGCGGGTGCCAGTCGAGGAGACCTTCAATGCCAGCAGCCGGCCCGAGTCGTATGGCTAGACGACCGACGAAAGATAAAAGACGAAAGACGAACGCCAGATTACTGCTCTGGCTGTCCTTCGTTGGTCGTTGGTCATTCGTCTTTGGTCTCGCGCTCCTGCTGAGCAGTTGCCTGCTGACCTCGGGCGAACGACCGTCGGTGGACGCGCTGCCGGATGGCGGGAATGTCAGCACCACGTTCGTTGGCGCCGACGGCAATGGCGAGCGCACTGTCGAGACCAGCGCGAGCAGCGCGACCATGAACGCGATTGTGATCGTGCAGGCCGAGCGCGGTGAGCTACGGCTTGAGCTACTCAACCCCGACGGCAATGTTGCGTTCTCGGTTCAAGCGCGGCCGGATGAGCAGGTGACCCGCCGCGGCGATGTTCTGACCGACGAGCAGGGCCGCCTGCGCTACCGCGTGATCGCTCAGGGCGCGCGCAATGGCGGGTATCAGGTGCTGTACCAACGAGCGGGGGTTGGGGGTTAGGTGTTGGGGGTTGGGAGAGTAGGCAGATCTCCAACCCCCAACACCTAATCCCCAACCCCCAGGAAATAGAAATGGCCCACACCCCCGACGACATTCTAGCGGCAGTCCAAGACCAGCAGGTTGAGTTCATAAGCTTGCAGTTCACCGATATCATCGGCATGGTCAAAAACGTCACTATCCCTGTGGCGCAGCTTGCAGATTGCCTGGACCACGGCGTCTGGTTCGACGGATCCTCGATCGAGGGCTTCGCGCGGATCGCCGAGAGCGATATGTTTCTGGTGCCTGATCTGGAGACATTTGCGATCGTCCCGTGGGATCAGGGCGCCGGCTTTACCACCGCGCGTATGATCTGCGATGTCTTCACACCCGATGGCAAGCCCTTCGCGGGTGATCCGCGCTATGTGCTGAAGACGGCGCTGGAGGATTGCGCGAAGCTGGGCCTGATCTACAATGTTGGGCCGGAGCTGGAGTTCTTTCTATTCAAGACCGACGCGGCCGGCCAGCCCGCGCCCGACCCGAACGATGCCGCCGGCTACTTCGATGTCTCGACCGACATGGCTTCGCACATTCGCCGCCACATGGTGCGCGCGCTTGCGTCGTTCGGCATCGAGGTCGAAGCGTTGCACCACGAGGTTGCGATCGGTCAGCACGAGATCGACTTCAAGTACGGCCCGGCGCTGCGCACGGCCGACCATGCGGTGACGTTTCGCATGGCGCTCAAGGCGGTGGCGCAGCAGCACGGGCTGTACGCCACCTTCATGCCGAAGCCGCTCACTGGCGTCAACGGCAGCGGCATGCACGTCCATCAGAGCTTCAACGATGCTGTGACCGGGCGCAATTTGTTCTACGATGCCGGCGATCCCTACGGCCTCTCGCCGATGGCGCGGCAGTTCATCGCCGGGCTGCTGGCACACGCCAAAGGGATGATCGCCATCCTGGCCCCACTGGTGAATTCGTACAAGCGGCTGGTGCCCGGCTATGAGGCGCCGGTGTACCTGAGCTGGGGTCGCACCAATCGGTCGGCGCTGGTGCGGGTGCCGCGGATAAGCGCCCGGCGCACCCAGGCAACCCGGGTGGAGCTGCGTTGCCCCGACCCAGCCTGCAACCCATATCTCGCGTTTGCGGTGATGCTCAAAGCCGGGCTGGATGGGATCAAGCATAAAATGGTGTTGCCCGAGGCCGCCGAAGAGGATCTCTATCAGGTCGACCCGCGCGCGCGCCAGCTGGAGACGCTGCCCGGCTCGCTTGGCGACGCGCTGGCCGCGCTTCAGCGCGATGACGTGATCGCCGACACGCTTGGCCAGCACGTGCTGGAGCGCTTCGTCGAGGCCAAAACGCAGGAGTGGGAATCATACAGCATCGCCGTGAGCCAGTGGGAGCTGGCGCGCTACCTACCGATCTACTGAGGGCCGAGGACTGAGGACTGAGGACTGAGTTGAAGAAGACTCGGCCCGCAGTCCTCAGTCCTCAGTCCTTGGGTACTCGCTATGGCCGAACAATCACCAACAATCGAATCCACCCGGTGGCGCACGCGACCGGAGACCAGCGCCTGGCTGATGCTGTCCACGTTCTTTCTGATCTTCTGCCTGATCGTTGCGAGCGCCGGCCTGGTCGGCTGGAGCTACTACACCGGCGCAATGGAGCGCATGGAGGGTGGGCTGGTACGCGTTCATGCGCCCGCGGGCGTGACCTACAAGGCGCGCGATAGCGCGAAGAGGGTGACGCCGGATGTTCCATGCACCGATAACCCGGCCGGCATCATCGATAAGTGCCAGTCCTTGAACGAAGGCGATAACGTGCAGGCGGTGCCTGATGCCGGCTACGGCCAGGTCGCCTCGATCAAGCTGCCCGATCAGACACAAGTTGATATGTGGGCGCACCCGACCGGCGCCGACCTGACGCTGCAAAAGTATATGGTCTCACGCTGGTCGAAAGATCGCCAGCTCATCGAGTTCAAGCAGAACGCCGGCTATGCGCGCTACGATGTTCCTTCGAAGGATCGCAGCCAGTACGCCGACGTGATGTATAGCGTGATTATTTCCAAAACCAATCTGGTAAACCTGAGCTTAGCCCCAGGCGGCAGCTATAGCGTCAATGTTCCGCACGCCGAGGAAGGCCGCCTCGTGGCGCTCGCGGATTCAGGCCGGCCGCTCATGGCCGAGGTTGCCGTGCGCACCGGCAGCATCGAAGTGCGGACAGCCGGCGGGGTTGTGACCGCGCATCCAGGTGAGAAAATTCAGGTGAATGAAGCAGGCGTAGCAAGTGTGCCATTGCCGGCGCGCTGGGAGCTGATCCGCAACGGCAAGCTTGATGGTTGGCCGGCGGGTGCCAAATCGGATGCGGGCGGCACGTGGATTCAGGATGTTAACCCTACCGATGAGAATGCTACCGAGCAGGAACGCAACGGCTCATTCGTTATCCAGCAGCGCTGCGGCCCAGCCACGCCCGACAATTGTTCGCCGGCCGAGCAGGCCAATATTGGTCAGTTCAGCCGCCAGGGCAATCAGAGCCGATCGTTTGGTGTCTTGATCGGGCAATCGCTTGATCTTGATATTTCGGAATATCCCTCACTTGAGCTGCGTGCCTGGGTTCGGGTCGTCAACCAGTCGATTGCCAAAGCCGGCACGCTGGGCACAGAATGCCCCATGACCATCAGGCTGACATTCAAGCAAAAGAGCCCAAGCGATACCGAACAAAACCGCTACTTCTGTATCTATGTCGATGAGACCGCCGCCGATCTTCCGCGCGATCAGAAGGGCAGCGAGTTTATTTACACGCCGGTTCACCAGGGCCAATGGTACAATCTCAAATATGTGCTGCGCAACTATGATTCGTTGAAGGAGGCCTACTACCTCCAATCGGTTGTGATCCTCGCGAATGGGCACGATTACCTCTCGGAAATCGCCGATATTTCGCTGCTTGCCACGCAGCAGCCCTAGTGACGAGGACTGAGGACTGAGGACTGAATGTCGAAGCATCTCACAGTCCTCAGTCCTCAGCCCTCAGTCCTCAGCACTCGCATGCTCTACACCGGCATCGACCTGATCGAAATCGAGCGAATCGCGCGCGCGATCGAGCGCTGGGGCGATCGCTTCCTCGAGCGTGTGTTTACCCCGGCCGAGCTTGCGATCTATCGTGCGCGGCCGGCATCGCTGGCTGCGCGCTGGGCGGCCAAGGAGGCGGTGGCCAAGCTGCTGGGGGTTGGGCTGCGCGGGCTGGGCGGCGCCGGCCGGCCGGATGGCGCGCTGGCCTGGACGGAGATCGAGGTGCTGAGTGATCCGCAGGGTCGCCCGACGCTGGCGCTGCATGGCCGCGCCGCCGACCGCGCCCGCGTGCTGGGGCTTGGCCCGATCGCGCTGAGCCTCGCGCACACTCGCGAGCACGCGATCGCCAGCGCTACCGCACTGGCGGACCAACGACGAACGACCAACGACGAACGGAGCTAGACGCCTTCGTCCTTGGTCCTTCGTCGGCAAACGCGCGCAGGCTCAGCCGCTCGCGGCGCGGTGCCAGTATGTACGCCGCCGCGAGCAGCGCGCCCAGGAGCGCCGAGGAATGATCAGGCACATTGTTCGTTCTCCAGCTTCATTCCAAACTTGCGAACTCTTCACTCAAATGGCTTTATAGCCTGCGGCCGCATGGTACTCTACAATTGCTTGTATCCGGCTGGTTCGGTGCGCCCGGCGGGCGCACCGAACCAGCCGGATACAAAAGAAGATAAAGTACCGCTGTGGAACACATGCTGTATCAGCTATACCCACCGCGTGTGGGCACAATCGCAATCCACTCGCCCTGTGGTACAATATGTGCGGTTCGATTCCCGCGAGAGAAAGGTATTATTCGTGAGCGATACGCCATTCGATATTGTTGTGATCGGCGCTGGCCCCGGCGGCTATGTCGCCGCTATTCGGGCCGCGCAGCTGGGCCTCAAGGTCGCCATAGTTGAGCGCCAGTACTGGGGCGGGGTTTGCCTGAATATTGGCTGTATTCCAACCAAGGCTTTGCTGCACACCGCTGACCTGCTCGATGAGGCGCGTGAGAGCAAGCGCTTCGGCGTGGTCATCCCCGATGTCTCACTCGATTGGGCTGCCACACAAAAATATAAGGATCAGGTCGTCAAGCAGATGACCGGCGGCGTCAATTTCTTGATGAAGAAGAACAACATTACGACCTACAACGGCAGCGCCCGCATCACTGGCCGTGGGGCCGTGCAGGTGACTGGCGACGATGGTAAAACCACCGACGTGACAGCCAAAAACATTATCGTGGCCACCGGCGCGAAGCCGTTGGATCTGCCCAAAATCGGCGCGGCCTTCGACGAGGATCGCATTCTATCCTCTACTGGCATCCTGTCGCTGAAAGAGGTGCCCAAGTCGCTGCTGGTGATCGGCGCTGGCGCGATCGGGATTGAGTTCGCCTCGGCCTACCGCGCGTTCGGCAGCGAGGTCATCGTCGTCGAGGCGCTACCGCGGGTGATCCCGGTCGAGGATGAGGAGATCAGCGCCGAGCTGAACAAGGCGCTCACCAAGCGCGGCATTAAGATCATGACCAACACCAGCCTCAAGTCGGTCGAGCGCGGCGATGCTCAGGTGGTAGCCAGCGTGGCCGGCACTGATGGCAACGAGCAGAAGCTCACGGCCGAGCGCATACTGGTGGGTATAGGTTGGCAGGCGAAGAACAACAGAGGTATTGGCCTGGAGGAGCTGGGCGTCGAGATGGATCAGCGCGGCTTCATCAAGGTCAGCAGCATGATGCAGACCAATGTCGAGGGCGTCTACGCGATCGGCGATTGCACCACCAGCACGCCCTGGCTGGCGCATAAAGCCTCGGCCGAGGGCATCCTGGCGGTCGAGTTCATCGGCGGCCGTCATCCGCCGGCGATCGATTACGGCAAAGTTCCCGGCTGCTACTACTGCAACCCCGAGGTCGCCAGCGTTGGCATGACCGAGGCCAAGGCGCGTGAGCGCGGCTACGATGTGAAGGTCGGCAAGTTCCCGTTCTCAGCCAATGGTAAGGCCACCATCCTCGGTCAGCGCAATGGCTTCATCAAAGTCGTGGCCGACAAGAAGTATGACGAGGTGCTGGGCTTCCATATTATCGGCCCGCACGCCACCGAGCTGATCGCCGAGGGCGGCCTGGCGCTTTCGCACGAGGCCACCGCCGAGTCGCTTATGCGCACCATTCACGCCCACCCGACGCTCTACGAGGCGCTGGGCGAGGCCGAGCACGCGGCGGCGGAAGGTGCTGCGATCCACATCTAGGGTACAGGGTACAGGGTACAGGGAATAGAAACTCTTTCCTGTACCCTGTACCCTGTACCCTGTACCCTGTACCCTGGAGTTTTTATGCCAGTTATGATCAATCTGACCACCGCCGACCATGGCGGCACAAGCATGTCGTGTGGCACGCACGAGAGCTGTGGCATCGATTGCAACTGCGGCTGCCCATACACCGGCATGGAGGCCAAGGGCCGCGTCGAGCTGATCGTCGATGTCGAGCGGCGCTACCCCGAGGAGTGGCTGGGCTTCGTTATTCCGCCCGGCGAGGATGAGTTCGCGCCCGAGCGGGCCATGCTGGTGGTGCATAGCGATAGCGACGACGAGGTGTGGGACGCGGTCGCACGCATCACGCACAACCAGATCGTGCATGTCTATTACAACGGCAAGCTCGACCCGTACATGACGTGGGTCGAGCAGATGGCCTAGTGCGCGTTCAGCGCGGGGGAAGGTCGCCAACCTCGAACAACGCTTGTACGCATGGTGTCTGGATGCGCCCGCCAAGGCCGGCGCCACGCCCACCAGCCGCGACAGCACTGGCTGCTTTGGGCCGCTGTTGGGCTGGGTTGTGCGGCGCTGGAGCACTGAACAAATCGCCGTGACGCTCGACGCAACCCGCCTGCGCGACCGCTTCGTGGTGCGGGCGATCTGGGTCGTGTAGCGCGGCTGCGGCATCCCGGTCGCCTGGACGATCCGGCCGGCCGGGCAGCAACGGGCGTGGCGGCGCGCGTGGGTGCGCATGCTGCGCCCGGCCATCCCGCGCCACGCGACCGTGTTGGTGCTGGCCGATCGCGGGGTGGCTGCCCGCTGGCGGTTTCGGCGCAGCGTCCGGCTGGGTTGGCCCCCGTTTTTGCGGATCAATCAGGGCCGCAACTTCAAGCCCTATGCTATGCCTCTATGTAAAAACCTACCCCCAGAAGCGGGTACCCGGGCCTTCCAAGCCCCCAACGCGTAAGCCCCCCATAACTGAACAGCGGTAAACACTATCGCTCTATATCTTGGCAGTTGCTTGCTGCGGTGAGCGCTTGCTTCGATTTCGACATGGACGTGGGAATTGCTGGTGGTCCGAAGCACCTGAACTCGCTCCCCTGGCGGCGCCCACGCTTCACCGTGGAGGTGCAATGAGGAACATCTCGCGGCGCCGTGCGACGTCGCGGCCCTCGCCGAGTACATATCGGCCCATGCCCCGCTACTGGTGCCGTATCGGAACGGATCGACGCGGTACTTTTCCTTCTTTTGTATTTCGTTTTTGCGCTCGCAGAGCGCAAAAACGAAATACAGATAAAATGGGAAGTACCTTAGTGCTGTTTTCCTGAAACCGTGTCGAGCCACTGGCGGGGCGGTATGGAGGAGTCAGACACTTCAGACCGCCCCGCCCGCTATGTTCGTACATCTTACTATGTGGTTACGATCTCTTTCCCCAGGATCCACTGGGATCTGTGTACGCTTATAAGTGACAATCTGTACAAAATATAGACGCTTTGAGGTTTGTATGAGCAACCATGAATTGCGAACCCCCTTTCGTATCGCGCTGAGCACCGGTGGTGGCGACGCCCCCGGCTTGAACGCGGTCATCCGGGCGGCCGTCTTGTCGGCGCTTCACCGCGGCTGGGAGTGCTACGGCATACGCGACGGGTTTGCCGGAATTCTCGCACCTAAAAGTTACCCGCACGGCGGAGTCATTCCGCTCACGCGCGAGACGGTGCGCGGGATCACCAGCCTGGGTGGGACGATCATCGGAACGACCAACCGCAACAACCCGCTCCACTATCCAACCCTCGGGCAGGATGGGCACATCTACGAGCGTGATCGTACCGAAGAGCTGGTCAATGGCCTCACCGCGTATGGAATCGATGCCCTGATCTCGATCGGCGGCGACGGATCAATGGAGATCGCGGCAGCGCTGGCGCGCAAGGGCGTACGCGTGATCGGCGTGCCGAAGACGATCGATAACGACCTGGATGGAACCGTCGCGACGTTCGGCTTCGACACCGCCGTCGCCTTCGCGACCGAGTGCCTCGATCGGCTCCAATCCACGGCGCAGGCCCACCAGCGCGTGCTGGTGGTCGAGGTGATGGGGCGCTACGCCGGCTGGATCGCGCTCGAGGCCGGCGTCTCCGGCACTGCCAATGCGGTGCTCATCCCCGAGATACCCTTCAACCTGGAGCGTGTCGCCGAGAAGATCAAGCGGCGCGAGGCGGATGGTCGGCCATATTCGATCGTGGTCGTCGCGGAGGGGGCACGGCCGGTCGGCGGCTCGACCTCGGTCGTCGAGCGCTCGACTGGCCGCGCCGAGCGGCTGGGCGGCATCGGCGAGAAGGTCGCTCACGAATTGCAGGAGCTGACCGATCGTGAGACACGCCTGGTGGTGCTTGGGCACCTGCTGCGCGGCGGCACACCTACCACCTTCGATCGCCTGCTGGCGCTGCGCTTCGGCGCCGCCGCGATCCGCGCGCTCGAGGAAGGGCAATCGGGCGTGATGGTCGCGCTCGCCCCGCCAACCGTCAACTACGTCCCGCTTGAGTCGGCCACCAGCCGCATGAAGACCGTGCCGCTGGATTGCGACACGATGCTCACGGCCCGCGATCTCGGGATCTGCTTTGGCGACTGAGCCGCGCGCGTGACAAAGCCCTCACCCCCAACCCCGCTCCCGTCGCAACGGGAGCGGGGAGCTGAACTCCCAATCGCCAGTCCCTCATCCCCTTTCGCCAATCCCTGATCCAATCAAATGTAGCTCCGTCTGCCGGCCGTCGAGCCAGCGCGGCGCGCCATCCCACAGCAGCGCATCCTCCTCCAGCGCCATCCGCAGCTCCTGCCCATCCCACTCGGGCACAGCCGCGCGGGCGTTCAGCTCGATCGAGTAGCATGTCCGATCGAAGACCGGGTAATCACCGCGCCCAGGCACGCCGCCCTGCTGATCCCACAGGCCGATCGTCGGGCCGGCGGCGTGGCCGTGGTAGCCCAGCGGGTGGCTGTAGATCGTGGCGTTGAAATCCTGCTCGGCCGCCTGGGCCAGCGCCGCGCTCAGCACCTGGTTGCCGGTGCGGCCGACTTGCAGCGCCGCCATGTGAATATCCTGCAGCCGATTGCCGGCCGCCAGCGCCGCCTTGATGCCGGCCGGCGCATCGTGCTCGCCGGGCCGCAGGATGTAGGCGTTCTGCTGCTGGTCGGTGGCCAGGCCCAGGTAGTAGAAGCCCATATCGCAGTGCAGCAGGTCGCCCGGCTGGATGAGCGTGCGCACTTGCTCTTGCTGATCGTAGCGCTGCCCGGCGGCCTGGATCTCGATCGTCGGCTGGAACCAGGCGCGCAGCCCCAGGTCGTGCATGGTCTGGCGCATCCACCAGACCACGTCGTCGGTGGTGGTGACGCTAGGTGTGATCGTGCGAGCTGAGAATGCTTCGGCGATAACCGCGTGGCCAAGCGCGATCATCGCGGGGTAGTGCTCGATCTCGGCCGGGATGCGGCGCTCAAGCCAGCCGAGCACCAGGCGCTCGGCGCCGACGGCGCGGGACATCAGATCGCCGCCGAGCGCCGCCGCCAGCTGCTGGTACTCGGTGTAGGTCAACCCATCGCCGAACGCGAAGTCTTCGGAGATATTGATCCCGATCCGCTGCGGGTCGCGCTCGCGCAGCAGGCGTGCCAGGCAGGCGTACTGATCCTCGCCGGCGTCGGGGTCCCAGCCGCGCGCGTAGAAATCGGCGTAGCCGTAGCGGTCGAGCGTCAGCTTTTCGACGCTGCCATCAGCGCGGCGCTGGAACAGCAGGATCGCGCGCCGGCGGGCGGCCATGGCCGGCTCGGGCAGCAGCGACATGATCACCGGGTCCTCGTTGTACTCACGCGCGGCGACGATCCAGGCGTCGAAGCCCGCGCGCGCCATGAGCTCGGGCAGCAGCGTGTCGAGCCGCTCGCGCAGCCAATCATTGCGCAGATCGGCCTGCGCGCGCAGCGGCAGCAGCTTCTGGCGCTGGGTGGAGATGAAATCGGTCATGG
>WNGB01000605.1_pt1 | contig 74267 bp, 63 predicted proteins | sample 5400681 | NCBI WGS metagenome assembly WNGB01 (sample SAMN13153367, study PRJNA577476) | soil metagenome | isolation source: 115 cm soil or saprolite under grassland replicate 2 | place: USA:California | collected 2016-06-15 | reverse complement strand
TGGTCGCCCTCGCCCGGCGCTACGCCAAGCGGCCCACCTTCCTGCACGCCGAGGCCGGCCAGGACGCCACCGTCCCGGCCACCAAGCAGTACTTCTTCCAGGTGCACCCGCTGGACCGCTTCCAGGTCCTCTGCCGCATCCTCGACGCGCCCGCGCGCGACCGGGTGGCGGTGTTCCGGCGCACCAAGCGGGGTGTCGACCGCACCATCAAGGGCCTGCTCGATGCCGGCTACAAGGCGGGCGCGCTGCACGGCGACCTGCCGCAGGTGACCCGCGAGAAGATCATGCGCGCCTTCCGCAAGGGCAAGCTGGACGTGCTGGTCTGCACCGACGTCGCCGCCCGCGGGCTGGACATCGCCGGCCTGTCGCACGTGATCAACTACGACACGCCCGAGGACGAGCGTGCCTACATCCACCGCATCGGCCGCACCGGCCGCGCCGGCGCCGCCGGCGTGGCGGTCACCTTCGTGGCCTGGAACGAGACGGACCAGGCCGAGCTGATCCGCCGCCGCCTCGACCAGGCCGGCGAGCCGATGCCCGAGGTCTACTCCACCAGCCAGCTCCTGGTCGACATGTTCGACCTGCCGAGCAAGGAGGAGGCCGCCGCGAGCCGCTCGCCACGGCGCGACCGGCAGCCGGCCGCCGAGGCCGGCGCGCCGCAGCGGGCCGGCGAGCGCGCGGCCAAGCCGGCGGCCCGCCAGCGGCGCCGCCGGCGGCGCGTCGCCGCTCCCAAGCCCGCATCCCACTCCTCGTCGAGCCCGTCGGCCGCGGCCGGCGCCTGACCTCGAGACGCCCTCCCGGCATCGAGTCCGGGGGGGCGCCCTTCGTCTCCCGAGTGCCATCGACAGCCCCACTGACCAGCGTCGTCGCCGATTGACGGGAATCAGCCAAGCTGCGGTGTAGTTCTCTGGGGTGAGGAGGGGCGTGTCCGGCTCGACCGAGTTCAGGAAGGATCGCGGTTTGGGTCAGACGACCAGCTTCGAGGAAACCGCTGTTCCACACATGAACGCGTGCTACGACGCGGCGCTGCGGCTGACCGCCGACCCCGCATCCGCGCAGGATCTCACTCAGGAGACCTTCCTGCGGGCGTGGCGGGCGTTCGCCTCCTTCGAGCCGGGCACCAACTGCAAGGCATGGCTCCTCCGCATCCAGTACAACCTGTTCTGCACGGAGTACCGCCGCTGGCGGCGCATGCCGCTGGTCCCGCTCGACGGGCGCGACGGCGAGCCCGCCCTGGACGTCCCCAGCGGCGAGCCAGGGCCCGAGGAGCAGGCGGTGCGCATGGCCGACCAGCGGGCCGTCCGCCACGCCGTCGCCCAGCTCCCCGAGGAGTTCCGGGTGACCGTCACGCTGGTCGACATCCATGGCCTGACCTGCGCGGAGGCGGCCGACGCGCTGGGCGTGCCCAGGGGGACGGTGCTGTCGCGGCTGCACCGCGCCAGGCGCCGGCTCGAGGCGATCCTGCTCCGTGAGCTGGGAAGGGTACGCGCCGATGACCTGTGAGGAGTTCGAGGCGCAGCTCACCGCGTTCAGCCTCGGTGAGCTGGAGCCCGACGACGCCATGCGGGCGCGCGCGCACGTGGCCCGCTGCGACTCCTGCGCGGCCGCCACCCTGCGCGACCGGCAGCTCACCGCGCTGCTGCGGGCCTCGATGGTGGAGATGCCGCCGGCCGGCCAGGCCGCGGTGCTCGCCGCCGTCCGCTCGGACACGACCATGGCCACCGTGTCGGCAGCCCCGCGCCAGGCCCGGCCGCGGCCCGGCGTGCGCATGCGCAGGCACCGCGACCGCCGCAGCCGGCGCCACTGGCTCGCCCTGGCGGCGGCGGCCGCGCTGGCCATGACCGTGCTCGCCCTCGCCGTGGTGCTGGTGCCGGCGCCCGACCGGTCCAGCGCGATCGCCGCCGGCTGGAACCTCTACCGCATCGAGGCGGCCGTCTCGCAGAAGCAGCCGAGCGCCGAGACCGCCAAGCGGCTCCGCACCGTGCTCGGCGCGGCGGCGCACCCGCCCGACCTGCGCGGCTTCGGCCTGCAGCCGGTCGGCTGGGACGGGCGCATGCTCGCCGGCCACCTGGCGTCGGTGGCCGAGTACCGTGACGCCGCCGGCCGGCGTGTGACCCTGATGCGCTGGCGCGGCGAGCTGCCCCAGCCGACCAGGGGCGCCCCGGAGCTGGCGTCCTACGAGGGCATGCAGACCGCGCAGTGGGGCAGCACCGGAAGTGTCTGGTTCAAGACGGGCGACGTGGTCTCCTGCCTGGTCGGGACGGTCGCGGAGCACACCCTGACGGAGGTCGCCCACCACCTCGGCGCCGCGTAACGCCGAGCCGCCCACCCGGGCGGGCCACGGCCACAGGCCGGGCCCGGCCGGCATGGCCAAGGCGGCAGGCCAGGTCGGCCGGGCCTTCTCCTTGCCCGGCGACGGCCCCTGGCCAGGAAAGTGGTTGCCGTCCTCAACATTTTCCAGCGGCCAGGAACAAGCCGTCCGGGCGGCGCGTTGGAACGCACGATTCAACCATCGAGACGGAGACGAGCATGCCCGAGCTTTCTGTGGAGACTCTCCCGCTGCTCCCCCTGACCAGCGGCGTGGTGCTGCCCGGGATGGTAGTCACCGCGACCCTGGAGACACCCGAGGCGCGGGCGGCCGCCACCGCGGCGTCCGAGGCCGGCCAGTCGCTCCTGCTGGTCCCCAAGGTCGACCAGCGCTACGCGCGGATCGGCACCGTCGCCAAGATCGAGAACGCCGGCGAGCTGCCCGGCGGCCAGCTCGCCGTGATCGTGCGCGGCCTGCACCGGGCGCGCATCGGCAACGGCGTGGCCGGTACCGGCCCGGCCACCTGGGTCGAGGTCGAGCGGGTGCCCGAGACGCCCCCGACGGCGCGCGCCATCGAACTGGCCAGAGAGTACCGCGCCGTGGTCGAGAACATCCTCGAGGCGCGCGGCGCCGCCCAGATCGCCGAGATGCTGCGCGGCATCACCGACCCCGGCCAGATGGCCGACACCGCCGCCTACTCCCCCGACCTGTCGTTCGAGCAGAAGGTGGAGCTGCTGGAGACGGTCGACGTCGAGGAACGCCTGGAGAAGGCGATCACCTGGTCGCGCGAGACGCTGGCGGACGTGAGCCTGAAGGACCGCATCCGCAAGGACGTGACCGAGGGCATGGAGAAGACCCAGCGCGAGTACCTGCTGCGCCAGCAGCTCGCCGCGATCCGCAAGGAGCTCGGCGAGGGCGACGACGAGGACCTGATCGAGTCCTACCGGGCCAAGGTGGCCGAGGCGCGCATGCCCGAGAAGGTCCGCGCCCACGTCGAGCGCGAGCTCGACCGGCTGGAGCGCACCAGCGAGCAGAGCCCGGAGCACGGCTGGATCCGCACCTGGCTCGACACCATGATCGAGCTCCCCTGGGGCGAGCGCTCCGAGGACAGCCTCGACATCGCCGAGGCGCGCCGCATCCTCGACGCCGACCACACCGGCCTGGCGGACGTCAAGGACCGTATCGTCGAGTTCCTCGCCGTGCGCCAGCTGCGCGCGGAGCGCGGTCTGGCCGGCAAGGGCGGCCGCGGCGCCGGCGCGATCATCGCCCTGGTGGGCCCGCCCGGGGTGGGCAAGACCTCCCTGGGCGAGTCGGTGGCGCGCGCCCTGGGGCGCTCGTTCGTCCGGGTCGCGCTCGGCGGCATCCACGACGAGGCCGAGATCCGCGGGCACCGGCGCACCTACGTCGGCGCCCAGCCGGGCCGCATCGCCCGGGCGCTCAAGGAGGCCGGCACCATGAACCCGGTCTTCCTGCTCGACGAGGTCGACAAGGTCGGCGCCGACTGGCGCGGCGACCCCTCCTCGGCGCTGCTCGAGGTGCTCGACCCCGCCCAGAACCACTCCTTCAGGGACCACTACCTGGAGGTGGAGCTGGACCTGTCGGACGTGCTGTTCATCGCGACCGGCAACGTCGTCGAGACGATCCCCGGCCCGCTGCTGGACCGCATGGAGGTCGTGCGGCTCGACGGCTACACCGAGGACGAGAAGCTCGCCATCGCCCGCGACCACCTGCTCGGGCGCCAGTTCGACCAGGCCGGCCTGCGGCCGGACGAGGTGGAGGTGAGCGACGCCGCGCTGCGCACGGTGGTCGGCGACTACACCCGCGAGGCCGGCGTCCGCAACCTCGAGCGCGAGATCGGCAAGCTGCTGCGCAAGGTCGCCACCGCGCTGGCAGCCGGCGAGGCCACCGCCCCGGTGGCGATCGACGCCGGCGACGTGCGCGGCTACCTCGGCCGGCAGCGGTTCTTCTTCGAGGCGGCCGAGCGCACCGCCGTGCCGGGGGTCGCCACCGGCCTCTCGGTCACCGGCGCCGGCGGCGACGTCCTGTTCATCGAGGCCAGCGTGATGGAGGGCGAGCCCGGGCTGACCCTCACCGGCCAGCTCGGCGACGTGATGAAGGAGTCGGCCACGATCGCCCTCTCCTACGTCCGGGCGCACGCCGCCGCCCTCGGGATCGACCCCGGCGAGGTCGCCAAGCGCCACTACCACCTGCACGTCCCGGCGGGCGCGGTGCCCAAGGACGGGCCCAGCGCCGGCGTGACCATGACCACCGCCCTGGTGAGCCTGCTCACCGGCCGCCCGGTGCGGGCCGAGGTGGGCATGACCGGCGAGGTCACCCTGCAGGGCCGGGTCCTGCCGATCGGCGGGGTCAAGCAGAAGGTGCTCGCCGCGCACCGTGCCGGCCTCAAGGAGGTCGTGCTGCCCGCCCGCAACGGCGGCGACCTCGAGGACGTGCCGGAGGCCGTGCGCAAGGAGGTCGCCTTCCACCTGGTCGACGAGATCGGCGAAGTGCTGGAGCACGCGCTGGCCGCGCGCGACGAAGCGGCCGGCCAGGCGGCATAGGGAGCTTCCCCTCAAGGCCCCTCGGGATTCCCGGGGGGCCTTGCGCTACTCCTGGCCGCGCGCCGCCTGGATCACGCGGCGCATGCTCGATCGGCGCCAGGGGGCGCGGGTCGGGCGGTCGCCGAACAGGGCGGGGGCGGCGTCCGCCAGCTGGGTGGGCTTCCAGCGGCCGGCCGTCTCCACCTTGGCGACGACGTGCCAGCCCTCGTACAGCTCGACCAGCCCGCCGGTGATGCCCACCACCTGCCCGGAGACGTCGGCGGCCGCGTCCGACAGCAGCCAGGCGACCACCGGGGCGACGTTGGCCGGGTCGAGCGGGTCGAAGTCGCCCTCGAAGCTGAGGTCGCCGAACGCCCCCTCGGTCATCGGGGTGCGCGCGCCCGGGGCGATGGCGTTGACCCGGATGCCGTACTTGGCCAGCTCGAGCGCGGTGATCACGGTGAAGGCGGCCACCCCCGCCTTGGCGGCGCCGTAGTTGGACTGCCCCAGGTTGCCGAGCAGGCCCGAGGTCGAGGTGGTGTTGACGATCGCCCCCTGGCGCCCCTCCCGCTTCCACCAGACGGCGGCGTGCCTGGTGGTGGCGTAGGTCGCGCCCAGGTTGACGCGCACGACCTGGTCGAACTCGTCCGGTCCGAGGTTGAAGACCATCCGGTCACGGACGATGCCGGCGTTGTTGACCAGCCCGTCCAGGCCGCCGAAGCGCTCGACCGCCAGCTCCACCAGCCGCCCGGCGGCGTCGAAGTCGGCCACGTCCTCCTCCGCGGCGACCGCGCTGCCGCCCTCGGCCTGGACCGCGGCGGCCACCTCGCCGGCACCGCGCAGGTCGTCCACGACCACGCTGGCGCCCTCGCGCGCCAGGGCCAGCGCCTCCTCGCGCCCGATGCCCTGGCCGGCGCCGGTGACGATGACCACCTTGCCGTCGAGTGCTCCCACCTCGCTCGCCTCCGCCTCGCTCGCCTTCGGTCGGCTGTCGGCAGGGATCATGCCCGACCTGACTGCGACCACGCCCGCGGGCGATCTCCACAGAATCTCCCGAGCGGCCCGACACCTCCTACCTGGCGGGGCTCTCCGCCGACGCGGTGCCGGCGATCGTGGCCGGGCTCTCCGGCCTGGACGCCGGCGTCCGGGCCGAGCTGCTCGGGCCGGTCTGCCGTGAGCACGACGGGCCGCCGCGGCACCGCGGCTGGGCGGCCTGGAACCTGAGCGCCGAGCGCGCCCGCGACGCCCTGGCCGGCGCCTACCCGGGATAGCCCGCTACGGGTGGTGATCCCTGGCCGGGTCCCGGAGGGACAGGAAAGGGACGCCGGGACCCGGTCAGGGGCGCGGCGTCGCGACCTGCTCCCAACGCGCTCGGCCGCACCTCCCCCGAGGATGCCGCCTCCTGGTTGAGAGACCCCCCGGAGGTCGCGACGCCGCTGCTACTGCTCCAGGCGCCTGATCCGCCCGCATGGATACGGCCTTCCCAGTAGTTTTCCCGAGGGACCGGCGCACACACGTAGCGTAGCGGATCGCCACGCAAAGTGTTGGATGCTCGACATGAGCCAACGCTTTTGACCCTTTTGTCCGGTTCAGCAGAGCATGCACCGGCCCGTGGACACTGGGTTCTACGACTGAAATGCGCGCTACTAGGTAGAACAGCCTATTCAGCACGTTCCCAGCAAGCCGGTAGTGTCCCGTCGGGGACAACAGTTAAGTCCTGTTTGGGACCTTCACTGTGAAGGGGTGTCACGACCATGAGCCGGACGAGCAGGCCGACGTACCTGCGCACCTCCGAGGTCGCAGGGTTGCTGCACGTCTCCCCCAAGACGGTGTCCCGCTGGGCGCAGGAGGGCAAGCTGCCGTTCCTCCGCACCCTCGGCGGCCACCGCCGCTACCCGGACAACGAGATCCGGGCGCTCGCTGACGAGCTGCGCATGTGGCCCGTTCAGGAGCCGCAGGCCGAGTCGCAGTAACCCGGTCCACTCCGGGCACGAAGGGAGCCACGCACGACAGAGGGGTCGCCGCCGGACCGTGAGGGCGGCGGCCACGGTGCGTGGCCTCTTCCTCTCCGCCTGGTCGCCTACATCCCGGGCGAGTCGATGTGCTTCTCGAGCAGGATGCGCGTGCCCGACAGGCCCGAGTCGACCACCACCCGGTCCATCAGCACGTGCATGATGTAGAGGCCGCGGCCGCGGTTCTGGGAGGGGTGGACGCGGCGTGACATGGCCGCGCCAGAGCCGTCGAACCCGGGCCCGCGGTCGAGGACCGAGAAGGTGAACACGCGGTCCTGCAGGGACCAGCGCACCACCATGGCCGAGTCGTGCTTGCCCCAGGAGCCGTGCACCACCGCGTTGGTGACCGCCTCACCGGTGGCCAGCAGGATCCCGTCGACGACGTCCTCAGGGACCTCCCAGCGCCTCAGGTCCCTGGACAGCAGCGCCCGCACCGTCGGAACCGACTCGCTCCTGCAGGGCAGCAGCAAGTGCGCGGTCGGGCGCTTCTCGTTCGTCGACGTCGGTTCCTGCAAGTCGCCTCCCCCGAAGCTCGGGCCGCGTCGTGCCCACCCCGGGTGATACAACGAGTCACGCTGATCAGTCCAACCGAGCGCCGGACGCCGCCACCTCCGCCTGCCCCTCGGGGCAGCGGCTGAGCAGGTCGCAGCCCCTGCACCAGGGGCCGGTGCGGGGCGCGAACTCGGTGTCGTCGCGCAGCGCCCTGGCCGAGGCGAGCACGTCCGCCATGCGCTCATCGAGCACTTCGGGAGGTCGTTCCGTGACCACCTGGGTCCCGGCGGCGACGTAGTCGAGCACCAGACGGTCGACCGGCCGCCCCAGGCGGCGCTCGGCCAGCGAGGCGTACACGGTGAGCGCCAGGTCCGAGTCGGCGGCGTTCTGGCTGCCCGGCCGCTTGGCCGTCTTGTAGTCGACGATCACGACCGTGCTCCCCTCACCGGGATCGATCCGGTCGAGACGCCCCTTGAGCACCACGTCGCCGTAGACGGCCTGCAACGCCGCCTCGGTGGCGTACGGCACCACGGTGGTGTCGGAGCGGTCGTACCAGCCCCGCAGCACCTCGAGCCCACGGGCCTTCTCGCGGGCGCGCTCCTCCTTGCTGCCGTAGCCCTCGCGGACCCAGAAGCGCCGGAACAACTCGAGCAGCCCGTCGCGCGACCGCGCCGAGACCGGCAGCCGGAAGAACTCCCGCAGGGCCGCGTGGATGCTGGTGCCGAACGACTGCCCGGCGCCGATGCGGGACATGCGCCAGAGCCCGTCCACGTGGAGGAAGCGGTACAGGCGGGGACAGAGCCGGTAGCGCGCCAGCGCCGACGGCGACAGCACCGCCGCCCTGCCCACGTCCACGCCAGGCAGGGCCTGCTGCTCGACACCGTCCATGCCCCGAGAGTACGCCAGCTATCGGACAACCACGCCAAAGCTCATGAGCGGAAGCCTGGAGGCGCCGCCCGGGCCAGCAGCGCGGCGACCGTCGCCTCGGCGGTGCGGCAGACGCCCATCCGGTAGCCGAACAGCGCCCCATGGCAGTCGGAGGCGCCGGTCGCCTCCAGGCCGAGCTCGGCGGCGAGCGCCCGCCAGCGGGCACGGTCGGCGGGCGGCTGGTCGGGGTGGTCGACCTCCAGCCCGGCCATGCCCTCGGCGGCCATGGCGCGGATCACCGGCTCGGGCACGGCCGCGGCGCCGGCGTGCAGCGAGGGGTGGGCGAGCACGGCCACCCCACCGGCGCCGCGGATCAGCGCCACCGCCTCGACCGGCGTGACGGCCTGCTTGGGCACGTGGGCGCGGCCGCCGGCGCCGATCCACTCGGGCGTGAAGGCGTCGGCGACGGTCTCGACCACGCCCGCCTCGACCAGTGCCATGGCGACGTGCGGGCGGCCGACCGAGCCGGCCCCGGCCAGCTCCTTCACCCGCTCCCACTCGACCGGGACGCCCAGCTCGCGCAGGCGCTCGACCATGCGCCGGGCGCGGCCGACGCGGCCCTCGCGGATCCAGGCCAACTTGGCGGCGAACGCCGGCTCGGCCGGGTCGAAGTCGTAGCCGAGCACGTGCACCGGCGCGCCCTCGTGCTCGGCGGAGAGCTCGCAGCCGGTCAGGACGACCAGGTCGCGGTCGCCGCCGGCGGTCCGGGCGCGCTCCACGCCCTCGGTGGTGTCGTGGTCGGTGAGCGCGATGCCGGCCAGGTCCCGCTCGGCCGCGAGCGCCACCACCTCCTCGGGCTCCAGCGTGCCGTCGGAATAGGTGGAGTGCGTGTGCAGGTCGAAGCCGGCCATCGCCAGTGACGATAGCAAGGCGACGGCGACCTCGCGGCGGCCTTGGGAACGAAACCATAACGACGATCCAGACGGGCCGGTGCTGCTCCGATAGACCTGGAAGACTGATCGCGTACATCCGGCTGAGGAGGCTCGCGTCGTGTCGCTGACCATGCTCGCCCTGGTGGCGCTCTTCCCCGTTGGCCTGCTCGGGCTGCTGCTGCTCACCTCCGGCCTGGAAGGACGCGTCGTCAGGCCCGGCTCCGATCTGGTCGAGGCGGCCCTCACCGGCCTCGACGAGCCCGACTCGGAGTAGCCGCTGGTCCGGCGGCGACACGCCGGAAGACCCGCTCGTAGCGCTCGGCCATCCGGGCCACGTCGAAGTGGTCGACCACCCGCTGGCGGCAGGCCTTCGGCTCCAGCGCGTCGGCCCGCTCGATCGCCGCGGGCAACTCGTCCACACGGTCGCAGACGAAGCCGGTGACCCCGTCCTCGACGACCTCGGGCACGGCGCCGGCGCGCAGCGCGACCACCGGCGTGCCGCAGGCCATCGCCTCGACCATGACCAGCCCGAAGGGCTCGTTCCACTGCACCGGGAAGACCAGGCAGCGGGCGCGGCCGAGCAGGTCGGCCTTCTGCTCCGCGTCGGCCTCCCCCACCCACTCCGCGTCCGGGCCGAGCAGGGGGCGGACGCGCGCCTCGAAGAAGTCCCGCTCGATCTTCTCGGTGCACTTGCCGGCGACCACGATCCGCCGGCCGGCGGCCCGCGCCGCCTCGATCGCGAGGTGGGGCGCCTTCTCCGGGCTCATGCGCCCGAGGAACAGGCAGAAGTCGTCCTTGGACGACTCGAACGGGTAGGCGTCGGCCTGGGTGGCGTTGTGGACCGTGCCCGCCCATGGCAGGCCCGGCGCCAGCTGGCGCTGGAAGTCGGCCACCGCCACCAGCGAGATGCCAGGGCCGATGTGCCGGTAGTAGTCGAGCATCTCGCCGTCGACCGGCCCGTGGGCGGTGACCACCGTGGGGGCGGGGTGGCGGGTGGCGGCGAGCACGGAGGCGGCGCAGTGGTCGTGGATCACGTCGAGCGGCGCCTCGTCCTGCAGCTCCTCGAGCAGGTCGGCGGCGAGCAGCGCGTGGGTGACCTCCGGCAGCACCTGGCCGATGCGCTCGCTCGGCGGGTCGGCGAAGGTGGACAGGAAGCGCCCGGCGATCGCGCGCGGCCCGGCACCGATGACGGTGACGTCGTGGCCCCTGGCGTGGAGGCCCTCGGCGAGCCAGTAGACCATCGACTCGATGCCGCCGTAGCCCCGCGGCGGGATCGCGTACCAGGGAGGGGCGACGATCGCGATGCGCAGTGACGAGCCTTCGTCGAGCTCGGACACGAACACCTCCTGATTCAGACGGGATGCTCAAACCTAACAAGCAAGACGCCGAGGTACGCTGATCCAGCAGCTCCCGGCGGATCGCCTGGAGCGGCACGACCGCGCCCCCGCGGCCGCTCCGGAAGCCGCGCAACGCTACAGCAACGCAAGCTCGGCCCCGTGCGGGTGGGCGCCGACGGCGGGTGCTACCTGCGCGGGTGGGCGCCGCGCTCGAGGAGGACCGGGCCAGGTCAGCCCTCGGCGCGGACCAGGCGGAGGCGCGCGCGACGGCCGAGCCGGAACGGCACGATCGTCACGTTGACGCCGTCGAGGCTGCCCAGCGCCCTGAACAGCCCGGCGGACGAGTCGTCGTGCAGCAGCCGGCGCCAGAAGCCGGTGAAGCTCCGCTTCGGGATGACGACGGTGACCTCGGTGTCGTCGCGGACCAGCTCCTCGATCGCCGTCCGGGCGGTGGCCAGCAGGTTGCGGCCGGGCGCGTCGACCACGTCGAGCGGGACCGGGATGCGCACCCGCGCCCACAGGGCGCCCAGCTCGCGGGCGCGGTCGGGGTCGACGGCGATGTGCAGCGCGACCAGGTGCAGGGGGTTGAGCTGCCTGGCGTACTGCAGCGCGGCGAGGGCGGCCTGGTCGAGGTCCTCGATCAGCACCACGACCTCGTGGCGCGGCTTCGGCGGGGCCAGCCGCTGGGTCGCCTCGACCTTCAGCTCGGCGACCTCGGAGCTGTAGGCGCGCTGGGTGCGGCGCAGCAGCATGACCAGCACGGGGACGGCGACCACCACCATCCAGGCGCCGTGGGTGAACTTCGTCAGGGTGATGATCACCAGCACGACCAGGGTGACGCTGGCGCCGAAGGCGTTGACGGCGAGGCCCTTGCGCCAGCCTTGCTGCCGCACGCGCAGGTGGCGCCTTGTCATGCCGGCCTGGGCGAGGGTGAACGAGGTGACCACCCCGATGGCGTACAGGGGGATCAGCGCGTGCACCTCGGCGCGGAACGCGACCACCAGGAACAGCGCCCCGCCGGCGAGCGCGATGACGCCGTTGGAGTAGACCAGCCGGTGGCCGCGCTTGCGCAGCTGGCGCGGCATGAAGCCGTCCTTGGCCGCGAACGAGGCCAGCACCGGGAAGCCGTTGAACGCCGTGTTGGCCGCCAGGACCAGGATGAACAGGGTGGCGACCTGGACGAACAGGAACAGCGCCCTGCCGTTGCCCCCGCCGAGCACGTGCGCGGTGACCTGCGCGACCAGGGTCGGGTGGCCGTTGTCGAACGGGCGCGCGCCGAGCCGGATCGCCAGGTAGGTGATCCCCAGGAACAGGAACGCCATCACCAGCGCCATGGCGGTCAGGGTCTGCTGGGCGTTGCGGGCCTCCGGCTTGCGGAAGGCCGGCACCCCGTCGGCGATCGCCTCCACCCCGGTCAGGGCGGTGGTGCCGGCCGCGAAGGCGTGCAGGAGCAGGAACAGCGAGACCGCGCCGAGCGCGGTGCCGGCGCCGGCGAGCTCGGCGACCTCCGCCGGCTGGTAGGCGATCGGCCCGAGGTCGCCGGTGAGCACCCGGAAGACGCCGTAGCAGACGACCCCACCCAGACTGAGGATGTAGACGTAGGTGGGGACGGCGAAGATGCGGCCGGACTCGCGGACGCCGCGCAGGTTCCCCCACGCCAGCAGGATCACGAAGCCGGCCGAGATCTCGACCCGGTGGAACCGCAGCGGGTGGATGGCCGAGGCCAGCGCGGCCGTGCCCGCCGAGACGCTCACCGCCACGGTGAGCACGTAGTCGACCAGCAGCGCGGAGGCGCACACCGAGGCGAGCAGGTTGCCGAGGTTGTCCCTGGTCACCATGTAGGCGCCGCCGCCCTGGGGATAGGCGGCGATCACCTGCCGGTAGGAGAGCACCAGCACGAGCAGCAGCACCGCCACGGCGGCGGCCAGGGGCAGCGCCAGGCCGACCGCGCCCGCGCCGCCCGCGACCAGGACCAGGAGCATCTCCTCGGTGGCGTAGGCGGTGGACGAGATCGGGTCGGACGAGAAGACGGCCAGCGCCACCCGCTTGCTGATGCGCTCGTGGACGAGCTGCGCCGTCCTCAGCGGCGGGCCGAGCAGCAGCAGCTTGGCCCGGTAGCCGGGCGACTGGTAGCGCCTCGACGTGCCCGCCTGGGGTGCCAGCAGTCGCAGGCCGGTCGCTGTCTCCCTCTCCGTGGTCACGGCGGGTTCCTCCCAGGGCTCCCCGTCCGCCAGCGCGCGTCGCACGGCGCGGCGGGGGCGCCAGGCCGGCCGCGGCGGGGCGGTATGGCGACGACCGCCGCGCCCGCGGGCGCTGGCGGGTGGTGATGTGCAGCTTGGTCGGCGTGCTAGCGGGCCGGTGGACCCCGCGGCTCGGCGGTGAGGTCCCGGCCGGTGCCGCCGGCGCTGGCGCGGGTGACCAGGCGGGCCAGCGCGCGCAGCGCTCGCCCGCCGACGGTCGCGCCGAGCTGGCCGTGGGCCGCCGGTGCGGTCCGGCCATGGTCGTTGCGCCGGACCGACAGCAGCAGGTTGAACGGGAGGCGGCCGCTGAGCACGCCCTGCTCGGAGCCTGGCAGGCCGACCAGGCCGGCGCGCGGCACGACCGTCGCGGCGACGGCGTGCGTCCCCGGCGGGCTCACCAGGCACAGCAGCAGGAGCGGGACGGTCAGGGCCATCGAGACCGTGGCCGGGGGCCGCCGCAGGACCGTCCGCATGATGGCGTGAACGTAGCGGATCGCCGCCTTCGCCGGAACCCCTCGCCGCCCGCACGCCCGGGAGATGGGCGAAGATGGCGGCGTGACGGCCGAGCAGGGGGACAAGCACGAGCGGGGCGCGCCGGCGCGCGCGCGGCCCGAGGTCGCCGTCGGCCTGGTGGCCAGGGACCGCGCCGGCAGGCTGCTGCTGGTGCGGCGGGCCAACCCGCCGGCCAAGGGCGCCTGGTCGCTGCCTGGCGGGCGGGTCGAGGCGGGCGAGACCATGGCCGCGGCGGCAGCCCGCGAGCTGCGCGAGGAGACCGGCCTGTCGGCCAGGGTCGGGGCGGTCGCCGGGGTGGTGGAGCGCATCGGCAGCGGCTACCACTTCGTGATCGTCGACCTCTGGGCCGAGCTGAACGAGGGCGAGCCGGTGGCCGGCGACGACGCCGCCGCGGTGCGCCTCGTCGACCTCGCCGAGCTGCCCGGCCTGCGGCTCAGCCCCGGCCTGGGCGCGTTCCTCGCCGGCATCGGCTGCTGGCCCGCCGGCGCTCCCCCGCCGCCGCCCGCCTAGCGGCGGCCGTCCGGCCCGGGGGATACGCTTGGCGCAGCATGCCGGAGCTCCCCGAGGTCGAGTCGGTCCGCCGGCAGCTCGACCCGGAGCTGCGTGGCCGCCGGGTGCTGCGCGTCTGGACCGATCCGCAGCGCCGCTTCCACGCCCCGGAGCGGCTCGTGGGCCGGCTGGTGGAGCGCGTCGGCCGGCGCGGCAAGTTCCTCGTCAGCCCGCTCGACCGGGGCCTCGAGCTGGTGCTCCACCTCGGCATGACGGGCTCGCTGCACTTCGGCCCCGCCGACCCGTACACGCGTGCCCGCCTCGCCCTCGACGACGGGCGCGAGCTGGTCTTCCGCGACGTGCGCCGCTTCGGCGGCCTGGCGGTGGTCGACGCCGGCGACTACGAGCTGGTGCTGCCGACCCTGGCCCGGCTCGGGCCGGAGCCGCTCTCCGACGAGTTCGACCCCGACCGCTTCGCCCGCGACCTGGCCGCCACCCGCGCCCCGGTCAAGCCGTTCCTGCTGTCACAGCGGCCGGTGGCCGGGGTCGGCAACATCTACGCGGACGAGGCGCTGTGGCTGGCCCGCGTCCACCCCGCCTCGCGGCGGGTCGGCCGGCGGCGCGCGTACGCCCTGCACGGCGCCATCCGCGAGGTGCTGGAGGCCGCCATCACCCGCGAGGGGACCACCTTCCGCGACTACCGCATGGTCAACGGCGAGAGCGGGCGCAACGCCAGCTTCCTGGTCGCCTACGGCCAGGCCGGCCGGCCCTGCCCGCGCTGCGGGACGGCGCTGCGCCGCCTCGTGCTCGGCGGTCGCGGCACCACCTTCTGCCCCGCCTGCCAGCGCCGCTGAGGCTCAAACCCGGCCCAGCCGCTCCCGATAGTGCAGTGGAAGGCGCCTTGACCCTTCCCTTGACAAGCTCACGCCGAAGAGGTGCGGGACCGTGGACACGACCGCTTCCCAGCCCAGCTCCGGCGGGCACGCCGGGCCAGATCGGGCTGCCCCGGTGGTGCTGGTGGCCGAGGACTCCCGCACGCTCCGCTCGATCCTGCGCGGCCAGCTCCGCGAGCACGGCTACCAGGTGATCGAGGCCCACGACGGTGCGGAGGCGGTCGCCGTCTGCCGGCGGGAGCGGCCCGACGTGGTGCTGCTGGACGTCGAGATGCCGCTCATGGACGGGCACCTGGTGCTGGCCAACCTCAAGCGCGACCCGGTCCTCGCCGACGTCCCGGTGGTCTTCGTGACCGCCCGCGTCACCACCGAGGACGTCGTCCAGGGACTCGACCTCGGCGCGCACGACTACCTGCGCAAGCCCTTCGAGGCCCCCGAGCTGCTCGCTCGCGTCCACGCCGCCCTGCGCACCAAGCGCCTGCAGGACGAGCTGCGGCTGCGCAACGCCGAGCTGGACCGGGTCAGCCGCACCGACGCCCTCACCGGCCTGCACAACCGCCGCCACCTGGAGGAACGCCTGGCCGAGCAGACCAGCCTGGTCAAGCGGCACGGCGTCGAGCTGGGCCTGCTGCTGATCGACGTCGACCGCTTCAAGCGCGTCAACGACGAGCACGGGCACGCCGCCGGCGACGCCGTGCTGCGCATCCTGGCCGGTCGCCTGCGCGAGGCGATCAGGGTCGAGGACGTGCCGGGGCGCTGGGGCGGCGAGGAGTTCCTGGTGCTCCTGCCGGCCACCGGGCGGGAGGGCGTCGCCGGCGCCGGCGAGCGGGTGCGCCAGGCCGTCGCCGCCGACGCGTTCCAGCTCTCGGCGACCGAGCTGCCGGTCACGGTGAGCGTCGGCGCCGCCACCGGCGTCGAGGACGGCTGGGAGGGCCTGGTCCGCCGGGCCGACGCCGCCCTCTACGCCGCCAAGGAGGCCGGCCGCAACCGGGTGGTGGTCGACCGGGGCGGCGCCAGGCAACCCGACGCGGTGGCCTCTTCGTGAGCAGGGCCTCCCTGGTCGACGAGGCGGTACGGGTGCTGCTGGTCAGCGCGGACGCCACCAGGGCCGACCTGCTCGGTGGCGCCCTGCCCGCCGGCGCCTCGCTCCGCACGGTCGAGCGGCTGGCCGACGCGCTCGCGCGGCTCGACGACGGCGAGGTCGACCTGGTGCTGCTCGACCTCTTCCTGCCGGACGCCACCGGCCTGCCGGCCTGGCGCTCGCTCGGCGAGCACGCCGGCGGCCTACCGGTGCTGGTGCTCGCCCCGGCCGGGGACGCGGCCGCCGGCCGCGCCGTCGTCGAGGGCGCCAACGACCACCTGGTCACCGAGCCGTTCGAGGCGGGCCTGGCCCGCCGCGTGCTGCGCCACGCGGTCACCGAGGCCGGCCTCGCCGCCCGGCTGCGCCGGCTCGCCCTGGTCGACGAGACGACCGGGCTGGCCACCGCGAGGGCGCTCGCCACGGTCGGCCCGCACCTGCTCGCCCTGGCGGGACGGAACGGGCAGAAGGTCACCGTCCTGCACCTGGCGGTGGAGGCGCCGCCGGACGCGGAGGAGGCGCCCACCCGGCCGGAGCGCGAGCGCGCCGTGGTCGCCCTTGCCAGGGTCCTGCGCCGCAGCTTCCGCTCCGCCGACGTGATCGCCAGGACCGGCGCCGACGACCTGGCCGTGCTGCTGGCGCACGACGGCGACGACCGGCCCGCGGTGGCCCGGCTCGAGGACGCCCTGGCCACGCTCGACAGCCCCGGCCGTCCCTGGCGGCTGGCGCTGCGCCTGGGCACGGTCCGCGCCGCCCCCGGCGACGCCTCGCTCGCCACCCTGCTCGAGCGTGCGGCCGCGGCCGCACGCGAGCGCCCGCCCCGGCTTGCGCCCAGGTTCGGCGCCGGCGGCACGTAACCATTCCTGGACGATCTGGGGTACTCGTGACTCCGTTGCAGCAGGTCTGACCTCGATCCACGGTGCCAGGTCGGCTCGCTGAGGCGTGTTCGGGGAGGTAGCCTCGTAGCGAACGAGTACGGAAACCGTGGCTCGGCAGCGGTCCGGCTGTGCCTGACCCGCCGCCCAGCAGGGAGGGCCGGGCCGTAGCGTCCGGTCACGCACGTGAGGTCAGCGGATGCACGTCGTGGTCACCGGTGCGACCGGGCTGGTCGGGTCCGCGCTCGTGCCGCTGCTGCGCCGTGACGGCCACGCCGTCACCCGCTTCAGCCGCACGGCCGCAGGGCCGGACGTGGCCCGCTGGGACCCGGCCGCCGGCGTCCTGGACGGCGCCGCCCTCGCCGCCGCGGACGCGGTCGTCCACCTGGCCGGCCGCAGCATCGGCGCGCTGCGCTGGACCGGCAAGGTCAAGCGGGAGATCCGCCAGAGCCGCACGACCGGCACCCGCCTGCTGGCCGAGACCATGGCCGGCCTGGCCGCAGGACCCCGGGTGCTGGTCGTCTCCTCCGGCGTCCACTACTACGGCGACCGCGGGGACGAGCTCTTGACCGAGGCCAGCCGGCCCGGCCAGGGCTTCCTGGCGGGCGTCTGCCAGGACTGGGAGGCCGCCGCCGACCCGGCCAGGGCCGCCGGTCTGCGCGTGGTCCACGTGCGCACCGGCGTGGTGCAGGCCACGGGCGGCGGCGCGCTCCGCATCCTGGCCCGCCTGTTCAGGCTGGGCCTCGGCGGCCGCCTGGGGTCGGGAAGGCAGTGGTGGAGCTGGGTCGCCCTCGACGACCTGGTCGGCATCATGCGCCACGCGGTCGTCGACGAGGGCGTGGAGGGCCCGCTCAACGCCACCGCGCCCAACCCGGCCACCAACGCCGAGTTCACCGCCACCCTCGCCCGGGTGCTCGGCCGGCCCGCGATGGCCCACGTGCCCCACGTGCCCCGCTTCGCCCCCCGGCTCGCCGTCGGCGAGCTGGCCGAGGAGCTGGTGTTCGCCAGCATCCGGGCGCTCCCGGAGGCCACCCTGGCCAGCGGCTACACCTACCGCTCGCCGGAGCTGGAGCCGGCCCTACGCCGGCTGCTGCACCGCCCGCCGGACTAGATCAGAAGTGGGCGCCGGGGCCGGATCCGCACCGGAGCAACTACAACTCGTTCGCCGACTTCAGCGACCCCGACGGCAACACCTGGCTGCTGCAGGAGGCCAGGTGAGCTAGCGGAAGTCGCGCGAGCGCGTCGGGACGGCCAGGTCGAGCGGCCGCAGCTCGGCGGCGATCACGTTGGTGACGCCCTCGGCACGCTCCAGGCGGCCGCGGACCAGCAGCGCCCGCGCCGTCCTGGCGACGCGGCGGTGGCGCGCCCACACCGCGGGGGAGCAGATGACGTTGACCAGGCCGGTCTCGTCCTCGAGGTTGACGAAGGTGACGCCCTTGGCGGTCGACGGGCGCTGGCGGTGGGTCACCAGGCCGCCGACGAGCACCATGCGGCCGGCCGGGACGGCGGCCAGGCCGGCGGCGGTCACCACCCCGATGGCGTCGAGCTGGTCGCGCACGAACTGGGTGGGGAAGCTGTCCCCGGACAGGCCGGTGGCCCACAGGTCGGCCATGCCCAGCTCGAACGGGCTCATGCCGGGCAGCTCGGGCGCGCGCCCGCCGACCACCGTCCCCGGCAGCCGGTCGTCCGTGCCCTCGGCCGCCGGGCCGGCCGCCCACAGCGCCTCGCGGCGCCCCAGCCCCAGGCAGCCGAAGGCCCCGGCGGTGGCCAGCGCCTCGACCTGGGCGCGGCCGGCGCCGCCGCGGCGGACCAGGTCCTCCATGGAGTCGTAGGGCCGGCCGGCGGCGATCCGCTCGGCCAGGTCGTCACCCACGCCGCGCACGTAGGCGAGCCCGAGGCGCACCGCCGGCCCGGGTTCGAGGGTGGCCTCCGCGGCCGAGGCGTTGACGTCGGGGCCGCGCACCTCCACCCCGTGCCTGCGGGCGTCGGCGACCAGCGTGCTGGGCGCGTAGAAGCCCATCGGCTGGGCGTTCAGCAGGGCGGCGAGGAACGCGGCCGGGTAGTGCAGCTTGAGCCAGGCGCTGGCGTAGACCAGGTAGGCGAACGAGACCGAGTGGCTCTCGGGGAAGCCGAAGTCGGCGAAGGCGGCCAGCCTGGCGTAGATCTCGTCGGCGGTGTCGCCGCTGATGCCGCGCTCGGCCATGCCGGCGTAGAGGCGGGCGCGCAGCCGCTCCATGCGCTCGGCCGAGCGCTTGGCGCTCATCGCCTGGCGCAGCTTGTCGGCCTCGGCGGCGCTGAACCCGGCCACGTCGACCGCCATCTGCATGAGCTGCTCCTGGAACAGCGGCACCCCGAGCGTCTTGGCGAGCGAGCGCTCCAGCAGCGGGTGGAGGTAGGTGACCGGCTCGGTGCCGTTGCGGCGGCGGATGTACGGGTGGACCGAGCCGCCCTGGATGGGGCCGGGCCGGATCAGGGCCACCTCGACGACCAGGTCGTAGAAGCGCCGCGGCCGGAGCCTCGGCAGGGTGGCCATCTGGGCGCGGCTCTCGACCTGGAACACGCCGACCGAGTCGGCGCGGCAGAGCATCTCGTAGACGGCCGGCTCCTGCGGCAGCTCGGCCAGGTCGACCTCGACCCCGTGGTGGGAGCGGACCAGGTCGACGGTCTCGTGCAGGGCGCTCAGCATGCCGAGCCCGAGCAGGTCGAACTTGACCAGCCCGACCGCGGCGCAGTCGTCCTTGTCCCACTGCAGCACGCTGCGCCCGGGCATGGTCGCCCACTCGACCGGGCAGACCTCCACCACCGGCCGGTCGCAGACCACCATCCCGCCGGAGTGGATGCCGAGGTGGCGAGGGAAGTCCAGCGCGGCGCCGGCCAGCTCGGCGAGGTTGGCGGGGAGCTCGCTGCCCGCCCCCTCGGTGAAGGACTCCTGCTTTGCCCAAGCGTCCAGCTGGCCCTGGTCGTAGCCGAGCGCCTTGCCCAGGTCGCGCACTGCCGAGCGCGGCCGGTAGGTGATCACGTTGGCCACCTGGGCGGCCCGCTCCCGGCCGTAGCGCTCGTAGACGTACTGGATCACCTCCTCGCGCCGGCCGGCCTCGATGTCCAGGTCGATGTCGGGCGGGCCGTCGCGCTCGGGCGAGAGGAAGCGCTCGAACAGCAGCCCGAGCGAGACGGCGTCGGCCTTGGTGATGCCGAGCGCGTAGCAGACGGCCGAGTTGGCCGCCGAGCCGCGGCCCTGGCAGTAGATGTCCTCGCGCAGGCAGAACTGCACGATGTCCCAGACGATCAGGAAGTAGCCTGGGAACCCGAGCTGCTCGATCATGGTCAGCTCGTGGTCGATCTGGCGCCAGGCGCCCTGGACCCGCTCCGCCCCCCTCGGGCCGTAGCGCCGGGCCGCGCCCCGCTGCGCCAGCTCGCGCAGCCAGCTCATCTCGGTGTGGCCGGCCGGGACGGGGAAGTCGGGCAGCCGCGGCGCGACCAGCTGGAGGTCGAAGGCGAGGGCGCGGCCCAGCTCGGCCGCCCGCTCGACCACGCCGGGATAGCGTGCCAGGCGGGCGGCCTGCTCCGCCCCGGAGCGCAGGTGCGCCGTTGCCGCCGCGGGCAGCCAGCCGTCCAGCTCGTCGAGGGAGCGGCGGGCACGGACGGCGGCGAGGGCGGTGGCGAGCCGGCGGTGGCCGGGCACCGCGTAGTGGACGTTGTTGGTCGCCACCACCTCCACATCGGCGGCCGCGGCGAGCCTGACCAGGGCGTCGTTGCGGGCCGAGTCGAGCGGGTCGCCGTGGTCGCCGACCTCCACCGCCACGTGCTCCCGGCCGAACGCGGCCACCAGGCGGCCGAGCTGGGCGGCGGCAGCGGCCGGGCCGTGGCGCTCGAGCGCCCGCGGCACCGCCCCCTTGCGGCAGCCGGTGAGGACCAGCCAGTGGCCGCCGTGCAGCTCGGCGAGCCGGCCCAGGTCGTGCCGCGGAGCGCCCTTGGCCCCGGCCATCTGCGCCGCCGAGATCGCCCGGCAGAGCCGCGCGTAGCCCTCCGGGTCGCGGGCGAGGACCACCAGATGCTCCCCGGCAGGGTCGGCGGTACCGGCCCGAGGTCGTGCAGCGGCAGCGGTACCCCTTGGGGGGGTCCGGGGGGGCGCTTCCTGCCCCACCGGTGCATCGATCCCAAGCTCCGCGCCGAACACCGTGGGCAGGCCGGCAGCGCGGGCCGCCTCGGCGAACCGGACGACCCCGTACATGCCCTCGTGGTCGGTGAGGGCCAGCGCTTTCAGCCCGAGCCGTGCCGCCTCCTCGACCAGCTCCTCCGGGTGGGAGGCCCCGTCGAGGAAGCTGAAGTTGGAGTGGCAGTGCAGCTCGGCGTACGGGACGCCTGCCATGCGCGCATCATCGAACGTATGTTCGCCTACGGCAATGGCAAGACGCGGCGAGCCCGTCTCATTGATTCGCCGTAGCGCCGCTGCGCTGTTCTTGATGGTACGGCGCAGGTAACCCCGATACACTACCCGGGCCCACGCTTCCGGCAATCGCCCGAGACCGCTCGGAGCAGCCGAGTGGGCAGATCGACGAGCCGACGCGTAACCGGGGGGGCGACGCGTATGGGGGTTGCAGGCCCGATCGGCTCCACATCCGACCCAGCCCTTCCCGCGCCAGGGCATGCCGCCTGACGCAGGTCTGACGGAGCTGTCATGTGTGGAATCCTCGGCACCTGGAACGTCCCGGCGAGCAGCCAGCGGTTCGCCGCCATGTCCGACGCCATCGCCCACCGCGGCCCCGACGCCGAGGGCACCTGGGAGAGCCCTGACCGGCGTGTCCGGCTCGGTCACCGGCGCCTGTCGATCATCGACCTGTCGGCGGCGGCCAACCAGCCGTTCGTCAAGGACGGGCTGGTCATGGTCTACAACGGTGAGCTGTACAACTACCGGGAGCTGAGGGCCGAGCTGCAGGCCGTCGGGGTGGGCTTCCGCACCAGCTCCGACACCGAGGTCCTGATGGAGGCGTGGCGGCGCTGGGGGCCGGCGAGCCTGCGCCGTCTGCGTGGGATGTTCGCCTTCGCCCTGGTCGACGAGCATGCCGGCACCCTGGTGCTGGCCCGCGACCACTTCGGCATCAAGCCGCTGTTCTACACGGCGCGGGACGGCGGCGTCGCGTTCGCCTCGGAGCTCAAGGGGCTGCGACCGCTGCTCGGCGACAACCCGCAGGTCGACCCGACCGCCATCGTCGCCTCGCTGATGTACTACTGGATTCCCGAGGACCACTGCGTCTATCAGGGCGTCCACAAGCTGCCGCCCGGCTGCTGGCTGCAGGTCGGCGCGGACGGCAGACAGCGGCTCGAGCGCTACTTCGACCCGAGCGTCGAGCTGGCCGCCCCGAGCGGCCACCGCGTGGACGTCGACGGCCTGCGCGAGGTGCTGGAGGACTCGATCGCGGCCCACCTGGTCGCCGACGTGCCGATCTCCACCTTCCTGTCGGGCGGGCTCGACTCGAGCCTGATCACCGTGCTTGCCACCCGCCACAACCGGGACATCGACAGCTACACGATCTCGTTCCGGCCGGAGGACCGCCGCTTCGAGGCCATGCCCGACGACCTCTCCTACGCGCGCAAGCTGGCCGCCAGGCACGGCATCCAGCTGCACGAGGTCGAGATCGCGCCCGACGTGGCCGACCTGCTGCCGCGCATGGTCCACTCGCTCGACGAGCCGATCGGCGACGCCGCCGCCATCAACGCCTACCTGATCTGCCAGGCGGCCAGGGACGCTGGCGTGAAGGTGCTGCTGTCCGGTATGGGCGCCGACGAGCTGTTCGGCGGCTACCGCAAGCACTACGCCAACCTGCTGGCGGCCCGCTACCGCCGCCTGCCCGGCGCCCTGCGCCAGCGCGTCATCGAGCCGGCGGTCCAGCGACTGCCGGTGGCTGGCCGGCACCGCGGCTACCGCTCAGTCCGCTGGGCCAAGCGCTTCGTCGCCTTTGCCGGCCAGCCCGAGGAGGCGGCGTTCCGGCGCAGTTACACCCACTACGACGTCGGTGACCTGCACGAGCTGCTCGACCCGGAGCTGTGGCCGTCGGTCGACCGGCTGGTCGACGAGCACGCCGCCGTCTACGCGGAGGGCCCGGCCGGCGACCAGGTCAACCGCATGTGCTACACGGACACGCGGATGTTCCTGGCCGGGCTCAACCTGGCCTACACCGACCGGGCCAGCATGGCCGCCTCCACCGAGGTACGCGTCCCCTACGTCGACAAGGAGGTGGCCGCGGCCGCCTTCGCCATCCCAGGCAGCGCCAAGATCGTCGGCAGGGAGCGCAAGGCGGTCCTCAAGCGGGCGGCGGAGGCCTGGCTGCCACGGGAGATCGTCTACCGTCCCAAGGGCCTGTTCAGCGCGCCGCTGCGGGCCTGGATCCGGCGCGACCTGTCCGACATGGTCGAGGACCTGGTGGCCGGCGGCACCCTGGTCACCACCGGCATGCTCGACAAGCAGTTCGTCCGCGGCATGATCGACGACGACCGTCGCGGTGCCGCCGACCGCTCCAAGGAGATCTGGCAGCTCCTGACCCTCGAGCTCTGGTACCGACAGCAGCGCGCCGACTGACATGAAACAGATCGCGCAGAACTACAAGTCCGGCGACCTGGTCCTGCTCGACGTGCCGGTGCCGGCATGCCGGCCGGGCGGGGTGCTGGTGCGCACGCGCTTCTCCCTCATCTCGGCCGGCACCGAGATGATGAAGATCACCGAGAGCAAGCTGTCGCTGCTCGGCAAGGCGCGCGCCCGGCCCGACCAGGTGAAGAAGGTCATGCAGTCGGTGTCGCAGCAGGGCCTGCTCGCCACCTACCGGAAGGTCTCGGACCGGCTCGACTCCTACACGCCGCTCGGCTACTCGCTGTGCGGCGAGGTCGTCGAGGTGGGTGCCGGGGTCGAGGAGCTCTCGGTCGGCCAACGGGTCGCCTGCGCCGGCAACCTCTACGCCCTGCACGCCGAGTACAACTGGGTCCCGCGCAACCTGTGCGTGCCCGTGCCCGACGGGGTGCGCGACGAGCACGCCGCCTTCACCACCGTCGGCGCCATCGCCATGCAGGGCTACCGGCAGTCCGACGCGAGGCTGGGCGAGACCGCCTGCGTCATCGGCCTCGGCCTGGTCGGCCAGCTGCTGGTGCAGCTCCTGCGTGCCGCCGGGGTCAACGTGGTCGGCTTCGACCCGTCGGAGGAGCGCTGCCGGCTCGCCGAGCGCGCCGGGGCCCATGCCTGCGCCCCGCCGGACGAGTCCGGCCGCGGCCCGGCGGTGGAGGCGCTCGCCGCCCTCACCGACGGCGCCGGCGCCGACCACGTCTTCCTCACCGCCGGCGGCGACACCAACCAGCCCGTCGAGCTGGCCGCCGAGCTGGCGCGCGACCGCGCCCGCGTGGTCGACATCGGCAAGTGCCGGCTCGACCTGCCCTGGAAGGACTACTACGCCAAGGAGCTGGAGGTCCGCTTCTCGCGCTCCTACGGCCCGGGACGCTACGACCCGGTCTACGAGGAGGGCGGCGTCGACTACCCGATCGGCTACGTGCGCTGGACCGAGCGGCGCAACCTGCGCAGCTTCGTCGAGCTGCTGGCCGGCGGGCAGATCGACATGGAGCCGCTGATCTCCGCCGTGCTGCCGTTCGACGACGCCGTCGGCGCCTACACCCGCATCCAGAACGGCGAGCAGCGCGGCGTCGGCATGCTGTTCCGCTACCCGGCCGAGGCACCGCTGCGGCGGCGGCTCGCCGCGCCGGCCGCCGCCGCAACCCAGCCCGCGGCACAGCCGCTGGTCCGGCTCGGGGTGATCGGGGCGGGCAACTACGCCACCAGCATGCTCCTGCCGCACCTGCGCGGCCGGGAGGACGTGCGGCTGGTCGAGGTGGCCACCGCGACCGGGCTGTCGGCGGCCAACGTGCACCGCAAGTTCGGCTTCGAGCGCTACTCCACCGACTACCGGAGCCTGCTCGCCGACGACACCGTCACCGCGGTGCTGATCGCCACCAGGCACCATGCCCACGCGGCGATGGTCTGCGAGGCGCTCCGGGCCGGCAAGGCGGTGTTCGTCGAGAAGCCGCTCGCCGTCGAGCCGGAGCAGCTCGAGGCGGTCGTCGCGGCCGTCGAGGAGAGCGGCAACGACCGCCTCATGGTCGGCTTCAACCGGCGCTTCGCGCCGCTGCTGGTGGACCTCAAGCGCGCCTGGGGCGTGCGCGCCGGCCCGCTGCAGGTCCGCTACGACGTCAACGCCGGGCGGCTGGAGGCGGGGAGCTGGTACGCCGGCGCCGAGGAAGGCTCCCGCCTGGTGGGCGAGGGGTGCCACTTCGTCGACACGGTCTCCTGGTGGCTCGACGACGACCCGGTCGAGGTGTTCGCCACGGCGACCGCCGCCGACCCGGACGACACCACCAGCACCCTGCTGTACCCCGACGGCTCGGTGGCGACCATCAGCTACCAGACCGGCGGCGACCCGCGCGCCCCCAAGGAGCTGCTGCAGGTCACCGGCGACGGCAAGCTGGCCAGGCTGCTCAACTTCCAGCGCACCGAGCTGTGGCGCGGCGGCAAGCGGCACGGCCGCCGTGCCCGTGGCGGCATCGACAAGGGCCAGCGGCAGGAGCTGGACGCCTTCGTGCGGGCCGTGGCCGAGGCGCGGCCCATGCCGGTCCCGCTCGCGTCCCTGCTCGCCACCACGCAGGCCACCTTCGCGGCCGGCCGCAGCCTGCGCAGCCGCCGCCCCGAGCCGGTGACGTCCACGGCACCGGCCACGCCCGAGGCCGGCCCGTCCCTGAACGGGGACGCGGCCGGATGAACGCGCTGTGGTACGTGCGGCGGCTCGCCCGGATGTCGCCCGCCGAGATGGTCGGGCGTGCCCGCGACGAGGCCGTCAAGCGTCGCTGGCGCTCGCGCCAGGTCTTCGACGCCGCCGCGGACCCGCTCGAGGTGCCGCCCGCCTGCCCGCCGCCGGCCACGCCGCTGCGGCCCGCCGCCGAGATCCCCGAGGACGCCCGCGTCCGGCTCAAGGAGGCCGCGGAGGAGCTGCTCGCGGGACGCTGGCGGGTGTTCGCCCGCCTGCGCGAGGACATGGCGCCGGCGCCGGACTGGTTCTCCGACGCCCGCGGCGGCCGGCGGGCCCCCGACCGCGCCTACTGCTTCGACGTCGACCACCGCGACCCGGCGACGGTCGGCAACGTCAAGTACGTCTGGGAGCCGTCCCGCCACCAGCACCTCACCGTGCTGGCCGCCGCCTACCACCTGAGCGGGGACGAGCGCTACGCGCTCGCCGTCGCCGCGCAGCTCCGCTCCTGGTGGTCGGCCAACCCGTTCCTGTCCGGCGTCCACTGGAGCAGCGGGATCGAGCTCGGCGTGCGCCTGCTGTCCTGGGTCTGGATCCGCAGGCTGCTGGAAGGATGGGACGGGGCCGCGGCGCTGTTCGAGGAGAACCCCGACTTCCTGCGGCAGCTCCACCACCACCAGGAGTGGCTCGCCCGCCTGCCCAGTCACGGCTCGTCGGCCAACAACCACGTCCTGGCGGAGGCGGCCGGGCAGTTCGCCGCGAGCTGCGCCTTCCCCGCCTTCGCCGAGAGCGACGGATGGCGGCAGCGCGCCGCCGCCACGCTCCGGCGCGAGCTGCCGAGGCAGACGTTCGCCAGCGGGCTCAACCGCGAGCTGGCCACCGAATACCACGGCTTCGTGCTGGAGCTTGGCCTGGCCGCGGCGCTCGAGGGCGAGGCGGCGGGGCACCCGCTCGGCGCCGCGGTGTGGGAGATCCTGCGCCGCATGGTCGACGCCCTGGCGGCAATGGTCGACGTGCGGCTGCGCCCGCCGCGCCAGAACGACGCCGACGACGGCCACGGCCTGCTGCTCGACGCGCCCGGCTACGACCGCTGGGCGTCGCTGCTGCACACCGGGGCGGTGCTGTGGGACCCCCAGCCGTGGTGGCCGCCGCTGCCCAGGGCCGACGTCCGCACCCCGCTGTGGACGCGGCTCGCCGGGCCGCTCCCGGCCCTCGCCGGCCCGCGGCCGTCGCGGCGGCCGTCGCTGTTCCTCGACGCCGGCATGGCCCTGCTGCGGGACCTGGACGCGGGCCGCGCCGACGAGCTCTGGTGCCGGGTGGACCACGGGCCGCACGGCTACCTCTCGATCGCCGCCCACGCCCACGCCGACGCCCTCGCGGTCGAGGTGCGGGTCGGCGGCGTCGACGTCCTCGCCGACCCCGGCACCTACTGCTACGGCGCGGAGCCGCGCTGGCGTGCCTACTTCCGCTCCACCGCCGCCCACAACACACTCGAGGTCGGCGGCGTCGACCAGTCGGTCGCCGCCGGCGCGCACCTGTGGACCCGGCAGGCCCACGCGGAGCTGGAGCACCTCTCCGGCCTGGACGACGGGCCGCTGGCCGAGTGGCGCGCCAGCCACGACGGCTACCGGCGCCTGCGCCCACCGGTGACGCACCAGCGCGGCGTGCGGCTCGACCGCCGGGCGCGCCGCCTGGTGGTCACCGACCTGCTCGACGGCGACGGCAGCCACGACTGCGTCCTGGCCTTCCACCTCGGCCCCGAGGTCGCCTGCGAGCTGCGCGGCGACGAGGCGGTCCTGCGCTGGGACGCCGACGGCAGCCACCACGCCACCCTCGCGCTGCCCGACGGGCTCGCCTGGCAGCGCGTCGAGGGGCGGACCGATCCGCCGGCCGGCTGGTACTCGCCGGCGTTCGACGAGCGCGTGCCCACCACCACCCTGCTCGGGACCGGCCGGGTCGGCCGCGACCGGCCCCTGGTCACCGTCCTGCAACTAGATTCCGGGAGCTCGCCATGAGGATCAGCGTCTTCGGCCTCGGCTACGTGGGCGCGGTGTCGGCCGCCTGCCTGGCCGCCGACGGCCACACCGTGGTCGGCGTCGACACCAACCAGGTCAAGGTCGACCTGCTCAACCAGGGCCGCTCGCCGGTGGTCGAGGCCGGCCTCGGCGAGCTGGTCGAGGACGGCGTGCGCGCCGGCCGCCTGCGGGCGACCACCGACTGCGTCGGGGCCGTCGGCGACACCGACCTCGGCTTCATCTGCGTCGGCACCCCGAGCAACGCCAACGGCAGCCTCGACCTCACCTACCTGCGGCGGGTCGCCGAGGAGATCGGCCAGGCCATGCGCGTCCACCAGACGCCGTTCGTCGTGGTGGTGCGCAGCACCGTGCTGCCGGGCACCACCCGCGAGGTCGTGATCCCCGCCCTCGAGCAGGCGGCTGGCCGGTCGGTCTCGGTCTGCGTGCACCCGGAGTTCCTGCGCGAGGGCACCGCCATCCGCGACTACCGCGAGCCTTCCAAGGTCGTGGTCGGCGCCACCCACGAGGACGCCCGCGCCCTGGTCGCCCCCATCGTGGTGCAGCCGGGCGCCCCGGTCATCCAGACCGAGGTCGAGCTCGCCGAGATCGCCAAGTACGCCGACAACGCCTGGCACGCCCTCAAGGTCACCTTCGCCAACGAGATCGGCAGCCTGGCCAAGGCCCACGGGCTCGACGGCCAGCGGGTGATGGAGATGCTCTGCGCCGACACCAAGCTCAACCTGTCGCCGGTCTACCTGCGCCCCGGCTTCGCGTTCGGCGGCTCCTGCCTGCCCAAGGACGTGCGCGCGCTGCGCTACCGCGGCCGCAGCCTCGACCTCGACCTGCCGGTGCTGAACGCGATCCTGCCGAGCAACCAGCAGCAGCTCGACCGGGCCTTCCAGATGATCGCCGACGCCGGCTCCCGCCAGGTCGGCGTGCTCGGCCTCGCCTTCAAGGCGGGCACCGACGACCTGCGCGAGAGCCCCATGGTCGAGGTCGTCGAGCGCCTCATCGGCAAGGGCTACGACGTGCGCGTCTACGACGCCAACGTCAACCTCGCCAAGCTGGTCGGCGCGAACCGGAGCTACATCCTCGACCAGATCCCGCACATCTCCGACCTGATGGTCGACAGCATCGACAAGGTCGTCGAGCACGCGAGCACGCTGGTGATCGGCAACGGCGACCCGGCCTTCCGGGCGGTCGCCGACCAGCCGCGGGCCGGGCAGCACATCGTCGACCTGGTCCGTGTCGGCAGCCGCCGCAGCGACGGCAGTGGCTACGATGGCATCTGCTGGTAGCGCCGGCCGGGCCCGGGGAGGCGGCAGGCCCCGCCGCGTGCTGATCGTCGTCCAGAACCTGCCGGTGCCGTTCGACCGCCGCGTGTGGCTCGAGGCGACCACGCTGGCGAGGGCCGGCTACCAGGTCAGCGTCATCTCCCCCAAGGCCAAGGGGTTCAACGCCTCGTTCGAGGTGCTCGAGGACGTCCACATCCACCGCTACGGGCTGCCGGTCGACGCCCAGGGGGCGCTCGGCTTCGTGGCCGAGTTCCTCTGGTGCTTCCTGCGCACGGCGATGAAGTCGGTCCGGGTGGCCGTGCGTGGTCGCGGCTTCGACGTGCTCCACGTCTGCAACCCGCCGGAGACCTACTGGCCGCTCGGCCGCTTCTGGAAGCTGCTCGGCAAGCGCTTCCTGTTCGACCACCACGACCTCTCGCCCGAGATGTACGCGGTCAAGTTCGGCTCGGCGGGCGGGCCGGCCCTGGCGGGGCTGCGCTTCCTCGAACGCCAGACCTTCCGGGCGGCCGACCTGGTGATCACCACCAACGAGAGCCACAAGCGGATCGCGACCGAGCGGGGCGGGGTGGACCCGGACGACGTCTACGTGGTGCGCTCCGGCCCGGACCTCGGGCGCCTGACCGTCTACCCACCCGACGACGCCTGGCGCCGCGGCAAGCGTCACCTGCTCGTCTACCTCGGCGAGATCTGCAAGCAGGACGGCGTCGACCACCTGGTGCGGGCGGTCAAGCTGCTGCGCGACGAGCTGGGCCGCGACGACGTCCACTGCGTGCTGGTCGGGGGCGGCCCCCACCAGCCCGCGATCAAGGCCTACGCCGAGGAGATCGGCGTGGCCGAGGAGTGTACCTTCACCGGCAGGGTGAGCGACGACGACCTCTGCCGCATCCTGTCCTCGGCCGACCTCGGCGTGGATCCCGACCCGAAGAACGACTGGTCCGACAAGAGCACCATGAACAAGATCATGGAGTACATGTTCTTCGGGCTGCCGATCGTCGCCTACGACCTCACCGAGGCGCGCGTCTCGGCGGGCGGCGCCGCCCTGTTCACCGAGCCGAACGACGAGCGCGCGCTGGCCGCCGGCATCGCCGGGCTGCTCGACGACCCGGCGCGGCGCCACGAGATGGGCCACGGAGGCCGCGAGCGCGTGCGCAAGGAGCTGGCCTGGGAGCACTCCGCGCCGGTGCTGCTCGCCGCGTACGACAGGCTCTGGCCGGCGCCCGCCGGCGACGCGGAGGCCGAGGCGAGCAAGCACCCCTCGCTGCCATCGTAAGATTTACGTAGACCGACCTCCCCAATTCACCCAATTCAGGGTGGGTGCCCGCAGAGGGGGAGACGGCGCCGCTAGTAATTTATCCCCCGATCGTCTCTAATTCGACGACCAACGATGGACATATCGGGGCGTTGATCGTTTTTGGATCATCTCTGTCAATTAGCGCTTCGTTAGCGCAGAGGCACACCCTCACAGTCAGGACCTTTTCCCCGAGGTCCCGCACGGACGCACTCAGTCGAACCGGAGCGCACGCGGCCGGGAAGGAGGGTGGCCATGGTGCCGGCGCGGCAGGCGGTCCCGAACACCAGCCTGCGGCAACAGCGGTTGCAGCGGAGCTGGACGCTCGACCGCGTCGCCGCGGAGCTCGACCGGCTGTGCGCGCGCGAGGGCCACCACGCCGGCGTGACCGGCAACATGGTCGGCAAGTGGGAGCGCGGGCTCAAGCGTCCGAGCCTGTTCTACCGGGAGAAGCTGTGCGCCCTGTACGGGGCGACCGCCGAGAGCCTCGGCTTCCTGGACGACCAGCCCGCGCCGCCAGCCCGGACGGCAGCCGGCCACCTCGAGGCCGGCGGCGCGGAGCCCTTCCCGGGCATGGTGACGCCGATCCCCGACACCGTCCCGCCCCCGCTCGTCGCCAGGCGCAACCCGGCCGTGGAGGCCGCGCGCCGCTCGGTGCTGCGCGGGACCGCCCAGCTGCCCGGCGCGGCCCAGGCCGCCGGCTCGCTGCGCGGCCCGCAGTCGCCGCTCTGGGAGCGGCTGTCGATCGCGCTCGGCAGCCCGGGCAGCGTCAACCCGGCGACGCCGCAGCTCCTGGCGACGGTCACCGACAACTACCGGCGCCTGAGCCAGACGGTCCCCGCCAGCGAGCTGCTCGGCGCCGCGATCGGGCACCTGCAGCTGGCCACCAGCCTGCTGCCCGGACCCCACCCGATCGCCCTCCGCCGCCAGCTCATCGCCGCCGGGGGCGAGGCCGCCGGCCTGGTCGGCTGGCTGTTCTTCAGCATGAACGACCACGCCACCGCCCGCGCCTACTACAAGGCGGCCTTCCAGGCGGTCCGCGAGGCCGAGGACGCCGAGCTCGGCGCCTGGGTGCTCGGCAGCATGAGCCTGCTCGAGACCCACAGCCGCCGCGCCCGCGAGGCGATGACCCTGGCCCGCCGCGCCCAGACCCACGCCAACTCGCACGCCTCCTCCACCACCAGGTCGTGGCTGGCCGCGGTCGAGGCCGAGGCCTGCGCCAACCTGGGCGAGGCCAAGGCCACCCTGAGCGCGCTGGAGCGGGCCGAACTGGGTCTCCAGAGGGCGCCGTCGGAGGACACGCCCCGCTTCATCTCCTTCTTCGACCAGGCCCGCCTGGCGGGCTACGAGGGCATCTGCCACGTCCGCCTGGGGCGTCCGGAGCGCGCCCAGGCCAAGCTCACCGAGGCCCTCGAGGGGCTCAACCCCACCGACGTCAAGCACCGCGCCATCGTCATCACCGACCTCGCCTCGGCGCACGTGCAGAAGCGCGAGGTCGACGAGGCCTGCGGCCTGGCCGGCCAGGCCCTGGCGATCGTGACCGAGAAGCAGTTCGCAAAGGGCCGCCAGCGCATCTGTGACTTCCGCACCCGCCTCGAGCCCTGGAAGGGCACCAGGGCCGTCAAGGACCTCGACGAGCAGCTCCTCGCGACCGCGCCTCCCTACCCCGCAGCCTGACCCCAAGTTTGGTGCCGCGGTACCAGCGACCGCCCCCCACCTGGTATCGCGGCACCAATCCTGATCGCAGAGTTGGTACCGCGGTATCGGCCCTACGCCTCCCCTCACCCGATACCGCGGTACCACCATTCCGGACCGGCCACCGACCACCTGTCACTGCTCCGCCGCTGGCAGCGAGCGCCTCGCCTCGCGGCCGCTCCCACCGTCGTCGCCGGTCCGAGCGACGGCGGGAGCGGCGCCGGGCGCACGGCGCCGGGGCCCGCGCGGGACCCGAGACGGGACGGTCCTCCCGGGGGCTCGGTCCAGACCTCGTGGAGTCCTTTATGAATTCGGGCTGGGGGTGTTTTCTTCACTGCCCTGACGGCGATCCCGATCGCGGTCCCGTTGAGGTGCCCGATGCACTCCTCGCGCCGCATGTTCCTGACCGGTCTCCTGGCCGCGATTCTCGTGGCCCGGCTGACCGCCGTGCGGGGCGGGCCGGGCCGGCGCCTCGGGGGGCGGGCTGCGCCGGTCTCCGAGGCCGCCGTCCGCTCGACGGTGGTGGCCGAGCTGGGGCTGATCGTGGAGCTGTGGCACGAGGTGCACAGCGCCGGCATACCGGTCGACGCGACGCGGGTGGCGGACGTCGCCAGGCAGCTGGAGACCCTCCGCGGCCAGGCCGGCAGCGGTCGGGAACGGCAGGAGCTGACACGGCTGCTGGCCCGTGCCAACCAGCTCCTCGCTCCGGTTGGACACGCATAATAGGGAGGAATCAGGCGATACCTTCGCGCACCGAATTCCGGCGCGCGGCGCGCGAGCCGACCTGCGCCCGTTTGCTCTCCCCGGTCGTACGCAATTCTTGCTATAGGAAGAAGCGGTCCTTGCGCAGGCACGGACCGGACCCGCGAGGTACTTTATCGGCGCGGCCGGAATATGGTCCGCTGTCGGCACGATCCGTCCCTAACGGGTCGCCCCCCCCAAATGCTCCCTCGCACCGTTGCGGAAAGGAGCGGCCGGATGCTCTGGCGCAGATCGAAGATCAGCCTCTCCGAAGCCGCTCTCGCCTACGCCGAGCTGAGCATCCCCGTGTTCCCGAGCCACTGGCCGCTGGTGGCGTCCGCGCGCCGCGCCTGGCTGCCCGGTTGCTCCTGCCAGCTGGTCGCCTGCTCCTACCCGGGCGAGCACCCCCTGGCCCCCGACTGGCTCGGCGCCGCCACCACCGACCCCGCCCGCGTCGAGGCCTGGTGGCACCAGCATCCCCAGGCGAACATCGGCCTGCTGACGGGCGTGGTGTTCGACGTGCTCGACCTCCCCGGCGAGCTGGTCGCGGCCCACGGCGGGCTGGCGGCCCTGCCCGGCGCGCCGGTCGCCCGCACCAGCACCGGGCGCCACCACTTCTTCGTCGCCCCGAGCGGCCGGGGCAACGTGGTCATGCCGGCACGCTCCGGCAACGCCCGCCAGCGCGTCTACTGGCACGGCCGCGGCGGCTACGTGCTGGCCGCCCCGAGCCGCCACGTGGCCGGCGGCTGCACCCAGTGGCTGCGCCCGCTGGACACCCCCGTGCCCGACGCCCCACCCCGCGCCTTCACCACCATGGCCGGCGCCTTCGGCCAGCCCGCCTGACCGGCCGCTCTCCGGGTCAGCAGGGTCGGGGGTCGAAGGCGCGCGGCGGCTCGGGCGTGGTGGTGACGGTGGTCCGGGGCGCGGTGGTGGTCGGGGCGGTGGCGGCGCGGACGCCGCGGTAGTCGCTGCCGAGCACGAGCTGGACGGTGCCGGCGGGGAGGCTCGAGTCGGGGAGGAGGCGGGCGCCGCCGAGCAGCATCGCGGCCACGGCGGCCGCGGCCTGCTGCTGGCCGGGTGGGTAGCGGACGGTGGTGCGGCTGGCCGGGGTGGTGTTGCCGGCATTGATGGCGTCGACGCCCCGGCCGACGAGGCGGCTGGTGGTCCTCGCGGCCAGCCCGGAGACGCCGCTGGCGTTCCGCACCCGCACCCGCACCTGCTGGGGCGTGGCGAGCGTGGTGCTGGTGGGCGGGGGGCGGTCGAGGAACTTGGCGACGGCCAGGCTGGCGGCGGGCTGCTGGAGCAGCAGCACGTCACCGAACCCCTGGTAGTCGTTGGCGACCACGACGGGGAGGGTCTGGTCGCCGAGCTGGTCGGGGTCGAACCCGCGGAACTGGCGGGCCAGGCTGATCGCGTTGGCCTGGGTGAGGCCTCTGTCCTTGGTGAGGTGGCCGACGACCGCGCCGATGAAGCGGTTGGCGCGGACCGGGTTGGCCAGCCCCCGGGAGAGGGCGGTCTGCAGCACCACCCGCAGGAACACCTGCTGGCGCTTGATGCGGCCGAGGTCGCTCAGCGGATCGGAGTGCCAGCTCCCGTCGGCGAGGTAGCGGTAGTGGCGGGAGCGGGCAACCGCCAGGGCGCGGTCCCCGCCGAGACGGTGGCAGCCGGCGGTGGTGATGTGCAGCCCCGAGAGGTCGTCCTCGGCGGGATACGGGAAGTCCATGCGGATCCCGCCGAGGGCGTCGATGATGGCGCGGAACCCGTCGAAGTTGACCAGCAGGTAGTGGTTGACCGGGATGCCGAGGTACTGCTGGATGGTCTGGATGAGCTGTTGCGGGCCGCCGGCGAACACGGCGTTGATCTTGCTGCGGCCACCCGTCGCGGCGTTGGGCACCAGCAGATCGCGGGGGACCGACAGGACCTTGACGGTGTGCGCGCCCGGGTCGATGCGGACCAGCATGATGACGTCGCCACGGACGCCGCCGGCGTCCTGGGTGGTGCCGAACTTGGTGGCGTCGCCGGGCTGGTCGAGCTCGGCCCGGGAGTCGGAGCCGACCACCAGCAGGACCTGCGGCTCGCCTGGCGGCGGTGGCTTGCTCAGGCCGGGCAGGTCGACCGAGGCGATCTGCCCGAACCGCCAGTGGGCGTAGCCCCAGCCGCCGGCCACGACCACGGCCACCGCGCCGAGCGTCACCGCCAGGAGGATCACCAGCAACCGGCGCCGGCGGGACGGGGCGGCGTGCCGCGGGCCGCGCCCCACGCCGGGAGACGACGGCGCCGCCGGCCCAGGGGACCAGCCGGGGGGGCCGCCAGCGTCCACGCTCCCCCCTCCTCGACGCCGCAGCGGCCCAGGGGCAGCCGGTAGGCCGCCGCCGGGTGGGACCGCTGGTCGGATTGGTTCGATGGTAACCGAACGGACGGGAAATCGGGGCCTGTCCTGCGACATCGGGATATCCAGCGTGATCTGCCGCTAACAGCGGAGAAGCCGCGGCCCGCCTTCCGCGGTGACCAGGACGGCACCAAGGAGCCGCTGCTGAACGTGACCACGTTCTAGGCACGCCGGCTCACGCCGCCCGCTCGCGCGGCGGGCGGCACCGCGCGAGGCCCCCAGCCAGCCCGGCTGGGGCCTCGCGCGGCTCAGCCGCGGCCGAAGCTGGCCGCGATCCCCTGCTCGGTCTGCTCGTAGCTGCTGGCGGCGCCGGCGGTGAGCTGCGCGATGCCGGTCAGGGCGTGCTGCAGGCCGGCGGCGCTGCGCTGCCACTCCGTCCAGAGCTGGATGAAGCGGCTCTGCGCCACCCCGGCCCAGTCCGATCCCAGCGGCTCCACCTGCGCGGCGAGCTGCCGCAAGGTCCCATCGATCGAGCCGGCCCCGCTGCCGAGCCGGGCCGACACCTGCTGCAGCTGCTCCGGGGTGACCCGGATCCTCGTCCCCGCCACGGTTCCTCCTCCGTCCGACGCCGCAGGCAAGGTCTATCCGCCAAGGCAACCGGAGTCAAACGGATGTGAACAGGGGCAAGGACGGTTATCCGTCCGCCCGCCACGTCCCCCACGGTGGGGCGCCGCTGTCGTGGAGCGCCTGGAGGTTCTGGAGGTCCTTGAGCGAGTCCATCGACGTCCAGAACCCCTCGTACCGGTAGGCGAGGAGCTGGTCCTTCTCGATCAGGCGCGGGAACACCTCGTCGAGGAGGTCCTCGCCCTCCCCGATGTAGTCGAAGATGTCCGGACGGAACATGAAGTAGCCACCGTTCACCCATATGTCCGTGCCGTCGACGTCGGTGATGCCGGTCACCACCCCGTCCGGCTCGCGCGAGACCACGTGAAACGAGTAGCGCGGGCGGACCGACAGGAACGCCGCCACCTTGTCCTGGCGCGCGAAGTCGGCCACCAGCTCCGGCAGGGGCGCGTCGGTCAGCGCGTCGGCGTAGTTGGCGCAGAACATCTCCTCGCCTTCGAGGTGGCGCCGGGCGGCCAGGAGCCGCTGGCCGATGTTGGCGTGGAGGCCGGTGTCCGCGAAGGTGATCCGCCAGTCGTCGATGTCGCTGGACAGCAGCTCGAGCCTGCGGCCACCGTCCGACAGCACGAAGTCGTTGGAGTGCGCCTCGTCGTAGTCGAGGAAGTAGCGCTTGACGTCGTTCGCCTTGTACCCGAGGCAGAGCAAGAAGTCGTTGTAGCCCCAGTGGGCGTAGAAGCGCATGACGTGCCACAGGATCGGCCGGTACCCCACCGTGATCATCGGCTTGGGCACCGGCTCGACCTGCCCGGGCAGGCGGAGACCCTTGCCGCCCGCGAACAGCGCGACCTTCATCGTGGTCAGATCCCGGTGGGCGCCTTGCCCTCGTAGGTCAGCGCGACCTGCTCGTCGATCCGCTCGAGGTCCGTCCCGCGCAGGAAGTCCCGCAGGGTGGTGCCGGTGCACTCCGAGTCGACGTTGGGCGCCTCCCGCCGGGCGACGACGTCGTCCACGTTGACGGTGCGGAAGTCGATGCTGAACCTCGTCCGCCCCGAGTTGTTCGGCACGGTGGAGTGGAGCTGGTTCCCCGAGAACAGCAGCACGCCACCGGGCTCGGGGACCACGCGCACCTGCGGGTCCAGCTCCACCGGCTCCTCGGGCTTGGGCTGGTCGCGGGTGTCGGTCTTGATGTGCTGGGCGGCCGTCTTCCGGCTGGTCGCGTTCCACTCGTAGTAGTCGTACCGCCGGGAGCCGTTGCGCACGCCCTGGCTCCAGTACCGCGGGTGGAACGCCATGACGTTCTCCGGCACCACCGGGAAGATCGGGATCCACCAGTTGAGCTGGCTGAACGGCGCCGAGTACCAGGTGTCCCGGTGGGGGTGGAACGCGTAGGAGATGCCGGAGGTCAGGAAGTCGTCGGAGGTCGAGGTCCGCAGGCGCGGGACGTCGAAGTACGTCCTGTCGAGGTCGCAGCCGAACTCCGACAACAGCGCCTGGATGCGCTCCTTCGAGGTGGGGTGGTGGATGAACTTCGGCTTCAGCTCCGTGAGCACGGCGGCGAACTCCTCGACCGGCATCTTGTGCTGCGCGGTCTCGGGGTCCATCGAGCCGAACGCCTCGGCGATCAGCTCACGCGCGTGCTCGATCAGCGCGAGCGTGCTCGGCCTGGCCGAGAAGGCGAAGATCTGCCCGTTGTACAGGTTCTGGCGGCGTGCCTCGTCGTCCATGGTCGGGTTGGAGAAGACTGTGTTCACTCTCTCGTTCTCCTGTTGCGCATGACCGGGCACGCTTCGCATGCCGCGGAATTTGATTTCGCATCCCTGGCGAATTGCCAGAACATAGCCGGCACGACGCCGGCGAGGCCCCCCCTCGCTTCGAGCACGGTCGAATACAGCTCTCGCTCGGGGCGAGTCTAAGGTCGTGACCAGAGCCGGTCAAGATCTCCAAAGTCTCGAAGATCGCATTCCCGAATATCGTCGTATGCCCAGGTCCCCACATGTGCCCTTGGTTCGGTGACCTCCGGCACGAGAACTCACGCGGAAGGTACGTAGTCCTGATGAGGTCGCCACCGCGCACGTTGACTATCCTCCATTTGGGTCCGACCGGGTTGGCGGACCGCATTGGGGGGGTTCACGCGTCATGAAGGTGGTGCTGTTCTGCGGCGGCCTCGGGCTGCGCCTGCGCGAGCACGACGAGTCGCTGCCCAAGCCGATGGTGTCGGTCGGCTACCGCCCGATCCTGTGGCACGTCATGAAGTACTACGCCCACCACGGCCACAAGGACTTCGTGCTCTGCCTGGGATACAAGGCGAACGCCATCAAGCGCTACTTCCTCGACTACCAGGAGGCGCACTCCAACGACTTCGTGCTGTCGGACGGCGGCCGCAGGCTCGAGCTGCTGTCCAGCGACATCGACGACTGGCGGATCACCTTCGTCGACACCGGCCTCCACGCCAACATCGGGCAGCGCTTCATGGCGGTCCGCAAGTACGTCCAGGACGAGGAGGTGTTCCTGGCCAGCTACAGCGACTGCGTCACGGACGCCCCGCTCCCGCGGCTGATCGAGGACTTCCAGCGTGGGGACAAGGTCGGCTCGTTCCTGAGCGTGCGGCCCGCGGTCCCCGGTCACTTCATCTCGCAGCGGGAGAACGGCCTGGTCAGCTCGATCACCGACCCGAGGGACTCGGGCCTGTGGGTGAACGGCGGCTACTTCATCTTCCGGCCGGAGATCTACGAGCACATCGAGGACGGCGACGAGCTGGTGATCGAGCCGTTCCAGCGGCTGATCGCCAAGCGGCAGCTCGTCACCTACCCCTACGAGGGCTTCTGGGCGCCCATGGACACCCTGCGGGACCGGGAGGACCTGGAATCGCTGTTCGAGCGTGGGCAGGCGCCCTGGGCGGTCTGGGCCGACCCGCCCAGCTCCGATCTCGCCCGGTCCGAGCGGTCCATGACATGAGGCTGCCGTACCCGGTCATCTGAGCCCGCTGACGACCGGAGGGATCGTCAAATGCTGGGCGCGATCTCCTCGGCGACGAGGTCGAGCATCTCGAGGTCGTCGTAGAGCAGGTGCTGCAGCATCACCCGCTCGACCCCGGCCTCGGCGAGCCGGCCCAGTCGGTCGGCGGCCTGCTCGGGGGCGCCGATGACGCCGCGCACGGCCACCCGGTCCAGGTAGTCGACCAGCCCGGGAGCGCTGCCGGCCAGTGCCTCGAGCCGTCCGACCCGGGCTCGGAACTCCTTCTCGGTCGCTCCAACCACGCATGGGGTCATGAGCGAGAACCCCATCGTCGAGGGGTCGCGCTCTTCGAGCTTGCAGGCATCGTCGAGCACGCCGCGCAGTTCGCGGCATTCCTCCGGGGTCGCCGAGGGGCAGTTGAGCTCGTCGGCGTACCTGACGGCGAGCGGCACGGTCTTCGTCCGGCCGCGGCCGCCGACGATCACCCGCGGTGGCGGGTCGGGCCGGGGAGCGAAGCGGGCCTTCCTGACCTGTTCGAACTCCCCCTCGAAGGTGAAGGGCTCGCGGGCCGGGTCCCACAGGCCTCGCACGACCTGGAGGTGCTCCTCCAGGCGGCGGAAGCGGGTCCCCAGGTCGCCGAACGGGAACCCGTACTGGTCGTGCTCGACCGCCAGCCAGCCGGTGCCCATGCCGAGGTGCACCCGGGACGAAGGGCCGTCCGGGGAGTGCCGCACGGAGCCGGCCATGCCGGCCACGGTGGCGACGACCTTGGCCAGGTTCGCCGCTGGACGGAAGGTCGCCGGGCTGATGAGCGTCCCGAGCACGATCCGCTCGGTCTCCCGGACGAGCCCCGCCAGCGTCGCCCAGGCATCGGTCGATCCAACCTCCACCCGCCCGAACACGCTGGTGTAGTGGTCGCTACGGTAGACGCCCTCGAAGCCCAGGTCCTCGGCATGCCGTACCAGGGACAGGATGTCGCTATAGGTCATGCCCTCTTGGGGCTCGATCATCAGGTTGATGCGCATCGAGCCATTCAATCGTAGGTCGCCTCCACCCACCAGGCGCCGCCGGAGCGCTTCAGCAGGTGGGCGGCACCGTCCGCGGTGACCACCTGGAGGCGGGCCAGGCGGCGGTGGACGCTCGGGTCCCACCAGCGCTCGTCCACCGGCCAGGGGCCGGCCCAGGCGGTGACGGCCGTCCAGCGCCCGCCGGCGACCCTGAGCCGGGCGGGCGGCGCGCTGGCCAGCCCCCGGCCGCCGACCACGACCTCGGCGCCGGTGGCATCCACCACCTCGGCGGCGAGCGGCTCCGGGTGGACGACGGCAGGTGCCGGCGCCGGCACCTGCCCCGGCCACGGCGCCCTCTCCCCCGGCCTGCCGGCCGAGTGGCCGGCGCTTCCCTGGCCGCCGGGCCTGGGCGGGCTGCCGGCACCTCTCGGCCTGCCGAAGCTCCCCGGCTCGGCGAAGCCCGGGAGCGTGGGCGGCGCGGCGCGGGAGCCGGCGGCGGGCGGGGCGGGCTTCCACGGGCGGCTTGGGGCGGCGCCCGGCCGGGTGAACGCGATCCGGTCGGCGGGGCCGCGGCCGCCACGCAGCTCCACGCCGCGCACGGCGTCGGGGCCGAGCAGTCCCTGGACCCTGGCGATGGCGCGGACCGCCCGCTCGCGCCGCTCGCCCTCCTCGCCCCAGAAGCCGAGCTGGCGGCCACGGTCGGCGGCGACCTCCTCGGCAGCGAGCTCGAGGCGGCTGACCGCTCCGGACGGCTGGCTGGCCGCCTGAAGCGGGCCGGCTCCGCCCGCCAGCCAGCCGTCGAGCTGCCAGCGCACCCGCTCGGCCATGCCGACGGCCGGGGAGGGCATGCCGCGGCGCGACGGGACCGCGAAGCCGTCCTGGTGCCGCCAGACCCGGGCCAGGCGCTCGCCGTGCTCGGTCTCGATCTCGACGCGCAGGGCCAGGCAGGCAAGGCCGAGCCGGCGCAGGCGGACGGCCAGCTCGTCGGCCAGCGACTTGGCGGCGAAGGCGGCCGCCTCGACCCGCCGCGCCGGCGGCTCGAGATTGGTGGCCACCCGCAGGTCGGGAGGGGGCCGGCGGGGGTTTCGCGGGCGCTCGTCCTCACCGCGGGCGAGCCGGTGCGCGCGGACGCCCTCGGGGCCGAAGCGGGTGGCCAGGTCGGCCCTTGGCAGGGCGGCCACCTGGCCGAGCGTGCGCAGGCCGAGCCGGGTCAAGAGGTCGGCCAGGTCGGGACGGTCCAGGGTGGCGACCCCGAAGGGGGCCAGGAAGGCGGCCACCTGCCCGGCGGGGACGATCACCCCGTGCCTGGCCGCCAGGCCGGCGGCGAAGACGCCGGCGGCGATCCCGACCCGGCAGCGGCCGTGGCCGCCGAGCACCCGGCTGGTGGCGGCCGCCACCTTGGCGACCAGCTCCCGCTCGCCGCCGTGGTAACGGGCGGCCCCGCCGGCCGGGAAGGCGCACGCGCCCGGCTGCAGGATCTCCACCTTCGGGGCGACCGTCTCCACCGCGGCCACCACCGGCTCGAAGGCGCGTGCGTCCCGGTCCGGGTCGTGGGCCACCAGCACCAGCCCCGGGCAGCGCCGCTGCGCCTCCCGGCGGCGCAGGCCGGCGGCGACGCCCTCGGCCCTCGCGGCCGGGCTGCAGGCGACCACCCGGCCGGCGTGCAGCACCGCCACCGGCACCTCGTAGGGGAAGCCGCTGGCCTGCACCGGCCAGTCGGGGCACCACGCCACCAGCAGGCGGCCCGGCCCGCCAGAGCGGCCGGGCAGCGCCGCGGGATCGGGTGCTCGATGGTCGTCCACGATCGTCGTGGTCAGGTCGCCGGCCGCACGGTCCCGTCCCGGAAGGGCAGCCAGAGCCTGGCCTCGTGGGGACGGCTGGCGGCGCCCCGGCCGCCGCTGACCACGCGCGCCCGGCGCCCGACGAGATAGCCGGCCCCCGCCTCCACCCCCGTCCAGTGCCCGCCGCTGACGTGGAGGCGCAGGTCGGCGTGCGGCCAGTCGCCGAGGACGACCAGGACGCTGCCGCGCTCCTTGGCCCGGGTGGCGAGCTGGTGCCGGACGCCCTGCCCGGCGGCGGCCGGGGACCTGACCAGGACCAGGTCGACCCCGGCGAGCAGGGTGGCGACCACCCGCGGCCACTGCCGACCCGGGTTGGGAACCAGGGCGAGGCGCTGTAGCGCGACCCCCGTCTCGGCGGCGGCGACCACGCCCAGCTCCGGGAGGCCGACGGCAGCCGCCCAGCAGCCGGCCTGGGTGGTGCCGGCGGCGAGCGCGAGCGCGAGGCGCAGCGACCCGCTGACGGCGACCACCGTGCCGCGGCGCAGACCGCCGTGCGGCAGGAGCTGCGCCAGCGGCGGCAGCACCGGCAGGAGCTGGTCGGCCGCGAGCGTGGTGGGCTCGATGCGCCGAGCTAGCTGTGTGCGCTCTTCGTGACGTTCGGACGCGCTCCGTGAGATCGCCATAGCGCATGATCGAACGTCAGTTCGCATCCTGCAAGCTTGGCGCCAGCGGTCACGCGGTGGCTCGGTGTGACTACAGACCTTAGTTGGCCTCTACAGAAGCTAGTTGGCCAGCGGGTCAGTAGCCACCGCACGCCTTTGGGACCGGAAGTGGTGCGGCAACATCGTCGAGACCGGCACCGAGTCCTACCGCCTGGCCCGTACCCGCGCTCGAGCCGACCAGCACGGCGCGTGAGCCGCCCGGACCGAGGCGAGGCGAGACGACCCCGGTCGGGCGGCGGTGCTCGGCGGCGGCGGGCGGGGCGGACTACCTGACCGGCTTCAGCGCGGCATCCACACGCACGACGCCCGCGCCGTAGCGCTGATCGAGCGCGGTCTGTGCCCGGTCGGCGCCCACGACGACCATGAGGTTCACGGCGTTGGCGTACTCGTCGAGCCAGCCCCACAGGACCTGCAGGCCAAGCTCCTTGGTCGCAGCGCCGGACGGTTGCAGCTCGCGTTGGACGCGGGAGAGCTCACGAAACGCTCTGGCCTTGCGGGTCACGCACAGTCGACCGCCCCAGCGCTCGCGCAGCTGCTGCTCGTGACGGTCAAGGTCGCCGGTGAACGCCACGGTGAGCACGAACTTGGTGGAAGCCGGATCCACGTAGCTGACCCACGCGCCGGCGAAGTCCGGCTGGGACCGGGCTCGGCCCAACGCCGCCTGCTTGTCCGCCTCGGTGGCTCGAGCCGGGTCGGGCTGCGGCCAGCCACCCGCCGGCTCTGGGCACCCCGGCCGGAACGGTTCCCTTTGCGTGGGCGGTGTCGGCTGGGACGGGGCGGCCTCGGCCACGGTGAAGGAGGTGCCGTCGTAGGTCCCCACGACGCGGTAGGTCCCCCAGGTGACGCCGGCTTGGTGCTGTTCACCATCGACGCGGTCCCAGTCCCAGTTGGTGACCGGCGTACCGCTGCACTGCGGCACCCACGAAGTGAGCACGAGGCCAAGACACAACTCGGGGCCCCGGCCGTCTGCTTGCCGAACGATCCCGTTCGCCTCGTAGCGCTGCCGGGCACCCTGGGTGGCCGGCTGCCCGTCGTGGAGGTTGCCAAGCCACGGCATGGCCACGACGCCGAGCACGACCACCGCGGCCAGTACTGCGGTGGTGATCGCGGCCAGACGCCATGGCTGTCGGCGCAGGCGACGCTCGAGCCGGACCCGCGTGGCGGGTGACATGGTGACCTCGCCGGCGCGGCGGTGCAGCGCCGCGCGGAGGCGGTCCTCGATGCGGGTGCTGTCGATGTTGCCCATCTTGTGCGTGCCTCCTTCGATGCTCAGCGGCTGGCCGTCGGGCGCGTGGTGGCGCGGTCGAGGATCTGTTCGAGCTGGCGAAGCGCACGGTGGGTGGTGCTCTTCACGGTCCCGACCGGGATCCCAAGGGCCGCAGCGGTCTCCTGCTCGGACAGGTCGGCGTAGTAGCGCAGCACGACGCAGGCACGCCGCCGCAGCGGCAGGCCCGCGACCGCTCTTTCCAGGTCGATCCGCGCCGCGACGTCCGGGGTCGGCGCGGCCACGGCGCCGGTGGCCGCTGCGACGCCCGGGAGGTGCCGTTCACGCATCCGCCGGCGGAGGCTTCGCCGTGTCAGGTTCAGCAGGGTCGTCCGCAGCCAGGCACGCGCGGCGTCCTCGTGGCGGAGCTGCCCCCAGGCCCGCCAGGCTCGCACGAAGGTCTCCTGGACGAGGTCCTCGGCCAGGGCGCGGTCCGAGGTGAGCAGGTAGGCGATGCGGAGCAGGTCCTGCCCATATCGGTCGAATGGTCCCACGACCGCCTCCGCGCGGCGTGGGTCGTTGGTGTTCATGCCCTATGAGATCCCATCAGCGCGTGACAGGTTCCCGACAACCGCGACGCGATCGGTCGTCGCGGCCGATGCCGGGTCAACGCGATCGCATGAACCGGCTCACGACCAGGACACCTCCGGTCCGCAGCTGCCACGATCCACAACGCTGGTCGGGGCGACTTGGTGGTGTCCGCTCTGGCTTGCTTTGATTACGCGGTGTCCTCAAATGAGCCGTTCTCGGCTGTTGGGGTGCCTGCGGTCATCGGCAGACCCAACGCGGCCCGCGCCGTCCCGTCAGATCGCTGCGGGATGCAGGACCTGTGGCGGCCGTTTGATCCGGGCAGCGAGGCAAGGGTGGCCTTGGACCTGCGGGCCGGCTGGGTGAGGCGGTGGTCGGCGTCGTGGCGGGTGGCCGGACAGGAGGTCGTCGTCCCGGTCCGCGACCTGGCCTCAGGGCCGCTGGCGGTGTGTGAACCGGTCCGCCGCTTCGGCTGGCATCCCAGGCAGCGGCACCGTCCTGGGCTGCAGTTCATGGTCTCGACCGGGCAGCACCACGGGTTCGAGTCGCTGGCCGAGCAGCGGCTGCTGCTGGTGCTGGACTTCGCCGGCGCGGCACGGGTGGTCTCCCAGCCGTTCCGGCTGCGGTTCGTCACCTCCGAGGGGCGGCGGGACCACACGCCGGACTTCGTGGGGGTGCTGCGCGATGGGAGCACCTGGCTGGTCGACGTGCGCCCGCTGGACCGGGTGGACGAGCAGGCCCGGGTGTGCTTTGCGGCCACCGCGGAGGTCGCGCTTGCGGCAGGGTGGCGCTACGCGGTGGTGACGGGGTGGCGCCGGCAGGTGCTGGCCACGCTGGACGCGCTGTCGGCGCAGCGGCGCCCCCTGACCGACCGGCTCGGCGTGCAGGTCGAGCTCATGGGGGCTGCGGCGGCGGGGCGGTGCGCGTTCGGCGCGCTGGTCGCGGCGACCTCGCTGCCGGCGGTGGCCCGGGCGCACGCCCTGCACCTGCTGTGGCGTCGCAGGCTCGGCATCGACCTGGCGGCGCCGCTGAACGACGGCTCCCTGGTCTGGCCAGCCTCAGCACTAGCGGGCCAGCGGTGAGGGCCGATCCTGGGCTGCTCGACCTGTCGCCGGGGGCGCGGCTGCTGCTCGGCGGGACCGAGGTCCTGGTCGAGTGGGTCGAGCCGCAGCACGGCCTGGTGATGCTGTGCGGCCCGGACGGCCAGCGGCGCCAGCGCAGCGTCCGGTCGCTGGTCAACGATTCGGACTGCCGGCCGGTGGCTGGTGGGCTGCCGTCGGTGGATCGTGGCCGGCAGCCGGCCAGCCTGGCGGACCTCCCGCCGGTCCGTCGCGACCAGGTCCGGCTGCGGGTCGCGCATCTGTTGGAGATGGAGACCGGCTTTCGCAGCGGCGACCCGCTGCGCCCGCTGCCCGGTGAGCCTCGCGCTGCCTACGACCCTGCGGCCACGACGCTTGCGGCGAGGCGGCAGGCCAAGGCGGCGGAGCTTGGTGCCCTCGGCCCGGACGAGGCCAAGCTGCTGGGGTGGGAGTACGTCAGCGAACGGACCCTGCGGCAGCTCGCGGCGAACTACCACCGCTTCGGGCCGATCGGCTGCGTCGACGGGCGGTGGCTGCGCCGCCGGAGCGGGCATCGCTGCATCAGCGAGCAGGTCAGGGAGGCGATCTTCGCGGTCCATGCCGAGACGCTGCACCGCTCCAAGGTCAGCATGCGGGCCAGGGAGCGGCTGATCCACCAGTACGTGCGGGAGCGGTTCGCCCCCGGCGTGCAGCTTCCCGCCTACGAGACCCTGCGGGTCGTCTGGGCCGAGTGGTTCGGGCCGGGCGCCGCCCGGCCAGCGGCCAAGGCGAAGCCCAGCGGCGGCAAGCGGCCGAGGAACACCGTCTTCGACGACCAGGGCCTGCCGGCAGCGGCAGCCGACACCTGAGGCCGCCGTAGAGGATCCCATGCCCACCATCCGGCCGCTGCCCCGCAGCCTCGACCCGCTCCCAGGCGAGTCCCTGCCCGGCTTCCTCCTGCGGCTGGCCCACCGGCTCGACCTGGCCCCCGGCCGCGTCGCGGTCCTGACCGGGCTCGGCAAGGCGGTCCCGGGCCGCAGCAACATGCTCGTCCCGGCCGGCCGCCTGCTGCACCTGGACGCCCCGACCGCGGCCGCGTTCGCGCAGGCGACCCGGCTGGAAGCCCACGAGGTCGCCGGCCTGTGCCTGGACAGCCTGCGTGGCCGCTACCCACCCCTGGACGTCATCAGCCGGCAGGCTGACGGCGTCGCTCGTCAGCCTGCCGGCACCATGGGCCTGGCCAGGTGGGTGCTCACCCGCTCGACGCGGTACTGCCCCCAGTGCCTTGCCAGGACCGGCCGCTGGATCCAGCAGGCGCACGGCGGGCCTTGGGAGAAGCGGTGGCACCTGCCGGTGGTGTTCGCCTGCACCGTCCACCGGCGGCTGCTCCTGCACCAGTGCCCCCAGTGCCGCCGGCCGGTCGGCACCCGCCGCGGCGGTGGCCTGCTTGCTCGCCTGCACGACGCCACCCTGCACCCCGCGCAGTGCCGCACCCCGGTCGGGGCCGGTGCCCACTGGCGCGACCAGTCGGCCTGCGGCGCCCGGCTCGACCTGCCGCCGGCGGCGCCCGCCACCGTCCCGGACCCAGCGCACCGCCACGATCCGACCGAGGACCTGATGGAGGGTCCGCCGCTCGCGCGGCTGCTTGACCTGCAGCACAAGCTCGCCGAGCTGCTCGAACCCGGCGGTCCGACCGAGCTTGGCAGCGCCGGCCGCAGGACGACCGCCGCGCAGTACGTCCTCGACCTTCGCCTGCTGGTGGGGCTGCTCCAGGCGTCCTGGCCGCGGGCACGCCCCCTGGCCGAGCCCTGGATGCAGGCCGACGCGATCGACCGTCATCTGGACCAGCAGCGCCGACGCACCGCCGACGCCCAACGGGCCAGCCGCAAGCGGCCCGACCTGGTGGTCTACGACCGGCCACCGGCCGACCCTGCCGCCTGCGCCGGCCTGCTCGCGCTGGCCGACCAGATCCTCTCGCTGGACGACCCGCTTGCCGCCCAACAGCTCCTCGATCCCCTGGTCGCGCGGGTGGCCGCACGGAACCCGTGGGTGCTGCACCTGCTGCGTGCCCAACCGCACTGCTCTGACGGGCTGCGAGCAGTGATCACACCCCAGCTGCGCAGGCTGCGGCCCACCAGCAGCTCCCTCCGACCTACACCCGCCTACCGCTTCGGCGCCCAGCACGTCCCCCAATACCTGCCCGTCGACTGGCACGACCGGCACTTCCGCGGCCTGACCGGCCTCAACCCCCGCCTGCTCCGCCGGCTCGCGGCGATCAAGCTCGTGCAGCTGACCCAGGGCGGCTCCCAGCAGGCTGCCGCCAGGCACCTTGGGCTTCCCCCGGGCATTTACCCCGCCGCCGCCAGCTCCCCCGTGCAGCGGTGGGCCAGCGACAAGGCGAACTCGGCCAGGCTGCACGCGGCCCTGGCGGCGCTCGCCGCCGAGTTGGACGCCGCCCCCGCCGGCGACCTGGTCGACTACGGCCGACGCCGCGCCGCCCTCCACGCCTGGTCCTTGCCCACCCACGACTGGCACGAGCTGGCCGCCGACCTCCGCAGGCGGCAGGACATACGCGCGCGGGTCAGCACCAGCTGGGGAGAGCGCAAGCGCCTGGTCGCGTCGGTGCTGGTCTGGGCACGCGTCACGCAAGGCGAGCACCTCTTCGCCCCCCTGGTCCTCCAAGACAAGCAGCCATCAGGCCGCAGCCAGCTTGCCCACCGGGTGCAGCAAACGATCCGCTGGAGCCGCACCGGCCGCCCCGACCACCACTACGCCGCCCTCACCGCGGCACTGAACGACTACGCCGACCACCTCGCCGCCCGCATCGACGCCGGCTGACCTGCCGAACTCGGGGGCTGGCCAACCAGCACCCGTAGTCCCGGCCAACTGAGAACTGCAGCGGGCACTTCGCTGCACGTCAGAGGCTCCCTGCTGGCCAGCTAAAGTCTGCCGTCACATCGGGGATCGGGCAGATGCTCGTCGAGTGATTCCGAGCGCGGTCAGTCCGGCGCGAACGATCCTGTGACGATCTCGCCTGCTGGCTCGTACGTACCGATCACGACTCCGGTGGTGGAAGTCTTGCTGTCGACGAGCTTCAGCCCGGAGGGGATGGTGCCTTCGGCGAACAGGCGTTTGCCCGACCCGATGACCAGGGGGAAGACCCACAGGCGGTACTGGTCGACAAGGTCGTGGCGCAACAGCGTCTGGATCAGGTTGGCGCTGCCATGCACCTGCAGCTCTGGCCCATCTTCCTTCTTGAGCGCCGCGATGCCTTCGGCCGCGTCGCCCTCGATCAGGACCGAGTTGCTCCACTCCAACCTGGGACGACTCCGCGACACGACGTACTTGGTGGCGTCGTTGAGTGGCTTGCCACCGGCCTCCTCTGGGGCGTGCGGCCAATAGGCGGCCATGATGTCGTAGGTCCTGCGGCCCAGAACCATGGCGAACGGCGTGCTCGTCGCCTCGTCCATGACCTGTCCCATCCGCTCGTCCCAGTAGTTCACCGACCAGCCACCGTGCGCGAAGCCGCCGCTGTCGTCCTCTCCGGGTCCGCCGGGGGCTTGCATGACCCCGTCGAGGGTCACGAAGGTGCTCATGATCAGCTTTCTCATCGCTGGTGTCCTTCCGCTCGGATCCGTAAAGGGGAGTTGGCGTCGCCATGCACGCGGTCGGGCGGCTCGCCGCCCCGGTTAGCCGGCGAGCAGGGCGTCCATCTGGCCGACCGTCTGCACAAACACCTCCGTCGCGCCCATGTTCACCAGCTGCTCCATCTGCTCGAGGGAGTCGAAGACCGAGCGCACCACCATGCGGGTGCCGCCGTCGTGCTCGGTGAGCTGCACCTGCACCCTGGTCGTCGGCATGCCGGCGATCGGTGTCCCGTCGTGGTCGGCGAACCCGTCGGTGAACTCCAGGGACTTCGGCGGGTCGACCGACGTCACCCGCCACCAGCCGTGGGACCGCTTACCGTCCGGACCGGTCATGACGTAGGTGACCTCACCACCGGGGGTCAGGTCGTGCTCCTCCACGGTCGCCGGGTGGCTCGGCGGCCCCCACCAGCGCTCCAGCTGCCGCGGGTCGGCCCACAGCTGCCACACCCGCTCGGTCGGGGCGTCGAAGTCGGCGACCAGGGTGAAGGTCAGGCTGTCGAAGTCCTTGACGACGCTGGTGACACTCATCTGCCCTGTCCTCTGGTCGGGTTGTCTGCTTCCGGGTCGGGATCCTGCGCGAGCAGGTCGGACATCCGGTCCACTCGCCCCCGCCAGGCCGTCTCGAGCTCATCGAGGGCCTGCCGTGCCCGGCCTACGGCGTCGGGGTCGGTGCGCACGAGCTGCTCCCGTCCGCGGCGCTCCTTGGTGACCAGGCCGGCCCGCTCCAGCACCGCGACGTGCTTTTGCACAGCGGCGAAGCTCATCGGGTAGACCTCGGCCAGTCGCGACACCGACAGCTCGCCCCGGACGCAGCGGCGGAGGATGTCGCGGCGAGTGGCGTCGGCCAGTGCGTGGAACAGGTGGTCCACGGCCTCGTTGGTCAACTCATCTACAACCATCTGGTTGTAGATTAGCGCGGCTCCTCCTCGCTGTAAAGCCTCATCGGAGAACAGCTACGCCGACCACCTCGCGGCCCGCATCGACGCCGGCTGACCTGCCGAACTTGGGGCTGGCCAACAAGGATCCGTAGTCCTGGCCAACTGAGAACTGCAGCGGACACTTCGCTGCACGTCAGAGGCTTCCTGCTGGCCAACCAAAGCCTGCCGTCACAGCGGCGGTCACGCGGTGGCCCGGGGCGCTGGTGGCGGTGGCGGGTCATGCGGCGGGTGGAGAGTGGCGGTAGTGGTGGCTGTGTGGCGGGGCCAGGGTGGCCTGGCCGCTGGTGGCGTCGCGGGCCAGTTGCCAGCCGTGTTCGTGGACGGCGCGGTGGTGGGTGCGGCACAGCAGCACCGGGTTGTCGAGGCTGGTGGGGCCGCCGTGGAGCCAGTGGTGCAGGTGGTGGGCGTCGGTCCAGGGGGCGGGGCGGTCGCAGCCGGGGGCGGCGCAGCCGCCGTCGCGCACCGCCAGGGCGCGGCGCAGGGCGGGGGTGACCACGCGGGTGGTGCGGCCCAGGTCGAGCAGCTCGGTAGGTGCTCCGAGCGGTGGCGGTAGCAGCGCGAGGGTGTCGCGGAGCAGGGCGGCCAGCCCGCTGTCCCCGGCGTCGCCGTCGTGGGTGATGGCGTGGTCGGGGTGGCGGTGGACGAGCGCCTCGTCCCCCTCGACGAGGCGCTCGACCCCGAATAGTCAGGCGGGGCCGAGCGGTGGCAGCAGGCCGAGCTGCCGCCGGTCCTTCGCGCTCAGGCGGCCCAGGCGGGCGGCGGTGGCAGGGGCTGGCCGGGGGCCAGGGCGGTCAGGGTGGCCAGGACGCGGGCCGCCGGGTGGCCGCCGGCGGGCAGGGGGTAGAGGACCGGCAGGTCCACTCCGGCCTGCCGGTAGGCCTCGAGGCGCTCGGCCACCCGGTCGGTGGAGCCGGTCGCGACCAGCGTGTCGACGGTCTGGTCGCTGACCAGGCCGAGGCGCTCGCCGGCCGCCGCGGCGGCGACGCGGTCGACCTCGGCGATCCCGGCACGGCGCAGCATCGCCGCGTACGCGGGGTACTCGAGGTAGGTCAGGACCTGGGGTCGCAGGTCGTCGGCCAGCTCGGCCAGGTCGCCGAGGCAGGCGCGCACGTAGCAGGCGACCACCACCTCCGCCGGGTCGCGGCCGGCGTCGCCGGCGGCCTGCCTGACCCGGGCGACCGCCTCGGCGGCGGCGTCGAGCGGCAGCCAGTTCAGCAGGACCCCGTCGGCGATGCGGCCGGCGAGGGCCAGCATGCGCGGGTTCAGCGCGGCGAGCACCACAGGCAGGCGGGGCCGGGCCGGCGGGAAGCCGAGCTTGAAGCCGCGCGACTGGCCGCCCTCCCAGGCGACGTCGACCTCCTTGCCGGCGGCGACCGACCGCACCGCCGCGACGGTGGCCTCGAGGCGCGCGAACGGGTCGCTCCACGAGGTGCCGAAGAACCGCTCCGCCGGCCATCTCGCGCCGGCGCCGAGGCCGAGCACGAAGCGCCCGCCCGCCAGGTCGTCCAGGGACGCGGCGGTCTGGGCGAGCACCACCGGGGAGCGGGAGAAGACCGGGACCACGCCGGTGCCGAGCAGTACCCGCCTGGTGGTCGCGGCGAACGCGGCGAGCGTGGTCAGCGCGTCGTGGCCGCCGACGTCGGGCATCCAGATGCCGCTGTAGCCGCCCGCCTCGGCGGCGTCGGCCCAGCCGCTCAGGACGTCGGCGGACACCCCGATGTCGCGCAGGGAGACCCCCAGCGGGCCACGGTAGTCGGGCATGCGACCTCCTGTCTCGGCGTGTGCCCTGGTACGGGTCAACGGGCGCCCCCACCGGGCCGCCGGCCGGGCGGCCGGACCAGCGGCTCGCGCAGGTACTCGAGGAAGTCCTTGCCGTGGTAGTAGCGCGGCAGCCGGGCGACCCGCGAGAAGCCGTGGCGGCGGTAGAAGCGGCGGTGGCGGGGCGTGTCGGGGCAGCGCAGGTAGCAGCGGGCCGCCCCGGCGTCCGCGGCCCGCTCGCAGAACAGCTCCAGCAAGCGGCCGCCGACGCCGGCACCGCGACGGGACCGGGCGACCAGGATGTCCCCGAGCCGGGCGGTGCCGGCCACGACCTCGCCGACCGCCACCGCGACCAGCTCGTCGCCGTCGCGCGCCTCCACCACCACCGGCCGGCTGGTCCAGTCGAGGCCGTCGGGGCCGAACACGTCGCGGTCGGCGGCCGGCCACTCGCGCATCAGGAACCCGCGGACCTCGTCGGTCTCGGCGTCGGTGGCGCCATAGGCGAGCGCGGGTGTCGGCGCGTCGCCCGCCGCCGCGAGCGAGGTCGAGCGCCGGCGGCGCATCCGTGGCATCCTCCCCCCTGTTCGGCCCGGCGGGCCCGGTCGCTGAGATTCTCCTATGATTCACCGCGACAGCTCGGGGCGCGAAGGGAGCTCGATGGACGTCCGCCTCACCAACGTGTACGTCGCCGACGCCAAGCTGGTGGCCGACGGGGTCGCGCAGCCGGAGGACGCCATGGCCGTGTTCGCCGGCCGCACCGGCCACGGCCGGGTCGCGCCGTTCACGGTGCAGCGCTCCTACACCGGCGCGGGCGGCTGGTACACCGAGGTCCTGGTGCTGCTCGCGCCGAACGGCGAGGTGGCGTGGCGCGGGCCGGTCAAGCCGCTGACCCTGCGGGGCTCCAGCAAGATCGACACCTTCACCGAGGACGTGCACGGCGCCGAGGTCGCCTCCGACGACGACCACGAGCTGGTGTTCCTGATGAGCGACGGGCGCGCCCCGCTCGACGAGATCGGCCGCGTGCCGGTCGCGGTGCTCGACGAGGACCCGCCCGGGGCGGCCACCGCCGACACGGCGGTGCTGGACGAGGCGCTCAAGAAGAGCACGATCGTCTGGATCGACGTGCCCGGCCCTGGCGGCACCGAGGGCCGGCCGGTGCCTGCCTGGTACGGCACCCTGGACGGCCACGTCTACGTCCTCACCGGCGGGTCGGAGCAGCGCATCCCCGGCCTCGGCGAGGCCGAGCGGGTGGAGCTGGTGGCCCGCTCCAAGGAGCAGCAGTCGCTGGTCGCCCGGGTGGTGGCCGACGCGCGGGTGGTACCGAGCTCGGACCCGCTGTTCGCCCGCGTCACGGCGGTGCTGCTGCCGCGGCGCCTGAACCTGCGCGACGGCGAGCAGGCGGCCGAGCGCTGGAGCAAGGAGTGCACCCTGGTCGAGCTGACCCCGACGGGGGTCCCGGTAGAGGCCTGACCGGCCGTTTTGTGGTCGTTGGTGAGGGTAGGGAGATAAGGTCGTAGCAATCGGCACTCGCGCTGGAGGCGTCTCATGTTCTCCCGGAAGAGCAAGCTGAAGCGGCGCGCGCAGGCGCTCGCCGACAAGGCCGCGGATCGACGCGTGCGCGAGCAGCTCGATGAGCTGGGCGACGCGCTCGAGGACGCCCGCGACGCGATCGCCAGGGCGTCGGCCTCGGCCGGCCGCAAGGTGGCCGGAGTGACCGCCGAGACCGCCAGGCAGGCGGCCGGTGCGACCAGGGGCGCGGCCCGCTCGGCCGCCGAGTCGGCCAGCGCCGGCGCCCGCCAGGCGGCCGAGAGCACCCGGCGGGCGAGCAAGCGCCAGGCCAGGGCGGCACGGGCCGCCGCGGAGCGGCTCGGCGAGTCCGACCTCGGCGAGCTGCCGAGGAAGGCGGCGGACAAGCTGTTCCGCGAGCGCGCCAAGGAACGTCGCAAGGAGCGCCGCAAGCGGCAGCGGCGCCTGGTCTACCGCGGCGCCGGCGTCGCCGGCCTCGGCGTACTGGTCGGCTGGCTGACCGCGCCCAAGCGCGGCCAGGAGGCCCGCCAGGCGATCAGGCAGCAGGCCGCCAAGGCGAGCGAGAAGGGCTGGGAGAAGGTCGCCGAGGGGCGCGACAGCGACGCCGGCCAGCCGAGCGCCGAGGTGACTCCGCTGCACGACGCGGCCGGCACCGGCGGCCAGCCCCGCACCCCCAAGGACTAGGAGGGCGCCGCTCAGGCGTCGCCGGCCGCGGGATCCCTCGCCTGGTAGACGCCGGTGCTCACCTTGGTGACGCGGCCCTGTTTGGCGAGGGCCGCCAGGCTCTTGACCACCGTGCCGCGCACGTCGGGCTGGGTGAACGGGTCGAGCAGCCGGCCCCGCAGGGCGCGGTCGAGCACGACCGTCCAGTGCAGCGCCTCCGGCGCCGCCTCCTCGAGCACCCGCACGCAGGCGTCCTTCGGCTCCATGAGCCGCCAGGCTAGCGCCTCCCGGCCCGCCCGGCACGGTCGCGCGGCGGCGGCGGACGGGCTGGTGCGCGAGAATACGCCCACCATGTCCGCTCTCGAACAGATCAGCGTCGATCCGTGCCCGGTCGAGGTCGAGCTGCGCCTGCCGGCCGGCGGCCGCCTGGCGTTCGTCTCCGACCTGCACCTGGCCGTGTCCCCGTTCAACGACTTCGAGGCCGCCGCCGAGCTGTGCGAGCTGGTCGCCTCCCTGCTCGAGCACCCGGGCGAGGTGATCCTGGTGCTCGGCGGCGACGTGCTCGACCTGCTGCAGGTGGACGCGCCCAGAGGGGAGCACGCGGCCAGGATCCTGGCGGGATCGAGCGCGGTCGTGGCCGGCGAGGCGGTGCGCCGGCTCGCCGCCCGGCCCGGCGCGACCGTCGTCTACCTGGTCGGCAACCACGACGCCGCGCTGGCCTGGGACGGCCCGTCGCGCGAGCTGGTGGCCGCCCACTTCGGCGCCGGCCACGTGGCCCTGCGGGCGCGCGTGGTGGTGGAGAGCCCCGCCGGCGAGGTCCGGGTGATCGCCGAGCACGGCGACGCGCTCGACCGCTACAACCGCCGCACCGACCCGTTCGACCCGCTCGACGTGCCGCCCGGCGACCACATCGTCACCGAGGTGGTCAACCGCCTGGAGACGGCCAGCCTGCGCTACCCGCGGCTCGCCCTCGACCAGGTCGACAACGTGCGGCCCGCCCTGATGATCCCGCTGTGGCTGGTGTCGAGCTTCTTCTACCGCTACATGAGCCAGGCCCTGCGCGCCTTCGTCGCGCCCCTGGTCGCCCTGTGGCTGATCGTCCACCTGCTGGCGACGGCCCTGGTCGCCAGTGACGTCTACGGCCTGGCCAACTTCGGCAACCGGGCGCTGCGCTGGACCGCCTCGGTAGTGCTGGCCGACCTCGCCCTGCTGCTGCTGCTCTCCACCTTCCTCGGCCGCACCTTCCGGCGGGCGGCGGGCGCCTACGGCCTGCCCTCGCCCGACGAGGCCCGGCGGGAGACGGCCACCCGCCGCGCCGGCGTGCCCGCCCTGCTCGACCTGCGCGACCCGGGCGCCAGCGTGCTGGTGACCGGCCACACCCACGAGCCGGACCTGGTCGAGTTCCCCGACGGCCGGGTGACGGCGGACGCCGGCTGCTGGGTCCGGGGGCTGGTGCCGGTCAGGGCGCGCCTCTCCCTGCCGCCGGTGTTCGTGCCCGCCTATCCGGTCAACTGGGTCGAAGTCGGCAGCGAGGCCGAGGGCGTGGTGGTCGCCCTCTGGCAGCGCCGCCTCAAGGTCGAGAAGCGCCGACTCGAGCTGCTGGAGTGGCTCGCCGCCAAGCGCCCGCTGCCGTCGCACGGCGCCCAGGGGGCGCGCGTGGTCGCCAGCGCGCTGGTGGCGCCGCGCACCGCCCCGGCCACCCACCCCGCCGGCTGACGAGCGTGGCGACGGCGGACCGCGCGGGTGGCGGCTCGGTCAACTTCGACCGGGCCGCGGGTTACTACGACGTCACCCGCGGGCTCCCGCCCGAGGTCGGCGACCGGGTCGCCGCGCGGATCGAGGCGGCCGCCCGGCCGGGCGCCCGCTTCCTCGAGATCGGCGTCGGCACCGGCCGCATCGCCCTGCCGTTGCAGCGGCGCGGTGCCTGGGTCGCCGGGGTCGACCTGTCGGCGGCGATGATGGCCACCTACCGTGGCAAGGCGGCCGCGGCCGGCCTCCCGGCGCCGCGCCTGCTGCGCGGCGACGTCACCCGGCTGCCGCTCGCCGACGCCAGCGTCGACGTGGTGATGGAGGTGCACGTGCTGCACCTGGTGCCCGGCTGGCGCCGGGCGGTCGCGGAGATCCGCCGGGTGCTCGCGCCCGGCGGCATGGTCGTGCTCGGCTGGGGCCCCGGGCTGCCCCACCGCCCCAACAGCCCGCGCGACGCGCTGCAGCGGCGCATGCGCGAGCTGACCGCCGCGGCCGCCTCCACGCCGGAGTGGGTGGGCGTCGGCGACGCGCGGCAGAAGCTGGCCGCCCTCACCGGCCTCGGCGGGGTCGAGGAGCCGCTCGGCGCCGAGACCTGGGCCACCGAGGAGACCTGGGCGGCGGCGCTGGACGAGGTGGACGGCCGCATCTTCTCCTACGCCTGGCGGGTGCCGGAGGACGTCTGGCGGGCGGCGGCCGCGCGCGTGCGCGCCGAGGCCACCGCCGACCATCCCGACCTGGACGCGCCCGTCGCCGTCCAGCGCGCCTTCCACCTCAGCCGGGTGCGCTTCGACGGTTAGCCCAGGCCTGGCAGGACCAGCTCGGTGGCGAGGTCGAGCTGCTCGTCCTCGAACACGGCGAACGGGGCGGCGGCGAAGGCGCAGATCACCTGCTCGACGCCGCGAGCCTCCCAGTCCCGGAGCTGGGCGAGCACCTCGTCGGCCGTGCCGACCAGCCGGCCCTCGGCCCATTTGCGCAGCTCCACGCCCTCCAGGGCGCCGCCCGGCTGCCATGCCTGCAGGCGCCGCCAGCGCGCCGCGAGGTCGTCGGCGTCCCTGCCGATCAGGGTGCTCAGGCCGACGGAGCGGCGCACCTGCTCGAACGGCCGGCCGGCGGCGGCGCAGGCGGCACGCAGCACGTCGAGGCGCTGCTCGTACTGCTCCGGCGTGACCGTCCAGACCAGGTTCCAGCCGTCGGCGGCGCGGGCGACGAGCCCGAGCAGCCGGTCGCCGCGGCCGCCGACCCACAGCGGCGGGCGTGGGCGCTGCACCGGGCCGGGCAGCAGGGGCGCCGCCTCGGTGCGGAAGTGGCGGCCGGTGAACGCCGCCGGCGGCTCCGCCAGCAGGCTCCGCAGCACCCCGATGGTCTCCTCCAGCACGGCCAGCCGCTCGCCCGGCCGCGGGAACGGCAGCCCGTTCTCGGTGAACTCCTGGGCGTTCCAGCCGGCGCCGAGCCCGACGTCGAGGCGCCCGCCGGCGATCTGGTCGACGGTGGCGACCATCTTGGCCAGCAGCGCCGGCGCCCGGAAGCCGGCCGCCAGGACCAGGCTGCCGAGGCGCGCCCGGCTGGTCCTGGCCGCGAGCGCGGCCAGCAGGGTGAGGCACTCGGGGGTGCCCTGGCGGCCCTCGGGGCCGCCGTAGCGGGTCAGCTCGAGCCAGAAGTGGTCGGAGACCCACAGCTCGTGCCAGCCGTCGCGGTCGGCCCGCTCGGCGTAGCCCGCCACCGCCTCGAAGCTCACCGGCCGCCCGTCCGGGAACGAGAAGTCGTAGTGCGGCAGTGCCAGTCCCAGCTCCATCGTCTCTCCCGCCGTCTCGCTGCATGGCAACCACCCGAGCACCCTACCCGCCCGTCCGTGCCCGGCGCCGGGGCGGTCCTGGGTCAACATGCGGCCCCAGCTGCCGATACAAGCCCGTAGTCACGAAAAGGGAGGCGGTGGCGATCGCGGCGCAACGCTGGGCGGGCGAACGCCCGGACGGCGGCCCAGCGGCGGGCGCTCCGGCCCGGCGCCGGCTTGGCGAGGTGCTGGTCGACGGCGGCGTGATCAGCCGCGACCAGCTCGAGCGGGCGCTGTCGGCGCAGCGGGAGGACCAGGGCGGCGAACGGCGCCGGCTCGGCGAGGTCATCAGCGAGCTGGGCTTCGCCGACGAGATCCAGATCGCCCGTGCCCTCTCCGACCAGCTGCGGCTGCCCTTCGTCGACCTGGCCAGCATGTCCACGTCCGAGGTGGCCATCCGGGCGCTGCCACGGCACGTGGCGGTGCGCCTGCAGGTGGTGCCGGTCGCGCTGGCGCACGACGTGCTCACCGTGGCGATGAGCGACCCGACCAACGTGCTCGCCATGGACGACATCCGCATGGCGACCGGCATCGGACAGATCCGGGCGACCGTGGCAACAGCCTCCGACCTGCACGAGGCGGTCAACCGGCACTACGGCGGGTCGGGCGCGGCCGGCGAGGCGGCGGCCAGCGCGATCGGCGCCCTCAAGGAGGTCCAGGGGATCGAGGTCCTCGAGGACCTCGGCGACGAGGACGGCGACGGCGGCGTCGAGGTCGAGGACGCGCCCGTGGTCCGGCTGGTCAACGCGATCATGGGCGAGGCGCTCTACAGCCGCGCCTCCGACATCCACATCGAGCCCCGCCCCAAGGACGTCGGCGTCCGCTTCCGCATCGACGGGCTGCTGCGGGAGGTCACGGTGGTGCCCAAGGCGATCCAGGGCGCGCTGATCTCGCGCGTCAAGATCCTCTCGGGGATGGACATCGCCGAGCGCCGCAAGCCCCAGGACGGCCGCGGCAAGATCCGCCACGAGGGGCAGGAGGCCGACACCCGGGTGTCGTCCATGCCGACCATGCACGGCGAGACGGTGGTCATCCGGCTGCTCCGCAAGGAGGGCGAGAAGGCCAAGTCGCTGGCCGAGATCGGCCTGGACGCCACCGACCGGGTCAAGCTCGAGGAGGCCATCAGCGAGCCGCAGGGCCTGGTGCTGATCACCGGGCCGACCGGGTCGGGCAAGACCTCGACCCTGTACGCCGCCCTCGGCCTCCGCATCGACCCGGCCATCAACGTGGTCACCCTGGAGGACCCGGTCGAGGGCGAGATGAGCGGGGTCAACCAGACCCAGATCAACGAGCGTGCCGGGCTGACCTTCGCGGGCGGGCTGCGCACCATCCTGCGCCAGGACCCCGACGTGGTGATGGTCGGCGAGATCCGCGACCCGGAGACCGCCTCGATCGCCATGCAGGCCTCGATGACCGGCCACCTGGTCATGTCCACCCTGCACACCAACGACGCGCCCGCGGCGGTCGGGCGGCTGATCGACATGGGCGTCGAGCCCTACCTGATCACCTCCTCGCTCACCCTGGTGGTGGCCCAGCGCCTGGCCAGGGTGCCGTGCCAGCGCTGCGCCGAGCCGGTGGAGGCCGACCCGGCCACCCTCGAGCTGCTCGGCATCGACCCGGCCGTGGTCGACACCAGCAGGCTGGTCCGCGGGCCTGGCTGCGGGAACTGCTCGCAGACCGGCTACCAGGGGCGTATCGGGCTGTTCCAGGTCCTGACGGTCACCAGGCACCTGCGCGAGCTGGTGGTCGAGCGCGCCCCGGAGGGCGCGCTGCGCGACGAGGCGGTGGCGTCGGGCATGCGCAGCATGCGCGCCGACGGGCTGGCCAAGGCGCTGGCCGGGATCACCACCCTCGAGGAGGTGCTGCGGGTCACCCCGGCCGACTCGGCGGCCGGCCAGCGACGGGAGCGCCACGCGGGCAACGGCGAGCCGGGCGCCGGCGAGCCCCTGCCGCCGGAGCGGCACCCCGCCGGGATCGCCGGGTAGCGCCGCCGGCGCGCTCCCGGGCCGACCGGCCGGCTACTGCCCGGCGCCCTTGAACGTCGCCATCTGCATGATCCAGGTGCCGCTCTGCGGAGCGACCGCGCTGTAGCTGCCGGCGGTGGTGACGGTGCGGTCCTCCACGATGTCGCCGTCGGGGTTGGTGATGATGCGCAGGGTGAAGCCGGAGCCGGCCCCGGTGAAGCCGCCGCCGGTGATGCCGGCGCCGAGCACCAGCTCACGCGCGAAGCTGGTGGTGGCCGCGCCGCTGCTGGCCTGCGAGGTGCTCCCGGTGGCCGAGCGGCTCACGTCGAACGGGCTGGTCTGGTCCAGGCCGCTGTACTCGGCGACGCGGACGTCGGCGAAGGTGACGGCCTTGTCGAACCGGGCCGTGACGGTGTTGCCTCCCGGGCCGGCGGCCGCGACGTTCCTGGCGTAGTAGATGGCCTGGCTCAGGCTGCTGCCGCGGAAGGTCGCCGCGGCCACCTGGTAGGCGTTGCCTGCGCTGTCGGTGACCGAGGTGATGTTGCCAGTCGACTCGTTCCAGCCGACCACGACGACGTTGAGGTTCCCCGCGGTCTGCGCCTGGTTGAAGGGAACGTTGACGACGCTCTGCGGGCTCTGGGGCACGGCGCTGTTCACCTGGACGAACGCGATCGGCGTCGGCGTCGAGGTCACCGAGTAGGTCGCCGTGTAGGACTGCGCCGTGCTCGGCACCACGATCGTGTGCGTCTGGGCGCCACCGTCCGACCACGACTGGAAGGTGTAGGTGTTGGCCCCCGAGGTCTGGTTGCGCGCCTCGATGGAGTGGTTGAAGCCGACCAGGGTGTCGTGGACGAACGGCGTCGTCTTGGCGATGCCGTCGAGGTAGAGCGTGCGGCCGCTCGGCACCGTGTCGAACGTCAGGTTGACCTTGCGCGGGAAGATCGTGACCGACTTCGAGTCGGTCAGGCCGTTGGAGTCGGTCACCGTGAGCGTGATCCGGTAGCGGGTGTTGCCGCTGAAGTCGTGGCCGCTCGTCGGGATGGTGAAGGTGCCGCTCTTGGTGCCGGTGATGGGCAGCCCCGGGTGGACGTGGCCCTCGTGGAGGAAGTCGATGTTCCAGGTGAAGGCGCCCGCCGGCAGCGTGCCGTCCTCGGGGTCGGTGCCGTCCCCGCTGAAGGAGATCACGTCGCCCGCCTGGAAGATGGCGCCGTCTGTCGGCGAGAGGAGGTTGGCCGAAGGCGGGTTGCCCACGTCGATGGTGAGCGGTGCCGCCAGGGTCGTGTTGCTGCCGTCGGAGACGGACAGCCGCGCCGTGTACTGGCCGGCCGCGGTGTAGGTGTGCGCCGGGTTGGCCGCGGTCGAGGTGGCGCCGTCGCCGAACGTCCAGGCGTAGGTGAGCGGCTGGCCCTCCGGGTCCGACGACCCCGCGCTGGAGAAGCCCACCGCCAGCGGCGCGGGACCCGAGGTGGGGCTCGCCGAGGCGACCGCGACCGGTGCCTGGTCGGACTGCAGGTAGCGGATCCTGCGGATCTTGCTGACGCCGAAGGTGCCGCCGATGTCCGAGTAGCCCAGGTCCACGTAGTAGAGCGCCCCGTCCGGTCCCTCGGCGAGGTAGACGATGTCGCCGTAGGGGCCGTCAACCGTCCCGTCGGCCGGCTCGAAGTTGAACACGCCGTTGACGTTCCCGCCGGCGTCGAAGGTGAGGCGCCGGATCCAGTTCTGGGTGTAGTCGGCGAAGAAGTAGCTGCCCTGGTAGGAGCTGGGGAACTGGCTGCCGTGGTAGACGAGCCCGCCGGTGACGGAGGCGTCGCGGCCGTTGTGCGGGTAGGAGTACAGCGGACTGGTGCACGGCGCCGAGCAGGGCCCCTCGGAGTCGGGCCAGCCGTAGTTGGCGCCGCGGACGCCGAGGTTCACCTCCTCCTTGGCGGTCGAGTTGTCGTTGCCGCCGACGTCACCGACGTAGAACCTGCCGGTCGGCGCGTCGTAGTAGGCGCGGTAGGGGTTGCGCAGCCCGAGCGCCCAGATCGAGTCGACGTTCGGGCCCGCCCCGTCGAAGAACGGGTTGTCGCTGGGGACGGTGCCGTCGGGGTTGATCCGGTGGATCTTGCCACGCGGGTTCGTAAGAAGCTGCGAGTTCTCGGCGATGAAGTGCTCGCCGGTGGTGAAGTACAGCTTGCCGTCGTTGCCGAAGTTCAGGGCGCCGCCGTGGTGCTCGGCGTCGGCGTCCTGCGGGTCCTGGTAGAGCACCAGCTCGCTGCCGGCGACGGTGCCGGTGTTGGTGGCGTTGGCGGTGAACCGCGACAGCCGGTCCCGGTTGGGTGAGGCCGCGGTGTAGAAGACGTAGTAGAAGTGGTTGGTGGCGAACGCCGGGTCCAGGACGACGTCGAAGATGCCCTGCTGCACGCCGGCGGACCCGATGTTGGTGATCTGCAGGAACGGCGTCGGGTCCGGCTGGGTGTAGGGCGGGGGCAGCACCTTGATCTTCCCCTGCAGCTCGACCACGAGCATGCGGCCGTCGGGGAGGAACTCGATGTTGGTCGGAAGGTCGAACCCGGTGGCGAGGATCTCGTTCTGGAAGCGGCTGACGTTGGCGACGTTGACCGTGACCGGCGCCGAGAGCGCGGTGTTGCCGGCGGCGTCGCGTGCTCTGGCCGTGAGGGTGTGCGCGCCGTTGGCGAATGTGCGCGTGTCCCACGACAGGCCGTACGGCGCGATGGTGTCCTCGAGACCGGTGGCCACGCCGTCGACCAGGAACTGCACGCCCGCGACGCCGACGTTGTCCGAGGCGTCGGCCGTGACCATCACGATGTCGCTCACCTGCGCGTTGTTGGCGGGAGCGGTGATCGAGACGGCCGGCGGGCTGGTCTCGCCCGGGTCGGCCCTGAACGCGACCAGCTGCATCACCCAGGCGTTGCTGTTCTGCGTGGCGGTGGCGGCGTACGAGCCGGTGCTGGTGACGTTGCGGTCCTCGGTGAGGTTGCCGAAGGCGCCCGAGCGGACGGTGTAGCCGGGGCTGCCCTGGGTCACGCTGACCTTGGAGGCGCCGGCGCCGAGGAGCAGGTCGTTGGCGTTGGTCGTGGTCACCGAGCCGCTGCTCATCGCGCTGGCGGTGCCGACGGCAACCTTGGAGACGTCCAGCGGGTTGACCTTGTCGATGCCCGCGTACTCGTGGATGTAGATGATCCCAAACGAGCTGACCGCCGTCGCGAACGTGGCGGTGACGGTGTTGCTCCCGCCGGCCACGTTCTTGGCGTAGAAGACCTGGGCGCTCCAGCTCGAGCTCGTGCCCCAGGTGGTGCGGGCGACCGCGCCGGCGTAGCCGTTGCCGCGGCTGTCGGACAGCGAGACCGAGCCGGTGTTGTTCCACAGGACGTACGCGACGATCAGGTTGCCGGCGGTGTTGGCGCTCGAGAACGCCAGGCTGTTCACCTTGCCCGAGGTGACCTGCTTGGCCCGGACCTGCACGAACTGCGGCGTGAGCGGCGCGCCCACACCGCGAGACGGCAGCATGGTGACCAGCAGCGCCGCGACGACGACCAGCGCGCCGGCCGTCCTGACCCCGCGCGCGCTGTGACCGGGACCCCCCAGGATCCGCGTCATGGATGCCCCCCTTGCCCCATGGCAGATGCCCAAGGAGACCCTCTCCCAGGCAAGGCGAGCGGTCATCGTCCAAATGCATGGCTTGCTGAACGCAGCCGTACGGCACTATCGGCAGGATCACCTTAAACCGGGCGGTCTGGTGGTGCCGAGGGTCAGCGGCGCGCCAGCAGGCCGGCGCCGAGCAGGGCGTCGGCCGCGTCGACCAGCAGCTCGAACGGCATGCCCGAGCGCTCGGCGACGTCGAGCAGGCTGTGCTCGCCGTCGGAGAGGTTCAGCACCCACAGCAAGGCCAGCTGCGACTCCGCGGTGCCCTTGCCGCCGCCGAGGCTGCCGTACAGGCCGCGCTTGCCGAGCTGCGGCTCGCACTTGGGGTTGAGGTTGACGAAGGCGTCGTCGCCTTCGAGGACCCGCAGGGCGGCGAGGGTGAGCGAGTACGAGCCGGCCAGGTGCTCCGGCCGCACGAAGTCGAGGTCGTCGGCGGAGGTGTGGTACTCGGGGAAGCGCGCGTACGGGGTGCGGTTGAGGCTGCCGACCGGCAGGTTGAAGCCGGGCGAGCAGAACTGCCGCTCGTCGTACCCGTACGGGGAGAAGTCCTGCACCTCGTACGGCTGGCCGGAGGCCGCCAGTGCGTAGGCCATGGCGCGGTCGACCAGGGCGTCGCCGCGGCGGCTGCGCTTGTAGGTGAAGCCGCCGCCGTCGCCGACGCAGGTGAGCACGAGCCCGGCCTTGATCCGGTCCACCTTGTCCTCGTTCTGGGCCAGCCAGGTGATCGCGCCGATGGTGCCCGGGATGAACAGGAAGCGGTAGCTGTGGCGCGGCGACGAGGCGCCGGCGAGGGCCTTGGCCAGGAACGTGGCCAGCACCACACCGGACAGGTTGTCGTTGCACAGCGACGGGTGGCACGCGTGGCAGGAGATCAGCACCTCGTCGCCGGACTCACCCTCGATCAGGCACTCGCCCCAGGTGAGGTACCCGTCGGCGAGCGTCGAGTCGATCACCACGCGGTAGTCGTCCTCCGGCAGCGCCTCGAGCTGCCGGTGGGTCAGGCAGAAGCCCCAGTTCTCGGCGTAGTAGGAGGTGCGGTACGGGATCCAGCCCGGCTGCTCCGGCATGCTGTGCAGGTGCTCGCGCAGCTCGGCGAGCGGCATCCGGGCGTCGACCGGGACGCTGTAGCTCATCACGTGCAGGTTGGACTCGCGGAAGTCGATCACCCGCTCGCCACGGGAGTTGGCCACGTAGGCGTCGCGGATGTTCCACTCCCGCGGCACGGTCCAGTCGAACACCTGGGTCCCGCTCGGCACCTCGTGCGTCTCGAGGTCGACGTGCTTGGCCAGCGTCGCCAGGGTGGTCCGGAAGCCGTCGCCGGTGATGCTGCGGCACACCGGGTACAGCTCGGCCATGAGCTCGTGCATGGCGCTGCCGGCCTCGGCCGGGTCCGCAGCGGCGATCACGTCCCTGATGGTCACCTACCGGATCCCCCTGTCGCGCCCCTCACGAAGCCCTGCGGACGACCTCGGCGTCCTTCCAGTCCGGCCAGCTCCGGTCGCGCTCCGACACCACGCGCACCTCGGCCGGCCAGCGGATCCCGAGCGCCGGGTCGTCGTAGCGCAGGCCCATGGCCGCGTCCGGCTCGTAGAACGCCGACATCTGGTAGAAGACCTCGGTGTCGTCCTCGAGGGTGAGGAAGCCGTGCGCGAAGCCCTCGGGAACGTACAGCATGCGGCGGTTGCCGGCGGTCAGCTCGACGCCGACGTGCCCGCCGAAGGTGGGCGAGTCCGGGCGCAGGTCGACGATCACGTCGTGGATCGCCCCGTGGGTGCAGCGGACCAGCTTGGCCTCCTCGTGCGGCGCCGCCTGCCAGTGCATGCCCCGCATGGTGCCCCTGCGCCGGTTCAGCGACACGTTGCACTGCACCGGGGTGGTGTCGAGGCCGTGCTCGGCGAACTCCCTGGCGCAGAAGGTGCGCGCGAACAGGCCGCGCTCGTCGGCGTACGGCTCCGGGTCGATCACGAAGGCGTTCGCAAGCCGCGTCTCGGTGAAGATCACGTCGCGGTACCCTCCCTCGAACGAGCGGCGGGTGGCTCCGGGCGGCCAGGAAGGCTCAGTACGCACCCCGGCTGAGGGCGACCGCCCCGAACGTCTTCATCATGATGTAGAGATCGAGCGAGAGTGACCAGTTCTCGATGTAGAACAGGTCGAGCCGCAGCGCCTCCTCGGCGGTCACCTTGCTGCGGCCGTTGATCTGCCACCAGCCGGTGAGCCCCGCGGGGACCTCGTGCCGCGGGCTGAGCAGCTCGGCGTTGGCCGCCACCTGGTTGGCCGGCAGCGGCCGCGGGCCGACGATGCTCATCTCGCCCATCAGGACGTTCAAGAGCTGGGGCAGCTCGTCGATGCTGAGGCGGCGGATCAGCTTGCCGGCGCGGGTCAGCCGCGGGTCGGACTCCATCTTGAAGAATGGCACCGTGGTGTCCAGCTGGATGGTGCCGTCCGGCGGCCGCATGGTGCGGAACTTGTGCATCCGGAAGACCTTGCCACCCGTGGTCACCCGCTCTTGGTGGAAGAAGACCGGCCCCCGGGAGGTGAGGCGGATGGCGAGCGCGGTCGCGGCCCAGATCGGCAGGGTCGCCAGCAGGACGGCGCTGGCCAGCGCCAGGTCGAAGGCGCGCTTCGCCGCCGCCTGCGTGGCCGACAGCCGCGCCGGCCGCAGCGACAGGGCGATCGCCGGCCCGACCTTCTGGAACGACAGCCGCGACGTCAGCACCTGCGGCAGGTTCGCCGAGAGGCGGATCTCGGTGCCCTCGAGGCGGCCCGCCTGGGCCACCACGGCCGTCTCCTCCACCCCGACCGCGGTGGACGCCACGAACAGGCAGTCGGCGGCGTACTCACGGATCAGCTCCCGGAGGTGCTCCAGCTCGCCGAGGACCGGCAGCGTGTTGGCGTCCACCGCCTGGCCGCTCGGGCGCACGTAGCCGAGCGGGAGGAAGCCGGATCCCTCCTGGGCGAGGATGTAGCAGAGCCGGTCCGCCTCGGCGGTGGTGCCGACCACCAGGGTGCGGTAGGCGAGCCGTCCGGCCATCCGCATGTTGTACATGTGCCAGCGCCACGCGCGCCGCGCCGCCAGCTCGGTGAACAGGGTGAGCAGCCAGGTGAGCCCGATCCAGCCGCGCGAGAACGACGAGTTGGACCAGAAGCTGACCATCACCAGCAGCACGATCCCGACGCCGGTGGCGCCGATCACGCGGCGGAACTCCTCCGGGGCGGAGAGGTGCTGCGGGGTGTAGAGGCTGAAGGCGTGGAAGACCGCCACCCACAGCAACGGGGCGGCCAGGATGGCCGCCGCCTCCAGCGGCGCCATCGGCCGCGAGCCGTAGCGGACGAAGTACGACACCGCCAGGGCGACGACCACGCAGGCGGCGTCCGAGAACGCCAGCCCTAGGGCGATGCTGCGGTAGCGGCGCACCGCCTCGCCGCGTTCCGGGCGAGGGCGCGGCTCGGCCTCGGGGACCCGCAGCACGAGGTGGGCCGGCCTGGGGCCGGTTCGCTCCCTCGTGGTGCTGTACGCCTGCCCGTGCCCAGTGGCGTCATGCATCCTCGCCATCCCCCCCAGCGGTTCCATGAGCGTGCCCGTCGGGGCGAGCCGGCAGGGGAACGAAGGTGATGCAGCTCGGCGCCGGGCGCCGACCATGGACGTCGCGAAGCACACGACAGCGTGTGTCGGGCATCGTGAGCGAACTCCCCCCCAGACCGCGGATCGGCGGTCGACCGCTACCAGCACTCAGCCACAGCCCGCCGGCTGCCTCCATGCGGTGGCATACCAGCGACCGGGCGCCCCCCCACGGCCCGGACCTGTGCCGGACAGCGGTTCCTCCAAACCGTACTGACCACCCATGGGTTGAGATATACGTAGTAATACGCAGGGTGCGGGTCCGGCCTGGAATACGGAAACGTCCGGATAGGCGGATGACCGCCCTGCTCAGCGGCCCTCTGCTGGCGCGTGGTGGTTGGCACTACCGCAATCGGATGTTGCGCCGTGCGGTGGCCGAGTCCAAGGTGGCCCATACACCACATGACCAGGGTGTCTTCAGGGGGGGAGGCCTGGTGTGAGCGGGAGTGGAGGCACAGGTGCCGGGGGGGACCGGCGCGGGAGACCGCTGCTATCGGTCGCGGTGCCGACTCGCAACCGGCCCGAGCTGCTCGAGCGCGCGCTCGGTACAGTCATGCGCGCGCTCGCACCAGTAGCCGAGCACGTCGAGGTGACCGTCTCGGACGGCTCGGACGATGACGCCAGCCGGCAAGTGGTCGAGCGCTTCGCGGCCGACTGGCCCGGCGGGCACGAGTACGTCCGGAACCGTCCGGCGCTGAACCTGCCGGAGAACATCAACCGCGCCGTTGGGCTCGGCTCCGGCGACTGGATTCTCCAGCTCCACGATGACGACTACCTGCTCCCCGGCGCTGGGCACGTGGTGCTCGACGCGATCCGTCGTGCGGCCAGGGACGAGCAGGTGCTGCTGTTCGGCGTCGAGATCGTCGACGAGCACGGCGTCAAGCTGCGCGAGCAGACCTTCCGGCGCGAGCGCTACCTGCCGCCAGGGCAAGCAGTGCGGCGCCTGCTGCGCAACTCGTCGTTCGTGCGGCAGCCCGCCGTGCTCGTGCGTCGCGCCGCCTTCGAGCAGGCGGGCTCCTTCGACACGACCATCGGCGGGTCCTGCGACACGGACATGTGGGTGCGGCTGTTCTCACGCTACGGCGTGCGCTGCCTGCCGCGTACGACCTGCGCGTACACAATCCACCAGGCCGGAGCGACGACCGGGATGTGGAAGCCGGACACGATCCAGGTGCTGCACAAGATCTTCGACAATGCCGTGACCCTCGGGGCCGCCCCCGAGCGCTCGATCCGGCGCTGGCAGGCCGACTTCTTCCACCAGTTCATTCTCGCCGGCGCCTACCGGCGGCTCCGCGCCAGGCAGCGCGCCGAGGCCCGCGAGGTGCTGCGGCTGTTCGACCTGCCGGAGGTCCGCGACCTCGGTGTGTCACCGAAGTGGCTGCCTGTGCGTGCAGCGTTCGTGGCTGCGACGGCGGGGCTGCGCGGGCGGGACCTGACCGCCCATCCTCAATGACTCAATGATTCGCCGGCTTCATCCGAGAGGTACTGCAAGATGACGACGATGGAGACTTCGCGCCAGGACGTTCTCAACCTGCGGGTTGGCGAGCTCGTCGAGGTCCGCGGCGAAAGCGAGATCCTCGCCACGCTCGACGAGAAGGGCGAGCTCGAGGCGCTGCCGTTCATGCCCGAGATGCGGCAGTTCTGCGGTCAGCGGTTCAGGGTGCACAAGCGGGCCGTCAAGCTGTGCGACACGATCAGCTGGACCGGGATGTACCGCATGAACAACGCGGTGCACCTCGCGGGTGTGCGTTGTGACGGCCAGGCCCACGGCGGGTGTCAGGCCGGATGCCTGGTCTACTGGAAGGAGGCATGGCTCAAGCGGGTCGACGGGGACGAGCAGCAGGCGGCGGCCCTCCCTCCCGTCCTCGCCGTGCCGCCTTCGGGCTGCACCATCGCGGACCTGATGGCGGCGACCCGCAAGGACGCCGGTCCCTCCGGCGAGGAGCTGTTCTCCTGTCAGGCGACCGAGCTGCTGCGTGCCGCGCCGACGTGGGTGCCGCCCTGGGACGTCAAGCAGTACGTGCTCGACGTCAGCTCGGGCAACAACGGGGTCCTCGCCGTGATCCGCAGCCTCTCTGTGGGAGTGTTCAACGAGTACCAGGATTTCAGCAGGCGCCTGCCCGGGTGGCTTCGGATCCGCGGCGGCAAGCGCTACCCCTTCATCGACGGGAAACTGCGGAAGACCCCACAGCAGACCCTCGACCTCCAGGCCGGGGAGCTCGTGCGGGTCAAGAGCAGGGAAGAGATCGTCGCCACGCTCGACACCGAGAACCGCAACCGTGGCATGTCGTTCGACGCCGAGATGCTGAAGTACTGCGGAAGGCAGGCCAGGGTGCTGCGCCGGGTGGAGAGGATCATCGACGAGCCGACCGGAAGGATGGTGGAGCTGAAGAACCCGTGCATCATCCTCGAGGACGTGATCTGCACCAGCGACTTCCACCGGCTCTGCCCCCGTGGCATCTACCCGTACTGGCGCGAGATCTGGCTCGAGCGAGTGGGGTAGGAGCCGTCAGCCGCCGCTCCCGGGAAGGTGGATGGCCTCCTCGGGCTCGGCGGCCGGTGCGGCGGAGGAGCGGAACTCGCGCAGCCCCCGGTGGAGCTGCCACCACCAGATGGCCGTCGCCACCGCGGTCCCGGCCGCGCCGCCCCAGGCGGCGCCGGCCGCGTCAGCGAGCCACGCGCCCACCAGCGCGCCGGCCAGGTAGGCGGCCGAGCCGAACGCCTGCGCGCGCAGACTCCTCTTGGCGACGCCGAGCGCCCGCAGGCCCGTCCAGGCGCCCACCCAGAAGCCGGTCAACGCCACCGTGAGGGTCACCGGCACCAGCAGCGCGGACGCCGGCTGCCACGAGGGGCCGAGGATCCGCACCCCCAGACCGTCGGGCAGCAACAGCAGGGCCAGCCCCCAGACCACCGCGGTGGCGCCCTGCAGGGTGCCGAGCACCAGGCAGAACGGCCAGAGGTGCCGCAGCGAGCGGCGCACGATGCGGGCGCCCTCGGGCACGCCGATCAGGCCAATCCCGGTGATCACCACGTTCAGCGGCCCGAGCAGCAGCTCGGCGGCCCGCAGGGCGCCGACAGCGGCCAGCCCGGCGACCGCGCTGAGCCCGTAGAAGCGTAGTTGGGTGGCGGCGCTGAAGCTCAGGTTCTCCCCGAGGTAGCGGGGCGCGAGCTCGCGGTGCTGGCGCAGCCAGCCGGCCGCCGCGGGGAGACGCGGGACGAGCCGGGCCTGGACGCCGCCGGCCAGCGCGGCGACGGTCGCCGAGAAGCCCCATGCCAGCACGAACCACTGCACCTCGGCGTGCCCGCTCGCGGCGACGACCGCCATCAGCGGAAACAGGACGATCGCCCAGACGAGGTCGTTGGCGAACGCCTGCCCGCCCCTGCCGGCCGAGAAGAACGCGTAGCGCCAGCTGTCCTGCAGCGTCAGGCCGGGCAGCATCACCCCGAGCGCTACGAAGGCCGCACCGGTCGAGCCGGAGAGCAGCAGCCCGACGGCGACGCAGGCGGCGCCGGCGACGACGCCGACCGAGGTGGCCACCCCGGTCGCCCTGGCGGCGGCCTGGCGCCACGCCGGCGGCTCCGCGCCGCTGTAGCGGATCACCAGCGGGTCGGTGGCGAGTCCCCGCGAGGCGTTGAGCGCGAGCAGGTAGGTCGCGAAGGCGAGGCTGAAGGCGCCGAGTCCCCTCGGCCCGAGCGAGCGGGCCACGTAGATGCCGACGGCGAAGTTCGTCAGGCTGGAGAGCGCCTGGTCCGCGACGCCCCAGCCGGCCCGCGCGGCGAGGCGCCCGAGGCGGCTCCGCAGCGCCGCGCGCGACGGGCTCGGCGCCTCGGAGGGGACGGTCACGCCGCGCCCCTTCCGTTGGCACGCAGGAGGCCGACGTGGGCGGCGCCGACCCCGACGATGGTGAACAGCCAGATGCCCGAGTGCGGACCCTCGAGCGCCGGGTCGAAGATCGCGTTGACCAGGAACGCCGGAGGGGCGGCAAGGAGCCAGACGGTGAGAGCGTTGGCCGGGTCCCTGACGCCACCGGGACGGCGCCGCACCGAGCGGTAGAGCTGGCGGCAGAAGACCAGCCACAGCAGCAGCCACAGCGCGAACGAGGGCACACCCGTGCGGGCGAGGAGGGTGAGGTGGGAGTTGTGGACATTGCGCAGCGGCGCGGCGCTGTCCTCGTTGTTGGTGTTGCCGACGTCGACGTCGTAGCGTTCGGGGAGGATCACGCCGAAGCCGATGCCGGACAGCCAGGTCCCGTGGGTACGCAGGTCGGTGACGACCTGCCCCCACATGCCCTCGCGCCACTCGACGGTGCCGGAGAGCTGGTCCGAGCTGCTCTGCCCGGCGATGCTGGAGATGTTCGCCACCGCCTGCCTCGCCGAGAAGTCGCGGACTCCCCCGTGGACCTTGAGGTCGAGCAGCAGGGCGAAGGCGAGCATCACCGACAGGCCGACGCAGACCGGCACGACCACGCGGCGCTGCCTGCCGGCGGGCAGGTAGAGCACCACGATGCCGAGCAGCACCACGGCGGCGAGGAAGCCGCCACGGGTCTGCGAGCCCGCCAGCAGCAGCGTGACGACCCCGAGGACGGTGAGGGCCGTCTCCGAGCGGGACGACCGGCGCTGCTCGCCGGTGACGCGGTGGACCCCCAGCCACAGGTAGGTGATCCCCATCGCGACCTGGATCGCGTAGTCCTGCGGCTTGAACGAGTTGATGGCGGCGGCGCTGTCGGGGACGGTGATGGCAGCCAGCGCGTCGACCCGGGCGAGGACGACGGCGAACGGCGCCCACACGAGGAACCAGGGCAGCGCCCGCCGGTACCAGCGCAGCAACTGCGGCACGAACGTCGGGTCGGCGACGGCGGCGGCGGCGACCAGGAAGGCGAAGGCGCCGTAGTACCAGATCGCGGCGTCACGGATGGCGTCGAGCTGGTACCTGGGGAGGTCGACCAGGAGCCTGAGGAAGCAGGCGGCCATGAACGCCAGCAACGCCTTGAGCACCGGCGAGGAGCCGATCAGCCGGCGCCAGGGCAGGCGCAGGTGGATCGACTCCACGATGCCGATGCCGAGCACGATCTCCCCCACGAACACGGGCGTGCCGGGCACGTGGAGGTAGGCGAACGTCTTGTTGAAGAACAGGTACCCGCCGAGCAGCAGCGCGAGCGCGGGGGTGAACACGCGGAAGGGTCGCGGCCCACGGCGGACGCGCCGCCCCGGGCCGCTCGAAGGGATGGCGGGCCGGGGTGGCGCGAGGACCGCCGAGGACGGCCTCGGCAGTCGCGCGGTCATACGCTCGCTCGGGCGCAGCACGGCGTCACGCCGCCCCGAACCTCTGGGTCACCTGCAGATCCCCCCCGACATCATGCTGGTCGGAGCAGCGGCACGGATGACATGCCCGAACTGGCTCCTGCCGAAAGGATAGAGGAAGACGCTGCCGGCGTCGTCCCTGGGACGTCGTAGCGTAGTTTACGGCGAGTGGATGTCAGCCCTCACGCGCCGCGTCGCTGAAACTCGAATCGATCCCTCCGGGAACCTCGACCGGTCGCCGGTCCGTGCTGGCGCGGAACCGGCTTCGTTCCTACGGTGGTCGTGATGAACTCGCCACGTCCCTTCGGCAGCCGCGGACGCCTCCTGCTGGTGGCGCTCGCCGGCCTGCTGGTGGTGGGCGGGCTGGCCGCCATCTGGGCAGGGGTGGTGCGCTCGCGCTCACCCCGGAGTGTGAGCGGCGTCGCCTCCGTCACGCCGTCCGACTGCGACGGCACGCGCGTGCGGCCCGGCGACGACCTGCAGGCCGTGCTGGACCGGCAGGGCGAGGGCGCCGCCTTCTGCTTCTCGGCCGGGACCTACCGCCTGACGGCCCCGCTGCGACCGAGGGCTGGGCAGCAGCTCGTCGCCGAGCCCGGCGCGGTCCTCGACGGCGCGCAGGTGGTCGACGGATGGCGGCGCGGCGGTGACGCGTGGAGCGCACAGGGCCACCTCCCCGCCGACCCCAGAGCCCATGGGGAGTGCGTCGCCGGCTACGACGGTTGCCGCCACGCCGAGGCGGTCTTCCGCGACGGCCGCCAGCTCTGGCGCGTGGACAGTCGGGACGAGGTCGCTCCGGGCCGCTTCTACGAGGACTACGGCTCGAACACGATCTGGATCGCCGACGACCCGGACGGGCACGTCGTCGAGGTCGCAAGGGCCGAGGGCGCGGTGACCGGCGAGGTCCCCGAAGTCCTCGTGGAGGGCTTCGCGATCCAGAAGTTCGCCAACCCGGCCCAGCAGGGCGCCGTGCAGGCCGCCGGCAGGGACTGGCGCATCCGGCGCAACGACGTCCGGCTGAACCACGGTCATGGCGTCAATGCGTACGGGGGGCAGGTGGTCGGCAACCACCTGCACCACAACGGGCAGCTCGGGCTCGGCGGGAGCGGCGGGGGTCAGCTCGTGGCCGGCAACGAGATCGACCACAACAACACCGCCGGCTTCTCGGCGTTGTGGGAGGCCGGCGGCGCCAAGTGGGGCATCAGCGAGCACCTGACGGTCCGTGACAACAGCGTGCACCACAACCGGGGCCCTGGCCTGTGGACCGACATCAACTGCCTCCACGTCCTGTACGAGCGCAACACCGTCTACGCCAACGCGAGCCACGGCATCTTTCACGAGATCAGCTACGACGCGGTCATCCGCGACAACAGGGTGACCGACAACGGCCGCACGGACCCGCTGCCCGGGTGGGGTGGCGCCGGGATCCGGGTGGCCGCCTCGCCCAACGTGGAGATCTACCGCAACGTCCTGGCGGGCAACGAGAACGCGATCATCCTGCTGCAGCAGGCGCGTGACGACTGGCCGTCCCCGATCGGCCGGCACGAGCTCCACGACGTCGACGTCCACGACAACGACGTCACCATCTCGCGCAACCTCACCGGCATGGTCAACGACACCGGCGACGACGCCGTCTACGACCGCAACAACCGCTTCCGCGGCAACACCTACCGGCTGGCCTCGCCCGGCGGCCGCTTCTTCACCTGGCGCGGCGAGCGCTTGGACCAGGCCGCCTGGACGCGACGCTTCGGCCACGACACGACCGGCAGCTTCCTGGGCCCGTGATCGTCCTCGCTAGCGCCCGCGGGGCGGCGGGCTGCGGTCCAGCAGCAGGGCGGCGGCCAGGGTAACCGCCACGCCGGTCGCCATCCCGCCGACGACGTCGGACAGCAGGTGCGCCGTGTCGACCTGCCTGGTCACGGCGAGCACGGCCAGCAGGCCGGTGGCGGCGGCGACCACGACCCTGGCGCGCGCCATCGCCCCCGCCGAGCGCAGCAGCAGCACCAGGCTGAGCACCACGGCGGTGGCGACGGCGAGGTGACCCGACGGGTAGTGGGACACGGTGGACCCGACGACGCGGCGGTCCACCGTCAGCTTGAGCAGCTTCTCGGCGGCGAAGGCGAGCGCCGGCGCCACCAGCACCAGCAGCACGGCGTTGCGCCAGCGCAGCGCCACCCCCGCGAAGACGGCGATGACCGCGGCCGCGGCGACGGCCAGGTAGCCCAGGCCGGTGGAGATCGCACTGGCGGTCCGAACCTCCCAGTAGCTGCGGGCTACGAGCCCGCGAGCCGCCCAGGCGTCCAGCGCGTACAGCTGGTTGGAGTGCCAAACCAGCGCGGCGATCATGCCGGTCACCACCACGGCGCCCAAGGCGGCCAGCGGCGCCCACGGTGGTGCCAGCGGCACGGCGCCGTACGGCGCGCGGGCGGCTCGAGACCCGCGGGGCGGCTCCCACCAGCTCATCGGAGGGCCGGGCTGGCGCTCATCCTTGCTGCGGGGCGTTGTCGCCGTCGGGGTCGTGCGAGGATGACGGCCCGGCGACGTTGTTGGTCCCTGGCCAGTGCGCGAGCTCATGCACCAGCGTGCCGGACCCGTTGCCGTTCGAGTGGTGGTGCCCGTTGGACGTTGCCGGCAGGTCGGTGAGCGTGACGGGGGCGGCGAGCCTGCCCTTGGGCAGCCTCGACCGCAGTACCCTGGCCAGCCGCGCCCTCCCACCGGCCGGCCGCGCGCCGGGGAAGGCGGCGGTGTCCGGCAACTGGTGGGTACGGCGCCGGCGACGGGCCGACAGTCTCGACCGCAGCGCTGCTCCCGCGGCAGCCGGCCGCGCGCCAGGCGTGGCCGCTGGTTGCCCGGTGGCGGGCACCTGCCCACGCCACGCCAGCCACCACGCCAACCCCGCCGCCACCACCAACCCCAGCAGCAGCCCCACCGCCGCCAACCGCGACGGCTTGGGCTGCACCGGCGACTCCGGCA
>WNGB01000294.1_pt1 | contig 74360 bp, 74 predicted proteins | sample 5400681 | NCBI WGS metagenome assembly WNGB01 (sample SAMN13153367, study PRJNA577476) | soil metagenome | isolation source: 115 cm soil or saprolite under grassland replicate 2 | place: USA:California | collected 2016-06-15 | reverse complement strand
CTGCGGTCAGAACAGCGCGATTCCTCGCTGCACCATCACCACGTGTGCGAAGGTCCCGATCGCGATCGCTACGCCATAGGGAAGCTTGCCCACCGACGCCGCGGGCGCCGTTATCGTCGTCTTGCCGGTGGTCATGGCGTTGAGCAGCGTGCCGAATAACATGGTCCTGAGGTTCGCGAAGAGCTGGCCAAGCGCACCCTTGGCCAGCACGACTGCCAGCGCCAATACGCCGCCAGCGATGAAGCTCAATAGCACCGCCGATGCGACACCCCAGGGTCCGAGATACGCGCCGACCATGGCCATCAGCTTCACGTCGCCCGCGCCCGTGGCGCGAACAAGGTAGAGCGGCAGCAGCAGCGCGAAGCCGACCGCGATTCCCTTCAAAGCGCCGGCAATCCCGAAACCGAGCAGCGCCGGCTGGATCATCTGCCCCACAATGCACGTGACGGCTCCGAGCAATACCAGCCAGTTCGGAATGCGATGGTTGCGGACGTCGAAGACCGCGGCAACAACCACGAAGGCAACCGCCAGGACGAGCCGGATCTCGGTAAAGAACGTCCCCCCGCCGAGGCCGATCAGCCCGTTCTCGAGAATGATGTAATCGTTCATGCGCTCGAAGGGCTGCGCCGCGACATGATCGATGTGCGTCTCAACATGCCCCCGAGGGGAAGCAATTGGCGACGGAAGTAAACAGTGTATTCAGGCTTGAACCTACCGTGACTACGGACGCGGCGATGACGACCGCAATCAGCGCGCCGATCAACGCATATTCGATCGCGGTAACTCCCGATTCGTCGGCGCAAAAGGAGATTGCAAGCTGACGCAGGCATTTCATTTGGGATTTTCTCCTGTGCCGGCGATCGGTAGTGCGCCATCGAATCAAAGGTGAGCGCGGGGACGCGGTCGACCGCGCCCCCGCGGTTCATCAACAACGACGCGACATCGTCGCGTCTCGTGACTACGGACAGGTTGCCCCAGCGCTCGACAGGCAGGTCCCGATCGTCGTGAACACATTATTCAGCTGGGTGCCGACAATCACAACGGCTCCAGCGATTACAACTGCGATCAACGCTGCGATCAGGCCATACTCGATCGCCGTCACGCCTTCTTCGTCCTTCACAAAACGTTTGATGCTCATGAGCAATGCATTCATTGAATAACTCCGTTTCAGGTTATGACCAAAGTGCTTCGGGGACGCTCCGGAGTATCCCCACTTACTGCACGAGGTTTATTGTCACCGGCCGCTGCGCCATGTATCCGGCATGCAAGATGGGGCAGCTCGTCGGGCCTCTCGCTCGACTTCTCGACGTACAGGCGAATCGTACGACGAAAAACGGGTAATTCTACAAGTAAGACGTCTCCCTCGTGGCCGTTCGGTTAGCGCTGCGATTACTCTCGCATCAGCGCGGGGAGCGAGTGCCAATAGCGCACCTAGTCGAGACTGCGGGACATTCGCCAGATAGCGGCTGATCTAAGCAAATATTATGCTAAAAACATAATGCCCTTCTAATCAAAGGCCTAGCGGGGCTACCTCGCTACCATTCCGGGGCTATGTAAAGTTTGTCGACAGCCGCTTGGCCCTCTCGCCATAAGACTTTGAATTTATTCTCCTGTAGACGACATCCTATACATTACGCTGCTTTGCCGGCCTTGGCGATAAGTGTATCTCATCGTCATAACGGTTGGCATACCCAGTGGCGCCCATCAGGCAACCGTTGGTCGGAGCTTGATGTGGATGTTCTTCTCCTGCGTAAAGCGCAGCATCTCCTCGAGGCATTCCTCGCGACCGAACCCTGATTGCTTGACGCCGCCAAAGGGGGCGCCCAGGAAATGCTTGCCGACTTCGTTGATCCAGACATAGCCCGCCTGTACCGCGATCGCCGTACGGTGTGCGGTCGATAGATCGTTCGTCCAGATCGAGCAGGTCAGCCCGTACTCGACGCCGTTCACCGCGTCGAGCATGCCTGGCTCGTCCGACCACGACAGGACCGCGAGCACGGGGCCGAAAATCTCCTCGCGCGCGATGCGCATCGTCGGCTTCACATCGACAAACACGGTCGGCTCGACGAAAAAGCCGGCCGCGAGCCGCGGGTCCGAGGGTCGCTTGCCGCCGCACAGCAGCCGCGCGCCTTCCCGCTTTGCGGCTTCGATGTAGGCGAGGACGCGATCGAGCTGCGCGCGGCTCACGATCGCGCCCATGGTCGTGGCCGGATCGGTCGCGAGGCCCGGCTTGAAGAAGGCGATCCGAGTGCGGATCCGCGCGAGCACGGTGTCGTAGATCGATGCGTGGATGAAGGCGCGGCTCGTCGAGCCGCACGACTGACCGCACCAGGTGAAGTTCATGCCGCCGATCACCGCGGCCGCGACCTCGTCCGGATCCGCATCCGGATAGGCGATGAGTGCGTTCTTGCCGCCCAGCTCGAGCAGCAGCGGCTTGATCGTTTCGCTCGCGGCGCGCATCACCGCTCGACCCGCCGCGACGCTGCCGATGATCGCGACCATGGCGACGTCGCGGTGCGACGCCAGCGCGGCACCGGTGGCGCGGTCGCCGGGAACGACGTTGAAGACGCCGGCCGGCAGCAGACCATCGACGAGCTCGGCGAGCCGCAGCGCCGACAGGGGCGCCTGATCCGGCGGCTTGATCACGACGGCATTGCCCGCCGCCAGCGGCGCGGCCGACTTGCCCGCGGCGAACATGAACGGATGGTTGAACGGCACGATGCGCACCACGACACCTACGGGCTCCCGTACTGAAAAGTTGACGACGTCGGGTCCCATCGGGATCGACGAGCCTTTCATCTCGGTAACCAATCCGGCGAAGAAATCGATCTGCGCCGCAGCGACCATCGCATCGCTCGCCATCTCGCGTACCGGGTTGCCGCAGTTGGCTGCATCGATCAGCGCCAGCTCGCCGGCGTTTTCGCGGAGTAGCTGCGCTATTCGTCGCAGGATCTTCGCGCGTTCGAGCGGCGGGACGGCGCGCCACTCGACAAATCCGCGTTTCGCTGCGGCGACGGCGGCATCGACGTCCGCGGCGCCGCCGATGCCAACCCGTCCGAGCGACTCGCCGCTGCTCGGGTTCAATGTCTCCGCGAAAGCGCCGGATGCGGGATCGTGCCAGGCGCCGCCGTAATAGGCACTGCGGTGCACGGGAAGCCGCAACGCAAGATCTGCGCTCGCGGTCGATGCTGTCATCGGCGTTCCGTTCCGCTTATCCGACCGAACGAACGAAGCTAACTGACGCCGAGCAGACGGCGCATCAGCGCCACCGGCGTGGCGTCCGGGTTCAACGAGAGGTCGAGCGTCTCAGACCTCGGGAATCTCGAGGTCCTTGCAGATTTTGCGCGCCAGGTAGTCATTGATTTCTCGGTGGCGCGGTACGGTCGAGGTCTTTCGCGCGGCGCGGTTTACGTACACGGAGTGCCGCCCACCTTCGCGAAGAAAGACGCAGCCGTGTCGTTCAATGTGGCGCAACAAGTCGGCCCGGTTCATCCCACAGGGATGACTAGCGGCTCGCGGATGACATCCTGGCCGGCAATGGCTTCTTCCGTCAACGTGCGATTCGCGTCGAGAATCAGCTCGACCGCCTCGGATAGATTCGCACGCGCCTCTTCCAGGGTCGCGCCCTGAGTGTTGGCACCGGGGAGCTCTTCAACAAAGCCGATATACCCTTCCGGTACCTTGCGGAAAACTGCCGTCAGCTGCATCGGTGACTCTACGCGTTCGAATCCCAGCCGAGAGTATACCGTTGCGGCCGGTGAGACGCCCAACGAACGAAGCAAATGGCGCCGCGCAGATGGCGCTTCAGCGTCGCCGGCGAGGCGTTCAGGTTGAGCGATGAGAGGTTAGCCATCATACACGGCGATTTATACTACTTCGAGGAGAGCTCGCGGATTCTTCGCAGCCACCAGCAGCAGCGTGCGAGCCGCGCCAGACGGTGCGCGGCGGCCTTGTTCCCATTCTTGTAGAGTGCGCACAGAGACACCAAGTAGTGCCGCAAATTGCGCCTGCGAAAGACCGGTTCGCTCACGAATTATGGTTACAGAGGGGACGTTCACGACACGTCCGACCTCGCCACGCTTCAGTTGGCGCAACCCTTCCAGGATCTCCATCCCGACGTTTCGCTTTGCTACGACCTTAGCCATCAATTTCATCCTTAATCTTTTTCAATATATGCGCTGGAATATTCTCGGCAACATTCTTCGGGTAGAGGGTTAGCATCCAGATCTGCCCTTGCCGCATGCGGAGGAAATAGATGATCCGAATGCCACCACGCTTGCCGCGCCCGGCCACGCCCCAGCGTAGCTTGCGGATACCGCCCGAGTGCGGAATGACCGCGCCCGCCTCGGGATTCGCCAGCAGCGCCTGCTGAAGCTTGGAGTATTCATCGTCCGACAAGTATTCCTGCACAAGGCGCGTGAACAGCTTGGTCTCAATGAAGCTGATCATGCGCTCATTATACGGCAAAGCCGGACTACGTCAATGCCGGAGCACGGTGTGTTAGCGGCTAACGAACCAATATATCTAACCGGCACCGAGCGGACGGCGCGTCAGTGCCGCCGGCGAAGCATCCGGGTTGAGCGATGAGAGGGCGCCGTTTCAACGGCCTGCTCCCAGGCCGGGGAACACCAAGACCGCTGGATGGCAACGCAGCGCACGTGCAAGCACCTTGGCACGCTCCACACCTAGGCGCACGCGATCGTTCTCGATAGCGGAGAGAGTTGCTTGGGGAATACCGCTGAGCTGTGCCAGCTGGTTTTGGCTGTAGCCTTGCAACTCGCGAATAATGCGTACCGATTCCCCAACCGTGACCTCAATACGCTTCTTCGCTGGCCGAAACTGATTCATTCAGGTTCTCCGATAGTCGTGAGCGGTGACTGAGATGACCTGAAAACGCATGTCATAGCATGTCAAGCGCGGCCCGCTAGACCGCGGCTTAACAACGCGTTGGCGCCAATCGCCAGCACGAACAGCACGATCAAGAGCGCGTACATCCGCGGCATATCGAACGTCGCATACGCCTGAATGATCAGATAGCCGATGCCGCGGTTCGAGAGCTTGGTCTCGGCGAGCAGCGTACCGATGATTGCAACACCCAGGCCCAGCCGCAGACCGTTGACGACGGGTTGCCGCATCGCGGGCAGATAGATCTTGGTCACCATCTGCCAGGCGCTCGCGCGAAAGCTCCTTCCGACGCGGATCAGGACGCGGTCGATCTGCCGCATGCCTGACGCGGTGCTGATCGCGATCGGGAAGAAGCAGGAAACCGCACCCATCGCGATCTTCGATCCCGAGCCCACGCCGAACCACATGATCATCACCGGAAAGAAGATGATCTTCGGTGTCGGCCCGAGATAGTAGATCAGGGATTCGTAGGCGCGTGACAGGAACCGGTTGGCGCCCAGAAGGATGCCGGTCGCGAGCCCGCTCAATCCGCCGATGAGCATGGCAACGCCGATCTCTGCGGCGGTGATGCCGAGATTGCCGTAGAAATCCGGATTGGCGAGGAGACGCGCAACGGCCGCGCCGATTGCGGCGAGGGAGGGCACCACATCGCGAAACAGCAGCCCCGATCTCGCCAGCGCCTCCCATCCGAGCAGAACGGCGGCGATGATGGCAACGCGCGCCAGCGTTACGCGGCGTGCGCTCGAGCCGGGGACGGCGACGCTCACTCTGAGGGTCTCAGCCATCGCTCGAGACGCTCGGTGACGTCGAAAAATACGATGCTCGCAAGGATCACGAAGCAAATCGCTCCGTAGGTTCCTGGCAGATCGTAGCGTTCGGCGAGTTCGTTGATGAGTTGCCCGAGCCCGCCGAAGTTGATCAGGAATTCGACGCCGACGATGTTGATCATGGCGAAGATGAGTCCGAGCTTCAGGCCGACGAAGATCGACGGCAGCGCGGCGGGCAGCAGTATTTTCCAGAACTGCTGCGCCGGCGAGAGCTTGAAGCTGCGGCCCACGTCGATCAGCACTCGCCGCGTCCCGGACAGGCCTTCGACCGTCTTCAAAATCACCGGCGCGAGCCCCGCGGCGAATCCGATCATCACGATCGTCGTCGCGCTGCGTCCGAAAATGACCAGAAACAGCGGGTACATCAGCACGATGGGCGCCGCGGCGAGTGCCGCCACCCACGTTTCGCACGCCAGCCGCAGAATCCTGAAGCGGTGGAGCAACGCACCTAGCGAAATGCCGACAGCCGCGAGCAGCAGGCTCGCCCAAAGGATCTCCTGAGCCGTCTGCCAGAAGCGGTGCAGCACGTTCTCCTCGACGATGATGCGCGGGATCGCGGCGAGGATCTGCGAGGGAAGCGGGACGATGAAGCGGTTGATGTATCCCGCCCGGATCAATAGTTCAACGCCGGCAATCAACGCCAGCACCGTGACCGCGCCAAGCACCCGCGCGCCGCCGCGCGATTTTGCCCATGCCTTGAGCGTCACCGTTTCGCTCCTCCTTTGAGCACGCGCGATTCGTCATCGCGAATGCCGCGGCTCGCTTCCTCGCGCAAGTCCTGCCAGATCTCGGCGACGTAATGCCCGAAGGCATCGCTGCTGACGACTTCGGAGTCGCGCGGATGCGGCAGCTCGATGCCGACCACCCGCTTCAGCCGTCCCGGCCGGTACGTCATGACCAGGACTCGATCGGAGAGCTGCACGGCTTCGGTGAGGTTGTGCGTGATCAGCAGCGTTGTCTGCTTGAGCTCCTGCTGGATCTGCAGCACCTTGTCGCCGAGCAGCAGCCGCGTCTGCTCGTCCAGCGCCGCGAAAGGCTCGTCCATCAGCAGGATCCGCGGCTCGGAAGCCAGCGTCCGGGCCAGGGCGACGCGCTGCCGCATCCCACCGGAGAGCTCGGCCGGAAAGCGGCGGCCGAAGCCGCTGAGGCCGACCATGGAAACAAAGTGTTCGGCGCGCTCCAGCCGCCTTTGCCTGGCGACGCCGGAGACCTCGAGCGGAAAGGCAACGTTTTCGAGCACGGTACGCCAGGGAAACGTCGACTCCTCCTGGAACACCATGCCGATCGCCGGATGCGTGCCCGAGACAATCTCGCCGGCGACTGTCACGCGGCCTTCGTAGTCGCCGATCAGCCCGCCGATGATGTTGAACAGCGTCGACTTGCCGCAGCCCGAGGGCCCGATGATGGACACGAATTCGCCCGGCGCGATGGAAAAGGAGATGTCGTCGACCGCGGTGATTGCGCCTTCGTTCGTGATGAAGCGCTTGGTGACGCGGTCGACATCGAGGAGGCGCGCCGGCTGCGGTTGCGCGGCGACGCCCGTATCGAAGGACGGGGCGGCAGGTCGCTCGATCGCCGCTTTGTGATCCGCGCTCACGCTTGGAGGGCCCGCCTTCGCGCGGCCGGACTTACTGCCGCGGCGGAATCTGGATCAGTTCCGCCAGCTGTTCCTTGGTCAGGGGGGCGGCCGTGAACTTGAGCGCGACGGCATCCTGCACGATCGTGTCGAGCCCGGTGATCTTGTCCGGGTCGACCGATGCCTTGGGAAAGAAGTCATCGCGCGTGCGCTTGGCCATTGCCACCGGAATGCCCACAAAGTCGGCGTAAGTCTTGAGCGCGGCGGGATCGTCCGAGTACAGCCAGTCGATGGTCTCGCGATACGCTTTCATGAAGCGATCGATCACGGGTTTGCGATTCTGCAGTGTCTGCACGTTGGTGATCAACAGCCGCACGGTTTGTCCCTTGAACACCGCGGCGTCGTTGCCGGTCGCGATGATGCGGATCTTGCCCTCGTCGAGCAGTTGCAGGCCGAAGGGCGGGGCCGACCAGCCCACGTCGATCTGCCCTGACATGACCTGGGTCAGCGTTGGCGCCGGGCCGCCGGTCGCCGTCGGCTTCGCTTTCAGGTCGTACTGCTTCATGAACGCGGTCACGATGCCGTGCGTCGACGAGCCGTTGGTCGAGTAGGCGATCGTCTTGCCCTCGGTGTCCTTGAGCGACTTGATCGGCGAGCTCGCGGGAACGTACCAATATAGATCGGTTGCGCCGGTCGTCTCGGCGCCGATGACCCGGACCGGCGCACCCTTAGAGTATGCGGAGAGCACGCCCATGATCCCGGGCGCAACGCCGATGTCCACGCTGCCCGAGATGACCGCTTGCTGCGTCTCGCCGGCGCCCTGCGTCCACAGGATTTCGAGCGTCAACCCGTGCTTCTTGAAGATCCCTGCGCGCTGTCCGACCTCGGCGATGGTGGTGTCCCAGTTGCCTCGCTGACCTGCGGCAATCTTGAGCGCATCCTGCGCCTGCGCCGTTTGCAACACGGCGCCGAGCGCGAATGCCATCAGCGCGGCCCGGAAAAGCATGAACCTGCTCATCGATTCCTCCTGCCTACGTTCTTGCCTGCGGAACGACGCAGCGGTAATGCACGTTATCCCGGCGCAGGCCGGGATCCAATTTCGAAAACACAGATTGGGCCCCAGCCGCAGCCTGCCCCGGTATGCGTGAAGCCGGGGCCGGGGCGACAGTATCGTGTCAACGAATTACGCAATCCCCTGCAGGTTGTGCCCGCGCGGCGCAGTGTGGCGCGCGGTCACCGGATGCGTCAAGCATCCCCCGCCCCGTTGACACCGTCACGGACGGCTGGGTACGGATGCTTCCTGCTGTAAGGCAAGCTCTTCCGCGGCGACGCCCAGCATCGTCCACGGCGTCGTCTTCGCGACGATGCCCTCGAAGGATTTGAGCTTGACGTGCGGAACGTGCCGCGGCGATGTCCCGATCGCCGGCCCGCCGTCGCGTACCTTGCGTGCGGCATCGACCATGATGCGCCGGAATTGCACGATCGCAACGTCGCTCGCGCCCAGCCGTTCGCGCGAACGGTCGGCGATCGGTCCCATCGTCTCCCACATGGCGATGTCCTGGTTCGGAATGCCCTGGATGCCGGTGTGGCTGCCAAGCTTCATCGCCTGGCGATCCTGGAGATAATTGTTCTCCCGTGTCCGCGTGCGCCGGAAGCTCGCATCGAGGTCCACGCCGACCTGCGCCCCGCAGAATTCGCGCCACGCCTCCTGATCGATGCCTTCGCCCTCGCTCCAGGCGATGAAGTAGAACATCGTGTTGGTGTCGTCGAGCGGTATGTTGAGGATCGACAGGTTGTAGCGATCGTTCGGCGGGATCAGCACGGTGAACGGCGCGACGAAGAGCGTGATGCGCAGATAGTCGTGCGTGCGCGCATCCCTGATCGGACGGCGGATCGCCACGTAGCGAAACCCGAAATCGGTACGCTGCACCTGCAGCCGGGGCGCCTTGTCGGTCGACGGGCGCAGCCATTCCGTATCTGTCGCGCCCGCACCCTCCACCTGCGCGGGCACCATGTCGGTCGAATGCAGGCTCGAGCTGTGCGCCGAATCGATCGCACCTTCGAGGACCTGTGCCCAGTTGCAGCCGACGTGCATCTTCACGACGCTGGTGCGAACCTTGGAGGAGGGCGCCCACGCCGGAGGCTCGAACTCGCGCATCTCGTCCGGCGGGCCCATCCAGACCCAGACGAAGCCGCCGGCCTCGCGGCAGGGATACGCCTTGTGCGTCACCTTTTTGGCCAGGACTGCTTCGTGCGACTCGGAAGGCCGGTCCACGACGTTGCCTTCGACATCGATCTTCCAACCGTGGTAAAGGCAGCGCAGCCCGCACTCTTCGTTCCGCCCCAGCGCCAGCGATGCGCGCCGATGCGGGCAGTGCTCGTCGAGCACGCCGATCCGGCCCTCGGTATCGCGAAACGCCACCAGGTCCTCGCCCAGTAAGCGCACCCGGACCGGCGTCCCGTCGCGTTCGGCGACCTCCTCGGAAAGGCATGCAGGTATCCAGTGGCGGCGCATCAGGCGGCCCATCGGCGCATCGCCTTCGACGCGGCAGAGCAGGTCGTTTTCTTCGGCGCTCAGCATGCTTCCTCCGACGCGAATCTCCGATGAGTTGCCGGGAACCGTCGCAGCGGGAATAATATTAGGACCCTAAGCAAATATTAGGCATTTTCATGTGCGCTGTCGAGGGCCATGAGCACCGGGTCGGGGCTGCGGCAGCGCCTGACATGAACCGACATGCCTGAACGCCGGTTGCGCATCGGCGTCGCCGGTCTGGGGCGCGCGTTTACGCTGATGCTACCGACCCTGGCCGCGGATTCGCGACTCGAGCTGGTTGCCGCGGCGGACCCGCGCGCCGAGGCAACCGGGCGCTTCGCTGCCGACTTCGGCGCGCGGGTGTATGTGTCGGTCGACGAGCTCTGCGCGGACGAAGGCGTCGAGGTGGTTTATGTCGCTACGCCGCATCAGCATCACGCCGCGCACGTCGCGCTGGCCGCCGCCCGCGGCAAGCACACGCTGGTCGAGAAACCGATGGCGATCACGCTCGAAGAGTGCCGCCACATGGTCGACGCGGCCGAGCGCGCCAACGTGTGTCTGATCGTCGGCCACAGCCACAGCTTCGATCACCCAATCCTGCGCACGCGCGAGATCATCGACAGCGGAACGGTGGGTCGCGTGCAGATGATCAACGCCCAGTACTACACCGATTTCCTCTATCGTCCGCGCCGGCCCGAGGAGTTTTCGACCGCGAGTGGCGGCGGGGTCGTGTTCAGCCAGGGTGCACATCAGGTCGACATGGTCCGGCTCCTGGGCGGCGGCCACGTTAAGAGCGTGCGCGCGCTGACGGGCGCCTGGGATCCGGCGCGTCCGACCGAAGGCGCGTACGCCGCGCTTCTGAGCTTCGCCGATGGCGCGTTCGCCTCGCTCGTCTACAGCGGCTACGCCCATTTCGACGCCGACGAATTCTGCGGCGGGATCGGCGAGCTGGGCACGGTGAAGAAAGCGGGCTCGTACGGGGCGGCGCGCCGGAACCTCGAGCGCGCGACGAACGCGGTACAGGAAGCCGCGCTGAAGCAGGCGCGCAACTATGGGGGCGTCGACTATCCGCCGCCCGGAGCCGCTGCCCCGACCGCGCCTTGGCACGAGCATTTCGGCGTCGTACTCGTTTCCTGCGAGCATGCTGATTTGCGTCCCCTGCCTACCGGCGTGATGATCTACGGCGACGCCGAAGCTCGTCTGGAGTCGCTCGCCAAGCCGACGGTGCCGCGCGCCGAAGTGGTCGACGAGCTATACGACGCGATCGTGCATGGACGACGGGCGCTGCACGACGGTAGGTGGGCGATGGCCACGCTCGAGGTCTGCCTGGCGATCCTCGAATCGGCGCGAGACCAGCGCGAGATCACGCTGCGACATCAAGTGGGTTTCCGGCGATGACGCGGGCAATCGCGGCGCCGGGAAAGCGCATCGCCAACGACGACACGCAGCGCATTCTGCGGCATTGGCGCGATGCGGTGCCAGACGATCGCATGGCCCACCTCGTCAAGGACGCAACCCGCGCGCTGGTCAAGGCGCTGCAACGGCGGCTCGCGGTGCACGGCGTGCCCTTCGGCCACTGGACATTCCTGCGCATCCTCTGGGAGACGGATGGTTTGACGCAGCGCGATCTCAGCCGCGAGGCGGGGGTCATGGAACCGACCACGTTTGCCGCACTCAAGGCCATGGAAGCCCGCGGCTATGTCGCGCGGCGGCAGCTCGCCGGCAATCGCAGGAAGGTACACATCTTTCTCACCGCCAAAGGCAAGGCGCTCAAGCGCACGCTGGTGCCTCTGGCCGAAGAAGTCAACCGCGTGGCGGTGCACGGCGTCCGGGCCGCCGACAGGACTGCCACGCGGCGTACCCTGCTCTCGGTTCTGGAGAATCTTGCGCGGGACGAAGCGCGCGCCGTGGCGGCGCAGACCGCGAAGCAGCGAGCGGCCGCCACCGGTCGCCAGCGAGGGCCACCTCTGGCGCGACCTGCTCGGCGTGAACCCGGTATGATTCGACGTCGCTTTGGGGAGTCGATTTGAGCAAGCTGCGGCTGACCCTGGCCTGCTGGGATTACGACCGCACGCGTGCGCTCGCGGACGGCAGCATACAGGCCGAAGGCGTCGAGCTCGTTTATCTGAACCAGCATGTCGAGGAGACCTTTTTCCGCATGCTGCGCCATCGCGAGTTCGACGTGGCGGAGATGTCGCTGTCCTCGTACGCCATGTCGATGTCGCGCGAAGATTCCGCCTTTATCGCGATTCCGGTGTTTCCCTCGCGGTTCTTCCGCCATTCGTGCATCTTCGTTTCGGCCAAGAGCGGGATCCGGGAGCCGAAACAACTGGTCGGCAAGCGCGTCGCCACGCCCGAATACCAGATGACCGCGCCGGTATGGATTCGCGGCATTCTGCAGGACGAGTACGGCATCGATCCGGCCAGCGTCGATTACTCTATCGGAGGCGAGGAGGAGCCGGGCCGCGAGGAAAAGCTCCAGCTCGATTTGCCGGCGCAGTTCAAGGTCACGCGCATCGGACCGACGCAGACGCTGGCGCAGATGATCGCCGATGGAGAAGTCGATGCGCTGTACACCGCACGGATACCGTCGACTTTTCGGGGCCGGCCCGGTGCCGTCAAGCGCCTGTTCGAAGATTACGTCGCCGTCGAACGCGCGTATTATCGCAAGACCGGTATTTTCCCGATCATGCACACCGTCGCGATCCGCCGCGACGTCTACGACACGAACCCATGGGTCGCGCAGTCGCTGTTCAAGGCGTTTGTCCGCGCGCAGCGCATCGTGTATCAGAACCTCTACACGACTTCCGCGCTGACGACCATGCTGCCGTGGCAGATCGCGCAGGTGGAAGAACTACGGGAGGCGATGGGAGAGGATTGGTGGCCGTACGGGTTCGCGGCGAACCGGCATGTGCTCGACACCTTCCTGCGCTATCACCACGAGCAGGGGCTGTCGCGGCAGCGGCTGCAGCCGGAAGAGTTGTTCGCACCCGAGACGCTCGATGCGTTCAAGATCTGACCGCCCACCCGTGAAAAGACTTGTTCTGTTGCGCCACGGGGAATCGGTCTGGAATCAGGAAAACCGGTTCACCGGGTGGACCGACGTCGGCTTGAGCGAAAAAGGCGTCGAGGAGGCGAGGGCCGCCGCAGAGCTCCTGCGCCGCGAAGGCTACGACTTCGATCTGGCGTTTACCTCCGTGCTCAAGCGCGCGATCAAGACGCTGTGGATCGTGCTCGAGGGCATGGACCGGATGTGGATTCCGACGCAGAAATCCTGGCGGCTCAACGAGCGCCATTACGGCGCGCTTCAAGGGCTCGACAAGGCTGAAACGGCGGCGAAGTTCGGCGACGCGCAGGTCAAGATCTGGCGCCGTGCGTACGACACGCCGCCGCCGCCGCTGGAGGATGGCGACCCGCGCCTCGAAATCAAGGATCCGCGCTATGCCGAGCTGGAGCACGGCGCGTTTCCCAGGACCGAATGCCTCAAGGACACCGTGGTCCGTTTCCTGCCGTACTGGCACGCGGCGATCGCGCCGGCGGTCCGTTCCGGCAAGCGAATCATCATCGCCGCGCACGGCAACAGCCTGCGCGCTCTGGTCAAGTATCTCGACAACGTTTCGGACGCGGACATCGTCGAGCTCAACATCCCCACCGGCCAACCCTTGGTCTACGAGCTCGACAGCGAATTGAAGCCGATCCGCCATTATTATCTCGGCGATCCGGACGCGCTCAACGCCGCGATGCAGGCCGTCGCGAACCAGGGCAAATCGAAATGAAGATCGAGCGCGCGTATACCGTCCTCAGTTGTCCAGGCCGCAACTTCGTCACGCTCAAGATCGTGTCGGGCGATGGCGCCTACGGCGTGGGCGACGCCACGCTCAACGGTCGCGAGCTGGCCGTGAAAGCTTATCTCGACGAGCACGTGATTCCGTGCCTGATCGGACGCGATTCGCGCAATGTCGAGGATATCTGGCAGTACCTTTATCGCGGCGCGTACTGGCGCCGCGGGCCCGTCACGATGGCGGCGATCGCAGCGGTCGACATGGCGCTATGGGACATCAAGGGCAAGCGCGCCGGCATGCCTGTCTATCAGTTGCTCGGCGGCAGAAGCCGTCATGGAGTGATGGTCTACGGTCACGCCAACGGCCGCGATCACGGCGAGGCGGTCGAAGCGGTCGGACGCTACATCGAGATGGGCTACAAGGCGATCCGCGTGCAGTCCGGCGTGCCTGGACTCGACAAAACCTACGGTGTGGCCAAGGGCGACCTCTATTACGAGCCCGCGGCCAAGGGGCTTCCAGATGAGGAAATCTGGGACACGTCGCTGTACCTGCGGCACACGCCGGAGCTCTTCCGCAAGGTACGCGACGCTTACGGCTACGATCATCATCTGCTGCACGACGGCCATCACCGGATGACGCCGATCGAGGCCGCGCGGCTTGGGAAGGACCTCGAGCCGTATCGCCTGTTCTGGCTCGAGGACGCCACACCCGCCGAGAACCAGGAAGCGTTCCGGCTTATCCGGCGGCACACGACGACTCCACTCGCCGTCGGCGAGATCTTCAACTCGATCTGGGACTGCAAGGATCTGATCCGCGAGCAGTTGATCGACTACATCCGCGCGGCGGTCGTTCACGCGGGCGGCCTCACCCATCTGCGCCGCATCGCGGATTTTGCCTCGGTCTATCAGGTGCGGACCGGCTGCCACGGCGCGACCGACCTATCCCCCGTCTGCATGGCTGCCGCGGTGAATTTCGGCTTGTGGGTGCCCAACTTCGGCATCCAGGAATACATGCGGCACACGCCCGAGACCGATGCGGTGTTTCCGCACAACTACCGGTTCGAGGACGGTTTCATGATGATGGACGAGGTGCCGGGCCTGGGCGTCGATATCGACGAGAGGCTTGCGGCGAAATATCCCTACGAGCGGGCGTATCTGCCGGTTGCGCGTCTGCGCGACGGCTCGATGTGGAACTGGTGACCGAGCCCCTACTTCTGGTTTTGACGTTGACACAAGCCTTGGATGTACATACATCGTACATGTACCTATGACGTTCGCGAAGGTTCATGATGGCAGGAGCAGTCGAGAGGATCGTTGTTCAGGCTACCGCACGGGAAAAGAAGGCGATTGCGGCCAAGGCGAAGAAGCTCGGCTTGCCGATCGCGGAGTTGATGCGGCGCGGTGCGGCCGCCTATAGATCGACGGAAGCGGACGAGGAACTGGGCGGCTTGGCCGATGCCGCCAGAGTCGCGGCTGAACGAGCCAGTGCGTCGATTGACAGCGCGCTGAAGTTTATAGAGGCGAGCAACAAGCGCATTGCGGCGTTGGAGGCCAGGGCGAAGCGCAGCGCTCGAAAGGCTGCTTGATGGCTGTCACGGAGCGCGTGTGGAGCGCCCATGATCAAGCTAGAGGACAGGGTGACGCGCCAGGCCGATGCGCTGAAGGCGCAGCAAGTAAAGATCGACTTGACGGCCAGAGTCATTCGGCTCGAGACGCAACTTGAGCTGCTGACCGGCGCCGCCATGATCAAGAAGCTCAAGGGCGATTAAACGCGCGGGCCGCAACCACGGCGAAGCGGCCGTGCGCTATATCGAGATGGTTACAGAAGCAAGAGGGTCCGGACGCCGTAACGCTCGTAAACTGGCAGCGCGCGCCGGTCGCAGCTGACGAGCTCGGCACCGCACGCAGCTGCGGTCGCCGCTACCAGCGCGTCGTACGCGGTGCCGCCGGTCACTCCGTGGTCGGGCAAGCCCTGAATGAAATCTTTGTAGGCTCGCGTACTCAACCGCAGGAAAGGTTGGGGAAATCGTGTCATTAGAAATTGCTGGACTACGGTACCAGAGCTCCGGTGAGGCGCGGGCAGCCGAGTCAGCACGGAGTAGGTCTCGAGCGCGCAGTGCTCGATCATGCGCATCCCGCTGTCCAGCGCACGTCGTGCGCCCTCGTGACTTTCGTGCCAGGATGCGAAAGCGGCGATCACCACGCTCGTGTCGGCCGCCTTCAACGTCGAACGCCCTCCAGTGCCTCGCGGACCAGTTCGGCAGTAAGTGCCGGCAGTTTGGCGTCCGGAACCGCAACGACGCCTTTACCCCGCTTTTTCAGTTGCATCGGGGTGGCGGCAATTTCGATTTCAAGGCAACCGTCGCTAGCCCGGATGTCCAGGGGCTGACCCGGTTTCAGCCCAAGCGCCTGTCGCAGGGACTTGGGCACGACGATGCGTCCAGCACTGTCAATGGTAGCTTTCATGGTATTTAGGGTGCCACAATAATGGCAGATTCGCAACAATTTGCATCCGCGCGCACTCGGTTCGCCTCGATGTGATCTAGAGAGCAGCTCAGTGGCGTATGAGTTTCCCGGTCTTCACCATCGGACATTCGACGCGGCCTCTCGCGGAATTCGTGAACCTGTTGAAGGAAGCGGATGTCACGCTTGTCGCCGACGTCAGAACAGTGCCGCGATCGCGTACGAACCCGCAATACAATCGCGAGACGCTGCCCGGGGCACTCGCCGAATTTCACATCGCCTACGATCACATCGCGGCACTCGGAGGTCTCCGCGGAAGGGAACATGGCATTCCTGCGGCCGTAAACGCCTTTTGGGACAATGACAGTTTTCATAATTACGCGGATTACGCGCTGACCGCGCCCTTCCGGTCCGGCCTCGATGCATTGCGCAGACTGGCACACGCCCAACGTTGCGCAATCATGTGCGCGGAAGCGGTATGGTGGCGCTGCCATCGACGTATCATCGCGGACTATCTGCTGCACGAAGGCGAACCCGTGTTTCATATTCTCGGCGGAGATCGTCTCGAGCCGGCGCGAATGACCGAGGCGGCACGGCCGGGACCGAACGGACTGGTATATCCGGCGACCGAGTGAATCCCGACCGCGCTCACCCCGAGAAGTGCTGTGCATTTCGGTCGGTCGTCACTACAATGATCGTGTAAGGCAGCGTGTTGCGTGACCCGCGGGGAGCCTCGATCCATCCAGCGAGGGGCCCGCGCCCGCTTCAATAACGTCAGAACCAAAAGCTCGGACGGATAAGGGATGCGTGCATGACGACCGTTGCGACCTTCGAGATTGGCTATACGCAGTTCGTCGATGCGCAGGGCGAACCGACGCAGCCATTGCCGCCTTTCGCGACCGATCCAGCAGCGTTGATCGCTCTTTACCGCGCAATGGTCGCGGCGCGCGCGTTCGACGCCAAGGCGATCGCGCTGCAGCGCACCGGAAAGATCGGAACGTTTGCCTCCGCGCTCGGGCAGGAAGCGGTTGGCGTCGGAGCCGCGACTGCGATGCGCCCCGACGACGTCCTGGTGCCTTCGTATCGCGATCATCCCGCGCAGTTCGTGCGCGGCGTGACGATGGTCGAAAGCCTGCTCTACTGGGGCGGCGACGAGCGCGGCAGCGGTTTTGCGGGACCGCGCCACGACTTTGCCAACTGCGTGCCCATTGCGACCCAGGTCTGCCATGCGGTGGGCGCGGCGTACGCATTCAAGTTACGGCGTGAGCCGCGCGCTACGGTGTGCCTGCTAGGCGACGGTGGAACATCGCGCGGCGATTTCTACGAGGGCCTGAACATGGCCGGCGTGTGGAACGTGCCGATGGTGTTGATCGTGAACAACAACCAGTGGGCGATCTCGGTGCCGCGCAGCCTGCAGAGTGCGGCGAAGACGCTGGCACAGAAAGCGATCGCCGCCGGGATCGAGGGCCGGCAGATCGACGGCAACGACGTCATCGCAGTCCGTCATGCGACCGAAGAAGCGCTGGCGAAGGCGCGTGCGGGCGGCGGGCCGACCTTGATCGAGGCGCTGACCTACCGGCTGGGCGATCACACGACGGCTGACGATGCAACGCGCTATCGCGATGCTGAGACCGTGCGCCAGCAATGGCAGTTCGAGCCGATTGCGCGGCTGCGCAACTACCTCGCGCGGAACGGCGCCTGGGACAAGGATAAGGAAGAATCGCTGCAGCGCGAATGCGCCGAGCAGGTGAGCCGTGCCGTCGACGACTACCTCGCGGTGCCGCTTCCCGGTCCCGACGCAATGTTCGACTACCTCTACGCGACGCTGCCGGCGTTGCTCGAAGAGCAGCGCGATGCAGCGCGCCGCTTTGCGCCTCAAGCTGGAGAACGAAGTGGCTGAGGTCAACCTCGTCGAGGCGGTCAATCTCGCGCTCGCCTACGAGCTCGAACACGACCAGGACGTCATTGTGCTGGGGGAGGATATTGGCGTGAACGGAGGCGTGTTCCGCGCCACTGCCGGGCTACAGGCGCGCTTCGGCTCGGACCGTGTCATCGACACGCCGCTCGCCGAGGCCGCAATCGCCGGTGTCGCTATCGGTATGGCCGCCGCGGGCTTGAAGCCGGTCGCCGAGATCCAATTCACTGGCTTCATGTATCCCACGCTCGACCAGATCATCAATCACGCGTCGCGGATGCGCCATCGGACGCGCGGCCGCTTGTCTTGCCCGATGGTGCTGCGCGCACCTTCGGGTGCGGGCATTCACGCTCCCGAGCATCATTCGGAGAGTCCCGAGACCTTGTTCGCGCACGTACCCGGCCTGCGAATGGTGATCCCTTCCTCGCCCGCGCGCGCCTATGGCTTGCTGCTCGCCGCGATTCGCGATCCTGATCCGGTGATCTTCTTCGAGCCGACGCGCCTGTACCGGTTATTCAAGCAGGAGGTGGCAGACAACGGCGAGGCGCTGCCGCTCGACGCCTGTTTCTTGCTGCGCGAAGGACGCGATCTCACGCTCGTGAGCTGGGGCGCGATGCTGCAGGAGACGCTGGCCGCCGCCGAGGCGCTCGCCGCTACCGGCGTCTCGGCGGAGATTATCGACGTGGCCACGTTGAAGCCGCTCGATCTGGCGGTGATCCTCGAGTCGGTCGCGAAGACCGGGCGTTGCGTGATCGTGCACGAAGCAGCGCGCACCGTCGGTTGCGGCGCCGAGATCGCGGCAGGGCTCGCCGAACACGGCCTCACCTCGCTGCTCGCGCCGGTACAGCGCGTAACCGGCTACGACGTCGTGGTGCCGCTGCCGCGGCTCGAAGGCCAATACATGCCGAGCGTCGACCGCATCATGGATGCCGCACGCAAAGCATTGGAGTACGCATGAAAATCTTCAAGTTGCCCGATCTCGGCGAAGGCATGCAGGAGGCGGAGATTATCGAGTGGCATGTCAAGGAGGGCGACGAAGTGCGTATCGACCAGCCGCTCGTGTCGATGGAAACCGACAAGGCGATCGTCGAGGTTCCATCGCCGCAGGCCGGACGCGTCGAGAAGCTCTACGGCCAAGCGCACGATGTCATGCACGTGGGCGCGCCGCTGGTGGGCTTCGAGGGCGCCGAGGACGCCGATGCCGGAACCGTCGTGGGCCACATGCCGGTGGGACGCGGCGTCGTCGCCGAAACAGCGGTCGGCGTCGGACACGCCGGCCCCGGAATCAAGGCCACCCCGGCAGTGCGCGCGCTCGCGCACCGTCTGGGTGTCGACCTCGCGCTGATCACGCCGTCCGGGCCCGACGGACTCGTCACGACGCAGGACGTGCAGCGGGTGGCCAAGCTCCTCGAGGAGTGGGGCCCCCCGGAAATGCTGCGCGGCGTGCGGCGGGCAATGGCGCAGAACATGGCGCTGGCGCAGCGCGAAGTCGCGGCGGCCACCGTTATCGACGACGCGGATGTCAATGCGTGGGCTGAAGGCACGGACACTACGATCCGGCTCATCAGAGCGATCGTCGCCGGCTGTAGAGCGGCGCCCGCGCTCAACGCAGTCTTCGATAGCGCCGCGGGTGCACGACACCTGCTGAAGAAGATCGAAGTCGGCATTGCCGTGGACACGCCGGAAGGTTTGTTCGTACCGGTGCTGCGCGACGTCGCGAATCGCGACCCGGAAGACCTGCGTCGCGGGCTCGATCGAATGCGCGCCGACGTCGTCGCGCGCAAGATCCCACCGGAGGAATTGCGCGGCTACACGATCACGCTGTCCAACTTCGGCATGATCGGCGCCAAATACGCGGCACCGATCGTGATGCCGCCGACAGTCGCGATCCTCGGTGCCGGCCGCATCCGCGACCAAGTCGTGGCGGCGAATGGGCAGCCGGCCGTGCATCGCGTGTTGCCGCTTTCGCTGACCTTCGACCACCGGGTCGTAACGGGCGGCGAGGCCACGCGATTTCTCAACGCCGTGATAACCGATCTCGAGTCAGCCGGCTGACGGGCACCAGATCGGAATCGGGTCAGCCGATTGTGCCACCGAGTAACAGGGCTACGCCCCATAAGATGAACACGAACCCACCCGTCGTGCTCAACCAGCGGCTCCTGGGCAACGTCTTCTCGGCGAGGATGAACATGGCGAGCACCGCGATCCAGACGGATCGAAGAGGCGCGGGCCTAGCGATAGGGGTTCCGGTACGTCGGATTCAGTGGCTGCTCCACTGAAGGATGAGCATATCGGATTCGGGTGTCACTCGGGTACCGAACCGTTTGCCTTCGCGCGTCAAGGTCTGCTCGAGCCAGCGCGCGTCGGCTGCCGAAGCATGATTCACACGAAAGCGGCGAATCTGCGTGGGCGCCAACGCCAGCCGCGTGAGCTGTCCCGTCCGCGAGTCGAGGCTGGCAAAATAGGCAACGGCGAGATCGGCACGAAACGATTCGTAGCCGCCGATACCTTCGTAATCGTTGAGAAAGTCGCCACAGCCGTAAAGGACAAGATGGTCGCGATAGACCTCGATCCCTTTCGGATGATGGGACGAATGGCCCAGCACGACATCGATGTTTGCTCTGTCGATAAGCATATGCGCAAACTCGCGCTCTGTGCGCGTCACCTCATAGCCCCAGTTGGCACCCCAGTGGATCGCGGCCACCGCGATGTCCCCGGCGCGTTTCGTTGCCTTGACTTGCCGAGCGACGGCTTCGACCGTTCGCTCCGATAACTCGTCCAGAAACCTGACTCCTGCACGTACGGCCGTCGCGGCCCATTCGCGCGGTACCCCGGCACTCGCGGTGCCGAGGGCGAACACCAGTACCCGCAACCTGTCCCGCGCATCGATGATGGCCGGAGCCGCTGCAGCATCCGCGTTGATCCCCGCGCCCGCCGTGCTTATGCCGGCATTGCGCAACGTCGTCAGGGTTTCCGAAAGCCCATGGTAGCCCCAGTCGAGGACGTGGTTATTGGCAAGGGTGCAGCAGTCGATTTGCGCGGCAACGAGGCAGGGGACGTTTGCCGGGTGCATGCGATAGTGGATACCTTTCGCCGGCCAGGCGTCCTCGGATGTCGTGACCGCTGTCTCGAGATTGATGATCCGCGCGTCGGGTCGTTCCCGCTCGAAGATCCCGAGCGCGTCGCCCCAGACATAGCCGAAACCGACCGGGCGCTCGAGCGGACCTGTCTTTGCCTCCGCAAGCGCTACATATTGCGACGCCGAGCGTACGTAACGCTCGTAGAGATGCGGCTCGCTCGGGTGCGGGAGGATCTGGTCGATGCCGCGCCCCGTCATCACGTCGCCGCAGAGAAGCAGCTTTACGCTGCGCGATCGTGCGTTGTCAACGACCGCGCCGCGAATGGGCTCGCTGCGCTGGGTCGTGCCTGTCTGCACCTCGGCTTCGCCGCCAACCGGCATCGCCACAGGGGTCGTCAGCAAGGCTGCAACCGACTGCCCAAGGAAGCGACGGCGGTTCATGCGTCACGGCAGCGCGTTGGATATCCTGAAGCCCAGCGTACACGGCTTTGTCGACCGCTGCACTTCGCGCCCCGGATCTACCGTCCAAGCGAGACGTCTCGATTGACGCTCGCCGCACGAGGCGAAATCGGCGACGCCGACACCTGGTCGAAATGGCAGACCTGCTTGCTGAGGAACGGAAGCCTTGCGGGTTCGGTCGAATGTTCCGGAGCCATCGCTTAAGACGCAGCGCCCGCCGCTCCAGGGGCGTGACTGGCGGGTCCCCGAGGCCATACGACTTCGCGGTACAGCGTATCGGCACCGCCATGGGCATGCGGTTGGACCTGAACCCAGGTTGGGGACCAGCCGATCTTGAACGGAAGGAGGGTAGGTCATACAAATCTGAACGATCAGCTCATTGAGAACCAGGGTTTTCAAACGCGCTTAACAAGGAAAGGTATCCATGATGAAAACCAAAAGCGGATTGCTTGCGGCAGTACTCCTCTGCGCACTGTTGTCGGCTTGTGCGACGTCCGCCACACGCGTAAGCACGACATCCGATGCTTACCGACAAATGGCCAGGAGCCAGCAGGCGTGGTGTGCGCAATTCGGTTGCGGCTGTACTCTGGACGGAGTCCAGGCGACGTGCACGCTGGTCGGTACTTGCCTGAATACGGGAAGTTGCCAGCGAGTCCAGTAGTCCAGGGAAGCGGAGTGTACCGGTCGCCATTTCACCATGACTGGAAGCGAAGGCTCGCAAACTCCTTGCACTTCCTCCTGCACGTGTTTGACCGCAAGAACCAGCTCGCGTCGGCGGCCGCACAGGCCGTCGACGCGAGTAGCTTGATACCGCGCCCACACGTATCGATCCCGCTGAAAGGCTCAGGGCTGCGAATGTCCACCTTTGGCGGCGTTGGACACGATATACGCCAGGCGTTGCAGAGCGGAAAAGTTATTGGCAAAGGCCAAGAGCGCTACGGCTGGCATGAGCCACCCGGTTAGAAGTCCGAGGGCGAAGACGATAATTCGCTCGGCACGGGTAACGACGCCGATGTCCTTGGTGTCGAGCCCCACCATGCCGGCCCGCGAGCGGATCTGGCTGCCGACGATCGAGCCGAACATGGCGACCAGCGTCAGCAGCACCGTGGCCTGATCTCCGCCCTGAAGGGCCTGCCAGGCGATCGCCAGGTATACGGCAAAGTCGCCATAATGGTCGGTGATGGAATCGAGGAAAGCGCCAAAGGGCGTGGCGGACTCGCTTTGCCGAGCGAGCTCGCCGTCGAGCGCATCGAGGAGACCCGAAAGAAGCAGCACGAGGGAAGCCGGGATCAATAGGCCGCCGGCGATGAGCGCGCCTGCTGCGACCGCCAGCAACAGCCCGGCTAGCGTCAGCTGGTTCGGCGTCACCCTTGCCCGCAGCAGCAACCGGATGATCGGTCGCAAGAGCTCGGGTGACCATCGACGCAGCAGTCGTGAAAGCACGATGGCATCCGCGCGAGGCTAGCGACTCGATTGGTTCGCCCAGTTCCGGCGAATCAACTCCAGGGCCTCGTCTTCATCCATATCCACCGGCGGCGATTTCATATAGAACGCGCAGGCTTCGGGGATGATCCCTGCTCTACCGGCATCTAGCGCAGCTTTCGCCAGACGAATCAGGTCGACGACCGAGCCGGCACTGTTGGGCTTGTCGTCGCTCTCCAACTTGACCGAGATCTTCACCGGTGAGCCGCCGAACACGGTGGCATCGATGTCGATGAAGGCGTTCTTGAGCGGCCCTTTGGTGGGGTCGTAATGATGCCCGACGTGGAACGCCGCCTCGCCCAGCAATCCCGTCATCGACTTGCGCTTGGAGACGAGCTTGGTTTCGGCCCGGTGGACAAAATTGGCAAAGTCTGTGTTGCCGCCGATATTGACCTGCGATGTATTGATCAGGACGGCTCCGCGCAGATGCAGCATCTTCAGCAGCGTGCGATGCAGAATCGTGGTTCCGAGCTGGCTCTTGATATCGTCGCCCAGGACCACCAGCCCTTTCTGCCGAAACTGTTCTTGAATCTCCGGACGTTGTGCAAGAAGGGTCGGAATGCAGTTGATGAATGCGCAACGCGCCTCCAGCGCAGCTCGCGCGTAATGGGCGCTGGCTTCCAGGCTGCCGGTGGGGAGCAGATTGATGAGCACATCCGCCCTCTTCTCGCGCAAAACGGCGGCGACGTCGACGGGCGGCGTTGGTGATTCCGGAACCAGCACTGCGAGGTGCGGCGGGTTGCCGTCCAGCGACGGTCCGCGCTCTACGACGGTAGGATTGTTCACGCTTGGATGGCCGCGAATACGGACAAAATTATTCGGCGGCTGCAGGATCGCTTCGCCAAGCGGGCGCCCGACTTTTTCCCGCGCAATATCGAACGCGGCCACGACCTCGATCGCGTGGACCGAATAGCCGCCAAGGACCGGAAAAAGCAATCCGCGCTGGTCGTCGGGATGCTGCCGGTAGTAGGCGATGCCTTCGATCAGGCTCGATGCGCAATTGCCGATCCCAGCGACCGCCAGCCGGATGGCCTTCCCGGTTCCCGCTTCGTTCATCGCCCGTCTTCTTGCAGATTGTGGGCGCCGTGAAGGCGCCTGCACAGCGTCAGGCCAGATTATCCGCGTATCTCTGAATGCACGCTTGCTGCTCGCGGTTCAGGCGCACACCGGAGCGCGTGGCTCTTAGCCGGGACGATGCCGAGAAGCGCGAGCAGATGGCTGTAGCTCACTGCCTATTTCGTTCCAGGCGCTCTCGCAACACGATACCACAACGGTCGTGGCTGGCTGCCAATCTCCGCTCCGACCAACGCAGGGCTCGGTCCAGACGTCGTGCTCGCTGGCCGCTGCTCGTCTGAATTCCGGAAATTGCCAGCGAGCTCAGTAGCGCAGCTCAGCGAAGTATCGCGGTGTGAGTTTCACGCCCGGACTGGAAGCGCGAAGTCTCGGAGGTCCTGCCGCATGGCCCGCATGCGCTTCACCGAAAGAACAAACTCGATAGCGCGCTATAGCGTGGAAATGCGAAGTAGAGTCAAAAGCGGTATGGAGAAGCTGATCCAGATGTCAGCACCGCCTGGAGTTAGGCGCAGGGCGGCACGATGTACCGGCTGCGGTCGATGCATGCTACGGATGTTGTGAGCCACAACTCAATCCACTCGTCGGTCTGACGAGGCCATTTGTCGTGTCTGGATTGACGCGACCGCAATTGTAATCAACTATCGTGACGAGTCGCGGCATATAGCGACCAAAAATAGTAATTGGCAAAACTGTCGCAAGGCAGTGACGCAAAGCTTCCGGCCCGTGAACTAAGCAGCGGGTAGCGGAGTTGCCGGCGGGAGACTCCGCCGTAAAGCAGGAACGGGAAACGGTGTCGAGCCCCGTCCTCCTTCCAGTCACTGCCTCTAGACGTATCGAGCAGAGGCATGATGGACTGGAAAGTGCCGTTCCGCCGGGCCACGCCGCGGCAACCGCGAAATCCCGAGTCCCCAGGCTCCGCCGCCGGCGCGCGACCATGCGCACCGCCGCACCGCGTCACCCTCGTCCGCCCGTGCTGCTCCAATTGGCGCAGGCGCAGCGCCATCGATCCGTTGTTGTCGACAACAGCGATCGACGCAACCCCGTCGCATCCTCCATTCGCTCCCAGACCGTGTGCTGCACGGCGGGCGGGTTTTACGCTAATCGAAGTGCTGATCGTCACGGCAATCGTGGCGGTCCTGGCAGCGATCGCATTACAGAGCTATCAGGCACAGATCAGGAAGGGCAATCGCGCCGCAGCGCAATCGTACCTGATGGATCTGGCGCAGCGCGAAGCACAGTACCTGCTCGATGCTCGCGCGTATGCGTCCACCGAGGCGACGCTCGGCTACGCAGCGACACCTGCAGACGTCGCGCCGTATTACACGATCAGTATCGCAGCGCCCGTCGTATCGCCGCCTGCGTTCACGATTACGGCGACAGCAATCAGTGTGCAGGTCCCGGATGGCGGCCTGACGATCGACAACCAGGGCACGAAAACGCCTTCGGGAAAATGGTAACCGATGTCAGCTCGTCACCTTCCGCGTCGGAACCTCGCAAATGCGCTACCGCGCAACGCTGCTCGTACCCGCGGCTTCACGCTGGTCGAGCTGCTTACCGTGGTCGTCGTCCTGGTAGTGCTCACCATCATTGCGGTGCCTGCGTTCAACGAGCTCACCAGGAGCCAGCGCGTGCAGCTGGCGGCGATGGACCTGTTCACGTCGCTGTTGCGTGCGCGCAGTGAAGCCATCAAGCAAAACACCGACGTGACGCTCTCGCCCGCCGGCACGTGGGCAGCCGGTTGGGTTGTCGCGGTCGGTGGGGCGAATATCGATACGCATGCCGCGACGAGCAATATTTCCATCAGCGATCCGGGGGTGGTGACGTATCGAAGCTCCGGCCGGGTCGCTGGCGCGACGCCGCACAAGTTCTCGGTTTCCGCGACACAGACCGCCACTAAGCGCTGTGTGCAGGTGAACCTGAGTGGCGAGCCGGTCGTCACCAACGGCGCGTGCTCATGAATGTCCATCCGCTCCCCAGGGTGAATATGAATCGCGAGTGCGGCGTAAGCCTGCTCGAGGCGCTCATCACGATCGTCATTCTCGCGTTCGGCATTCTGGGGCTCGCTGGCCTGCAGTCGAAAATACAGACGGTCGAAGTCGAGTCGTACGCACGCTCGCAGGCGCTGATCCTTCTGGACGACATGGCGGCGCGCTTGAGCGCGCACCGCAGTGTCGCGGCGACGTACGTCACCGCGAGTCCCGCGGGAACGGGCGACACGCAGCCGACGGACTGTTCCGGCACCGCCTTGGGTGTCGAGCGCGACATGTGCGAATGGAGTCACGCTCTGAAGGGGAATGCCGAGCTCTCGGGCAGCTCAGCGATCGGCGCGATGATTGGCGGCCGCGGTTGTGTCGAGCCACTGGCAGGAGTCGACCCGCCAAGCTATCGCGTCACCGTGACCTGGCAGGGCCTGAGCCCGACCGTCGTGCCTGGCGTCGGCTGCGCCCAGTCGCTCTACGGCGCCAACGACGCGCTTCGCCGGGCGGTCGCCAAGGTTGTTTCCGTCGCCGCCCTCGGTCCATGACAGCCTATTCGCCGCTACGCGGACGCATGCGGCTAAGCGCACCGCGCGGATTCACCTTGATCGAGCTGATGGTCGGCATCACGCTCGGGCTGATCGTGCTCGCGGTCGTGACCACGGCGTTCGTGAACGTCAGCAGTAATCGGCGCGACATGGAGCGAACCGGGCGGCAGATCGAAAACGGCCGCTTCGCCATGCAGTTGCTCGCGGACGACATCGTCAACGCGGGCTACTTCGGCGAGCTCGATCCGCGCGACGTCGGGCCGCCCGCGGCCAAACCGGACCCTTGCTCAACCAGCGCAGCCGACCTGAAGAATATGGTTCTGATGCACGTCCAGGGCTATGCCGCCGGCGCCGTCAAGCCATCCTGCGTCAGCGACGTGCGTTCGGAGACCGCGGTGGTCGTTGTTCGACGGACCGCCACGTGCATCGCCGGCGATATCAACTGCGACGCGGCTGCCGCGGGCCAGATCTACCTTCAGTCGACACTGTGCAACGACGAACTCGCGAATCCGGCGATCTCGACGCACTACATCGTCGCTGCGAAGCCGGCGTCGGGTGCATCGGCGTTTCCGCTGCACAAACACGATTGCACGACGGTGGCGAGCCTGCGGTCTTATGTGATGCACGTCTACTTCATCGCCAACAATAACAATCCGGGCGACGGCGTACCCACGCTCAAGCGCGCGGAGCTTGGCGCGAACGGTGAGTTCTCCGTCGTTGCGCTGGTCGAGGGTATCGAGAACCTGCAGGTCGAATATGGTCTCGATACGAACGGCGACAGCATGCCGGACGCCGTCAGCGCCGACCCCGGAACGTACGGCGGCTGCGCCGCGGACCCTTGCTACATCGCCAACTGGCTCAATACGGTGACGGCGAAGATCCACCTGCTTTCGCGGTCGACCGAAGCAAGTCCGAGGTACACGGACACGAAAACGTATCCGCTCGGGTTGCAGGCAGACGACACGCAGCTCGTCGTCGGACCTTTCAACGATGGCTTCAAGCGGCACGCCTACACCGAGACGATACGCATGAACAACCCTGCCGGGCGGAGAGAGTCATGATGCGGCGCAGTCACAGATTTACAGCTCGCGATTCCCAGCGCGGCGTCACGCTGGTCGTCGGGATGATCATGCTCGTGCTGATCACGCTGATCGTGCTCGCGAGCTTCCATCTGGGCCGCAATAATCTCGTGATCGTCGGCAATGCGCAGCAACGCAACGACGCGCTCACGGCAGCACAGCAAACGATCGAAGCTGCGGTCAACTCGCCGTTGCTGACGAGCTCCCCCGCGTCGATCTTTCCGACGCCATGCTCTGGCTGGCCGGATAACACGCTGTGCTACGACGTCAACGGCGACGGCACCGACGACGTCGTGGCGCAGATCACTCCGACGCCGACCTGCGTCAAAGCCCAGGTCATCCCGCTGACCAGCCTCAGCCTGACGGACGCCAACGATCAGGCCTGTCGAACACAACAGCCGCAGTCGTGCTTCGGCCAGGGGGGCGCATGCAACGACTCGAGCTGCGCCAACAGCGTCTGGGACATCCGCGCCGTCGCGCAGAATCTCGCCCCGAATGGCACCTCCGCCGCCAGCCAGGGCCCCACCGCCGTCGTGAACCAGGGTATCGCCAAGCGCGTCGCGACGAACGAAATTGCGACCTCATGCCCGTGACGCGGGCCGAAGGATCGTCATGAAGCGAGAACACTTCAAACGAACATGCGCTCTGCTCCTAGCGGCCGCCTTCGCACTCGTCCTTCCGCTGTCGGCAGCAGCGGCGGATATCGACATCTTCGTCGGCGGCGCGGGTGGGAGCAGTGCCGCCAATGCACTTGTCATCATCGACAATACCTCCAACTGGGCGGACAACGCACAACACTGGCCGGGTGGCGAGGTTCAAGGCCAAGCCGAGCTGGAGGCGCTCATCGCGGTCATCCCGACGCTTACCGAAAGCGTCAACGTCGGCTTGATGCTGTTCAACCAGAACGGCAGCGGGACCTGTTGCAGTGGCGGCTACATTCGTTCTGCCATGCTGCCGATGAACGCGGCCAACCGGGCTGCTTTGCTCGCCGAGCTCAACAATATCCTCACCAACTTCAGCAGCCCGCTGAACAAGGCGGCGTCGAACGCCAGCTACAGCATGGCGCTGTTCGACGCCTTCAAATACCTCGGCGGTTACACCAGCCCCGCGCACGCGACGGATGACGTCGCCGGCACGCCGACAGATGCGGGCCACTTCGGGCCGGCCGTGTTCGCCACGCCGGCAAGCACATTCAACCGCCCGGACGCGTTCGGTTACGCCAATGGAACCTTCACGGTGTACAGCCCGCCCGCCGCGGCGGCCAACGCCTGCGGAGGCAAGAACTACATCATCTTCATCGGCAACGGCTTTCCGAATACCGACACGGCGCCGAGCGAGAACATGAAGACGTATCTGGAAGGCGTCGGCGGGAACTCGACGCAGATCTGGATGCCCGTTCTGACGAGCACGACCTCGACCTCCTTCACGAGCCTGGGCTCTTCTGCCTCGTGCTACAACAACAACGGCGCCGGACTGAGCAGCTGCAGCACGGACAACGCGGGCACCTGCGGATCGAGCTACGACACGTGCAGCTGCGGCACGCCGACGGCCACGACCGGTTGCAGCGGCGGGAAGGTCAAGTATTCGGTCATCGGTGGCGTCGCGACGACCGCGGTCACGCCGACGGGGACAACTGCGTTGCCGGCGGCCAACAAGACGCTTTACGCGGACGAGTGGACACGCTTTCTCTATCTGACCGACGTCAATGCCGCGGCGGGCCAGCAGAACGTCACCACCTTCACCATCGACGCCTTCAATGCCAAGCAGGACGCCGATCAGACGGCGCTGCTGTACAGCATGGCGAATTCCGGCGGTGGGCAGTACTACGCCGCCAAAAGCAAGAATGACCTCATCTTCGCTCTCGGCGACATCTTCGCCAAGATCCAGGGCACGAATAGCGCCTTTGCGTCGGCGAGCCTGCCGGTGAGTGCAACCAACCGGGCGGTGAACGCGAACGAAGTCTACATCGGCATGTTCCGGCCGGACGCGGCGGCAAAGCCGCTCTGGTACGGCAACATGAAGCGCTACAAGATCGGCAACTTCGGCGGCAGCTTCAATCTGGCGGACAAATCGGGCGCGCAAGCCGTGAATCCGCTCACCGGCTTCCTTGCCGATTGCGCGACGAGCTGGTGGACAGCGGACTCGGGCAAGTACTGGTGGGGCGTGACCAGCAATCCACCGCCTAACGGTGCATGCCCAGTGTCGCCAAAGAATACGTTCGACCCGTACTCGGATGCTCCGGACGGCCCCAAGGTGGAAAAGGGCTCGGTCGCCGAAATCATCCGTCGGGGGAATAACCCTGCCTCGGCACCGACATGGGCGCTCAATCGGACGCTCTACACCAAAGGGTTCCTCGCCTTCAACGCGGCAAACTCGGGCATGGCCGCCGCCGACGTCGATTTCGTCAGCGGGCTCGACATCGACGCAGCGGGGACGTCTCTGACCTACCAGTACGATCCGACCGACCCGACGAAGACGACGACCATTCGTCCCACCGTGCACGGCGACGTCGTGCATTCGAGGCCCACGCCGATAAACTACGGATCGGGGCAGACGGTTGTCTATTACGGCGCGAACGATGGCACGCTGCGCGCCGCCGACTCGACGACCGGCAAGGAGCTCTGGGCGTACGTCGCGCAGGAATTCTACGCGACGCTTCCGCGCTTGCGCCAGGACAGCCCGCTCATTAGCTACAGCTTCCTCGACCCGCTCAGTATCTCGCCGCCGCCGTTGCCTAAGAACTACTACTTCGACGGCTCGCTCGGCGTCTATCAGAACCTGGATAGCTCGAAGGTATGGGTCTATCCGACCATGCGCCGGGGCGGGCGCATGGTCTATGCGCTCGATGTCACCACGCCGTCCGCGCCTACGCTCAAGTGGAAAGTCGGCTGCCCCAGCCTGACCAGCGACACCGGCTGCAGCAGCGGCTTCACCGCCATCGGGCAGACGTGGTCGACCCCCGCCGTCGCGAATCTCAAGATCGGCGGTACTGCCGGCGAGACGCCCACACCCATCGTCGCCGTAGGCGGCGGCTACGATAACTGCGAGGACGATTCGCCCAACGCGGCCTGCAGCGGCGCCAAGGGCTCGATCGTGTATATCCTCAACGCCGACGACGGCTCGGAGCTCGCATCGTTCGCCACCGCGGGCCGCGTCGTCGCCGATGTCGTGTTCGTCGATATGGACGGCGACAACATTCCCGATCTCGCCTACGCCGTCGACACGCGCGGCAACATCTACCGGATCAGCTTCGGCTTTTCCAAGTCGGCGCCGCTGGCAAAGACAAGCTGGACGTCGACCCTCATTGCGGCGACGACGGGGTCGAAGCGCAAATTCCTTTACGCGCCCGCCGTATCTCCCGCATACGACAGCAGCACCGGCAAGTTCTATGTCTATCTCGCCCTTGGCAGTGGCGATCGCGAAGAGCCGTTGGAGACCCAGTATCCATATGCCGATCCGGTACTGAATCGTTTCTATATGTTCGTCGATGACATTGCGTCTGCGGCCAAGGCGGACCTGGATAACTCGACTGCGATGAGCGACTTTACAGCAACGACGTCATGCGCTACGTCGCTGGTCCTGCCCGGATCGGGCAAGTCCGGCTGGTTCATGGATCTCAACGCGTACGGACGCGGCGAGCAGACCGTGACGTCGGCCGTGATCGTCGGCGGATTCGTCGCGTTCAGCACCAATCGCGCCATCCCGCGCAGCCCCAATGTGTGTGCGCCTCTGGGCGAGGCGCGAGGCTATGCAGTGAATCTCTTGAACGCGTCCGGCGTCATCGGCGTGCAGCCGAAAACCTGTGGTGGCGATCGGTCGGGAATATTTACCGGTGGCGGCCTGCCGCCGTCGCCTGTGGTAGCCGATGTAAATATCGATGGGCAGGTCATCAAGGTAGGCATTAGCGTTGTAAACCTGGATGGAGGAGCCAGCTCCGGAGTCCAGAGCCAGCAGGTCTTCAAACTGCCGCCGCAACGTCGCACTCGTGTGTACTGGCGGCAGGAGGGCGACAACTGAGCTGCGATGTCCTTCGGCATGGGCTCAGGCAGGTGGAGGGGGATTGCGACAACATGACGATTCGGACACTGGTCTTGCAACGGTTGCAATTCGGCCTCGAGCCGTTGGCGTTCCGGCGTGGGGCTACACGCGTGCTTGCCCGCGTCGCGGGCCGACCGCGCGAGGAAGCCCCGGTCACCGTCGAAGACCTGCGGCAAGACTTCCGGCTCGATGCGGCAGGCGCCGAGGCGCTGCTTCGCGCGCTGGTCGCGAGGCGATTGCTGGAGCGCGCGAGCGCCACGTCGGATTACCGCCTCACCGAACGCTTTCGCGAGTTCGCGCTCGCGCGCATCGTTCCCCCGTTGCAGCGTGCACGCGCGAAGCGTCTCATTGAAAGGGCAGGCGTGCTGGCCGGGCAGATCAACGCGAAGTGGACCCGCAATCCCTTCGCGATCGCGATGATCGCGGTCTCGGGTAGCTACATGAGCCGCAGCAAGACCCTGCCCGAGCTCAGTCTTTGGCTCATCGTCCGGCCACGCCCTCCCGGCCGGGCGCGCCTTTGGGAACCGTCGTCGAGCAGGGGCGACGGCGCACGACAGATCCGCCACGCGGTTCGCTCGCTGAGTTCATACATGGCGGTTCGCCTTGTTACCGATACGGAGTTGCTGCCGCGGCCGTTCATCGTCGCGTTTCGAGCCGACGACATGGTGGCGCCGCCGCCGATCTTCGGCGTTCTGCGCGTGTGGAGCGATTCAGTTCGCCGGCGGATCGGTAGGCGTCGAAGCGACGGACGCGCCGTTGAGCTGGCCTGATCGTCGACAAGAGGGTTTGGAGGCGGAGGTCGGAATCGAACCGGCGTAGACGGCTTTGCAAGCGCTGCATCTTCAATTAATCGAGAAGATGCAGGAGTGCCGCGTTACTTCAGCGAGCCGGCTCGAGATGAGCCAAGGCCATTTTGACGGCGACGTGCTTGAGTCGCTTGTCGCGCGTCCACAGCCGGGTCTCGCCGTGCAGCGCCGTGGCGGCGAGGAGATGCACGTCGATGTACCCGAGGCCGCGGCCCATCAACCGATAGCGCTCGAGGAAATCCAGGACCTCTTCATCGGTGGCTGCCGCCAGCCGCGCCAGCGATCTCAGGAGGCCCAATACCGACCCCCGCGACTTGAGCAACCCGCAGGCCAATTCTCCGATCACAAACGGGTGTATGGCCACGACATTGGCGTCCAACGCGGCTGCGAGTGCTGCATCGCTGCGCCGCAGGTGGTCCACCCAGACGGAGGTGTCCACCAGGATCATGAAGCCTTGGGACGGCGGCGCGGAGGCGCACGCAATCGGGATTGCGTGCCCCCCAGTCGCGCGAGGCGGCGCGCACTCTCTCTCTGGATCAGGGCTTCCAAGGCCTCGCGCAGAAGCGTACTGCGTTCCTTCAAGCCGCTCAGCTCCCGGGCGCGATTCAGCAATGCATCATCCAGGTTGATCGTCGTGCGCATAGGGATTTCTCCTGATGTCTAGCATGCATTCTAGCATCATCTGATGCGGAAAATCGTGCTTTGAGATCGGATCGAACCACTACCCGAAGGGCGCGCTGGCCCGCGGTCTCGTCGCGCCCGCGCTACGTTGGAGAGCGCCGAACCGACTTAGGGTGTCGAATGCTAGCGCTTGGTCGTGCAGTTGTTGTGCGTCGTCTTGCCGTTCTCTTCGATGAATGCCGTATTGCCTTTGTTCCAGAATACGAAGCTTTCATCGCTATTCGCGTAGCGCGCGCCCGAACCGGACACTGCTTGCGGCAGCGAGAGCTGGCGGCCGTCGGAAAGGGTGAGCTTTACGCTGCTTTTCGTGCCATTGGTAAAGACGGCATTCACCGTCTTGCCCGCATCGCACGCAAAGAATGCCTGGATTGTTTTTGCAACCGCAGCCGATTGCGCGGTCGCTCGTGCTGGAGACGCTGCGCGCGGGTTCGACTCCCGCGTGCACCTCCCGTCGAAATAAGCGGTCGCCCTGCAGGTCCTGCCGCTCCTAAAAGTACAGGTACCTTGTTCGTTCGCCGTGTTGCTGCCGGAAGTGACCTTGTACGCGCCGCCCGTGATGGCGCAATAGCGGGCGGCCGACGTAACGAAGCCGGTCACCTTGATGCCGCCCGCGGGGCAATCGCCGCGCATCATCGCCCACTCCTCGCACTGCAGGTTGTCGGGGAACGTGCAAACGCCGAATTGGCCGCCCTTGCGGTTCTTCTCGAGGGTCAGTCTGCCGCCCTTGTCCACGCAGTTCTGCGAGGCGGGATTGGCGAGGCCCGCGACACGCGCTGTGTTCGCCGGTGTCTCGGCGCGCGCTGGTGGCCCAACGGAGGCGGCAGCCAGGACGACAAGCATGTGCGCAAGACCGATGCCGGAAGGAGCTAGCCTAGCCAAAGCTTGTACCGCTCCAATCAGGTGCCGCAGCCTAGGCGCTGCAGTTGCAACAGCCTCACCAGCCTGACTGCTTTCGACTCTGACGACTTGGCTTAGTGGAGGCGGAGGTCGGAATCGAACCGGCGTAGACGGCTTTGCAGGCCGCTGCATGACCACTCTGCCACCCCGCCGGGTGGACATTCATCAGACAATCCGGCCCGTACCGCGGATGCAGCAGCACGACCCGTGACGCCACTATAAGCGCAAAAGGGAAAGCGCGCGCTCTCCCTCGTAAGAACTGGAGCGGGAAACGAGTCTCGAACTCGCGACCTCAACCTTGGCAAGGTTGCGCTCTACCAACTGAGCTATTCCCGCGGCCGGCAATTTGCAATTATAGCCTGCGTCTCACCCGTGTCAAAGCGCCGCGCGCCTGCCGCGCCGTCCGCGCACTACGCGATCACCGCAGCGATCGCCTCGGCCACGTAGTCGAGGTTGCGCGCATTGAGCGCGGCGATGCAGATTCGCCCGGTATCGATCGCGTAGACCGCATGCTCGCTGCGCAGCCGTCCGACCTGCTCGCGGCTAAGGCCCGAATAGGAGAACATGCCGCGTTGTTCGAGGACGAAGCGAAAATCGGCGTCCGGTGCGCGTCGCGCCAGCCGGTCGACCAGCGCGCCGCGAATGGCCCGGATGCGCTCGCGCATCGTGCCGAGCTCCTTCTCCCACAGCGCGGAAAGCTCGGGCGAGCCGAGGATCGTCGCTACGACCTGACCGCCGAACGTCGGCGGGCTCGAGTAATTAGCGCGCACGACGCGCTTGGCCTGCGAGAGCACGCGCGCCGCTTCATCCTGATGCGTCGCGACGATGGACAGCGCGCCGACACGCTCGCCGTAGAGCGAGAACGATTTCGAGAACGAGCTGGCGACGAACAGCGGTCCCGGCGTTGTCGCGAAGCGGCGCACCACTAAGCCGTCAGCGTCGAGGTCCTCGCCGAAGCCCTGATAGGCGATGTCGAGAAACGGAACGTGACCGCGCGAGCGGACGACTTCCAGGATGCGGCCCCATTGCTCGGGCGACGGGTCGACGCCGGTTGGATTGTGGCAGCATGCGTGCAGCACGACGATCGCGCCGGATGGCACGCGGTCGAGCGCGCCGATCATGCCGGCGAAGTCCAGGCCGCGCGTAGTTGCATCATAGTACGGGTAGACATTGACGCTGAAGCCGGCGTTCTCGAACAGCGCGCGGTGATTTTCCCACGACGGATCGCTGATCCAGATCTGCGCGGCCGGCGCGAAGCGGCGCAGGAAGTCGGCGCCTATCTTCAACGCGCCGGTTCCGCCGAGCGCCTGTACGGTGACCGCGCGCCCGGCGCGCAGGATCTCGCTCTCCGCGCCGAAGACCAGCTTCTGGACCGCGCGATCGTACGCGGCGATGCCGTCGATCGGCAGATAGACGTGCGGCGCGCCGCGCTCGGTGATCGCGTGTTCCGCGCGCCGCACGCACTCGAGCAGCGGCACCTTGCCATTGTCATCGTAGTACACGCCGACGCCGAGATTGACCTTGTTCGGATTCGGATCGGCGTGAAACGCTTCGCTGACGCCCAGTATCGGGTCGCGCGGCGCCATCTCGATGGCGGACAGGAGCGGGGCGGCGAGGGGAGCGTTCATCGTGGCACCGGTACGCGGTCGATGCGCGAATCTTAACATGCACTGCGCGGCGCTCCGGCACGCCGCCGCCTGCCTCGGCGCAGCGGTGAAGAACGTGCGCCGCGGAACTCGCTTCGGCTACAATGGTCGATTGTTCTCGCGCTTGAGCATTCTATGGTCGTAACGTTCCCCAACAGCCCCTACGAGCTGCACCAGCCGTTTCCTCCTGCGGGCGATCAGCCTGAAGCGATCGACAAGCTGGTCGAAGGGATCGCGGACGGACTTTCATTCCAGACGCTGCTCGGCGTCACCGGCTCGGGCAAGACCTACACCATGGCCAACGTCATCGCCCGCACCGGCCGGCCGGCGCTGGTGCTCGCGCCGAACAAGACGCTCGCTGCGCAGCTCTATTCGGAATTCCGCGAGTTCCTGCCGAGCCACGCGGTCGAGTACTTCGTCTCCTATTACGATTACTATCAGCCCGAAGCGTATGTGCCGTCGCGCGACCTGTACATCGAGAAGGACTCGTCGATCAACGAGCACATCGAGCAGATGCGTCTGTCCGCGACCAAGGCGATCCTCGAGCGTCCCGACTGCGTGATCGTCGCCACCGTGTCGGCGATCTACGGCATCGGCGACCCCTCCGAGTACCACAGCATGATCCTGCACCTCCGGCAGGGCGATCGCCTGGCCCAGCGCGAAGCGATCAAGCGTCTGACCGAGCTGCAGTACCAGCGCAACGACACCGACTTCCGGCGTGGGACATTCCGCGTCCACGGCGAGGTCATCGACATCTTCCCCGCCGAACACGCGGAGAACGCGATCCGCGTCTCGCTGTTCGATGACGAGGTCGACTCGCTGCAGCTTTTCGACCCCCTGACCGGACACATCAAGCAGAAGCTCGCGCGCTTCACGGTGTTCCCTTCGAGCCACTATGTCACGGCGCGGCACAAGGTGCTCGACGCGGTCGAAGCGATCAAGGTCGAGCTCGCGCAGCAGAAGGAATTCTTTGTCTCGCAGATGAAGCTGATCGAGGCCCAGCGTATCGAGCAGCGCACGCGCTTCGACATCGAGATGATGCTCGAGATCGGCTTCTGCAAGGGCATCGAGAACTACTCGCGGCACCTGTCGGGACGCAAGCCCGGCGAGCCGCCGCCGACGCTCGTCGACTACTTACCGCGCAAGGCGCTCGCCTTCATCGACGAGTCGCACGTGACGATTCCGCAGGTCGGTGGTATGTACAAAGGGGACCGCGCGCGTAAGGAAAATCTCGTCAACTACGGCTTTCGGCTGCCGTCCGCCCTCGACAATCGGCCGCTGCGCTTCGACGAGTTCGAGAAGCTCCTGCCGCAGACGATTTTCGTGTCCGCCACGCCCGCCGACTACGAGCGGCAGCACGCCGGTCAGGTCGTCGAGCAGGTCGTGCGGCCGACGGGACTCGTCGACCCCGTGCTCGAAGTGCGCCCGGCGCAGACGCAGGTCGACGATCTGCTGTCCGAAATCACCCTGCGCGTCGAGCGAGGCGAGCGTGTGCTGGTCACTACGCTCACCAAGCGGATGGCGGAGGACCTGACCGACTACCTGAACGAGCACGGGGTCAAGGTGCGCTACCTGCACTCGGACATCGAAACGGTCGAGCGGGTCGAAATCATCCGCGATCTGCGGCTGGGCGAGTTCGATGTACTGGTCGGTATCAACCTGCTGCGCGAAGGTCTCGACATCCCCGAGGTGTCGCTGGTCGGCGTGCTCGATGCCGACAAGGAAGGGTTCCTGCGCGCCGAGCGCTCGCTGATCCAGACCATCGGCCGCGCCGCGCGGCACATCAACGGCACGGCGATCCTGTACGCCGACAAGATGACCGGATCGATGAAGGCGGCTATCGGTGAGACCGAGCGCCGCCGGAACAAGCAACTTGCGTACAACGAGCGCCTGGGCATCACGCCCAAGGGCGTACAAAAGAGGATCAAGGACATCATCGACGGCGTCTACGACATCGACGAGGAGCGAAAGCAGCTCAAGGCTGCACAGGCGCACGCCAAGTACGAAGCGATGCCGGAGAGAGACCTCGAGCGCGAGCTCAAGCGCATCGAACGGGAAATGCTCGACGCCGCCAGGAATCTCGAATTCGAGAAGGCGGCGGAGTTACGCGACCGGCTCTACCAGCTCAAGGAAAAGTTGTTCGGCGTCGCGCTGCCGGACTGATTGCGGGATGTCGGTCTCGAGCTATACGCGTGATAGCATTGCAGCGCAACAAAGTGGTGTTCCCATACTCCGGATGACGGCTCACCGCGCGACCAAGCCGACTCGCTTTAAGTTGCCGAAGCATGAGCAGACCGTCCTCGCGCTGCAAGGCGGCGGCGCGCTCGGCGCCTATCAGGCGGGGGTCTACGAAGGCATGGCTGAGTGCGGATTCGCGCCGAACTGGGTGGTGGGGGTTTCGATCGGCGCGGTCAACGCAGCCTTGATCGCAGGCAATCCGCCCGAGCGGCGGATCGAGCGGTTGATCGCGTTCTGGGACCGCGTCTCCTCGGGTATTCCGATCATTCCGCCGGCGTATCTCGATCCGCTCCGACTCGCATTCAACCGCGTCAGCGCGATGGCGACGACCGCCTTCGGCGTGCCGGGATTTTTCGTGCCGCGCGTGCCGCCGCCTTATCTGGCGCCGGACGGCAGCCCCGGCGCGCTCAGCGTCTACGACACTGCGCCGCTCAAAGAAACTCTCGCGGAGCTCGTCGACTTCGAACTCATCAATCGCAAGGAGATCCGCCTTTCGGTAGGCGCGGTGGATATCCACACGGGCAACTCCGTGTATTTCGACAACCAGCGACAGCGGATCGAAGCCGAGCACATCATGGCGAGCGGAGCGCTGCCGCCCGGGTTTCCGCCGGTGATCATCGACGGCAGCCATTACTGGGACGGCGGCATGGTATCGAATTCGCCGCTCTGGTACGTGCTCGACGATTCGCCCGGAATCAGTGCCCTGATCATGCAAGTCGACTTGTTCAGTGCGCGCGGCGATTTGCCCAAGAATCTCGACGAAGTGCTCGAGCGCAGCAAGGATATCCAGTATTCGAGCAAGACACGATTCAACACTAGCCGCGCAAAGGAGCTCGAGGACGTCCGCGCCGCGCTGGGGAGCTTCCTGCGCAAGCTGCCCGCGAAGCTGCACGACGATCCGGACTATCGAATGCTCGCGCCGCTATGCGAGCGCCAGCGACACGTCACCATTGTGCACCTCATCAATCGGCGCCTCGCGCACGCCTCGAGCGCCAAGGATTACGAATTCTCGCGGGCGACGGTGCGCCAGCTCTGGGAAGGAGGTCGCGAAGATCTGCGGCGTTCGTGCGCCAACCCGAGCTGGCATCACGCGACCGAGAGCGTCAACGGCGTCCAGGTATTCGATCTCGCGACCTGAACCGTTGCGGCTAATGGGAGAGGCGAAATGAGGCTCAAGGACAAATCCGCAATCGTCACCGGCGCCGCGAGCGGCATCGGCAAGGACATCGCGCTGGTGTACGCGCGTGAGGGCGCGAAGGTGGCGATCGCCGACCTCAACAAGAACGCCGCTGAGGCGACCGCAAACGAGATCCGGGCGAGCGGCGGGCAGGCGATCGGTATTGCCATGGACGTCACCGACGAAAAAGCGGTCACCGATGGCGTCGCCGCCGTCGTCGCGACTTTCGGAGGCGTCGACATCCTAGTCAGCAATGCCGGCATCCAGATCGTGCATCCGATCGAAGAGTTCAGCTACGCGGAGTGGAAGAAGATGATCGCGATCCACGTCGACGGCGCATTTCTGACCACGCGCGCGTGCATCCCGCACATGTACAAATCGGGGCGCGGCGGCAGCATCATCTACATGGGCTCGGTGCATTCCAAGGAAGCTTCGGTGCTGAAGGCGCCTTATGTCACCGCCAAGCACGGGCTGATCGGGCTTGCCAAGGTCATCGCGAAGGAAGGAGCAGCGCACGGCGTGCGCGCCAACGTCATCTGTCCCGGCTTCGTGCGCACACCGCTGGTCGAGAAGCAGATTCCCGAGCAGGCGAAGACGCTCGGCATCTCCGAGGAAGATGTGATCAGGAAGGTGATGCTCAAGGAGACCGTAGATGGCGAGTTCACGACCGTGGACGACGTCGCCGAGGTGGCGCTATTTTTTGCGGCGTTCCCGTCGAATGCGCTGACCGGGCAATCGCTTGTCGTAAGCCATGGCTGGTTCATGCAATAGGCGCGGCCGCTGTGCGAGAGCAGCTGACGGGATCCTGACGGCGCCCGCATATCCTTATCTTTTTTCCATCTTGTCACCAACCTGACGCCGGGATGGGAGACAATCGAAGGACTTGGCAACAAGCAACAAAGGAGCGAGCCATCATGCGCATCAATATCGAGTCGGTGTTCGAGCGTTTCGACGAACAGCTTTCCGCCGCGATGGCCAAGGCCGCGCTCGAGACCGTACCGGGGATGACGCCGAAGACGGCATTGCGGATGTACCGGGCGTTCCGCCGGAATGCCATTGGCGCGCTTTCAACCTGGGAGACCGTCCCGCGCGAGCTGACCGTGGATACGATCACCGGCGCGGAGCAAGGGCAGGATAAGGGGATATCGCTGCACGAGCGCCCCAAACGGGAACGCCGTTAGCGCCGTTACGTCAATCCTCGAATTGGTCCGCCGTGTTGTCCAACCTAGGCCGTCACTGGGAACATCGCAGCAAGCAGCACACCGCAAACGTGCTCTTCGTTTGCATGGGCAATATCTGCCGCTCGCCGATCGCGGAAGGCGTGTTTCGTGCGCTGGTTGCTAATGCCGGGCTCGCCGAAAGGATCCTCGTCGATTCCGCCGCGACGCACGACTATCAGCTCGGGGAACCTCCCGATCCGCGCGCAATCATCCACGCGCGCCGGCGCGGCTACGACCTCCCCGGCCGCTGCGCACGCCGCGTCGACGGCGACGACTTCCGCCGCTTCGAATGGATCCTGGCCATGGACATGGACAATCTTCGAGTGTTGCACGGGCTGCGCCCGGGCGACTACACCGGCTACCTCGGCTTGTTTCTGGATTTCAACCCCGGGCTCGGTGCCCTCGAAGTGCCCGATCCGTACTATGGCGTGCCGGAGGATTTCGAGCGGGTGCTCGATCTCGCCGAGCGCGGCGCGGCGGGATTGCTCGATGTGATCCGGGCAACCTTCGTTGCGTACGAAGCGGATGATTAGCGCCGTAGCCCGGGCTGAGCGCGAAGCGCGATGCCCGGGATGACGTGACATCGACGCGTGTCCCGGGCATCCCCCGGATCAAGTCCGGGGTCAGCCCGGGCTACGCAGCTCAATCCCGCATTAGGGGTTCAACCCGAATTACGCGGTCCATCCCGAGCTACACCGGCGGCGTCGAGTCCTTATTCGTCGTCTCGACCATCTGCAGCGGTTCGTCGGCGATAGCGACGCGCGGCGGACGTACGCGACGGACTCGGGATGGTTCGGTTTCCTCCGCAGCCGTCGGCGCGACATGCGTGGTTTCAACCAGGACCAGGCCGGAGTCCGGCGGCAGCTCAAGCGCCACCCGGGGGATCTCGGGTGCGTTGCGGGGCATCGCGGTCGCTTCGGCCGGCTTCACCACCTGCGCAGGCGGGACATCTGCCGGCTCGACGCGAACGATCTCCGAATTCGGCGCGGGCTCGAGCACCGCCGGCATCGCCGGCGCGGCTGCCTCGTGCAGATGATCGTCGTGCCGTAGAGCAGCCGGCAATGCCTCGACCTCGGGTACCGTTTCAGCGCGCGCCTTGGGTGCCGCCTCGTGCGCGGGTGCTGCAGTCTGCGGGGCTACCGGTCGCTGGCCGCCGCGATCGCTGCGCGGCTCGCCGTGTACGTTGCGCTCGCCGCGATCGCGGCCGCCGCGACGGCGATCGCGCCTCCGGCGGCCCCCTTCGCCATGCTCGGCGTCGTGCGTCGCGCCGGGCTGTCCCTGCGTAATGGCCGCTTGCGCCGGGTCGGCAGGGTGCTGCTCCTGTGGTGGCCTCGGCTCGCGCGGCGGGCGCTGCTTTTGCGGTTCACGCTGGCCGTCGCGGCCCGATTCACGGTCACGGCGCGGTTGTTGCTGCCCGCTCTGCTGGGGACGCTGCTTGGGCTGCTCGCGCGATTCGCCACGCTGACCATCGCGCTTCGCCTCGCTGCGGTCCTGACCGCGACCGTCGCGCTGCTCGCGCTGGTCGCGCCGCTCGGGTCGATCCCGCCGACCGCGGCCGCGGTCCTCACGCGGCTCGCGCGGAGGTTCCCGGCGCTGCGGCGCTGACGCAGGCGGGGCCGCCGCCTCGATCGGCTGGCGCTTGAACCAGCTCATGACGGTCGATAGCCAGTTCTCGTGGCGAGGTGCTTCGGATACCGGCGGGCGCTCGATGGGCATCGGCGCGGGCTGTGAGGGCGTGATGCCTTTGACGGCGGCCTCCTGCCGCGGCTCGCGCGCTTCCTCTTTTCGCTGCTTTAGGATGTCCTCCTCTTCCGGCCGCTCGACCATGTCGAACGACGCTGGCAGCGGCTCGCCCTGGTTCAGGTCGTCGTGACGCAGGCGCTGCACCTTGTAGTTCGGCGTCTCGAGGTAGGTGTTCGGCACGAGCAAAACATTGACCTTGAACCGCGTCTCGATGCCGTGGATCTCCGGGCGCTTTTCGTTCAGCAGGAAGGTGGCGACATCGACGGGCACTTGGGCCACAACCTGTGCGGTGTTCTCCTTCATCGCCTCCTCCTGCAGGATGCGCAGGATGTGCAGCGCGGTCGACTCGGTGCCGCGGATGTGGCCGATGCCGTGGCAGCGCGGGCAGGGGATGTACGCGGATTCGGCAAGCGCCGGCCGCAGGCGCTGGCGGGAGAGCTCCATCAGCCCGAAACGCGAGATCTTGCCCAGTTGAACCCGGGCGCGGTCATACTTGAGCGCGTCCTTCAGGCGGTTCTCTACCTCGCGCTGGTTTTTGGCGCTCTCCATGTCGATGAAATCGATGACGATGAGGCCGCCGAGGTCCCGAAGGCGGAGTTGGCGCGCGATCTCTTCGGCGGCCTCGAGATTGGTCTCGAACGCGGTGGTCTCGATGTCGCCCGCTTTGGTCGCCCGCGCGGAGTTGACGTCGACGGAGACCATTGCCTCGGTGTGATCGATGACGATCGCGCCGCCCGCCGGCAGCGGTACTTGGCGCGCGTAGGCGGTTTCGATCTGGTGCTCGATCTGAAAGCGCGAAAACAGCGGAACGTCATCCTTGTAGAGCTTGACCCGGTTGACGTTTGCGGGCATCACGTGGCTCATGAACTGCTGCGCCTGCTCGAAGATCGATTCGGTGTCGATCAGCAGCTCGCCGATATCGGGATGAAAATAGTCACGAATCGCGCGAATGACGAGGCTCGATTCCTGGTAGATGAGAAACGCACCTGACTGCATCTTCGCAGCACCATCGATGGCCTGCCAAAGCTGCATCAGGTAATTCAAGTCCCACTGCAGCTCTTCCAGCGAGCGGCCGATGCCGGCGGTGCGGGCGATCACGCTCATGCCATTGGGCACGTCGAGCTGATTGATCGTGTCACGCAGTTCGTTTCGATCCTCGCCCTCGATGCGGCGCGAGACGCCGCCGCCGCGCGGGTTATTCGGCATCAGCACCAAATAGCGTCCGGCAAGCGAGATGTACGTCGTCAGCGCAGCGCCCTTGCTGCCGCGCTCGTCCTTGTCGACCTGGACGATCAGCTCATGGCCTTCCTTGAGATTTTCCTGGGGCCGGTTGCGACCGCCGTCGCCGTCGCCGCGCAGGTATTCGCGCGCAATCTCCTTGAACGGCAGGAAGCCGTGGCGATCGGTGCCGTAATCGACGAAGCACGCCTCAAGGCTGGGCTCGACGCGAGTGATGACTGCCTTGTAGATGTTGCTCTTGCGTTGTTCCTTGCTCGCGGATTCGATGTCGAGGTCGATCAGCTTCTGGCCGTCGACGATCGCCACCCGTAGCTCTTCCGCCTGGGTAGCGTTGAACAGCATGCGTTTCATGTGGTATTTCCCCGGCGCGGTTGCGCTCGGGCCAGGCGGGGTGCAGCGGACGACGCCCGAAACCGGGCGCCGGGTTCTAACTTGCGGCGGGCGAAGGCGAAAAAGGCAAGTGCGGCCGCGCGGGCAGCGCTGGCTGCCGGGCTACGAGGGGTCGGATGCGGGTTCGGGGCATCTTGGTTGGCAGCTCGGCAAACACCCCTAGGGGTGCCCGAGCCGGCCGGTCTCGAGAGCGTGGTTGCTGTTCCTTGCGTTGTCGCTCAAACGGTCTGGCGACTGCGCGGCGAGGCGCTATTCGCGCCGCGCGTGCCGGGGAGCCTCACGGGGCCGCCGGCCGATGCAGTCGGATGCAGAATTCGTTGCGCTAGAGTCTGTATTGCGCGCCGCGCGTCAGGCCGCGTCACTCCGGCGTCTGGCCGGTGCGGAGACTGCGCTCTTCCATTAACATCGCTACTTTTCCGGGTCGCAAGCCCGGACGGTGAGCCGAATTAACCTCATTGCCCCTCGCAGGGCGCAACAAGCGGATGCCGCGGTCATTGTTGCGGACCGCCGCAAGCGCTGATGATCGGGTGTGCCTGTTGCCGCTCCCGAACTATCCTGCCGCTCGTTGTTGCCTGAGACAATTATAAGGAAATGAAGGATTTAAGCAAGGATGTTGTGAATCATCTTGCCGTTGACGAGGCGGGCGAGGGTCAGCGGGTCGACAATTTTCTGCTCCGCATACTCAAAGGGGTGCCCAAGAGCCACATCTACCGGATCCTGCGCAGCGGCGAGGTTCGGATCAACCGCAGGCGCGTCCGCCCCGACACCCGTCTCGCCGTCGGTGACGACCTTCGTATCCCCCCGGTTCGCGTCGCCTCGCCGCAGGATCTTTCGCGGGTGCTTCCGGCCCGGCCGATCGCGCTGCCGATCCTCTACGAAGACGAAGCGCTCATCGCAATCGACAAGCCCTCCGGACTGGCTGTCCATGGTGGCAGCGGCATCAGTTTCGGCTTGATCGAGCGGCTGCGCGCAGCGCGGCCCGACGCGCGGTTCCTCGAGCTGGTGCATCGCCTGGACCGCGATACCTCGGGCGTCCTGCTGGTGGCCAAAAAGCGCGCGGCGCTGCTCGCGTTGCATGCGACGCTGCGCGAAGGCGAAGCCGACAAGCGTTATCTCGTGCTGGTCAGGGGCCGCTGGCGCGACGCGAAGCGCCGGGTCGAGCTCCCGCTGGCCAAGTTCGTGACCGGCGGCGAGCGCCAGGTGCGCGTCGAACACGCTGGCGGACGCATGGCGCGGACGGTGTTCTACCGGCGTCGCGTCTGGACAAAGGCCGCATCGCCAGTCAGCCTGCTCGAAGCCGAGCTCACGACCGGGCGTACCCATCAGATCCGCGTGCATCTGACGCATCTCGGGTTTCCGCTTGCGGGCGACGACAAGTACGGCGACTTTGCCTGGAACAGAGCGCTCGCGAAACAAGGCTTGAAGCGGATGTTTCTACACGCGTGGCGATTGTCGCTGCCGCATCCGACCCAAAAGCGACTGTTGACCGTCGAGTCGCCGTTGCCGCCGGATCTAGCGGGATTCGTTGCACGCCTTGACGAAGCGCAGCACGGTGATGGCGATGGATAGGCTTTCCACCCCGCGCCAATTTCGGCTGCTCGTTTTCGATTGGGACGGCACGCTCGCCGACTCGACCGCGATTATCGCCGGCGCGCTCCAGCAGGCGTGTCGCGATCTCGATCTCCCGGCGCCGGACGACGCCGCGGCGCGCTTTGTCATCGGTCTTGGGCTCGCCGACGCGCTGCGTCATATCGCTCCGACGCTGCCGAGCGCGGATTACCCGCGCCTGTCCGAGCGCTATCGCGAGCATTACCTCGCGCGCGATCCGGACATCCCGCTGTTCGGGGGAACGCGCGAGATGCTCGATGAACTCGACGCGCGCGGCTTTCAGCTCGCGATCGCGACCGGCAAGACGCGCGTCGGCTTGACGCGCGCGCTGGCGCAGCAGCGACTCGCGCATCGTTTTGTCGCTTCGCGCTGCGCCGACGAGGGATTTCCCAAACCGCATCCCGACATGTTGCTCAACTTGATGGACCGTTGCGGCGTCGATCCCGTCGAGACGCTGATGATCGGCGATACGACGCACGATTTGGAGCTGGCCCGCAACGCCGGGGCAAGGTCTCTGGCGGTCACCTATGGGGCGCATACGCTGGCCGGGCTGGCGGGCCTCTCGCCGCTCGCGACGGTGGCATCGATCGCGGAGCTCGCGTCGTGGCTCAGGGCGAACGCCTGATCTGCCCGAGCGATGCGCTCGTGGACGGCGGCGCGGGCGTGCGCTTCGAAGTGCGCCGCGCCGGCGGTCCGATGCCGGCGTTCGCGATCCGGTTTCGTGGCCGCGTCCACGCCTATGTCAACGAATGCCGGCATCAGGCGTCGGAGCTCGACTGGAATTCCGGTGAGTTCTTCGACGCGGAGCGGCTATACTTGGTCTGCGCCACGCACGGCGCCCTCTACGAACCGGCCAGCGGAGTCTGCGTCGATGGGCCGTGTTGCGGGGCAAGTCTGGCAGTCGTCGCGGTACGCGAACACGACGGCGGCGTCTACTGCGGCGAGGATTGAATCATGGCCGAAGAACATTGGGAACGCGGCGTCATCGAGCGGCTAGCCACCGAAGGATTGCGCGAGCAGAAGCGCGCGAGGCGGTGGGGCATCTTCTTCAAGCTGCTCGCGTTCGCGTTCCTGTTCGTGACGCTGCTCGTGACCATCAGCGCAGTCTCGGAGAGCACTCATACCTGCCTCGATAAGTGCACGGCGGTGGTCGAGATGCGCGGTGAGCTCGATGCCGATTCCCCGGCGAGCGCGGAGAACATCACGTCCGGCCTCCAGGCGGCGTTCAAGAACAAGGGCACCCAGGGGGTCGTGTTGCGCATCAACAGTCCGGGCGGGAGCCCCGTGCAGGCCGGTGAGATCAACGACGAGATCCGCCGGCTGCGCGCAAAATATCCTGCCACGCCGATCTACGCCGTGGTCGAGGAAGTCTGCGCTTCGGGTGCATATTACGTTGCCGTTGCGGCGGATCAGATCTACGTCAACAAGGCGAGCCTGATCGGTTCGATCGGCGTGATCATCGACGGCTTCGGATTCGTCGGCGCGATGGAAAAGCTCGGCATCGAGCGCCGCGCGCTCGCCGCCGGGGAGAACAAGACTTTTCTTGACCCGTTCTCGCCGCTTTCTCCGCAGCAGCGGGACTACGCGCAGAAGATGATTGCAGAGATACACCAGCAGTTCATCGCCGCCGTCAGGGCGGGGCGCGGCTCCCGGCTCAAGGAATCGCCGGAGCTCTTCTCGGGCCTGGTGTGGAACGGCGTGCGCGGCGTCGATCTCGGCCTGGCGGACGCGCTCGGCAGCGTCGACTACGTCGCGCGCGAGGTGATCAAGGCGGAAGACGTCGTCGACTTCACGGTGAAGGAGAACCTCACCGAGCGCCTGGCGCGGAAATTCGGCGCGACGCTAGGAAAAAGCCTGGGAGCGGTCATCGGCCACGCCGTGCACTGGCGATAACGGCACCCAATCTCCGTCTTTTGGCGCCTCACTCGCTGGCCCGAGCCGCCTTAGCCAGTCCCTCGATCCGGGCGCCCGGCGCGATATTCCGTTCCGCAAACCAGCCTTTTTTCATCTCGAGCGCGTAGAGCGCTCGTCCGCGCGACGGATGCGTGTTCTCCGTCAGCGGCGCCATGTCTTCGATGTTGATGATCAGACCGTCGCCGTCGATGAACGCGATCGACAGCGGTACATAGGTATTCTTCATCCAGAATGCCTGGGGCTGCGGCTCCTTGAAGACGAACAGCATGCCGTGATCCGGCTGCAGGCTGAACCGGTTCATCAAACCGGTGGTCCGCGTCGCTTCGGTCGCCGCGACTTCCGCCACGAGGCGATGCCCCTTGATGCTGAGCTCGACCGTCGGCAGCCCGGCCGCACGCACCGCGACAGTCGCAAACAGCGCAATGAGGGCAAATGCGGCCGAAGAGCGAGTCCGCATCGCTGCGCTAGCTCCGTCGCGAGCCGTTCCGCGACATGCTACAACTCATACTGATCCGCGTCGCCCCTCAGCGCCGCTTCGATCGCCGCGCGGTCGAATTGGGGCGCGAACAAGGTGATGAACTCATAAACAAAGCCGCGGGAGTACACTCCGCGGCGCAGCGCCAGCCGGGTCGTGCTGGGTGCGAACAGGTGATTCGCCCCGAGCTTTTCGAACTGCCGATCGCGCACCGGATCGTAGGCCATCTGCGCCACGATGCCGATCCCCAGCCCCAGTTCGACGTAGGTCTTGATCACGTCGGCGTCGAGCGCGGTCAGCACGACATTGGGCGTGAGTCCCTTGGCGCTGAAAGCGGCGTTGATCTGCGAGCGGCCGGTGAAGCTGAAATCATAGGTGACGATGGGATAGCGCGCGAGGGCTTCGAGCGTCAGCGTTTTTTCCCGGGTCAGCGGATGACCCGTGGGCACGAGCACACAGCGATTCCAGGTGTAGCAAGGCAGCGTGACGAGCTCGGGAAAGTCGGCCAGCGCTTCGGTGGCGATGCCGACGTCGACTTCGGCACGCGCGGTCTGCTCGGCCACCTGAATCGGATTGCCCTGGTGGAGCAGCAAGCGGACCCGAGGATATTTATCGGCGAAGCGCTTGAGCACAGGCGGCAGGACGTAACGCGCCTGGGTATGCGTCGTCGCGATGGCCAGCGTGCCAACATCTTCCGCCTTGAACTCCGCGCCGACACGCTTGAGGTTGTTGAGCTCCTGCAATGCACGGCGCGCGGTGGCGACGATGACTTCGCCGCCGTCGGTCAAGGCGGTAAGACGCTTGCCCTGGCGGATGAAGATCGGCACGCCGAGCTCTTCCTCGAGCTGGCGGATCTGTTTGCTGATTCCAGGCTGGGAAGTAAACAGCGCCTCGGCGGCCACGGAAACGTTCAGACCGTGATCGACGACCGCGCAGAGATAACGGATTTGCTGGAGGTTCACCTTTACGGCGGGAATATAACCATGCGTTAGAATATTCGCAGATTATATAGCGAACTATGGCGGGCCGGCCTGGGAGTGGCCGAGACATTTGGCCCAATACTTCTCGATCCATCCGGTGAATCCGGAGAGCCGCCTGATAAAGCGGGCGGCGGCGATCATACGTGATGGCGGCGTCATGGCCTATCCGACCGATTCCAGCTATGCGCTGGGATGTCGCGTCGGCAACGCGGAGGCCGCGGCCCGCATCCGCAACTTGCGCCAGATCGACGACAAGCACCACCTGACGCTGGTATGCCGCGACTTGGCCGAGCTGGGGCGATATGCGCAGCTCGATAACTGGCAGTTTCGCATCGTCAAGGAAGGCGTGCCCGGGAGTTTTACCTTCCTGCTTCCGGCGACGCGCGAAGTGCCGCGCCGCTTGAAGCACCCGCGGCGCAGCACCATCGGCGTGCGCGTGCCCGATCATGCCGTAGTACGGGCGCTGCTGGCCGAGCTCGACGAGCCTTTGCTCTCCTCGACGCTGATTCCACCCGGGGCCGACGAGCCGCTGAACGATCCCGCTGCAATCCGCGCTCAATACGAGCATGCGCTCGATCTCATCATCGACAGTGGAGCCTGTCATCTTGAGCCGACGACCGTCGTCGATCTCGCGGTTGCGCCGCCGGTGGTGCGGCGTATCGGTCGCGGCGATCCGGCGCGGCTCGGCTTGGTGGGCGCTGGCTTCCAAGGAACCTAAACTCGTGGCGCCTGGACTCGCCGCGGCAGCATTCCGGCAACGCTGGCAGCGCCGATGCCAACGGATGCCCGGTAGCTGGTAGAATAGCGGCTGATGGAGTTGTCGCTTGCGACCATCGTGCTCTGGGCGGTGCCGGTGGTCCTCGCGATCACTCTGCACGAGGCGGCCCACGGCTACGTTGCCAGGCGATTCGGCGACCAGACCGCCTACATGCTCGGCCGGGTCACACTGAACCCGCTGAAGCACATCGACCCGATCGGAACGATCGCGGTGCCGGGTTTCCTGATCGCGTTGTCGGTCCTGACTCGGGCCCCGTTGTTCATTTTCGGGTGGGCCAAGCCGGTGCCGGTCAACTTCGGCAACCTGCACCATCCGAAGCGCGACATGTTCTGGGTCGCCGGAGCGGGGCCGTTCGCGAATTTTTTGATGGCGGTCGGGTGGGCAGTCCTGCTCAAGATCGCGGCGCCGGGCGGGCTGATCGATAGCGATGGACTGTTCGAAATGGCGAATGCTGGCGTAAGCGTTAATCTGGTGCTGATGGCTCTCAATTTATTGCCGATCCTGCCTCTGGACGGAGGCCGCATCGCGCAGAGCCTGCTGCCGGGACCGCTCGCCTATCGCTACTCGCGCCTCGAGCCGTATGGATTCATGGTGGTGATATTTCTTCTGGTGACCGGTGTTCTCAATCATCTCATGCTGCCCGTTCTGCGCGCCGGCGAGTACGCCATCCGGCTGCTGCTCGGTTGAGACGGCGCGTGCACAGACCGCCCAATACGAATGTTCACTGACCGCGTGCTGTCGGGCATGCGCCCGACCGGCCGGATGCATCTCGGGCACTACCACGGCGCACTCAAGAACTGGGTGCGGTTGCAAGAGGAGTACGAATGCCTGTACTTCGCTGCCGACTGGCATGCGCTCACCACGCACTATGACGAGCCCGAAGCGATCGCCGAAAGCGTGTGGGAAATGTTCATCGATTGGCTCGCGGTCGGGATCAATCCCGCGCGCGCGACCGTCTTCATCCAGTCGCACGTACCTGAGCACGCCGAGCTCACACTCTTGCTCGGGATGATTGCGCCCGTGGGCTGGCTGGAGCGCGTGCCGACATATAAGGATCAACAGGAAAAGCTGGCGGATCGCGATTTGTCCACCTATGGCTTTCTCGGTTATCCGGTGATGCAGGGGGCCGATATCCTGGTCTATCGCGCGAACATGGTCCCGGTCGGCGAGGACCAGGTGTCCCACCTCGAGCTCGTGCGCGAGCTCGCCCGCCGCTTCAACCATCTCTACGGCCGCGAGTCGGGGTTCGAGGAAAAGGCCAGGGCGGCAATCAAGAAACTGGGATCGAAGCGCGCCAAGCGCTACGAGCAGTTGCGGGCGGCATTCCAGGAGCAGGGCGATCAAGCGGCGCTGGAAGCGGCGCGCGACATGCTCGACCAGGCGCAGAATCTCGCCCTTGGCGACCGCGAGCGGCTGTTCGGCTATCTCGAAGGCTCGCGCCGCGTGATCCTGCCCGAGCCGCAACCGCTGCTGACCGAGACCCCCAAGGTGCCGGGACTCGACGGGCAGAAGATGTCCAAGTCCTACGGCAATGCAATCCTGCTGCGCGAGGAGCCGGCATCGATCACGAAGAAGGTTCGAACGATGCAGACCGATCCGGCGCGCGTGCATCGCTCCGACCCGGGCACGCCGGAAAAGTGCCCGGTGTGGTCGCTGCACAAGATATATTCCGATCAGGCGCGGCAGGCCTGGGTGCAGAAAGGCTGCACGACCGCCGGCATCGGCTGCCTCGAATGCAAGCAACCGGTGATCGACGCCATTATCGCCGAGCAGGAACCGATCAAGGAGCGCGCGCAGAAATACCTCGACGATCCGTCGCTGGTGCGCGCGATCGTGGCCGACGGTTGCGAGCGCGCGCGCAAGCTCGCTGAGGAGACGATGCGCGACGTGCGCGAAGTGATGGGATTGGCGTACACATGAGCGCCGCAGGGCCGCCCCAAGGCGCGAATTGCGCCCCCTTAGGGGGCAGCGCAGCGGCGGCAGCCGCAAGCGTGGGGGTACACCCATGAGCGCCGCAGGGCCGCCCCAAGGCGCGAGTTGCGCCCCCTCAGGGGGCGGCGCAGCGGCGTTAGCCGCAAGCGTGGGGGTACACCAATGAGCGCCGCAGCGATCAAGGCGCCGATGCTCGATCTCGCCCAGGCGGCCGGTGCGCCGGTTGCGCGCGTCTACGGCGAGCCGCTGCTCGAGCTGCCCGAGGACTTGTACATTCCGCCCGAGGCGCTGGAGGTTTTTCTCGAGACCTTCGAGGGCCCGCTTGACCTGCTGCTCTACCTCATCCGCAAACAGAACATCAACGTGCTCGACATACCGATGGCCGAATTGACGCGCCAGTATCTGGGTTACGTCGAGATGATGCGGCGCACGCAGCTCGAGCTCGCCGCGGAATATCTGTTGATGGCTGCGGTGCTGATCGAGATCAAGTCGCGCCTGCTCCTGCCCAAGCCGCCCGCGGCGCCGGGGGAGGAAGGCGAGGATCCGCGCGCCGAGCTGGTGCGGCGCCTGCTCGAGTACGAGCGCATGAAGGCCGGCGCCAGAGCGTTGGACGAGCTGCCGCTGGCGGAGCGCGATTTCGCTCTGGTTCGCGTGTGGTTCGATCGCGTTGCGGCGGCGCAGCTGCCCGACGTGCGCCCCGACGACTTGAAGGCCGCGTGGGCCGGGCTCGTCGCGCGCGCCCGCGCTAACCGCCATCATCTCGTCACGCGCGAGCAGCTGTCGGTGCGCAGCCAAATGAGCCGGCTCTTGAAGCTGCTCGCGCCGGGCCGTTTCTTCGAGTTCACGACATTATTCGAGGAGCGCGTCGACCTGCCGCGGCTGGTGGTGACCTTTCTCGCCATCCTCGAACTCGCCCGCGAGCAGTTGTTGGAGCTCGCGCAGGCCGAACCCTATGCGCCGATCTATGTCCAGCGCAAAGGCGATCCGGCGTTCATCCTGGAAGCCGAAGAGCAATCCTGATCATGGACGATTTCCGCGAAGTCAAGGGGATCCTGGAAGCGGCGCTGCTGGTCGCCGGTGAACCGCTTTCCGCCGCGCAGCTCTCGAAGCTGTTCGATCCGCCGCTGGAACAGGACGTCATCCGCCGGCTGCTCGAAGAGATCCGGGACGCCTGGACTGCGCGCAGCGTCGAGCTCACCCAAGTCGCGAGCGGCTGGCGCTTCCGCGCCAAGCCGGAGCTGCAGCCGTACCTCGACCGGCTCGCGCCGGAAAAGCCGCCGCGCTACTCGCGCGCGGCCATGGAAACGTTGGCGATCATCGCTTATCAGCAACCCGTAACGCGTGGCGATATCGAATTGATTCGCGGCGTTGCGGTATCGACCCACGTCATCAAGACGCTCGAAGACCGGCAGTGGATCGAGGTCGTCGGGCATCGCGAGACGCCGGGGCGCCCCGCGCTCTATGCCACGACCAAGCAATTTCTCGACGACCTCAACCTGCGTTCACTCTCCGAGCTGCCGCCGCTGGCGGAGCTCGACAATTCCCACCTCCTGGAGCTACCCGATGCCCCCGCAAAGGCCGCCGAGGCCGAACTCGCGCTCGCGAGCCCGATCCTCGCCACACCGGCATCCGCATCCGCCGACCTCGCCGCATCAGCGGGGGACGCAGGACGCGATGCGCCGGAATCCAACCCGACGTTCCACTGAGCCCGTCTTCACCGAGCCGCAGCGCCTGCACAAGGTGCTGGCGCAATGCGGCTATGGCTCGCTGCGCGGGCTCGAGGAGCTCATCATCGCCGGCCGCATCACGGTCAACCGCCAGCCGGCGGAGGTCGGCCAGAAGGTCGGTCCCAACGACCAGATCCGCATCAACGGCGAGCTCGTCCGGCTGCGCTTCGCGCCGCCGCGCACGCGCGTGCTCCTCTATCACAAGCCCGCGGGAGAAATCGTCAGCCGCGCCGATCCCGAGGGAAGGCCGACGGTGTTCGACAAGCTGCCGCGGCTCGGCGGCGCCAAGTGGATCGCCGTGGGGCGCCTCGATTTCAACAGCGAAGGGCTGTTGATGTTCACTACGTCGGGCGAGCTCGCCAACCGCCTGATGCATCCGCGATACGAGGTCGAGCGCGAGTACGCGGTGCGCATCGTCGGCACGCTTACACCGGAGCAGGAGCGCGCGCTGCTCGAGGGCATCACGCTGGACGATGGCGTGGGCCGCGTGACATCGCTCGCGGACGGGGGCGGAGAAGGAACCAATCATTGGTACAAGCTGACGGTGCCGGAAGGGCGCAACCGTGAGGTGCGGCGGTTGTTCGAGGCGCTGGGCCTGACCGTCAGCCGCCTGATCCGCACGCGTTACGGCGTGATTGCCATGCCGCCACAGCTCAAGCGGGGGCAGATGGCTGAGCTGGAGCCGGCCGAGCTTGCCCGTCTGCTACAGGCCGCGGGCATGACGAGCGCGGCGGCCAACGGCGAGCGTGAGGGCAATGCGTCGGGGCGTCCAGCGCAGCCCGGCCAGGGCGCGCTGAACACGCCGCACCAGCAAAGCGACGACGACACTCAGCCATTGGCAGCCGAGGTCGAGATCGAAAGCGACGAGGCATTGGATGAAGTGAATGGCAATCGCGCGCCTTCGCCGTTACCACGCGAGGGCGACGGGCAGCGGCAAGCTCGCCCGGGCGGGCGCGGCGGGCGTGGTTCCCCCGGCGGGCGTGGCGGCCATGGTCCCCGCGGCGGCAATCGCGGTGGCAACCGCGGCGGCCAACAGGGTGGTCAGGATCCCGGCCGACGCTGATCGATGCGCTGGTTTGGTAGGGCGAATTTATTCGGCCGCGCCATCGCATGATCGACGCGCTGCTTTGGTAGGGCCGAATTTATTCGGCCGCGACGTCACATGATCATGCCGTATGCGAATAAATCCACACCTACAAATCGCGGTGCATGATCGATAATGTCGTCCGGTCCACGGCCGGCATCAGTTTTCTTCCCCCCCAAAGCGCGGCGCTCGCTTGTCGAGGAAGGCACGAACGCCTTCGACGAAGTCATCGGTCGCGCTGCATGCGCCAAAGCTCGCCGCTTCGGCTTCGAGCTGCGCCGACAGGCTCTGCGCGAGCGATTGCTGAATGAGGCGCTTACCGTTGCGCATCGCCGCTACGGGCCCGGAAACGATCGCGGCCACGAAGGCAGCGGTCGCCCCCTCGAGCTCGGCCTCAGGGACGACGCGGTTGACCAGCCCGAGTCGCAACGCGTCGTCGGCCCCGAAGCGTTCGCCGAGCAACAGGATTTCCATCGCCTTCTTCAGGCCGACCAGCCGCGGGAGCGCGTAGGACAAGCCGCCGTCCGGCGTCAATCCGAGCTGCCGGTACGCGGAGGTGAAATAACTCGAGTCGGCCGCGACGGCGAGATCGCAAGCGCATAGCAGCGACAAGCCGAAGCCCGCGACCGCCCCGTGGACGCTGGCTACGACGGGATGCGGCATGCGTTGCAGGTGCTCGATCGCCGCGTGCAGGCGCTCGATCATGCGCGTAAAGCGGCTTCGCCGATCGGCGGGCGCGAGCGCGAGCTGTTCGGCGAAATGGCGTATGTCGCCTCCAGCCATGAAGTGCCTGCCCGCGCCCCGGATTACGACGCAGCGTAGCGTGTCGTCGGCGGCCAGCGCAGCAGTATGCTCGACCAGCGCATCCATCATCGCCGCATCGAGCGCGTTGAGCGATGCGGGACGATTGAGGGTCAGCGTGGCAACGGCTCCGTCGCGCGCGAGCAGAATCGGGCTGGTCATGGCGGGCGCTTAGATGCCGGCGCGCTTCTCGGCGTCGACGCGTCCACGCGAGCCGTCCTCTTCCGCGGCGAGCGCAGCCTTGAACGGGCTTGCCGCCTCCAGCTCCTCGACCGCGTGGGCAACCTCGGCGCGCTCGTCAGCGGCGAAGCGCGCGATCGCGCGGGCGAAGTCCGGGTCGGAGATCGCATGCGCCGAGCGCGTCGTCACCGGCAGGAGCCCCCGCGCGAGCTTGTGCACGCCCTGCGCTCCGCCCTCGAACTGGCCGATGCGGCGCTCGATGCAGAATTCGATCGCCTGGTAATAGCAGGCCTCGAAATGCAAGCCCGGCACGAATTCGGTCGCCCCCCAGTAGCGGCCCCAAAGCGTGTCCGCGCTGAATACGTCGAGCGCGGCGCAGACGGGCCTGCCGCCGCGCTCGCCGAGAACGAGCACGACATGGTCGGGCAACATCGCGCCGATGCGCTCGAAGAAGGCGAGCGATAGATAGGGTGTCGAGTGGTGGCGGCGGTACGTGGTCGTGTAGCAACGGAAGAAGAATGACCAGTGCCTGCCCTCGATCTCGCGCCCGAGCAGGCGGCGAAAGGTCACTCCTGCGGCGCCGAGCTTGCGCCGTTCCTGGCTGATCCGTTTGCGCTTGGTGTGATTCATCGTCGACAGGAAGTCGCAGAAGTCGCGATAGCCCGGATTGGTCCAGTGAAACTGCACGCTGTCGCGCAGCAGCATGCCGGCAGCGGCGCAGGTGTACGCCTCGTCGGCTTGCGGAAACAGAATATGCAGCGACGACAAGCGGTCGTCGGCAACAAGGGACAATGCGCCGGCGAGAAGCTCACCGCGAGTTGTCGCATCGGCCGCGATCAGCCGCGGCCCCGTCGCCGGGGTAAACGGAACCGCGCACACGAGCTTGGGGTAGTAATGCCTCCCGTGCCTCCGGTACGCGTCGGCCCACGACCAGTCGAACACATATTCGCCGTAGGAGTGCGTCTTGACGTAGAGCGGCATCGCGCCGACGAGCAGCGCACCGTGCCACGCAGTAAGGTAGCGCGGCGTCCACCCTGTTTGCGGCGCGGCACAACCGGTTTCGTGCAACGCGTGCAGAAACGCGTGCGACAAAAGCGGCCGGTCGCCGACGAGCGCATCCCAGGCCGACGCGGAGACCGCGCTGAGCGAGTCGACGATGCGAAGCGAGGTGCGTGCCATGCGCGAGCGGAAATTCCGTGCCATTGTCGCATGTCCGGCAAGCGCCAAGCCACGTGCTAACATTCCTGCATGCGCGTCGCCATCGCTCAGCTGGATTGCGTGGTCGGCGATATCCCAGGCAATGCCGCGCGTATCCTCGCGGCCGTCGACGAGGCGCGGCGCGGTGGCGCCGATCTCGTTGTGACGCCGGAACTGTCGCTCTGCGGCTATCCACCGGAAGACCTGCTGCTGCGACCGGCCTTTCTGACCGCGTGTGCCGGAGAGCTCGATCGCCTCGCCGCGCAAGTCACCGGACCGGCGGTGCTCGTCGGTTTTCCCGAAGCTGCCGGCGGCAAGCAGCACAACGCGGTGGCGGTGGTTCGCAACGGCCGGGTTGCGGCGATCTATCGCAAGCGCGAGCTTCCGAACTATACGGTGTTCGACGAAGAGCGCTATTTCGAGCCCGGCACCGATCCCTGCGTCATCGACGTAGCCGGCGTTCGCGTCGGAATCGTCATCTGCGAGGACATCTGGTTTCCCGCCGCGGCACGCATCGCGAGCGCCGCCGGCGCGCAAGTCATCGTCGTGCCCAATGGTTCCCCGTACCACACGCGGCAGCAGGCGTTGCGACGCGACGTCGTGACGGCGCGCGCGCAGGAAACAGGTCTGCCCGTCGTTTACGTCAACCGCGTCGGCGGCCAGGACGAGCTGGTGTTCGACGGCGCGTCATTCATCGTCGACGGAGCGGGCGCGCTCGCGCAGCAGGTGCCGGCGTGGCGCGAGACCGTGGCGCTGGCCGAGTTTGCCGGAGCGACGCCGAAGGCTGTACGCGGTGGGCTCGACGGGCGCCTGGAAGCAAACGTCTACGCGGCGTTGTCCATGGGCGTGCACGACTACGTCGAAAAAAATCATTTCCCCGGCGTTCTGCTCGGCTTGTCGGGCGGCATCGACTCGGCGTTGACGCTGGCGGTCGCCGTCGACGCTCTCGGCCGTGAGCGGGTGCGCGCGGTGATGTTGCCATCGCCGTATAACGCGGCCATCAGCTTGGACGATGCACGCGCCATGGCCGGAATCCTCGGCGTGCGCTACGACGAGATTCCGATCGACGGCGTCTTCCAGGCGTTTCGGGCGGCGCTCGCCGACGAGTTCAAGGGTCTGCCCGAGGATGCGACCGAGGAGAACATCCAGGCGAGGATTCGCGGCACCCTGTTGATGGCGCTTTCCAACAAGCACGGGACGATCGTCCTCACGACCGGCAACAAGTCGGAGATGGCGGTGGGCTATGCCACGCTCTATGGCGACATGGCCGGCGGCTTCGCCGTGCTGAAGGACCTCAGCAAGTCGCTGGTCTATCGCCTGGCGCGATATCGGAACGGCCTGGGGCGGGTGATCCCCGAACGGATCATCACGCGCGCGCCGTCGGCGGAGCTGCGGCCGAACCAGACGGACCAGGACAGCCTGCCTCCTTACGACGCGCTCGACGCGATCCTCGAGGCGTACGTCGAGGAACTGCAAAGTCCGGCCGAGATCGTCGCCCGCGGCTACGCGGCGGAGCACGTGGCCAGGGTGGTGCGGCTGATCAAGATGAACGAGTACAAGCGGCGGCAAGCCGCGGTCGGCATCCGCATCACGCCACGCGGATTCGGCAAGGACTGGCGCTACCCGATAAGCTCGGCGTGGTCCGAGTGGAAGAGCGTCATGTAGGGCCGAATTTATTCGGCCGCGGCGCTCCATGTTAGCGAAGCGTGCGAGTGAATTCGCACCTACAAAGACCCGACGGAGTCGATGCCCGCCTTTCCGTCTAGTTGCGCTCGTTCGAGTGGTGTAACCTTCGCTGTGGCGCGCCCGAGCTGATGAAGGAGCGGCAATGAAAAAAGTCGAAGCGATCATCAAGCCGTTCAAGCTCGACGAGGTGCGCGAGGCACTCTCCGAAATCGGCGTCAGCGGTCTCACCGTGACTGAGGTCAAGGGTTTCGGCCGCCAAAAGGGCCATACCGAGCTCTACCGCGGTGCGGAGTACGTCGTAGATTTCCTGCCCAAGGTCAAGGTCGAGGTGATCGTCGCCGACAGTCTGGTCGAGCGCGCCATCGAAGCGATCGTTAAAGCGGCGCGAACGGGAAAGATCGGCGACGGGAAAATCTTCGTCACATCGGTCGAACAGGTCGTGCGCATTCGCACCGGCGAGTCCGGCGAAGCAGCCGTCTGAACCGTGGCCGTCGCGGCGTAGGCAAGGAGGCAATATGTCGATCATGAGCGAGTTCCGCGAGTTCGCGGTCAAGGGCAGTGTTGTCGACCTGGCGGTGGGCGTGATCATCGGCGCCGCGTTCGGCAAGATCGTCGATTCGCTGGTCAAGGATCTGATCATGCCGATCGTCAGCCGCATTTTTGGCGGGCTCGACTTCAGCAACTGGTTCGTGATGCTGGGCGCGCCGCCGCCGGGTTACAGCGGGCCGATGACCTACGAAGCGCTGACCAAAGCCGGCGTGCCGCTGTTCGCCTACGGCAACTTCATCACCATCGCGATCAATTTCATCATTCTCGCCTTCATCATCTTCGTGATGGTGAAGCAGATCAACCGGGTGCGCGGCGCCACGCCTCCGCCGCCTCCGCCGGAGAACGTGCAGCTCCTGCGCGAGATTCGCGATGCGCTGCAAAAATGAGCCGCCGCACCTGGCGTGCGGCATGACCAAAACGGGTGACTGGAGGAACAATGATTCGGACCAAACTGTTGTTAGCGCTTGCGGTGCTGGCGCTCGGCCTTGCTGAAACGGCGCGCGGCGACATCAATGTCGGCGTAACCCTGTCCGCGACAGGGGCGGCAGCCTCGCTCGGCATTCCCGAGCGCAACACCTTCGAGCTGCTGCCGACGACGATCGCCGGCCAGAAAGTCAATTGGATCGTGCTCGACGACGGCTCGGATACGACCAAGGCGGTGACCAACACGCGCAAGCTTCTGAGCGAAGATAAGGTCGACGTGATCGTGGGCTCGACGGTGACGCCGAACTCGCTGGCGATGATCGACATCGTCGCCGACGCGGAGACGCCGATGATCGCGATGGCAGCGTCGGGCCGCATTGTCGATCCCGCCAATCCGAAGGTGAAATGGGTGTTCAAGACGCCGCAGAGCGACTCGCTGATGGCCGATGCGATTGCGGTCAGCATGAAAGCCAACGGTGTGAAGACGATGGGCTACATCGGCTTCAATGACGCCTACGGCGACAGTTGGCTCACCGAGATCAAACGCTCGGCGCAGACCGCCGGGATCAAAGTCGTCGCCGAGGAAAAATACAACCGCAACGACGCATCGGTGACCGGGCAGATTCTCAAGATCGTCGCCGCGAATCCCGACGCGGTGCTGATCGGCGCGTCGGGCACGCCGGCCGCGACGCCGCAGAAGGACCTCGCCTCGCGCAACTACAAAGGCAAGGTCTACCAGACGCATGGTGTCGCGAATCCTGACTTCCTGCGCGTCGTCGGCAAGGAGGGCAACGGAACGATCCTGCCAGCCGGCCCGATGCTGGTCTACGAGCAGCTGCCGGCCAGCAATCCGGTCAAGAAATCGGCGGCCGAATACGTCACCAAGTACGAGACGAAATACGGCACGCGGTCGACCTTCGGCGGCCATGCCTGGGATGCGTATCTGTTGCTGTCGCACGCGATCCCCGACGCCCTGAAGAAGGCCAAACCGGGGACGAAGGAGTTTCGCGCCGCGCTGCGCGACGGCTTGGAGAATGCCAAGGACATCTTCGGCGCGCATGGCGTGTTCAACATGACCCCGCAGGATCACAACGGCCTCGACAACCGCGCGCGCCTGATGATCAGGATCGAAGACGGTAAGTGGGTAGTGATCAAATAGACGCGCCCGTCTGACCGCGCGCCGGGAGCGAATCGACGCACCCGCGCGTTTTGCCTTGCATCGCCACCGACGGCGCGGCGCGACAGCGTGCCGCCGCCGCGCACGATGGACCTGACGATAACCGCGCTCCTGGCGCAGGACGGCATCACCAACGGCGCGATATACGCGCTGCTCGCGCTGGCGCTGGTGCTCGTGTTTGCGGTGACGCGCGTGATCTGGGTGCCCTCGGGGGAATTGGTCGCCTACGGCACATTGACGCTCGCGGGCCTGCAACTCGGCAAGCCTCCGGGCACGATCGGCCTCCTTGTCGGCATGGCGATCATTGCCGGCGCGATGGAGGCCTGGAGTTGCTTCGCGCACGGCGAGGCGCGAGCGCTGCCCCGGCGGCTTCTGCTGTGGACCGTGGCGCCGCTTGCCATCGCCGGTCTGGTCCGCTGGCTCGCGCCGCTGCAACCGCCGTTCGCGGTACAGATCGCGCTTGCGCTCGCCGCGGTGACCGCGCTCGGGCCGCTGCTCTACCGGATCGTGTACCAGCCGCTGGCCGAAGCCTCGGTGCTGGTGCTGCTGATCGTCTCGGTCGCGGTGCATTTTGCGCTGACCGGCCTCGGGCTCTGGTTCTTCGGCGCCGAGGGCTCGCGCACGCCGCCGTTCTCCACCGAGTCGTTCCAGGTAGGCGAAGTCATCGTCAGCGCGCAAAGCATCCTCGTCGTTCTCACCAGCCTGCTGCTGATTCTCGCGCTGTACCTTTTTTTCGGGCGAACCCTCTACGGCAAGGCGCTGCGCGCCACCGCGCTCAATCGCGTCGGCGCAAGGCTCGTCGGCATTTCGCCCAATCTGGCCGGAGCGTTGACGTTTTCGCTCGCGACGTTGCTGTGCGCTTTCTCGGGCGTATTGATCGGTCCGATCACGACGGTTTATTACGACTCCGGCTTTCTCGTCTCACTCAAGGGCTTCGTCGGCGCGATCATCGGCGGGCTGGCAAGCTATCCGCTGGCCGCGGTCGGCGCGCTCCTGGTCGGCCTGCTCGAATCGTTCTCGTCGTTCTGGGCCAGCGCGTTCAAGGAAGTCATCGTCTTCACCGTGATCATCCCGGTGCTTCTCTGGCGCAGCCTCACGGCGCATCACCATGAGGAAGAGGAATGAAAGCGCTTGCGCAGGTGAGCGTTGGGGGCGCCGCATTCGCCGCAGTCGTTGCACTGCTCGCGATCGTGCCGCTCACGATGCCGCCGTTCTGGGTGACGCTCGGCAATTACATCGGCCTGTACAGCATCGTCGCATTGGGCCTGGTGCTGCTCACCGGTATCGCCGGTCAGACGTCTTTCGGGCAGGCCGCGTTCGTGGGGCTCGGTGCGTACACGACTGCGTATCTGACGACACGCTATGGGACGTCGCCGTGGCTTACGCTGCCCATCGGGCTCGTCATCACCTTCGCGGTCGCGCTTTTCCTGGGCTTCATCACGCTGCGGATGCGCGGTCACTACCTTCCTCTGGCGACGATCGCCTGGGGGATAAGCCTCTCGTTGCTGTTCGGCAATCTTGATTTTCTCGGAGGACATACCGGGCTCACCGGCATTCCGCCGCTCGCGCTGCCGGGATTCGAGCTCAAGAGCGAGCGGCATTTCTACTATCTGATCTGGGCGATCGCGCTTTGCGCGCTATGGGCGAGCAGCAATCTGCTCGACTCGCGTCCGGGCCGTGCGATCCGCGCGCTGAAGGGCGGACTCGAGATGGTCGAGGCATTCGGCGTCGACGCGGCGCGCTTGAAGATCGTCGTATTCGTCTATGCCGGGCTGCTCGCGTGCGTTTCGGGATGGCTATATGCGCATTTGCAGCGCTTCGTGAACCCGAGCCCATTCGGGATCCATCAGGGCATCGAATACCTGTTCATGGCGGTCGTCGGCGGCGCCGGCAGTGTCTGGGGTGCTGTCGTCGGGGCGACGCTGATCACGCTGCTCAAGCAATGGCTGCAGGACCTGTTGCCGCACATTCTCGGTCGCGCCGGCAATTTCGAGATCGTCGTGTTCGGCGTGCTGATGGTGCTGCTGCTGCAGCGTGCGCGCGAGGGAGTCTGGCCATGGCTCGAGCGCCTGCTGCCGAAGCGTGCCTCGCCGCCGGTGCCGGACGCGCCGGCGCTGCCCGCGCGTCACAAGACGGCAGGCCAGGGTGCGCGACTCGAGGTCGATGCGGCGCGCAAACAGTTTGGCGGGCTTGTCGCCGTGAACGATCTGTCGTTCGAGATTCGCCCCGGCGAGATTCTCGGGTTGATCGGTCCGAACGGCGCAGGAAAGACTACGATGTTCAACCTGATCAGTGGCTCACTGCGGCTCACCGCCGGCGACGTGCGCTTCTGTGGCGCCTCGATCGGCGGCCGCCAGCCCTATGAGATCGCGCGGCTCGGAATCGGGCGCACGTTCCAGCATGTGAAGCTGATCGGCTCGATGAGCGTACTCGACAACGTGGCTCTGGGCGCGTACCTGCGTAGCGAGGCCGGCGTGTTGCGCGCGGCGCTGAAGCTCGACCGTGCAGAGGAAGCGCGGATCAAGGCCGAGGCGGCGCGCCAGATCGCCCGCTGCCGCCTCGACGCGCACACTTTCGACGCCGCCGGCAGCCTTGCGCTCGGCCGCCAACGGGTCGTGGAAATCGCGCGTGCGCTCGCGGCGGATCCGTTGCTGCTGCTGCTGGACGAGCCCGCCGCAGGCCTGCGCTATCTCGAAAAGCAGGAGCTGGCGGCGCTGTTGCGCAGCTTGCGGGCGGACGGCATGACGATCCTCTTGGTCGAGCACGACATGGACTTCGTGATGGGCCTGACCGACCGGCTGGTCGTGATGGACTTCGGCGAAAAGCTCGCCGAGGGCCTGCCCGCGGAGATCCAGAAGAATCCTGTCGTTCTCGAAGCCTATCTCGGAGGGATCGAATGAGCGCAGCGCGCGAAGTTAAGGCGCGAAGCGCTCGGCGCTGCGCGAATGCGGAGGAGGCCGACACGCGACGTTCCGTAGCGCGCAAGAGGCACAAGGAGGCCGAGAATGAGCGCAGCGCGCGAAGTTAAGGCGCGAAGCGCTCGGCGCTGCGCGAATGCGGAGGAGGCCGACACGCGACGTTCCGTAGCGCGCAAGAGGCACAAGGAGGCCGAGAATGAGCGCGCTGCTTGAAGTTCGCGATTTCCATGTCGCCTACGGCAAGGTCGAAGCAGTGCACGGTGTATCGCTCGCCGTCGCTGAGGGGAGCATCGTCACCGTCATCGGACCCAACGGCGCCGGCAAGACAACGCTGCTCGGCGCCATCATGGGCCTGCTGCCTTCGCGCGGCCAAGTCAGCTATGCGGGTACGCCAGTCGCGCGCATTGGCGTGGAGCAGCGAGTCGCGCTGGGTCTTTGTCTGGTGCCGGAGCGTCGCGAGCTTTTCGGCGCAATGACCGTCTCCGATAACCTCGAGCTCGGTGCGTTCCAGCGCTATCGTGCGGCAGACAAGACGGTCGAGGCGACGCGCGACGAGGTCTATCGGCGCTTTCCGCGCCTCGCGGAGCGACGGTCGCAATTGGCTGGAACGCTATCGGGTGGCGAACGGCAGATGCTGGCGCTCGGCCGTGCGCTGATGGCGAAGCCACGACTCCTGATGCTCGATGAACCGAGCCTGGGGCTCGCGCCGCTGATCGTCAAGGAAATCTTCAATATCATCGCCGCACTGAAGGCAACTGGCGTATCGATATTGCTGGTCGAGCAAAACGCCCGAGCCGCGCTGCAAGTCGCCGATTACGGCTACGTGCTGGAAACCGGCGAGCTCGCGATCGAGGGCCCGAGCGCCGAACTCGCTGTCAATCCGCGCGTCGCTGCGACGTATCTAGGGCAATCGGTAGGTGCGAACTAGGCCGCGTCGGCCGTTGTCCCACCTGGCAGGCTAAACTTGTTCATCGGGCGCCATGCCCCGACAATGTAGGATTGATGCGTACTCCCAAGCCAAGGACTCCCGTGAGCAATCTCGCCGTTCCCGCTCTCAACCCGGCGCTGCTCGACCAGGCGACGCAACTCCTGCTCGCGCCTGCGGCGCTCGAATTCCGCCAGCTCTCGCAGGTGCTCGCCGACATCCACGTGCACCACGTCGACTATGCCGATCTGTATTTCCAGTATTCGCGCCTCGAAAGCTGGAGCCTCGAGGAGGGCATCGTCAAGTCGGGATCGTATTCGATCGACCGCGGTGTCGGAGTCCGCGCGATATCGGGTGAAAAGACCGCATTCGCGTATTCCGACGACATCAGTCTCGATGCGCTTGCGCAGGCCGCGACCGCGACCCGCGCCATCGGCCGCCAGGGGCAATCTTCCGTAGCCGCGCTCGACCACGTTGGCGGCGCCCGCGCGCTCTATTCCCCGCGCGACCCGGTCGTCGCGCTCACCGACGGCGCCAAGGTCGCTCTGCTCGAGCGCCTCGAGCAGATTGCGCGCCAGCGCGATCCGCGCGTGACGCAGGTGATGGCGTCGCTCGCCGGCGAATACGAAGCGATTCTCGTCGCTCGCAGCGACGGCCTGATCGCCGCCGATGTGCGGCCGCTGGTACGGCTGTCGCTTAACGTGATCGTCGAAGAGAATGGCCGGCGCGAACAGGGCATGGCCGGTGGCGGCGGGCGCCTCGACTACGGATATTTCAGCGACGCGTTGCTGCATGACTATGCGGCAAAGGCGGTCGACCAGGCGCTGTTGAATCTGAATGCACGCGACGCCCCAGCCGGCACCATGACGGTCGTGCTCGGACCGGGTTGGCCGGGCGTTCTGCTGCACGAGGCGATCGGGCACGGGCTCGAAGGCGACTTCAATCGCAAGGGAACTTCGGCATTTTCGAATCGCATCGGCCAGCGTGTCGCGGCCGCCGGCGTGACGGTGGTCGACGACGGTACGATTCCCGATCGCCGCGGATCGCTCAACATCGATGACGAGGGCAACCCGACGCAGCGCACGGTGCTGATCGAGGACGGGGTCCTGCGCTGCTACATGCAGGACGCGCTCAACGCGCGACTGATGGGCGTGCCGCCGACGGGGAACGGCCGGCGCGAGTCATTCGCGCACGTGCCGATGCCGCGAATGACAAACACGGTGATGCAGAACGGCGACCGCGATCCCAACGAGATCATCGCCTCCGTTGACGACGGCCTCTACGCAGTCAACTTCGGCGGCGGTCAGGTCGACATCACCAACGGCAAGTTCGTCTTCTCAGCAGCCGAGGCCTGGAAAATCGAGAACGGCAAGCTCGCCTATCCGGTCAAGGGTGCGACGCTGATCGGCAATGGTCCGGACGCGCTCACGCGCGTGTCGATGATCGGCAACGATCTCGCGCTTGACGCCGGTATCGGCACTTGCGGCAAGGACGGACAAAGCGTTCCGGTCGGCGTCGGACAGCCGACGTTGCGCATAGATGGCCTGACGGTAGGTGGAACAGCGTAGCCCGGGCTGACCCCGGACTTGATCCGGGGGATGCCCGGGGCGACACGGCAATGGGACGTTGCTCCCGGGCATCGCGCTTCGCGCTCAGCCCGGGCTACGTCTAGTGCAACGGCCCCGCGGGCGACACGACGGCGATTGCCGGCGCGGGTGATGCGTGGTGCACGACGATGCGCCAGCCCGAAGGTGTGCGCAGATAGACGTTGGTTGCGATCGCGGCACCGCGCGGCTTGGTGTCATTGCCGACGGTCACGTGCTCGACTGCGCTTTGCATCGCGAGGCCCACGGTCTCGATGACGACGATCTCGTCGAGCCGGAACGAGAGCTTGGTCTCGCCCGCAAAAAGCTGCTCCCATCCGATCCGCACCGCCTCATAGCCGACCAACCGCGGTCCGCCGGGGTGTACGCAGATGATGTCCTCGTCCTCGGCCCAAGTCGCCATCATGGCGTCCACGTCCTTCGCCTCGAACGCCTGGTAGAACGCGAGCGCAGCATCCTGCGGCGAGGTGAAAATCGTCGGAGGGCGTGGCTTCGCCATGTCAGCAAGAGCGCGCTGCGGTCATGCCGACACCTTCCGCGCCAGGTCGTGCACAAGCTCGACGTCGAGCTCGCGCATGCACTTGAAGTGGCCGAGGGGGCATTCGCGCTGAAAGCATGGACTGCAAGCGATATCGATCTTCGCGATATGCGCGAGCGGTGACAGCGGCGGCGTGTAATCGGGAGACGACGAGCCGAAAAGCGCGACCAGCGGCCGGCCGACCGCCGCCGCAGCGTGCATCAATCCCGAATCGTTGCTGACGACGATCGAGGCGAGCGCCAAGAGATCGATCGCAGTGCCGAGATCGGTGCGGCCCGTGAGATCGCGCACGCCAGGGATCGCGGTGGCAATCGGCAGCGCCGCCGCCTGGTCGTTAGGCGAGCCCAGCAGCCAAACCGCGTAACCTTCCACGAGCAGGCGCCGCGCCAGCGCGATGAAATGCTCCGCCGGCCAGCGCTTCGCCGGACCGTACTCGGCACCGGGGCAGAGGATCGCGATCGGCCGGTGCGTCGACAGCGCGAGCGCGCGCATCGCGGAAGCGGCATTGGCGGCATCGGGCACCAGCACCGGAGCTGGCGGCGTCGGGATCAGCCGACCCTTCGGCACGGCGAGCGCGACGAAGCGATCGACCAGACGGGGAAACGCCTTGCGATCGAGACGGCGTGTTTCGGTGAGAAGCGCTCGGCGACCTTCGCCCGCGTAGCCGATCCGGCGGGGAATGCCCGCGAACCACGGAATCAGCGCCGACTTGAATGAATTGGGCAGAATGAATGCGCGGGTGTACGCGCGCGCCCTGATCTCACGCGCGAGTGCGCGCCGGCGCCCGAGACCGAGCTCACCGTGGCCGAGGGGGTTCTCGACGATGCGGCCGATGCCGCGCATGCGCGCGTATACCGGCGCGCACCACGGCGCCGCGAGCACGTCGACGATCGGCTCCCCGAGCGGCTCGCGCAGGACCGCGATCAGCGGCTCGGACAGAATGGCGTCGCCGACCCAGGACGGCGCTACGATCAGGATGCGTTCGGCCATGATCAATGCTCGCTGTACCGGCCGCGGCCGGCACGTTCGCGCCGACACGCGCTAGGCGACCTAATGCGCGCCCTTGCGCGGCGCTCCCTTGAATCGGTAGCGCGTCCCGCAATACGGACACATCGCTTCGCCTTCCGCGGCGACATCGAGAAACACGCGCGGGTGACTCGACCACAGCGGCATTGCCGGGTTGGGGCAATGCAACGGCAGATCGCGTTCGGTGACCTCAACGACGGGCAGCGCGCTGGCGTCGGGTTGCGCCATAGTCGATCGCAGCCGCATGGGAGTCGACGGGCGTCAACCACGACTTGTACTTGGGATTTCGTCCGTTGACGACATCGAAAAACATCGCCTGCAGTTTCTGGGTCATCGGCCCGCGCTGGCCGGAGCCGATCGGTCGGTTGTCCAGCTCGCGGATCGGCGTCACCTCGGCCGCGGTGCCGGTGAAGAATGCCTCGTCGGCGATGTAGAACTCGTCGCGCGTGATCCGCCGCTCGAGCACCGGGATGCCCAGCTCTTCGGCGAACGTGATGATCGTGCCGCGGGTAATGCCGTTAAGCGCGCCGCCGGAGAGGTCGGGGGTATGAAGCTTGCCGTCGCGCACCAGGAACACGTTCTCGCCGGAGCCCTGGCAGATGAAGCCTTGGGGGTCGAGCAGCATCGCCTCCTCGTAGCCGTCGTGCGTCGCTTCCTGGTTGGCGAGAATCGAGACGGCGTAGTTGCACACCGCCTTCGCGTTGCACATCGTGATGTTCGGATGGTGGTGGGTGAACGACGACGTCTTGACGCGAATGCCTTTCTCGAGCCCGTCGGCGCCGAGATACGCGCCCCAGGGCCACGCGGCGATCGCGACGCGAACGGGATTCGACTTGGCAGCCACACCCAGCGCTTCCGATCCGTAGAACACGAGCGGGCGCAGGTAGCACGAGTCGAGGCCGTTGCGCTGGACGCATTCCTTTTGCGCGGCGTCGAGCACGTCCCTGCTGTACGGAATGGTCATGCCGAAGATCTGCGCCGAGCGGAACAGGCGATCGGTGTGATCGCGCAGGCGGAAGATCGCCGGCCCCGCGGCCGTCTGATAGCAGCGGACGCCTTCGAATACGCCCAGCCCGTAGTGCAAGGTATGGGTCAGGACGTGGGTGGTAGCTTCGCGCCACGGCACGAGCTTGCCGTCATACCAGATGAACCCGTCGCGGTCTGCCATCGACATGGCGGCTGTCCTTGCGCTGCAAAACCACTATTTTAGCCGAAATCGGCCGCCCGCCCGGACCCGCCGGCCGCTTGCCACGCCGCGCCGAATACGTGTGCCCAGAGTTCGCCGACCGTCGCGCGTCGCGCGGCCTGCGCCGCCGGAACGACCCGCGCCAGCGGCGCTCCCTGCAGACGAATCTGGTGTTGGAGCCGCCGGTACTCGCGGTAGGCGTCAGCGACGGTTGCCGCGAGCGGCGCCGGCACGAGGCCGAGCTCTGCCGCGAGCGCGAGCAGCGCGATGTTGCCGACATTGCGCGTCAGCGGCGGATGGCGGGCGCTGTGCAGCAGCACCAGGAATTGCACGGTGAACTCGACGTCGACCATGCCGCCCGGGTCGTGCTTGAGGTCGAACAGCGCGCTCTTGTTCGGATGGCCCGCGTACATCCTGCGGCGCATTTCGACGACGTCGTCGCGGAGCCGCAGCGGATCGCGAGGGCTGCGCAGGATCGCCTCGCGTTCGGTCTCGAAGGCGGTGCCGATGATCGCGTCGCCGGCGACGAAGCGCGCGCGCGTGAGCGCCTGATGCTCCCACGTCCACGCATCCTCGCGCTGGTAGCGGCAGAACGCCGACAGGCTCGAGACGACGAGCCCACTCGCTCCGTCGGGCCGCAAGCGCAGATCGGTATCGTAAAGGCGCCCCGCCGCAGTCGCGCTGGTGAGCCAGGTATTGAGGCGGTGCGCGAGGCGCGCGTAGCGTTCGGGCGCGCTTTCGTCGGAATCGTCGTAAAGAAAAACGAGATCGAGGTCCGACGCATAACCGAGTTCCTTCCCGCCAAGCTTGCCGTAGCCGATGATCGCGAACTTCGGTGGCGCAAGCTTGGCCTCGCCGTGCATCTGCGCCCAGCAATGCTCGAGTGTGCCCGCAAGCACGATGTCCGCCAGCGCCGACAAGTGATCGGCGAGCCGTTCGACGGTGAGCAGGCCATTCAGATCCTGCGCCAGCAGCCGAAACGTCTGCGCATGCTGGAAATGCCGCAACGCGTCCATCTGTCGCTCGGGATCGCCCGCATGGGCGCGAAGCTGGAGGTCGAGCTCGCGTCGCCACGCATCCCAATCGGGCTCGGCGAGCAGCACCCGGCTGTCGAGCAATTCGTCGAGCAGCAGCGGATGCCGGGTGAGGTAGTCCGCCGCCCACGCGCTCGCAGCCATCAGCTGCGCGAGCCGCGGCAATACCGGCGGGTGCTCGAACAGCAACGCCAGATAGACGCTGCGGCCGCTGATCGTCTCGAGCAGCGTGAGCAGGCGTCCGAATACCGCTTGAGGCTCGCCTGTCGACGAGGCCGCCGCGGCCGCGGCAGCGCGCAAGAGCTGCGGCAGGAGCGCGTCGAAGCGTTGCCGCGACAGGGTCGGCAACTGCAGGTATCGCGCACTTTGCCGCACGCGGGCGAGCGACTCGATCAGGGTGACGGGCGAGCCGTAGCCAGCGGCGGCGAGCGCGGCGCACTGGGCGTCTCCGGGGCTTGGATCGAGCCAGATCGACGCCAGCGGATCTTCGTCGGCAATATCCTCGCCGAATACCGCTTCGAAATGCCGCTCGACCGCGTCGCGGTGGCGATCGAGCACTGCGGTCAGCGCCGCGGCGTCCGCGCTCCCGCAAGCGCGCGCCAGCGCAGCCTGCTCGGCGGCATTGATCGGCAGATCGTGCGTCTGCTGGTCATCGCGGTACTGCAGGCGGTGCTCCAGATTGCGCAGGAACACGTAGGCCGCGCAAAGCTCGGAGACAGCGGGGCGCGGGAGCAGCCCGCGCGTTCCGAGCGCGGCGAGTGCCGGTAGCGTGCCGCGCAGCCGCAGCGCCGGCTCCCTGCCGCCGCGCACGAGCTGCAGCGCCTGCACGATGAATTCGATCTCGCGGATGCCCCCCGGACCGAGCTTGATGTTGCGGGCGTAATCCTTGCGTCGACCCTGCTCGCGAATCTGGTGGTGCACGTCGCGCAAACCGGCGTAGGCGTCGTAATCGAGATACTTGCGAAACACGAACGGCGCGATGAGCGCTTCCAGCTCCTCGCAACGTTCGCCGGTCAGCGGCCGCGCCTTGAGCCACGCGTAGCGCTCCCAGCTGCGACCTTGCGCGACCAGGTATTGCTCGAGCGCGGCGAACGACGCGGACAGCGGCCCGCTGTCGCCGTAAGGGCGCAGGCGCATGTCGACGCGAAAGACGAATCCGTCGGCGGTAGCGTCGGCCAGCGCGGCGATGATGCGCCGCCCCAGCCGGTCGAAGAATTCCTGGTTTGCAAGCGGCTTCGGTCCGGCCGTCGTTCCGTCTTCGGGATAGACGAACACGAGGTCGACATCCGACGACACATTGAGCTCGCCGCCGCCGAGCTTCCCCATGCCGACGACGACGAGGCGCTGCGGCTGGCCGCTGTCCGCGCCGATCGGCTCGCCATGCGCCTGCGCGAGCCAGCGATGATGCAGGTTGACGGCGGCGTCGATCGCGACTTCGGCAAGCCGGGTGATGGTCGTACAGACTTCGGCGAGGTCGGCCCGGCCAGTAAGATCGCGCAGCAGCGTCGTGAACAAGACGCGCTGGCGCAGCCGGCGCAGCGCCGTGGCGAGAGCGATGTCATCGGCGGCTTCTCTCACCAGGTGGACATCGTCTTCCAACCATGTCACGGCATGATCGAGCGCGGCGAGCGCACGCTCTACGAGTTCGGGCTGCGCGGCTCGAAGGCGTGCGCCATACAGGCTGAACTCGAGCGCCTCGGCAGGGTCCATCGGGAAAGATAACGGGCGAGCGACGCGCTCGAGGGTAAAATCAGTCGCCCAAAGCCTACCATGGCCGTCCTGCGCGCACCCTCCGATTCCGCCGCTCCCGCCGCCACCGCTCTGCCGCGGACGATCCTGCGCATGACCGGTCGCGTGCTGCTCGCGTTGATCGCGATTTTCTGCGTATCGCTGCTGACCATCCGTTTCTTGATCTTTCCCGAGCTCGAGAGCTATCGGGGACGAATCACCGGCGTGCTCGAGCGGCAGATCGGACAGCCGGTCGAGCTCGACGGGCTCAAGGGAGGGTGGGACGGGTGGAACCCCCGACTCGACGTCAAGAACCTTCGCGTCGTCGACCGAACCGACGGCACGCCGCTGCTGACATTGCCGGAGGTTCACCTGACGATCGCGTGGACGTCGCTGCTGTTCATCGATCTGCGTTTCAAGGAGGCGGTGCTCGACCGCCCGCAGCTCGCGGTGCGGCGTGACGTGCAAGGAATATTGCATGTCGCCGGATTGACGTTCGATCCGGCCCAGGGACGCGAGGACTCGGCGCTCGCCGACTGGCTCTTGCGCCAGCGGCGAATTCTGATTCACGACGGCGCGGTCACCTGGCTCGACGAGCAGCGCGATGCGCCGCCTTTGGAGCTCAAGCACGTCGAGTTCCGGATGGAGAACCGCTTCGGGCGCCATCGTTTCGGGTTGACCGGGGCGCCTCCGGCGGAGATTGCGGCACCGCTCGACGTGCGCGGGGATGTAGCCGGCCGCTCGCTCGCGGAATGGCGCGCATCGTCGGGGCGGTTGTACGTGCGCCTGGATTACGTCGATGTGGCGGCGTGGCGGGCATGGCTGCCGTTGCCGGTCGATATCAAAAGTGGCAAGGGCGCGGTGCGCGTGTGGTTCCAGTACGCCGACGGCGAGGCGCGGGAAGCCGTTGCCGATCTGGTGCTGGCAGATGTCCAAGCGCGGCTCGGGCCGGAGTTGGAGGAGCTCGCGCTCATCCGGCTCGACGGTCGGGTCGGCTGGCGCAGCAACGCCGGGAAGCTGGAATTTTTCACCGAGCAGCTCGCGTTTACCGGTCGCGGCGGAGCCCGCTTCGACCCGACCGACTTCAGGCTGGTACTGGATACTGCGACGGCCGCGCGGCCTGCGTCGGGACAGATCGAATTCAGCAATCTTCAGCTCGCGCCCTTGACGCAGGTCGCCGAGAATCTGCCGTTGCCGGAGCGCTGGCGTGTGGAGCTCGCGCGCTACAACCCGCGTGGCAGCTTGGCGCAGGGCTCGCTGCAATGGAAGGGCGAGGCAACCGCGCCGCAGAGCTTTGCGGCCAAGGGCCAGTTTGCCGACCTTGGTGTGGTGGCGCAGGAACGCGTGCCGGGAGTGACCGGGCTCTCCGGCAGCTTCGAGACGACGGATCAAGGCGGCTCGCTGAAGCTTTCAAGCCGCGGGATGACTGTCGACCTGCCGCGCGTCTTCTCCGAACGCGTCGCCCTCGACACGCTGCAAGGTGGCATCGGCTGGCGCCGCGAGGGCGAGAATATCGAGATCACGCTCGAAGGGCTCGCGCTTGCCAACGCGCAGGTTTCGGGCAACGCGAGCGGCAGCTACCGCACTGCGGCCCGAGGTCCCGGGACGATTGACTTGAGCGTCCAACTCGCGCGAGCCGATGTGCGCGACATCTATCGCTATGTGCCGGTGACCGTGCCGAGCGCCGCACGCGAGTGGCTGCGCCGGGCGCTCGTCAGCGGGACGGCGAGCGACGCGCGACTGCGGCTCGCGGGCGATCTCGCGGACTTTCCATTTGCCGCTGGCAAGAAGGGACAGTTCGTAGTCACGGTCAAGGCGCAGGGGGTAACCCTCGATTACGCCGACCGCTGGCCGCCTCTCACCGACGTGGACGCCGACGTGCGCTTCGAAGGCCCGCACATGACCGTCGACGCGCACCGCGGGCAGGTGTACACCGCAGCGATCCAGCGCGCGCGGGCCGAAATCGCCGATTTGCGCGGCCACAATGCGCTCGTTCGCATCGACGGCGAAGCCTCGGGGCCGACTGCGGATTTCTTGCGCTTTGTCGCGGAGAGTCCCGTCGCAGGCTGGATCGGTCATTTCACCGACGGCGCCGAGGCGGCCGGCGCCGGCAAGCTCTCGCTGAAGCTCGAGCTGCCGCTGGGCAAGCCCGAGGCCAATCGCGTCGCGGGCGAATACACGTTCTCGAGCAACCGCATCAAGCTTCCCGGAGACATGCCCCCTGTCAATCGGCTAAACGGCAAGCTCGCGTTTACGGAGCGCGAGCTGGGCGCAGCGCAGCTCACGGGTGACGTCCTCGGCGGCGCGGCACGCTTCTCGATCACTAGCGATGACGGACATGTCCGCGTCGCCGGTCAAGGCAGCGCGGATCTCGGTCAGCTGCGCGTCGAATTTCCCCAGCACGTGCTGGCCAAACGCGTCGCCGGCACAACCGACTGGCAGCTTGGCATCAACGTGGGCGGCGGGGTCTCCACGTGGACACTCGAGTCGGGGCTTCGCGGCGCGACAATCGATCTGCCGCCACCGCTGGCGAAGGCCGCGGGCGAGACGCTGCCCATGCAAATCGAACGCAAATCCGTCGATCGCAACCACGACGCCGTTACCGTGCGCTATGGGCGCATCGGGCAACTGATGCTCCAGCGGCGGCTTGCCGCATCCGGCGCGACCGTGGAGCGCGGCCTGGTCGTCCTCGGCGGCGGCAGCGGGGAACCGGATCGCCCGGGAATGTGGGTACGCGGGCGCGTCGACGCGGTTAATGCCGATGGCTGGCTCATCGTCAAGCGAGAGCTGGAATCGGACAGCGTGAAAGACGCTCTGACTCTGGCCGGCATCGACGTGACCGTGCGCGAGCTCGATGTCTTCGGCCGGCGCTTCAACGAGCTACGCATCGGCGCGAGCCGTGGCTCCGACACCTGGCAGATCGATTTGCGCGGGCGCGAGCTCGCCGGCATCGCACACTGGCAAGCAGAAGCGCCCGCTCGTCCGAATGGGCGTATCGTCGCCCGCCTGCAACGCTTGAGCGTCCCCGCAGCCGTCGGTGAAGTCGCACCGGGCAAGACCGAGACGGTCGGCGGATCCAACCCCTGGCCGGAGATCGACATCGAGTCCGACAGCTTTT